>MDSV01123691.1_pt1 | contig 65842 bp, 66 predicted proteins | sample 810851 | NCBI WGS metagenome assembly MDSV01 (sample SAMN05326640, study PRJNA326480) | marine metagenome | isolation source: seawater | place: Atlantic Ocean: North East | collected 2012
ATATAAATTATGTTGGTGGAGCAGGATCAACAACTGCAGCTCAATTTTTACAAAGATTTATTTTAAATAAAACTCCATGGGTTCATCTAGACATTGCCGGTATGGCTTTTTCAAAATATGGTGGTGCTTTAAATTCAGGAGGTGCTACTGGATTTGGTGTAAGATTATTAAATCAACTAATACAAGACCACTATGAGTAACTTTGAACAAACTCTTTCAATAATTAAACCTGACGCTGTTGAGAGAGACTTGACTGAAGAAATCAAATCAATTTTTACTAAGAATGATTTAAAGATTAAAGAAGAAAAGAAAATTCATATTACAAAAGAGGAGGCAGCAGAATTTTATAAAGTTCATCAAACTAAGCCTTTTTATGATGATTTGTGCTCATATCTTTCTTCAGGGCCCATTATAGTTATGATTTTAGAGGGTAAAAATGCTGTTGTAGAAAACAGAAACATTATGGGAGCAACTAACCCAAAAGATGCTAAACCAGGTACTATAAGAAAATTGTATGGAGTTTCTATAGATAAAAATTCTGTTCATGGATCTGACTCTATAGATAATGCAAAAAAAGAAATTGAATTTTTTTTTAAAAATTAAATCATCATATGTAGCTTTGTAATCGCCTCAGAAAATGCTTTATACTCAGCTTTTTGTGTTTTTCTTTTTAAAGTTTTAATATTTTCATTTTTTTCAAGCTGAAAACTTTTCTTTAAAATTATTTTACCAGAGTCGAGTTTCTCATTAACAAAGTGAACAGTACATCCAGTTAATTTTTCTCCATCTTCTAAAATTCTAGAAAAGGTATTTGTCCCTTTATACTTTGGGAGTAAAGATGGATGAATATTGATTATTTTCCCTTTAAAATTTTGTATAAAACTTTTTGGTAAAATTTTCATATAACCAGCAAGACAAATTAAAGAAATTTTTTTTTTTATTAATTTCATTCAAAATTTTAGATTCATATAGACTATCGTTAGTATTAATAATTTTAAAAGGAATTGAATACTTCTTAGCAAAGATTAATCCAGGCGCATTTTTTTTATTGGAGACAATCAATTTTATATTTATAGGAAAATTATAATTTCTTGAATTGATTATCAATGTTTTTAAATTTGATCCTGACCCAGAAATAAAAACACATGAGTTTTTTTTTACCATCTGATATTATTAATTATATTAAACCTTTTTTTATTTTTAGATATATATCCAATTTCATATGGTTTGTATTCTCTACTAAAGTGTTTTTTAATTTTTTTTATATTTTCTTTTTTAACTATTATACAAAAACCAACACCACAGTTAAAAGTATTGAGCATTTCTTTGTCAGAAATTTTTTTTTCTTTAATGACCTTAAAAATTTTTTTTATTTTAATTTTAGATAAATCTATGTTAATTGATAAATGATCTGGTATCGATCGAGCTATATTTTCTAACAAACCCCCTCCAGTAATGTGAGCAGCAGAGTTAATTAAGTTTTTTTTGCATAGTTGTAAAATTTCTTTAGAATAAATTTTTGTAGGTTTTAATAATTCTTTTTTAATTTTTCCAGAAATATTATTTTTTAAGATAGATCTAATTAATGAATAACCGTTTGAGTGTACACCACTCGAAGGTATAGCTAAAATTATGTTATTGTTACTTACATTTTTTTTATTAATTATTTTTTTTTTTGATACAATTCCAACTGCAAAACCAGCCAAATCAAATTTATTTTTATCATAAATACCTGGCATCTCAGCAGTTTCACCGCCAATTAATTCACAGTCAGAAATATTACAGCCTTTAAATATTCCTCTTAAAATTAATTTTATTTTTTTTAAATTTAATTTTCCAATAGCTATATAATCTAGAAAGAAAAGGGGCTTGGCACCTTGAACTATTAAATCATTGATGCACATTGCGACAAGATCTATGCCAATAGTATCAAATTTATTAAACTTATTTGCTAAATCTAGTTTGGTACCAACTCCATCAGTGCAGGAAACAATTAAAGGATCTTTGATTTTGAGTTTACCTATATCAAATACAGATCCAAAAGCCCCTATATTTGAGGAATTACCAATTCTATTCTTTTTTTTGACATTTTTTTTTGAGATTTTTGCTATGTGTTTGACAAATTTATTAGCAAGAGAAATATTTACTCCACTTTGTTTATAACTATTTTTTGTTTTTTCCATTAATTAAATGATAATTATTAAAAATGAATAAAATTACTTTTATAGCCTTTATAATAGTATTTTTAATCAAAACTGGAACTGTTTTTTCAAGCAGCAGCATTTTTGATGTTGATAATATTATAATTAAAAATGACGGAAATCAGACTAAAGAAAAAATTCTAGATACGGCCTTCCAAAGGGGTTTCGAAGAACTAATGCGCAAAATTCTTCAAAAGAAAGATGCAACTGCACTAACAAAAACTAATCTCAAAGATATAAAAAAACTAATTTCTTCTTATCAAATTATAGAAAATAAAGATTTAGAAAAAAAACAGGTAAGCATAAACCTGTCATTTGATAGAAAAAAAATAAATAGTTTTTTTTACTCTAAAAATATTTCATATGCGGATATTTCAAAAACAAAAGTTGTGCTATTTCCAGTTTTAATTAAGGATAATAGTATTAATATTTATTCAAATAATTACTTTTATGAAAACTGGAATCCTTCTGATACTTTAGAAAATAAGGAATTTATAAATTACGTTCTGCCAGTTGAAGATTTAGAAGACATAGTATTTTTAGAAAAAAATAAAGACAATTTAGAAGAAATTGAAATAAAAGAAATTTTGTCTAACTATGATATCACAAATTATATTTTTTTAGTTATAAGAGATTCTGGTAAAAAAATTGATATTTTTTTAAAAGGAATTTTTGGAGGAAAAGAGATTATAAAAAATTTTAATATTATTTTTAATGAAAATGATGAAAATAATAATCTTCTAAATACCAAGAAGGCAATAAAAGAAGAAATAAATGAAATTTGGAAATCACAAAATTTAATAGACATTAGAACTCCTTCGTTTTTAAATATTTTTCTTGATATAAAAAAACAGAATGACCTTTTAAATCTGCAAAAGGCATTGAACAAAATTGATCTAATTGAAAGTTACCAAGTGTTAGAATTAAATAAAAACTATGCCAAAATTAAAATAAAATATCTTGGCAAGTTAAATAAGATGAAGAATAAATTTAAACAACAAGGAATTAATGTTTCTATTTCAAATGATCAGTGGAAACTTCAGCTAATTTAATATGAGTCAACTTACTTTCAAATTTCCTTTTAAAACCACTTATTATGAAAAAGACTTTTATGTTTCATCTAATAACTTTAATGCATATAAACTTTTAGAGAATTGGCCAAATTGGCCAAGCAAAAATATTAATATTTTTGGGCCAAGTGGATGTGGTAAAACACATTTAGCCAATATTTTAAAAAAAAAAAATCAATTCATTACTTATTAAGGACTCTGATATTAACAATGATATTTTAAATATTTTGAAGCAAAAAGAATGTTTAATTATTGATAGCTATGACAATAATATTGAAGAGAAGTTGTTTTATTCGATTTTAAATGAGATTAATCATTCAAACAAATATATAATAGTAAATTCAACAACACCTATTAAAAACAACAAAGTTGAGCTAAAAGATCTAAAGTCTAGACTAGAAAGCTTTATAGATTTAGGAATAGATTTGCCAACAGATGATTTATTAAGAGTTATTGTAACTAAATGCTTTTCTGACAAGCAAATTAAAGTTAATGTAAAATTATTAGATTATATTTTGAAAAATATAGAAAGATCTTATGAAAAAATTTTTAAATTTGTTAAAGATATCGATACAGAGTCTTTATCATCTGGAAAATCAATAAATATTAATTTAATAAAAAAAGTATTAAAGAATGAATAAATACAGATCACATAATTGTTCTGAATTAAGTGAAAAAGATATTGGAAAAAGTGTTAAAATTTCTGGCTGGTTACACAGGAAAAGAGACCATGGAAACTTACTTTTTTTAGATATAAGGGACCACTTTGGTATCACGCAATGCGTAATTGAAAATAAAGATAAAAATTTTAAAATTTTAGAAAAATTAAAACCAGAGTCAGTAATACTCATTGAGGGAGAAGTAGTTAAAAGATCAAAAGAAACAGAAAACAAAGATTTAAAAACTGGATTAATTGAGGTTAAGATAAAAAAATTTGAAATTCTATCTTCATCAAATGAACTACCTATGCCGGTTTTTGGAGAACAAGAATATCCAGAAGAAATAAGATTAGAGTATAGATTTATTGATTTAAGAAGAAAAGAAATGCATGAAAAAATTGAGCTACGTTCTAAGGTAATATCTTTTATTAGAAACAAGATGATTGAAAATAATTTTCTAGAATTTCAAACACCTATACTAACCGCATCTAGCCCAGAGGGAGCTAGAGATTTTTTAGTACCCAGTCGAGTACACCCAGGAAAATTTTATGCTTTGCCTCAAGCACCTCAACAATTTAAGCAAATGATTATGATAGCTGGTTTTGATAGATACTTTCAGATAGCACCGTGTTTTAGAGATGAAGATGGAAGGGCAGATAGAAGTCCCGGAGAGCACTATCAGCTTGATATGGAAATGTCTTTTGTTGAGCAGGACGATGTATTTAATGTGGTTGAACCAATATTTTATGAGTTATTTACAAAATTTGGAAATGGGAAGAAAGTTAACAAAAATCCATTTCCAAGGATAACTTATAAAGACTCAATGGAAAAATATGGAACTGACAAGCCTGATTTAAGAAATCCTATAGAGTTAAAGGATGTAACTGATTTATTTTCTTCAAAAGAAGTAACGCTCAAAATTTTTAAAGAAAATATTCAAAAAGGAGGTATCGTTAAAGCTATACCTGTATCTAACACTTCAAAAAAACCAAGAAGTTTTTTTGATAATTTAAATAATTGGGCTATTTCGGAAGGAGCTAGTGGGATGGCTTATATTACTTTTGAAAAAAACAAAGATAAGATAGTTGGAAAAGGCCCAGTTGCAAAATTTTTTTCTGATAATGCTATTTTAGAACTTTTAAAAATCTGCCAAATAAACGAAAAAGACTCAGTCTTTTTTGTGTGTAACAAACCCTCAGAAGCTACAATTTTCTCTGGTTTGGCAAGACAAAAAATAGGAGAGGAATTAGGATTATTAGATGATAATAAATTTAATTTTTGTTGGATTATTGACTATCCAATGTATCATTATGATGAAAAGGAAAAAAAAATTGATTTTAGCCATAATCCATTTTCTATGCCTCAAGAAAATATGGATGAATTTGATAAAAAGGACCCCTTGAAAGTTTTGGCATACCAATATGATTTAGTTTGCAATGGATACGAATTGTCTTCAGGGGCTATAAGAAACCATGTTCCTGAATATTTATTTAAAGTTTTTAGCAAAGTTGGCTATACCAGAGAAATGGTTAAAAAAAATTTTTCTGGAATGATCAATGCACTTTCATATGGAGCTCCACCACACGGTGGAATGGCACCGGGTATAGATAGAATTATAATGCTTTTAGCCAACGAAAAAAATATAAGAGAGGTTACTCTTTTTCCAATGAATCAGAATGCACAAGATTTGCTAATGGGCTCTCCATCTGAAGTTGACGAAAAGCAATTAAAAGAACTTAATATTAAAATTGATAAAAAAAAAACTAATTCTTAGTTTTTAGGTTGATTCTAATATCACTTAAATCTACTAATTTTTCCTCATAATTACTTCTAACAAAACCTTTTGAAGTGATATTTTTTACTATTTTCAAAAACTTATCGTCAGTTGAAAGTTCATCTTTGCTTGCTGTGCTTGCAATTGACGGAGTATGTGCTAATTCCTCTTTACCTAAGTATGAAATAGCAAGTTCTCTGAAAACATAATCTAAAATTGATGTAGCACTTAATATTCTATCGTTACCTTCAACTTTTCCCGAAGGTTCAAATTTAGTGTCAATGAATGCATCAACAAATTCATCTAAAGGTACTCCATATTGTAGGCCCAAAGAAATTGCTATAGCAAAATTATTCATTAGAGCTTTAACAAGCTCTCCCTCTTTGTTAGTATCAATAAAAATCTCTCCAATTTTTCCATCATTATATTCTCCCGTATGAAGATAAACTTTATGATCTCCTATAGATGCTTTTTGTATGTAACCTTTCCTTCTGTCAGGCATACGGAATCTAGCATTTTGTTGATTTTTAATTTTCTTAGACAACTCTGTGTTAACTGCCTTAGTGTTCTTGGTTATAAATTGATTTTGGTTTTTTTCATCAATTGGGTCTATTTTTTGAGATTTGTTTGAATCTTTTGGGCTCTTGTCTCCAACTTTTTTAGTTTTTCGATTATTTAATCTTACGTCGATAACTTCAACTTTTCCATCGTTTCTGGCATCTATTTTTTTAAGCTCTTGATCGTTTAATTCATCTAAGGTGTGTACTGTTTTAAAAGTGCAGGTATAATAAGTTTCTACAATAAATTTTTTCATAATTTTTGGAATCTGTATTGTTGAAGATATACATTTTATATAGTAAGTGTCTATAATATAATTATACACTTAGAAAGTGTGTGGATTTAAAAATTTAAACTATGTTCAATCCAAAACAATTTTTTACCTGGTGGCACAAACAGACATTTGGAACTTTTTTAAAAACTTTATTTTTTGGTAAATATGTTGGAAAAGATGAGTATGGAAATAAGTACTATAAAAATAAAAAAGATGAGAGATGGGTTGTTTACGCAAATACAATAGAGGCCTCAAGAATAACATCAGACTGGTATCTTTGGATGCACCATACGATTAATGAGATACCTAAAAATGATAAAAAAAAATATTCCTGGCAAAAAAAGCATTCAGAAAATTTAACAGGGACTGAGCATTCGTATAAACCAAACAAAATATCTAAGTCAGATAAAATAAAAAAATATGAGTCTTGGAAAAATTAAAATAATAAAAGTTGTTTTAGTAATCTTTTTTTGTAATTTTAAAGTAATAGCAGAAGATAAAATTTTAACTGTTCCTTTAGTAAATTTGGAAAATTTAGAACCAAGTTATGAGGAAGTTGAAATAGAAGACTCAAATAAGGAAATAAATCAAGAGTCTAAAATAAAAAAGAAAAACAAGAAAAAATTAAAAACACAAAGAGCAAGCATTAATATTCTAGGTTTAGATAAGATTACTGCCAAAACAACTGAAATAAGTATTAAGTTGGGAGAAACAAAGAAATTTGGATTACTTCAAATAAAAGCAATCAAATGTGGAAAAATTAATTCAAAAAATGAACCAGGTGTAGCTGCCTATATTCAAGTAAAAGATCTTTCAGACAATCAAAATGAAAAAGTTTTTGTTTTTAATGGATGGACTTTTTCTTCTAGTCCATCTTTAAGACCCATTGACCATCCAATTTATGATCTATGGTTAGTAAGTTGTGAAAACGTTTAAAAAAATTTTTCTTTACCCATCCAATTAGTATCAAAATCAGAGTTAATAAATTTTTTATGTTTAAGAATTTTTTTGTGTAAATCTACTGTTGTAGTAATTCCTTCAATTACGAATTCATCTAAAGACCTTAGTGTTCTTTGAATAGCTTCTTGTCTATTTCTGCCTTTACAAATTACTTTTGCTATCAAACTATCGTAATATGGAGTTACCTTACATCCCTGAAAAATTGAACCGTCCACTCTAGTTCTAAATCCCGATGGCTGATGACATACTTTTATAATTCCAGGGCTAGGTTGAAAATCTTTTGCTGGGTCTTCTGCGTTAATTCTACACTCTATAGAATGCCCTCTTGGGTCTATGTCTTCTTGTTTTAATGCAGTCTCACCTGAGAAAGCAATCCACATTTGTTCTTTGACAATGTCTATTCCTGTCTGAACTTCTGTTACTGGGTGCTCAACTTGAACCCTAGTATTCATTTCTAAAAAATAAAATTTTCCTTTTTCATAAATAAATTCAACAGTTCCAGCTCCTTCGTAGCCAATTTTTTCAACCATTTTTACTGTTTTTGTTAAAATATCTGATCTTTCGGTTTCGGTTAAAACTGGACTTGGTGTTTCTTCTATTAGTTTTTGATGTCTTCGCTGTACACTACAATCCCTTTCTCCCAAGTGAACAGTTCTATTTTTTCCCGACATGATTTGAACTTCTATATGTCTCGGATTTTTAAAATATTTTTCTATATATAACTCATCATTTCCAAAATATTTTTTAGCTTCAGATTTCGCAATTGAAAATAGTTTTTCTAAGTCATTTTCTTTTTCAACAATTTTCATGCCTTTTCCACCACCTCCACCTGCTGCCTTTATTAGGACGGGATAGCCAATACTCTCACATATTTTTTTTGCGTCTTGAGATGACTTCACTCCTCCTTCTGAGCCTTCAATTATAGGTAAGCCATTTTTTTTAGCAATTCTTTTTGCTTCTATTTTATCTCCCATTTTTTTAATTAAATCTGAACTAGGTCCTATAAATTTAATACCTTGTTTTTCTACTACTTCTGCAAATTTAGGATTTTCTGAAAGAAAGCCATAACCCGGATGTATTGCTTCTGCTCCAGTTAAATCAACTGCCGACATTAAAGCAGATATATTTAAATAACTATTTTGAGGTTGATGAGATCCGATGCATACACTTTCGTCTGCTAGCCTGACATGCATTGAATCATAGTCCACATCAGAATGTACAGCAACAGTTGAAATTCCCCATTCTTTACAGGCTCTAATTACCCTAACTGCTATTTCACCTCTATTAGCAATCAAAACTTTTTTAAACATTTTAATTTATTTTAAAAGTATAAGACCTTGACCGAATTCAACTGGTTGGCCATCATTTACTAAAACTTTCTTAACAGTCCCATCGTTCGATGAAGGAATATGATTCATGGTTTTCATTGCCTCAACAATCATTACTGTTTGTCCTTTTTTAATTTTATCTCCTACTTCAACAAATTTTTTTGCTCCAGGCTCAGGAGCTAAATATGCTGTTCCAATTATTGGGGATTTTATTGTTGTACCATCTTGTTCGTTTGTTAAGACGGTTTTGTTACTAGAAATTACAGTACTTTGTCTGGATGCATCCATAACAGTTTTGGAACCCTTGGAAACTTTTATTTTTTTGTTCCCATCCTGATATGAGAGTTCTGTTAAATTAAATTCATCAAGACTATCTACAAGTTCTTTAATTAATTTTTTATCTATTTTCATTTCTTTAATATATCTTTCATAGACTCAAGAGCCATTATATATCCTTTAGTACCAAAACCACAAATTATACCATGAGCAACTTTACTTATAAGAGATTTATGCCTGAATTCTTCTCTATTGTAAATGTTAGTTATATGCAATTCTATTATAGGAATTTTTAAAACTGTTAGTGCATCTAAAATTGCCACAGATGTATGCGTGTAACCTGCAGCATTTATAATCAAACCTGAATATTTTTTTCTCGCATCCTGAATAAAATTCACTATATCTCCTTCTAAATTCGATTGGATAAAAGAAACATCCAGGTCATTTTTCTTAGCATATTCCAAACATTCTGATTCCACACTTTTTAACGAGACATCCCCATATTTTTCTTTTTCTCTCTCACCTAAAAGGTTAAGATTAGGACCGTTAATAACAATAATTTTATGTTTCATCGCCTTGGTATAAAATAAATAGTTATCTTAAATATGGCAAAAATACAATTAAATGGTAAAAAAATTTCAATAAAACAAAAGCTTTCGCTATTTGATTTAATAAAAAAGTATAAATTAGATAAAAAAAAAGTTGCTATAGAGTTAAACGGAAAGATTATAGTAAAAACAAAATATAAAAAGGAATTAGTGAAAAATAATGATAAAATTGAAATTGTTCATTTTATAGGAGGAGGTTGATTAATTTGAAAAAAGATACATTTAAAATTGCAAACAAAATTCTTAAGTCAAGGTTGATAGTTGGAACAGGAAAATATAAAAATTTTATAGAAACTGCTAAAGCTGTAAAAGCATCAGGCTCAGACATGGTTACCGTAGCGGTTAGAAGAGTAAATATTACCGACAAGAAAAAACCAATTTTAATGGATTACTTGGATCCAAAAAAAATAATTTATCTACCAAATACTGCCGGCTGTTTTTCATCCGATGAAGCTCTGAGAACACTAAGACTTGCTAGAGAGATTGGTGGTTGGAAAATGGTTAAGCTTGAAGTTTTAGGAGATAAAAAAACGTTACTTCCGAATATGATTGAAACACTTAAATCAACAAAGATTTTAGTCAAAGAAGGTTTTAAAGTTCTAGTGTATTGCTCGGATGATCCATTGTTAGCAAAAAAATTAGAAGAGATGGGAGCATCAGCCATAATGCCTTTGGCTTCTCCTATTGGTTCAGGACTAGGAATTCAAAATAAAATTAGTTTGTCTCTAATAATCAAACAATCAAAAGTTCCTGTTATAGTAGATGCTGGATTAGGAACTGCTTCTGATGCCACTATTGCCATGGAGCTAGGATGTGACGGGGTTCTTGTTAATACTGCTATAGCAAAATCTAAAAATCCTATTTTGATGGCAAACTCTTTCAAAAATGCAGTTTTATCGGGAAGACAATCATTTTTGGCAAAAAGAATGAAAAAAAATTATTTTGCTTCTCCAAGTTCACCAATCAAAGGATTGATTTAATTTATTTTCTATTTCTGACCCACAAGGTACGAGGCGATGAGTTCTTTTTTTTTGTAATAGTTTTTTTTGTTTTAGTAGGTTTTTTCTGCTTAGCTAATCTAATTTCTTTTGTATTATCTTTTTCGACCTTTCTTTTTGCTTTATCTCCAATGCTTTTTTCAAATTCTTTAAATTTATTAACATTTTCTATTTTACTTACAATTTTTTTATTTTTGTTAAATAAATTTATTTTATACTCAGGAACAATTAGCTCTGGGCCTGCAAAAAATTCAATTTTATAATTAAATTTTTTCTGAAAATAATCTATTTCTTTTTGTAAAAAAGTATCAATATAAAGTTTAATTTTTTCTGGTAAATATGCGCTTATATGTTTAATTTTATTAGTAAAGGCTAACATTTCAATTTTTTTAATTATTTTTAAAGCAAAAGATTCTAAGGAAAGATTTGTTTCCCACTTTATCGATCCTTCTCTCAACCTTTGTCTTGTCATTTCCATCAAACCAAAGTTACTTATCCTTCCTAATTGAATTCTAGCTCTATCTTTCCTAACACTCTCTCGCATTTTTTTTTCAACCATTCTTCTGTTGTAAAAATTTAACATATCAATAAAGTCAATAACTATTAGTCCTGAAAGATCTCTTATTTTAATTTGTTTACATATTTCTTGTGCAGCTTCTAGATTTGTATTAAGTGCTGTTTTTTCAATATTTATTCCCTTAGTGGACTGCCCAGAGTTTATATCTATTGCTACCAAAGCTTCCGTCGGATTTATTACTAGGTATCCGCCTGACTTTAGTTTTACAACTGGTTCAAAAATATTATTTAACTCTTTTTCAATACCAGCATCATGAAATAAGGGGATTTTGCCTCTATATTTTTTAACAAATTTGATGCTTTTAGGCACCAGCTCTTTCATAAATGTTTTTGCTTTTTGATAACCCTCAGAACCATCTACATATATGTATTTTGTATTGTTATCATATATATCTCTAAGCGCCCTTTTAATTAAATCTCCTTCTTCATAAATTAAAGATGGCGCATTAGACTCAACAGCTTTAGCTTTAATTTGTTCCCAGGTTTTTATGGTATTTTCAAAATCTTTTTCTATTTCATTTTTTGTTTTGTTTGATCCAGCGGTCCTTACAATTACCCCCATGCTTTTTGGAATTTGAATTTCATTTAATATACTTCTTATTTTACTTCTTTCTGAAGCAACAAATATTTTTCTAGATATTCCTCCTCCCTTTGCTGTATTAGGCATGAGAACTATATATTTTCCTGCTAAAGAAATAAATGTTGTGAGAGCCGCCCCTTTTTGACCTCTTTCTTCTTTGAGAACTTGAATTAGAATGACTTGACCGGGTTTTATTACTTCTTGAATTCTATATTTTCTAACGCCATAAGTTTTTTTTAATTTTTCTCTATAATCTTTTCTTTCTTTATTTCCATTATTAACATTATTTTTGGTCTCAGAGTTTTGATTATTTTCCTCGGTGGATTGTTGAGTATTTTCTGTTAAATTTTTATTTTCTTTATCTTGATCTTGCACTGTTCCATTGCTATCTAAATTATTTACAGAATCTGCATTAGAATTTTTTAGGTCTTCTCTAATTTTCTCTTCTGCTTGCTGTAGCTTTTCTTTATCTTGTGTAGGTATTTGATAATAATCTGATTGAATATCGTTAAAAGCTAAAAAGCCGTGTTTAACTCTTCCGAAGTCTACAAAAGCCGCTTGTAATGAGGGTTCAACTCTACTTACAATACCAAGATAGATATTATTTTTAAAATTTAATCTATTTTTATCTTCGTACTCGTATTCTTCAATTGATGAATTAGATTTAAGAACGATTCGTGTTTCATCTGGATGCGATGCATCAATGTATAAATTCTTTTCCATGTTAAGTGAATTCCTTTAATAATATTTTGTGATTTTATATTGAAATTTTGCATAAAGTTATTATACAAAAATTTTATGGGAATAACATCTTTTATAAATAATAAAATATGCCTTAAGATAGCCAAAATTTAAGCATTACCTCATAAATTAATGACTAAATTTATTAGCTATTCTATAAGAGCGGGAATTATTCTAATTATTGTTTTCGGATTTTTAGCTTTTTCAGCATTGTGGTATTTTTCTTCCGGTCTTCCAGATTATAAAAAGTTATCAAATTACCAACCTCCAGTTTCAAGTAGAGTTTATGCTAAAAATGGAAAACTAATAGCTGAATACGCATTAGAAAAAAGGTTATTTATACCCTACGAATCTATACCAAAAAAAATAATTAACTCTTTTTTATCAGCAGAAGATAAAAATTTTTTTAGTCACCCAGGAGTAGATGCAAAAGGAATTGTTAGAGCTGTTATTAATAATTTTAAAAATATAATAAATGACAAACGATTAGAAGGTGCTTCAACTATAACACAACAGGTTGCAAAAAACTTTCTTTTAACCAATGAAGTTTCATTAAGGAGAAAGATCAAAGAAGCTATCTTAGCTTTCAGAATAGAAAAAGCATACTCAAAAGAAAGAATATTGGAATTATATTTAAATCAAATTTACTTAGGGGAAGGAACTTATGGAATCGCTGCCGCTAGTCTTGAATATTTTGATAAGTCAGTAAAAGAAATAAATTATCCCGAAGCAGCTCTTCTCGCTGCTCTACCTAAAGCTCCAAGTAAATATAATCCATTCAGATATGGTAAAGAGGCAAAAAAAAGAAGAGATCTCGTTCTTAACAATATTAAAGAAAATGGATTTATAAGTAACTCAGAATTTAAAGATTTTAAAAAAAGTAAAATAAAATTAAAAAAAAGAAAAATTGAACTTCTTAATGAAGCCAATTCATATACCGAAGAAGTAAGAAGAATAATTAAAGAAAATTATGGATTTAAAAAATTATATGCTGAAGGTTTAGCAATAAAAGTTCCACTAGATGTTAACTATCAAATTTATGCACAAGAGTCCCTTAGACATGGAATTGAGTCCTATGATCGTAGGCATGGTTGGAGAGGATCTATTGTTAACAAATTTAAAGATAATAACTGGAGTAAAAAAATAGAAAAAATTAAAATAGATCCAACTCTAAATTGGGAATTTGCTGAAGTAAAAAAAATTAACGAAGTTCAGATAGTTATAAAAATTTTAAAAACCAACAAAGAAAAAATTATCAATTCTGAGAATATGAAATGGGCAATAAAAAAAGGTATTTTTAATACTTTTGAAATTGGCGATATTATTTTTGTTAAAGAAAAAAATAAAGAAGAATGGGAACTGAAACAATATCCAAACATTAACGGAGCAATAATTGCTTTAAATCCATTTACTGGAAAAGTGAAAGCTCTTGTTGGAGGTTTTAATTTTAAATCAAGTGAATTTAATAGAGCAACGCAAGCTAAAAGACAACCGGGCTCAGCATTTAAACCTTTTGTGTATGCAGCAGCCTTAGAAAATAATTATTCTCCAAATTCTATAATTTTAGATGCCCCTTTTGTAGCTGAACAAGGAACTGGTTTAAAAAATTGGAAACCTGAAAATTATGGAAAAAAGTTTTATGGACCTTCTACTTTAAGAAAAGGAATTGAGTATTCAAGAAATTTAATGACAGTAAGAGTTGCTGAAAACTTAGGTTTAAAAAAAATATTAAAATTATCAAAAGAATTAGAAATTTATAATGAAATTCCTGAACTTTTATCAGTTTCACTTGGTTCTGCTGAAACAACATTAATTAATTTAACATCTGCTTATGCTTCTTTCGTCAATGGAGGAAAAAAGGTTAAACCCATATTAATTGACAGAATCCAAGACAGAAGAGGAAAAACGATCTTTAATTCAGAAAATAGAGAATGTTTAGGTTGCGATAGACTTTTAAAAGATTCAAAACATCTTCCTATGATTAAAGATAACAATAAACAAATTTTTAGTGAAGAAACAGCATATCAAATGACATCAATTTTAGAGGGTGTAATAAAAAGAGGAACTGGAAAAAAATTGAGAGATTTAAAAGTTCCTTTAGCAGGGAAGACTGGCACAACTAATAATAATTTTGATGCTTGGTTTATAGGTTTTAGTTCTGACTTAGTTATAGGTGTCTATGTTGGATTTGATAACCCTCAGACACTTGGTCGGTATGAAACTGGATCTAAAGCGGCCTTACCAATATTTAAAAAGTTTGTACAAAAGGCTTTGTACAAGGAAGATTTTAGAGAATTCAACATACCAAATGGTATTTATTTTGCGCCAATTAATTACGATACTGGAGAACAAGAAGATTTTAATGAAAAAAAAGCTATAACTGAAGCATTCAAATTACAAGATGTAAAGAAAGTAAAAAATAATAATTTAAATACAACTAGCAACTATGATAAACTAATAAAGTTTAGACAATTTTATTAATGGAAATATTTAATAGTAAAATAAAAACAATAGAAAGATCCCTCAATAATATTCGGGGGTATCTTTGATAAAAATAATATAATATCTAAGTTAGATAATTTAAACTTAATAACATCAAAAGAAGATTTCTGGAAAGACAAAAAAAAAGTTAAGAAAGTTATTAAGGAAAAAAAACTTTATGAAGATATTATTTCATCTTATAAAAATTCAAAAAATGAATTACAAAATTTAAAAGATATTTATGCTCTAGGAGTTGAAGAAAACAACAATGAAATACTAGACGATTGTTCAAAAAAAATAGAAAAAATAAATAAACAAATTAAAATCAATGAAACAAAATGTTTTTTATCAGGAGAAAATGATGAGCTGGATATTTACTTAGAAATACACGCTGGTGCAGGAGGAACAGAAAGTCAAGACTGGGCAGAGATGTTGCGTAGAATGTATTTAAAGTGGTTTGATAAAAAATCTTTCAAATATCAAATTATAAGCGAACATAGAGGGGAAGAGGCAGGAATTAAATCTTCAACTTTAAAAGTTTCAGGAGATTATTTGTATGGAATGATGAAAAGAGAGTCGGGAGTACATCGACTTGTAAGAATTTCTCCATTTGATAGCGGGGCTAGGAGACATACTAGTTTTGCTAGCATCTGGGTTTATCCAGTGGTTGATGATGAAATTGAAATAGCCATTAATGAAAAAGATTTGAGAATAGACACCTATAGATCTAGTGGCGCAGGCGGCCAGCATGTAAACACCACTGATAGTGCAGTTAGAATTACTCATTTGCCAACTAAAATAGTAGTTCAATGTCAGAATGAAAGATCTCAACATAAAAATAAAGAGACATGCTTTAAGATTTTAAGAGCTAGGTTGTTTCAACACGAAATTGAAAAAAGACAAGAAGAGTATGAAAAAAATGTTAGCAATAAAACTGATATTGGATGGGGACATCAAATAAGATCATATGTTCTCCAACCATATAGACTTGTAAAAGATTTGAGAAACAAAGTAGAAAGTAGCAATCCAGAAGATGTTTTAAATGGAAATATAGACGAGTTTATAGAAGCTGGGTTATTTAAATCATAATGAAGAAAATTATTATAACTTTTTTTTGCTTAGTTTTTTTATTTCTTTCAGCATTAATATTTTTCTTGTCAACTAAAGGTTATGAGACTGACAGATTTAATAACTTCATATCCCAAGAAATAAAAAAAAAGGAACCAAAATTAGATCTTGAAGTTGAAAAAATCAAAATTAAGTTAGATTTAAAAAAAATGAACCTTTTTTTGTCAACTAAAAATCTGATTTTAAATTATAATAATATCGTTCTACCTTTAAAAGAAACAAAAATTTATTTTGATTTTTCTTCAATTTTAAAAACAAAACCAAAAATTAATAGAGCTATCATTGAATCAAAAAAACTAATTGTTTCAGATATTAAAAAAATTGTAAGTGAAACAAAACCGTCAAATATTAAAAGCTTTGTTTTAAACAATGTTTCGAAAGGTGAAATTTCTGCTGTTATTGATGTAAGTTTGAAAAAAAATTTAGAAATTTCAGATTATAAAATAAATGGCAAAGTAAAAAACTCTAATATTCAAATAACTAAAAAAATTAAAATTAGCGATACAGGTTTTAATTTTATCGCAGACAAAAATTTAATTTTAATAAATTCTATATCAACAGATTTTAGAGAAATTTCTATTAGCAACGGATCAATACAAATTAACAAAAAAAAAGATTTTTTAATAAACGGTTCACTGAATACAAATTTTAATTTAGATAATACAAAATTAAAAAAATCAATATCGGAATTTATTGACTATGATTTTTTTGAAAATAAAATTGAGATTTCAGGAAATTTTTTAAATGAATTTACTTTGAGTCTTAGTGATTCATTAGAATTATTAGATTACAACTATAAACTGACTGGCTCTAAAATTAAATCTGAAATTGATTTGCTCAAACCTTTTTCTAGCCCTTTAATAAAAGATGACATTAAAAAAATTTTTTTAGATAAATCAAATTTAAAGATTAATTTAAACAAAAAACAAAACAATATTATCTTTGATGGAATTTATAAAGTTAATAAAAAAAATGAATATGAAAAATACAAAATCACAAATAAATTTCATAATTTAGGTTCTGACTTTGAGTTAGATTTAGATTTAAGAGAGTATCTAGTTTTTGATATCTTAAATTACGAAAAAAATTTGAAAAAAAAAGCTAATATTAAAGCTTCAATAAATTTAATTAATAAAAAAATTAAAATTGAAAATTTTAATTATAAAGAAAATAAAAATTTAATATCTATTAATGGAGTTGAAATAAGCAAAAATAAAATAAGAAAGTTTAAAAATGTAAAAATTAAAACTTATAATGATGGTAAACAAAACAATAATTTTGAGATTATTTTTGGAAAAAAAATAATAATTAATGGAGAAACTTATGACTCAACAAATTTAATTAAAAAAATTAAAGAAGAAAATAAAAATGATTTATCTGGCAATTTTAGTAAAGATATTCAAATAAACCTTAAAAGTGTAATCACAAAACTTTCATTACCTTTAAATAACTTTAGTTTAGTTGGGAGACTTGAAAATGGAAAATTTACTAAAATATCCTCAAAAACTGAATTCTCTAATGATAAGTATTTTGATATATCTTTAAAAAAAGACTTTAATTCAAAAAAAAAAATAATCGAGATATATTCAGATGTTTCCAAACCTTTGTTAGCTGACTTTAAATTTTTTAAGGGAATAGAGGGTGGAAATGTCATGTTCAGCTCGACATACGATGATGTAGAAAGTTCTTCAAATCTAATAATTGAAAATTTCAAATTAAGAAATGCTCCTGCTTTTGCAAAATTACTAACTCTAGCAGACCTAGGGGGTGTAGCTGATTTAATGTCAGGTGATGGTAAGGGAATAAGTTTTGACACATTAGAAATCAAGTTTACCAAAGATAGTGAAGTGTTGAGAATCAATGAACTTTATGCAATTGGACCAAGTCTTTCAATTTTAATGAACGGTTATGTTGAAAATAAATCTGGACTTACCAGTTTAAGAGGTACGATGGTACCTGCTAGAACTTTAAATAAAATAATTTCAAAAATACCGTTTATAGGAGATATTTTGATAGGCAAAGAAGTAGGAGAGGGAGTTTTTGGAGTAAGTTTTAAAATGAAAGGTAAGCCGGAAAAAATAAAAACTACAGTTAACCCAGTAAAAACTTTAACACCCAGATTTATTACAAAGGCACTGGAGAAACAAAAAAAAATAAAAAATAAAAAATAATTATACTACTTTGATTATGTAGTGTTTTTTCTTACCGTAAGAGACTTTGATATAATTCTTATCTTTATAAAGTTTATAATCTATTATTTTTTTTTCATCGGAGACTAATTCGTCATTAATCTTTATACCATTTCCTTGAATAGCTCTTCTTCCTTCACTTTTAGAAGTCGTGATATGTTTTGAGGAAAGTAAATCTAAAATATTTATTCCTTTTTCTAATTCAGACTTCGCTAAAGTTATCTCTGGAAGGTTTTTACCTACACCAGTTCCATCAAAAGTTTCTTTTGCTGTTTTTTCTGATTCTCTAGCAGCTTTCTCTCCATGTATTATTTTAGTAGCTTCATTCGCTAAAAGTATTTTTAATTTATTAATATCTTTTTCATTATCAATTTCTTTTGACAAATCATCTTCTTTGATTTCAGTAAAATATTTTAAAAATTTTTTTACATCTTCATCGCTCGTATTTCTCCAAAATTGCCAATAATCATATGTTGAAAACATTTTTTTATCTAACCACACTGCTCCTTTTTCTGTTTTGCCCATTTTTGCACCAGATGACAATGTTATTAACGGAGTTGTAAGGCCGAATGCCTCCTTATGTAAAATTCTCCTTATTAGCTCAACCCCATTAACTATATTCCCCCATTGGTCAGAACCGCCCATCTGTAAAATACAATTATTTTTTTTAAAGAGTTGATAAAAATCATAAGCTTGTAAAATCATATAATTAAACTCCATATAACTAAGCGATTGTTCTCTATCTAATCGAAGTTTTACACTATCAAAAGTTAGCATTTTATTTATTGTAAAATGTTTTCCTACATCTCTTAAAAAATCAATATATTTTAATTTTCCTAACCAAGAAAAATTATCTACAAAAATGGGTTTAGTTTTTTTATTTTTTGAATTTAAAAGTTTTTCAAAAATTTTTTTAATGCTTGCTATATTTTTTTTTATATCTTTATGCTTTAAAATTTTTCTAGTTGAGTCTTTTCCTGATGGATCTCCAATTAAAGTTGTACCCCCACCTAATAAAACTATTGGTTGATGTCCATGCCTTTGAAGTAGTCTTAAGACCATGATTTGTAATAGACTTCCTACATGAAGGCTTGGAGCAGTACAGTCAAAACCTATATAAGCAGCTAACGATTTTTGAGTAGAAATTTTCTCAAGTTTATCTAAATCAGTACATTGATTTAGAAAACCTCTAGAGCTCATTTCTGATAAAAAGCTGTTTTTCATAGAAGTTTATGTGCTAAAGCTACTATTATACAAAAATTGGTATAAATAAATATAAATATGACTAAAGAATTCACATCTTTAGGTTTGATGAGCGGTACATCGGGAGATGGTGTGGATGCTTCCGTTATTAAATCTGATGGCCAAACTAATTATACACCTGTTTTAAACAAGTACTTTCCTTATAACAGAGATGTTTATGACAGAATTCATAAGCTTAGAGAAAAAATTAATATTTCAAAAAATTTGGATGAATTTTCAGAAGAATTAAATTTTCTTGAAAAAGAAATTACGCTATTCCATGGAAAGGCTGTTAATGAAATTATTAAAGATATAAATATTGATCTTGTAGGTTTCCATGGTCAGACTATTTTTCACAATTCGAAGGAAAAAATTTCTAGACAACTAGGTGACGGTAAACTTCTTTCAAATATTTCAAAAGAAAATGTTGTACACAACTTTAGAGAAAATGATATTAAAAATAATGGTGAAGGCGCTCCTTTAGCTCCGATTTTTCATAAACTACTTGTTAAGCAAAAAAAAATTGATGTTCCGGTTTCAATTTTAAACATAGGTGGAATTGCAAACATTACTTCGATCAATTCTAATTATGAGATGTCCAGTTCAGATATTGGTCCAGGAAATTGTTTAATTGACAATTGGATGAGAATAAATTCAAAAAATAATTTCGATAAAAATGGAGAAAAAGCTCAAATAGGAAAGATAAATAAAATTATTTTAGATCAAGCGTTAGATAATTTTGATAATAATATTTTAAATAAAAAATCGTATGATCCTAAAGATTTTGATCTATCATTCGTCAGAGGTTTATCCTTAGAAGATGGTGCTGCTACTCTTACAGAATATACGTCAGAAATTTTATCCAAAAAAATTACAGATAATTCAATTTTTTTATGCGGAGGAGGTAGAAAAAATAGTTTTTTAGTCAAAAGTATTCAAAGAAAAATTAATAGTCAGATTAACTTAATAGATGATCTTGGAATTGATGGTGACTTCATAGAGTCCCAGGCTTTTGCATATCTCGCTATAAGATCTTATCTCAAATTACCAATTTCTTTTCCTGAAACAACTGGATGTAATAAACCATGTACAGGAGGAGAGATTATAATGATTAAGTAATTGTAGTTTTTTCCTTTATATATCTTTCCATTTCTTTTTTTAAATCTTCTTCCTTTTTTTTAAAGAAATGATTAGAATTTTTTACTTTTGAAAATATTACTTCAACACCTCTTTGACTTTTTATTCTTCTATCTAATTCATCGATACTCTCTTTAGACACCAGTTCGTCTGTATCGCTATATATAACTTGTCCTGAAGTTGGACATGGAGCCAAAAAAGAAAAATCATAAACATTAGGTTGTGGAGATATCGCAATAAAATTATTTACTTCTGGTCTTCTCATAATAAGCTGCATACAAATCAAAGCACCAAATGAAAAGCCGGAAACCCAACATTGACTGTAATCTAAATTTTCTCTTTCTATCCAATCAAGAGCCGCAGCCGCATCTGACAGCTCTCCTTGACCATTGTCAAAAACACCCTCACTTTTTCCTACTCCTCTAAAATTAATTTTTATAACAGAGAATCCATTTTCTAAAAAAACATTATAAGCTATTTGAACAACTTTATTATTCATTGTTCCTCCGTACTGAGGGTGTGGGTGTAAGACAATTGCAACTGGAGATCCAAATTTTGGATTCTTATAATATTTTCCTTCTAATCTTCCAGTAGGGCCAGGTATAAATATTTCAACACTTTTTGGTTTCATTAATTAATAATGATTATTATTTTCAAAAAAAAGATTAGCTTTATAACACGTTTTTACCGTGTCAAATTTATTTATTATTAAAGTTGACTGTTTTACTAGGAATAATTAAAAAACCCTATAAAATATAGGTAAATATGAAACTAACTACTAAAGGCAGATACGCAGTTATGGCTATGGCCGATTTAGCTGCAAACCAGAATTTAAAACCTGTGAGTCTTAATGATATTTCTTTAAGACAAAATATCTCTTTATCTTACTTAGAACAATTATTTTCTAAATTAAAAAATAGAAAATTAGTCAAAAGTATTAGAGGTCCTTCAGGAGGTTATACTTTAGAAAAAAACCCAAAAGATATTAAAATCTCAAATATTATATTTGCAGTTGACGAACAAGTAAAAACCTTAAATTGTAAAAAGGAGTCAAAACGTGGTTGTCATGGAAGAACAGTAAAATGTATAACTCATAATTTATGGGATGATTTAGAGCAACATATAAATAATTTTTTTGATAGTGTTAGCTTGAATGATCTAATTAAACAAAAAAACAAAGATATAAATTAAATGAAAAACCAAAATATAAATACAAATCAAGAATACAAATATGGATTTACAACAGATGTAGAGAGCATTCGTGCACCAAAAGGTTTGAGTGAAAATTCAATAAAATTTATCTCAAAAATGAAAAAGGAACCAAAATGGATGTTAGATTGGAGATTAAAAGCTTTTAATAGGTTAAAAAATTTAAAAGAGCCAAATTGGCAAAAACCAAAGTATCCTAAAATAAATTATCAAGACTTATATTATTATTCTGCACCAAAAACTGCTGCTGAAAAACCAAAAAATTTATCTGAAGTTGATCCAAAATTACTAGAAACCTATAAAAAATTAGGAATACCATTAGAAGAACAAAAAAAATTAAGCGGTGTTGCTGTAGACGCGGTATTTGACTCAGTATCAGTAGCCACTACTTATAAAGAAGAATTAACAAAAAAAGGAATTATTTTTTGTTCTATATCAGAAGCAATTAGAGAACACCCGGCCTTAGTAAAAAAATATTTAGGTTCAGTTATACCACTAACAGATCATTATTTTGCTACTCTTAATTCTGCAGTTTTTACAGATGGTTCTTTTGTTTACATTCCTCCAAAAGTTAAATGCCCAATGGAACTTTCGACATATTTTAGAATTAATGCTTCTGAAACCGGTCAGTTTGAAAGGACACTTATAATAGCCGACAAGGGAAGTTATGTGAGTTATTTAGAAGGTTGTACTGCTCCAATGAGAGATGAAAATCAATTACATGCTGCAAACGTAGAGTTAGTTGCACTAGACGATGCGGAAATTAAATATTCTACTGTGCAGAACTGGTATCCTGGTGACAAAAATGGTTTAGGTGGTATTTATAATTTTGTTACAAAAAGAGGAGCTTGTAGAGGAAAAAACTCTAAAATTTCTTGGACACAAGTAGAGACTGGCTCTGCTATTACATGGAAATATCCAAGCTGTATTCTGCAAGGAGACAATTCCGTAGGAGAATTTTATTCAATAGCAATTACAAATAATCATCAAAAAGCTGACACAGGAACAAAAATGATTCATCTTGGTAAAAACACAAGAAGTAAAATTATATCAAAAGGTATATCAGCAGGAAAAGCTGACAACACATACAGAGGTTTAGTTGACATTGGGAAAAAGGCTTACAATTCAAGAAACTATACACAATGTGACTCTCTATTAATGGGAAACCAGTGTGGCGCACACACCGTGCCATATATTAAAAATAAAAACTCTTCATCAACAGTTGAACATGAAGCTACAACATCAAAAATAAACGAAGAACAACTATTTTATTGCAATCAACGAGGTTTAAACCAAGAAGAAGCAGTAGGTTTAATTGTAAATGGTTTTTGCAAAGAAGTTTTACAGCAGTTGCCGATGGAATTTGCTGTGGAGGCCCAAAAATTAGTAGGTATTAGTTTAGAGGGTAGCGTGGGCTAATGTTAGAAATTAAAAACTTAAAAGCTTCCATTAACAAAAAGAATATTCTTAAAGGTCTTAATATAACTATAAAACCAGGTGAATTACATGCAATCATGGGCCCCAATGGTTCGGGAAAAAGCACCTTAGCAAATGTTCTTTCAGGAAAAACTGGTTATGAAATCTCTGGAGAATTAAAATATCAAGGTAAAAATCTTAATGAAATTCCAATTGACGAAAGAGCTAGAAAAGGAATTTTTTTAGCTTTTCAATATCCAACAGAAATACCTGGAGTAAATACTAATAACTTTCTTAAAACTTCATTAAATAAAGTCAGAAATGCCAGAGGCGAAAAAGAAATAGACACCTTATCTTTTTTAAAACTTGTAAAAGAAAAATCAAATGAACTTGGAATAGATGAGAAAATGTTATCAAGACAACTTAATGTAGGTTTTTCTGGAGGAGAAAAGAAAAAAAATGAGATTTTACAAATGAAAATTTTAGATCCAAATCTTATTATTTTAGACGAAACAGACTCCGGTTTGGATATAGATGCTTTAAAAATTATTGCCAATGGAGTGAATTCATCTAGAAGCCAAAAAAAATCCTTTTTAGTAATAACTCATTATCAAAGATTATTGGATTATATTAAACCAGATTTTGTTCACGTTCTATCTGATGGAAAAATTGTAAAATCTGGATGCATGGAATTAGCTCAAGAGTTAGAAAAAACAGGTTATAAAAAAATAAATTAAGATGATAGAAAATTTTAAAATCAACTCTTCTGAGATTGATAAATTTAAAAAAATTAGCCAAAAAGAAAGAGACTATAGAATTAAAAATTTAAACCTTTTTAATAAAAAAGGTTTTCCAAACAAAAGAATCGAAGACTGGAAATTTTCTGACATGAGAGAAATAGTTTACAAAAATTTTAAAAAATTAAAAATAAAAAATGCGAATTCAAAAATAAAAAAAATTAATTTAATAAAAGATTTTGATCATAATTATTTATTAATTATAAACGGAAAGTTAAGTTCAAGTAATTTTAAATTTGAAGAAAAAAGTAAAATTAAAATTAAAACATTTCAAAATAAAAATTTTTTTGACAATAATGAAAATAACCCATTAATATATTTAAATCATGCCCTATCAAACAATGGCTATTTATTAGAAGTAAAAGATAACTACAAATTTAAAAAAATTTTAGTCATTTATAATATTTTCACGAAAGATTTAAAAGAAAATATTCTTAATAGTAGAAACGAAATAAAAGTTGGTAAAAATTCAGAAGTTCACACAATTGATTTTGTTTTAAATGAGTCAAAATTTAAATTCATAAATAATGTTTATGAAAATATAATTTTAGAAAACAATTCTATCTATAAAAATATATATATTCAAAATGATAAAAGTGATGGGTATTTTCATAAATTTTCAAAAAATAAATTATCCTCAAAGTCAAAATATTCTGCTTTTATTTTTCCTTCTGGATTAAAATTTAATAAATTGGATTTTGAATTTAATTTAATAGGAAAAGAAAGCGAATGTAATTTACAATCTGCATCATTCTTGAAAAAAAATGATCACCAAGAAATTAAAACAAAAATTAATCATTTAGCTCCCAATTGCAAAAGCTATCAAAGAGTTAAAAATGTTTTAAGTTCAGATGGCAAAGGAGTTTATCAAGGAAAAATTTATGTAAAAGATAATGCTCAAAAGACTGATGCATATCAATTAAGCAAGGCAATTTTGCTAAGTGATGAGTCTGAATTTGACTCTAAACCTGAATTAGAAATTTATGCCGACGATGTAAAATGTTCTCATGGCTCTACCTCTGGAAGCTTAGACGAAGACTCAATTTATTATTTAATGACAAGAGGATTAAATAGAAAAGAATCAATAAAATTATTAATCAATGGTTTTTTAAATGAAGTAATTGAAATGATCAAAAGTAATTCAGTGAAAAGCTTTGTAGAAAATAAATTAAATGAACAAATTTATGGATATTAAATCTATTAAAAATCAATTTCCTATTTTTAAAAATAAAATTAATGGGAAATCATTGGTATATCTTGATAGCGCCAACTCATCACAAAAACCAAAAAGTGTCATAGATAGAATTTCCAAATTTTACTCAAAAGAATTTTCAAACATAGGAAGAAGTGTTCATTCTTTAGCGGTGACCGCAACAAACAGATTCGAAGAAACAAGAGACATGATGAAGAAATATATTAATGCTAAATCAAGAGAGGAAATTATATTTACAAAAAATGCTACTGAAGCAATTAATCTAGTCGCTTCTACTTATGGTGAAAAATTTATAAACAAAGGAGATGAAATTTTAATAACAGAATTAGAACACCATGCAAATTATGTTCCATGGCATTTTTTAAGAAAGAGAAAAGGTGCAGTAATTAAATTTGCAAAGTGTAATGATAAAGGAGAAGTTGATATTGATGAAATAAAAAAATTAATAACTAAAAAAACAAAAATTATCGCTATTACCCATTTATCAAATGTAACTGGTGCCATTATGCCAGTAAAAAAAATTGTAGATCTAGCTAGTACTAAAAAAATCCCCGTTCTAGTTGATGGCTGTCAGGGAGCTCCTCATTTAAAATTAGATATGCAAGAACTTGGATGCGATTTTTATGCAATTTCTTGCCACAAAATGTACGGGCCTACAGGAGTTGGAGTCTTATACTCAAAAAAAAAATGGTTAGAAGTTTTACCTCCATACCAAGGAGGAGGAGGAATGATTGAGGAAGTCAAAAAAGAAGATATTACTTTTCCAGGGAGTCCTACAAAATTTGAGGCGGGAACATTACAAACTGCCGAGGTAGTGGGATTCTCGGAGTCTATCAAATTTATTCAAGATGTTGGAATAAAAAACATAATGCAATATGAAAAACAAATTTTAGAATATGGTTTAGAGGAAATAAAAAAAAATAATTCAGTAAAAATTATTGGTGATCCAAAAAATAGAGGTTCAATAATTTCTTTTACAATAAAAGGGATCCACCCTCATGACATTGCTACTATTCTTGATGAAGATGGTGTTGCTATAAGAGCAGGACATCACTGTTGCCAAATTTTACATGAGAAAATGGGTATTTCAGCATCAGCTAGAGCATCTTTAGGAATATATAATTCGAAAGAAGACATTGATATTTTAAGCAATGCTATAAAAAAATGTAATAAAATATTTAATAATTAAATGGATTTAAAAGAATTATATCAAGAAATAGTTTTAGATCATGGGAAAAACCCCAGAAATAAAAAAAAATGTCAAGGTTTTAACAAAGATGCGAAAGGTCACAATCCTCTTTGCGGGGATAAAGTACATGTTTTTTTAAAATTAGATAAAGATAAAAAAGTCGAAGATATTTCTTTTGAAGGTGAGGGCTGCGCAATATCAATTGCATCTGCATCTATAATGACAGAAACTATAAAAGGAAAAGAGTTTAATGTTGCAAAAAAAATTTTGGAACATTTTTTAAACATGCTTAAAGAAGGCACTAAATTGAGTATTAATAGTCTTAGTGAAGATCAAAATACTACAATGATGTCTCTTTCTGGTGTCAAACGATTTCCAATGAGAGTTAAGTGTGCTACTTTAGCTTGGCATACATTTATGCATGCAGCTGATGAAAAAGAAGATACGGTTAACACAGAAAAATAAATTAATGAGTGATTTAAAAGAGAAAGTAATAAAAGAAATTAAAAAGGTCTATGATCCTGAAATTCCTGTAAATATTTATGAATTGGGACTTATATATAAGATAGAAATTAATGATAAAAACGTAGTTAATGTAGACATGACTTTAACTACACCTAATTGTCCCGTTGCAGATAGTTTGCCAAAACAGGTAAAGGATTATATATTAAAGGTTGAAGGCGTTTCTGATGTTAAATTAAATCTTGTGTGGGATCCGCCATGGGATAAGTCAAAAATGTCAGAAGCAGCCAAACTAGAATTAAATTTATGAGCGAGCAAGTTATAAAATTAAGTGATAATGCTGCCAATAGAATTAAAGAAATAATGTCTAAGGCAGACAGCAATACCGTTGGAGTTAGAGTAGGAGTTAAAACAGGGGGATGCGCAGGAATGTCTTATATAATGGAGTATGCTAAAGAGGCTAAAAAAAACGAAGAAGTTATAGAAGATAAAGGCGTTAAAGTTTTTATTGATGCAAATGCAGTTATGTATCTTTTAGGAACTGAAATGGATTATAAAAAAGACAAGTTTTCTTCTCAATTTGTGTTCAAAAACCCAAATGAAACAGAACGTTGTGGATGTGGAGAGTCATTTAAGGTATAATATTAACTATGAGAGATACTAAACATTTAGAAAAGTTTGCAAAAGAAAGAGAGCAGAAAGAAAAGGAAAAAAAACTTTTTAAAAATAAAATAAAAGCTGTCGAAGCTGGTGCTCATGGAACTTTAGAGTACACTATTAAAGAAGGCGCAAACAAAAACAAGATTGCAGATCAAAAGATTTTAAAAAAAACTGACTAATTTTTATCCGCTATAATACATTTCAAATTCGATTGGGTGTGGAGTATGTTCAAATTTGTAAATTTCTTCAAATTTTAAAGCAATATAAGCATCGATCTGATCATCGGTAAATACCCCGCCTTCAGTTAAAAACTTACGATCTTTATCTAAAGATTCCATAGCTTCTCTTAATGAACCACAAACTGTTGGAATTTTTTTAACTTCACTCTCGGACAATGTATACAAATCCTTATCAAGAGATTTTCCTGGGTCAATTTTATTTTTAATTCCATCAATACCAGCCATTAACATTGAGGAAAAAGTTAAGTAGGGATTTCCGGCAGCATCAGGAAATCTTATTTCACAACGTGCAGCTTTTTTGCTTAACGTTATGGGAATTCTACATGAAGCCGATCTATTTCTTGCAGAATATGCAAGAAGTACGGGTGCTTCAAAACCAGGTATTAATCTTTTGTAGCTATTAGTTGTTGCATTTGAAAAAGCATTAATTGCTTTTGCGTGTTTTAATATTCCACCGATGTAATGTAATGCTGTATCAGACAAGCCAGCATATTTGTTGCCAGCAAATGTAGCAGTATCGCCTTTCCAAACTGATTGGTGAACGTGCATACCAGAACCATTATCTCCCTTAACAGGTTTGGGCATAAACGTTGCTGTTTTTCCAAAAGAATGAGAAACCATCTGAACAGCATATTTGTAGAGCTGAACGTTATCTGCTTGATTGGTGAGTGTATTAAAATACATACCAAGTTCGTGTTGGCTTGGAGCAACTTCGTGGTGATGTTTTTCAACTTTAATTCCCATATCTCTTAAAGCTTTTAAATATTCCCCACGCATATCTTGAGCGCTATCAACCGGGGGAACAGGAAAATATCCACCTTTAATTCCAGGGCGATGAGCCATATTCCCATTTTCGTATTTTTTTCCCGTATTGTAAGGACCTTCAGAGCTATCAATCATAAAACTTGTTTCATTCATATCATTTTTATATCGAACATCGTCAAATACAAAAAATTCTGGTTCTGGACCAAAATAAGCTTTATCTCCGATTCCAGATTTTTTTAAATAAGCTTCTGCTTTTTTGGCTGTCCCTCTAGGATCTCTTTCATAAGAGTCTTTTTTCACTGCATCTAATATGTCACAAAAAATATTTAAAGTAGTGTGAGAATTAAAAGGATCTATAATTGTTCTTGCTAAGTCAGGTTTAAGTATCATGTCAGACTCATTTATAGCTTTCCAGCCTGCAATAGAGGAGCCATCAAAAAAAACACCTTCATCTAACATTTTTTCATCAACTATTGTTGAGTCCATTGTCAAATGCTGTAGCTTACCTCTTGGGTCAGTAAATCTTAGATCTACAAACTCGACTTCTTTATCTTTTATTAGTTTTAGAACATTTTTTGTGCTCATTAAAAAATTCCTTTATTAATTTTGTAAAGAATGTATTAAACATAACAGATTTAAGAATTTCAATAACATAATATTAAGTATGACTGGTATGCGCAATTTACATAAGTACAATCTGGGCTCGAAATGAAAAAAGAAGCCAAAACAATAGATATTTTATTATTAATTTTGTTGGCAGCTATTTGGGGGTCAGCTTTTTTTAATATCAAAATAGCTACATATACATACGATACTTTCACTCTTGTTTTTGTTAGAGTTTTTTTTGCCGTCATAGCTCTCACTTTTTATTGTTCTTTCAAAAACATAAAAATAATGGCTTTTTCTAAAGATTGGAAAATGTATGCCCTTGTTGGAATTTGCAATATCGTTATACCTTTTCTTCTTATTGCTTATGGAACAAATAAAGTTCAAAGCTATTTAGCTGCTATTTTAATGAGCACAACTCCTTTAAGTGGAACAATACTGGCTCATTTTTTTACCAAAAATGAAAAATTAAATTTCTTTAAGTGTGTTGGAGTGGGTTTAGGTTTCGCTGGAGTAGTCTTTTTATTCTTTGATAAATTAATAATATCTGAGAGCAATTTTATCTTTGCAATAATAATTTTATGTGGTTCTACTTTCTATGTTATTGGAGGGTTATTAACTTTAAGATTTTTAAAAAATAAAGGAAATGAAAATGTTTCTACATCTACTATTTTATGGTCTTTAATTTTCCTTTTTCCTTTTTGCCTTCTCCAAGAACCCTGGTCAAATTTAAGTCCTTCTACTGAGTCTACTTTAGCATTAATTTATCTAGGAGTTTTTCCCACAGGAGTCGCTTGGATGTTAAGATTTCATATTTTAACAAAAGTAGGCCTGGTTTTTCAAAGTCAAGTTGCCTTTTTAATTCCTTTATTCGGGGTCTTTTTTGGATATTTAATTATGGACGAACAAATTACCTGGAGAGTATTAGTTTCATTAATTATAATAATATCAGGCATATATATTGTAAAAAAAAATGATAAGCTATTAAGATAACAATGCAAACCGAATCATTAGAATTAAGTTTTTTAAGTATTTTCGCATTAATTTGTTTTTTTATTTTTTTCATAATTCAAAAAGCTTCTAGCATTATTGGTGATGGAGTTTTATTGGACAAAGATTTCGAAAAGCCACAAGCTTTCCATAACGAGCCTACAGCCAGAATTGGCGGCTTGGCTTCAGTACTATCTTTAATGATTTTTTTTATTGGCTATTATCTTTTTTTTGAAAAAGTATTATTTGAATATTTAACTATATCTTTAGCTTTATTTTTTCTTGGATTTTTGGACGATATTAAAGTCAAAATAACTCCAAATGTTAGACTAATTTTAATGATAGTTATTTTATCATTAAGTATAATTTTTTTTTCTATAGATATAGTACATCTAGATTTAAACTTTCTAAATATTTGGTTTCAAAACAAAATATTTAAAACAGCATTTATTTTGTTATGTTTTTTATTTATTATAAACGGTGCTAATTTAGTAGATGGTTTTAATGGTTTGTTGGGTTTTCAACTAATAATTATTAATCTTATACTTTTTTTTATTAGCTTAGATAGCTCCAATACAGAGTTAACATTATTAATTTCTGGACAAATAGTTATTTTGTTTTCATTTATATTGTTTAATTTTCCCAAAGCAAAAATGTTCTTGGGTGATAGCGGCTCCTATTTACTAGGATCTTTAACTGTAATTAATGTAATTAAAACAAACAACTTAAATCCTGAAATATCTTCTTTTTTCTTTTGTGTAATTTTGTTCTATTTATTTTTTGAAGTATTTTTTTCTTTTTTTAGAAAATTAATTTTTAAAAAATCTCCTCTTAAACCAGACAAATTACATCTTCATATGCTCTTATATAATTTTATGGAAAAACGTAAAAAATTTAATGATAATAATTTTATAACTTCTGTAATAATTAATTTAAGTTATTCTTGTTTAATTTTTCCTGCAATTTTGTTTAAAGGAAACGGAATAATTTGCAGGTATTGGTTTTTTTTCCTATTAATAGTTTACTTAGTGATATATTTTAGACTTTATAGTTTCGCTAAAAAGTAAATTGTTATATAAAACACTACATTCTGAAACAAATTGGGCAAGTGGCGGAATTGGTATACGCGCTAGTCTTAGGAACTAGTGCCGCAAGGCTTAAGAGTTCGAGTCTCTTCTTGCCCACCAAAAAACTATGAAAACAGAAATACAGTCAAAAAAAGGTTTAAGAACAAACATATCAATAACAATTGATAAAAAAACTATAAAAGATAAAGTTGAAAAGAGATTAAATGAACTTCAATCGGAAGTATCTTTGAAAGGTTTTAGACCAGGAAAAGTTCCCACTTCAGTAATCAAAAGTCAGTTCGGAAAAGCTGTATATGGTGAAGTTATTGATAAAATTTTAAAGGAATCGTCAGCAAAGGCTTTAGAAGAAAAAAAAATTAGAATTGCAGGTCAACCCAAAATAGATCTTAAGACTTTTGGTGAAGGAAAAGATTTAAATTATATTTTAGAAGTAGATTCTTTACCAGAGGTTAAACTTAAATCTTTTGAAAATTTTAAGGCTACTGAATATAAGATAAAAGTTGATAATCCACTTATAGAGAAAAAAGTTAAAGAAATTGCAACTCAACACAAACATTTTGAAGAAAAAAAAGAAGGAGAAAAATCTAAAATAGGCGATCAAATTACCTTCGACTACTCAGCTACAGTTGATGGAAATAAATTTGAAGGTAGTGAAGGCAAGGGAGTTCAAATAGAATTGGGTAAAGATTTATTTCTTAAAGGTTTTGATCAACAGCTGGTTGGTGTAAACAAAAATGATAATAAAATAGTTGAATCAAACTTACCTCCTAATCACCCAAAAAAAGAATTAGCAAATAAAAAAACTAAATTTAATTGTAAAATAATAAATATAAAAAAACCAAAAGAAACAATAATAAATGATGAATTTGCAAAACATATGGGTGCAAAAGATTTGCCTGATTTAAAAATTTTAATAGAGAAGCAAATTTCCTCTCAATATAAACAGGCGTTAGACTCGATTACAAAAAAACAAATATTAGACCAACTTGAAAAATCTCATAATTTTGATCTACCAAAAAATTTAGTCGATCATGAAATTACTACAATGACACAAAATCTCAAAAAAGAGGAAAAAGAAAAACATAAAATTTCTAATGAAAAATTAGCTAAGTCCAGAATTAAGCTAGGTTTGCTTTTAAATGAATATGGTGAAAAAAATAATTTAAAAGTTAGCGAGGAAGAAATTAAAGGAGAGATACAAAAGCAAATCAGAGGAATGCCAGGTCAAGAAAAAATGGTTATGGATTATTATCAAAAAAATCCTCATGCTGCTCAAAGCTTAAAAGGTGCAATTTACGAAGATAAAATTATTACGCTTTTAAAGTCCAAGATAAAAATAACATCTAAAACTTTATCGACCAATGAAGCCGAAAAGGTTATTTCAGAATTTAATGGTTCAAAAACTAAAGCAAAACCAAAAAAAATTAGTAAAAAGTAACTAATAGTTGTATAAGACCAATATCATGAGTCGTGAAATTGAAGAGCAAATGAATAATCTCATTCCTATGGTTGTTGAACAAACAAGCAAAGGAGAAAGAGCATATGATATATATTCTAGACTTTTAAAAGAAAGAATTGTTTTTTTAGTTGGTCCAGTTAATGATAATGTTGCATCTTTGGTGACAGCCCAGCTTTTATTTTTAGAGTCTGAAAATCCAAAAAAAGAAATTAATTTTTATATTAATAGCCCTGGTGGTTTAGTCACTGCAGGATTAGGAATTTATGATACTATGCAGTATATCAACTCTCCAGTTTCCACTTTATGCATTGGGCAGGCTTCTTCAATGGGTTCATTTCTTTTAGCAGCAGGTGAAAAGGGTAAAAGATTTTCATTGCCAAATTCAAGAATTATGGTTCATCAACCTTCTGCTGGATTTCAAGGTCAGGCTACAGATATACAAATACATGCAAAAGAAATTCTATCCTTAAAAGAAAGATTAAATAAAATATATTCTAAGCACACAGGAAAATCAGTTGATGAAATTGCATCTGCATTAGAAAGAGATCGTTTCATGACAGCTGAAGAAGCAAAAAAATTTGGTTTAATAGACTCTGTGGTGGAGAAAAGAAAGTAATACACAATATATAGTTCCCATTTCAACTTGTACTTGATATAAAAATTTCTAACACATATTGTTAGTTAATTGATTCGTTATGTCAGAAAAAAACAATAAAAATATACTTTACTGTTCTTTTTGCGGGAAAAGCCAGCATGAAGTGAGAAAGCTTATTGCGGGCCCAACCGTATTTATTTGTGATGAGTGTGTTGAGCTTTGTATGGACATAATTAAAGAAGAGAACAAAAGCTCATTAATAAAACACCAGGACGGGGTCCCAACTCCAAAAGAAATTTGTAAAGTATTAGACGATTATGTTATTGGTCAAAAATTTGCCAAGGAGGTTCTGTCGGTTGCAGTACATAACCATTACAAAAGACTAAACCATGAAACTAAAAACAATAAAGATGTGGAACTTTCAAAATCTAACATTTTGTTAGTTGGACCTACTGGTTGTGGAAAGACTCTTTTAGCACAAACACTAGCTAGAATTTTAGATGTTCCATTTACAATGGCTGATGCTACAACATTAACAGAAGCAGGTTATGTCGGTGAAGATGTTGAAAATATTATTTTAAAATTATTACAAGCAGCTGATTACAATGTTGAAAAAGCTCAAAGAGGAATAGTCTATATTGATGAAGTAGATAAGATTAGCAGAAAATCTGAAAACCCTTCAATTACTAGAGATGTTTCAGGAGAAGGCGTTCAGCAAGCTCTTTTAAAAATTATGGAAGGAACTATTGCAAGTGTACCGCCTCAAGGAGGAAGAAAGCATCCCCAGCAAGAATTTTTGCAAGTTGACACAACTAATATTTTATTTATTTGCGGAGGTGCTTTTGCAGGTTTAGATAAGATAATTGACAGAAGAGGTAAAGGAACATCTATAGGATTTGGAGCTGAGGTTAAAAACCATGAAGAAAAAGCTCTATCAGAAATAATGAACCTTTTAGAGCCAGAAGATCTAATTAAGTATGGTTTAATACCTGAATTCATTGGAAGAATGCCAATTATTGCAACTCTAGATGATCTAGATGAAAAATCATTAATTAAAATTTTAAAAGAACCAAAAAATTCATTAATCAAACAATACAAAAGACTTTTTGAGTTTGAAAATGTACAGTTAGAATTCAAAGAAGAAGCACTTATAGAAATTGCAAAAAAAGCTACTAGCAAAAAAACTGGGGCAAGAGGTTTAAGATCTATATTAGAAAATATACTTTTAAAAACTATGTTTGATCTACCAGAGCTAGAGAATGTTTTAAAAGTGACCATTGATAAATCAGCGGCAAAAGGCGAATCAGACCCAGTGATCACATATGGTAAAAAACAATCAACATCTGCGGCTTAATACACAATCACGTTAATATTGAATAAGTTTCTTGATATTGTAACATCAATTACCATATAGTTAGTAATGCCTATTATTAATAAAAAACCACTTCTTCCTTTAAGAGACATAGTTATTTTTCCAACTATGGTAGTCCCATTATTTGTGGGTAGAGAGAAATCCATTAAAGCACTTCAGGAAGTAATGAAAAAAGATAAATCCATAGTTCTTGTAGCTCAAAAAAATTCTGAAGTAGATGAACCTAAGTCGGAAGACATTTACAGTTACGGTTGTCTTAGTAAGGTTTTACAACTATTAAAATTACCTGATGGAACAGTTAAAGTTTTAATGGAGGGAGAAAAAAGAGTAAAAATACTGGAAATCCAAAAAGAAGATGAAAAATTTTTAAGTTGTGATGTTGAAACAGTAGATGACTCACTTAGCAAAGATAAGGATAAAGAGACAGAATTATATTCACAAAGTTTAACTAAAAAATTCGAAAAATTATTAATTCTAAACAAAAAAGAACTCTCAGACTCAATTAGTAATATAAAAAAACTAAAGGACCCTGGTCAAATAGCAGACAATATTGCTTCTCACTTAAATTTACAAATTTTTGAAAAACAAGAATTATTAGAGATACTTGATGTTAAAAAAAGGTTAGAAAAAATTTATCAATACATTGACAAAGAAACTAGTGTTATCTCTGTTGAAAAGAAAATTAGAGGAAGAGTTAAAAATCAAATGGAAAAAACTCAAAGAGAATATTATTTAAATGAGCAACTTAAAGCCATTCAAAAAGAATTAGGTGAAATTGATGAAGGTAAAGATGAAATTACCAATTTAGGCAAAGCCATTGCAAAAGCAAAAATGCCAAAACACGTTCAAGAAAAATGTCTATCAGAATTGAAAAAGTTAAAAACTATGAGTCCTATGTCAGCAGAAGCTACAGTTGTCAGAAATTATCTAGACTGGATGACAGAACTACCTTGGAGTCATAAAAGTAAAATAAATACTGACCTTAAAAATGCTCAAAAGATATTAGACGAAGATCATTTTGGTTTAGAAAAAGTTAAAGAGAGAATAATTGAATTTTTAGCTGTTCAAAAAAGAATTCAAAAGCTGAAAGGTCCAATTTTGTGTTTAGTAGGCCCCCCAGGAGTGGGAAAAACATCATTAGGTAAGTCAATTGCAAAAGCAACAGGCAGAAAATTTATAAGAATTTCTTTAGGCGGAGTCAGAGATGAAGCTGAAATAAGAGGTCATAGAAGAACTTATATTGGTTCCCTACCAGGGAAAATAATTCAAATGATGAAAAGAGCAGGAACAAAAAATCCTTTATTTTTATTAGATGAAATTGATAAAGTGGGAAACGATTATAGAGGCGACCCTTCTTCTGCTTTACTAGAAGCCCTTGATCCAGAACAAAATAAAGAATTTAACGATCATTATCTTGAAATTGATTATGATCTTTCAGATGTAATGTTTATTACTACAGCCAACACACTAAACATTCTACCCCCTTTGCTAGACAGGATGGAAATAATAAGAATACCAGGTTACACAGAAGATGAAAAAGTTAGCATATCTCAAAAATATTTAATTCCAAAACAAAGCGAAAATAATGGCCTTAAATCAAACGAGTGGAATATTGATGAAAAAGTTAATAGAAAAATTATAAGAAATTATACTAGAGAGTCTGGAGTAAGAAATTTAGAAAGAGAAATTTCCAAAATTGCTAGAAAAATTGTTAAAAAAATTGATGCCAATGAAAAAATAAATAATCCTTTAGTAGAAAATGATCTATCAAATTATCTTGGAGTTAAAAGATTTAATTATAACAATGAAGTAGAAGAGAAAGATAGAATTGGAGTGGTAACAGGTCTTGCATGGACAGAGGTCGGTGGCGAGGTATTAAAAATAGAGACAGTAATAATGCCTGGTAAAGGAAAAATGCAAATCACAGGTAAACTTGGAGACGTCATGCAAGAATCAGTGAAAGCTGCGAAATCTTATATAAGATCTAAAAGTTTAGATTATGGAATTATTCCTCCATTATTTGAAAAAAAAGATTTTCATATACATGTTCCAGAAGGAGCAACTCCTAAAGATGGACCTTCAGCTGGAATTGGGATGGTTACATCAATAATATCTGCAATAACTGAAATTCCTGTTAGCAAAGAAGTAGCTATGACTGGAGAAATAACTCTTAGAGGGATAGTTTTACCAATAGGAGGATTGAAAGAAAAATTACTTGCTGCTCACAGGTCTGGAATTAAAAAAGTTCTGATTCCAGATGAAAACAAAAAAGATCTTGTTGATATACCTCAAAATATAAAAAAAGATTTAGACATTGTTCCTGTAAAAAATGTTGATGAAGTGCTCAAACTTGCACTAACCAAAAAATTTAAAAAAATTGACTGGGTTGAAGTAGAGCAAATCTCAGCGAAAGAAAAGAGCAAATCAGGTATTTCAAGCAGACATTAGTATAAATTTTTTATTCTATCCAGTCTTTATACTCATTTTGATTTTTTTTGAGAAAATTTGGTAGTTTTTTTAAATCTATTTTTTTAAGTTTTTTATCACTATGCCATCTATTAATTTTTTTTGAACTTGCTGAATGGTCATAAAAAACTCTTTTGTCATTAAAAAATTCCTTAAATTTTTCGTAAGTTAAATTGCTTTCTTTAAAATCTACGTGATGCAAAAAACTATTCAGTTTTTCAAAAATTTCTTTTGGCTTTTTAATATTAGTAAAATGCCATCCTCCATCCTCTATAAATTTAATATTACTATATTTTTTATTAGAAAATAAAAGATCCAACCTGAATCTTGAATATTTTTTATTTTTAGTGTTTCTTAACCATTGCGGTGAAATAAGTTTGCTTTTTTTACATGCTTTTGCTCCATACCATGTAAAATCTTCATAAAGCAAATTTAATTTATAATAAAACATTTTTTGCTTAAATATAAATATTGAATTCTTTTTTTTCGTAAAATCTACATTTTCAAGATTTGGTATTTCATCAACGTCGCTGACTATTATAAAGTCATTATCATTTGCATTAGTTAAACCTTTCTCTATACAATTCCTCTGATAATTTTCTCTTAGATAAGTATTGTGTACTAATTTTGATCTTAAATTTCCCTTTTCGTCATCCACTTGAATCTTCTGAATATTTTTTGGTTCATTCTCTATGTATATATAAATTATTTTATTTTTAAATTTTTTATACTTATCTAAATTAAAGTTTTTATTTTTAACATCTCCATTATGTTTAAACTTTGACTCGACTATCACAAAATAATCTACATAATCTTTTAGAATATTAAGCCTAAGATTTAAGATAAGATCTTCATCACAATATGTAAAACAATCAAATATTTTCATTTTTGTTGATATTATATAACTCAAAAGCTATATAGGTTACAAACTAAAACAAAATGAAAAATATAATAATAACTGGTGGTCTAGGATATATAGGCACTGAACTTTGTAAAATTTATTCTGGTGTTAGTTGGAATCACAAAATCACAGTAATAGACAATAGATTTATATCAGCGAGAGTGAATCAGTTGAGGAACTGGAATATGAATTTTGTACATGGCGACATATTAGATAAAGATTTAATAAATAAATATTGTAAAGATGCAGATGTTGTTCATCACCTTGCTGGCATAACAGATGTACCTCGAGTCAAAAGTGAAAGTAATGAGTCAAAAGATGATAAAATAATATTAGTAGCTGAAAAGGGAACGCAAAACATTTTAGATGCAATAAGCGATAAATGTAAAATTGTTTTTCCATCTACCCATGTTGTTTATGAAGGTCTTGAAAAAGTAAAAAATGATATACTCGAGGATGAAGAAACTAAACCTATTCTTTCTTACGCTAGATCTAAAGTTATAAACGAAAAGCAATTAAAAAATTCTGGAAAAAACTATGTAATTTTAAGACTAGGATCAGTTTATGGTTATTCAACAGACTCAACACGTATTGATATAATGCCTAACCTTTTTTCAAAAATTGCATCTCAAGATGGAACTTTAAAACTTTTTTCAGGTGGGAGGCAGATTAAAAGCTTAGTTCCATTAATAGATGTTGCAAGGTGTTTTAAATACATGGAAGAAAAAAATGATATTTCATCTGATATATTTAATTTAACCAAAGACACAGTGACAGTTAAAGAGGTTGCTGAAATATGTAAAAAGCACAATTCAAAAATAACTCTAAGAGAAACTAACGATGAAGTTCCTAATCAAGGGTTTTCTTTATCTAATGAAAAAATTTTAAACAAAGGTTTTAAATTTCTATATGCACTTGATGAAAGCATTAAAGAGATGATTGGTAAATGGTCTAAACAAGATTTAATTAAAGATTTAGAGCATGTTAGAAACGGTAGTGATGAATATATTGATTCAAGAGGAAAAATCAGCAATCACGAATTAACAGAGCCAATAAACATGATAGGTTTGATAGATTCAAAAAAAGGAACAATTAGAGCTAACCATTATCACCCTCAACAAGAACAAAAGTGTTTATTTACAAAAGGTCAAATTATAGAAATTTTTCAAGACATATTGAATCCCAATTCTCCAAAAATTACTCAAGTGGTCAATGAGGGTCAACTATCGATAATAAAACCAAATGTAGCACATACTATGGTTTTTACTAAAGATAGTACTTTTTTAAACCTTGTAAGAGGAGAGAGGGAACATGAAAATTATGGTGTAACGCATACCATTAAACATATTTTTGTAGATAAAAAAGAAAAAGATTTGTTGCTTGACTGTTATAAATTCGATTGTAGATCTTGCGGAAGCATAAACTTGAAAAGAGTTGTATCTCTAGGCTATCAACCTCTAGCAAACAACTTGCTGAACAAAAAAGATGAGAAATGTGAATTGTATCCATTGGAAGTAAATTATTGCGAGAAGTGTCACAATTGTCAGTTATCCGTAGCTGTTGATCCAAAAAAAATGTTTTCAAAATATCTATATACTTCCTCTACGTCTAAATCTTTCAGAGAGCATTTTGCTAATGCAGCAAAAAAATACATTAAAGATTTTAAATTAAATAAAAATAAATCCTATATAATTGATATAGGCAGCAATGACGGTGTAGCCTTAAAACCATTCAAAGACTCAGGGTTTAAAAAAATCTTAGGAATAGAACCTGCAAAAAACTTAGCAAAGTTAGCTAATAAAAATAAAATTAAAACGTTTAATGGTTTTCTAGAAAAAAAGAACTTATCTAAGTTAAAAAAAAATGCAGATTTAATCTTAGCATCTAATGTTTTTGCACATTCAGACAATTTAAAAGAAATGGCAGAATGCATGTTCAAACTCTTAAGTAAAAAAGGTACTCTAATAATTGAAATTCAATACTTATTAAATACCCTTAAAGACTTAACTTTTGATAATATTTACCACGAACATTATAATTATTGGTCTTTAACTTCGTTAATTAATTTTTTTAATCAATTTAATGCAAAAATATTTAGAGCAGAGAAAATAGAGACTCATGGCGGCTCACTAAGAATTTATATAAAAAAAGATTATAAAGTTAAAATTGAAGGAAGTGTAAAAAATTTGATTAAAGAAGAAGAAAAATTTGGAATTAAAAACTTTAAAATTTATCAAGAGTTTGGAAATAAAGTTTATAAAATTAGAGATAATGTTATAAAAAATATAGCTAAACTTAAAAAGAAAAATAAAAAAATTATTGGTTATGGTTCACCGGCAAAAGCTACTACAGCACTAAACTTTTTTGGAATATCTAATGAAATTGACTTTATTGTTGAAGACAATAAACTTAAGCATGGAAAATTTATTCCAGGTGTAAAAATACAAATTAAAAACAAATCAGGAATTAAAGAAAAGAATAATACCATCTTAGTTTTGGCATGGAATTTTTTTAAAGAAATAAAATTAAATAATTTAAATATATCTAATAATTTTATCAGTATTAAGGAATTAGAAAAATAAAATTACTCCTTTATATATTTTTCAGCTTGAAGTATTATTTTTTCTGTATCTAGAGGAATGTCGTTTTTTTTAATTTTTTTTTTAATTTCAGATTTTTGTTTAATTTTAGATTTTAATAAAACTTGAACGGCTTGTAAAATCTCTTGAGTGCTAAACTTATCTCGCATTTTGAAAATTAATAATTAGATATAATATCAAAAATAATTGTTTTCATATTGTTTAGGCTTTCAAATAAATAAACAATATAGTTTTCTAAAAAGGGAAAATTATAAATTATGATATTTTGTGTTAGATTTGTTACTCCGATAAAAGCAATAAAAAAAATTGATATTGTTATTAAATAATTATAAAAGCCATATCCAATCTTAATATTTTTTCTATTTATTTGAGTACTAGAAGGAGATGAACTTGAAGGATCTATAATTTTTATACCATGTTTTTTTTGTAAATATTCAGCTGTATACGGACTCTTCTCTTTCTTCTTTTTTGTTTTTGGTGGTTTTATATTTTTCTTAACTTTTGATACTTGCTGTATTTTTTTCTGAACTTTTGATACTTGCTGTATTTTTTTCTGAATAGGATATTGGGTCCATTTATTCCCACAAGAACTACACTGCACCAGTCTTCCACTTGAAGTTATAGCATTGTCAGGGACAGTAAAACTTTTTCCACAAGAATTACAATGAATAATCATATATATAATTCGATAATACAGTTAATTTTGAAAAACTTAAATTAATTTTTTTTTGCTTTTTACATTGTAAAGTTTTTGCTGTATATGTCGTTTCTGTTAATCCAGGGCGGTTAGCTCAGTTGGTAGAGCATCTCGTTTACACCGAGAGGGTCATAGGTTCGAGTCCTTTACCGCCCACCATGTCAAAAGTGGGGGTGTAGCTCAGTTTGGTTAGAGCGCCTGCCTGTCACGCAGGAGGTCGCGGGTTCGAGTCCCGTCACTCCCGCCACTACTTGATAATCATTTTCATTTAAACCTTTGATACTGCGAACATCTGTTAACTGTACACCAGCGACCTAGATGATATATATTTGATTAAGTAAATGAATATAAGAATCCCCAAGCCAAAGGTATTGGGGTAGATATTGATTAACTATGATTTATAATTTTTTATCAGAATATTTATCGATAATTTTATTTCTTTTTATTGCCCTTGCTTTAAGTATTGGCTTTATAGTTATTAATCTTTTAGCCTCTCCTAGTAACCCAGACCCAGAAAAGCTCTCAGCATATGAATGTGGTTTTGAAGCTTTCGAGGATTCAAGGCTAGAGTTTGATGTTAGATTTTATTTAGTTGCAATCTTATTCATAATTTTTGATTTAGAAATAGCATTCTTATTTCCTTGGGCTATTTCACTAGGTAATATCGGAGTTTTAGGTTTTTGGTCAATGATGATCTTTTTAGGAGTTTTAACTATTGGATTTATCTATGAGTGGAAAAAAGGAGCTTTAGAATGGGAATAAAAACAAATTTTTTTCAGAGTAAAGAAAAACAAATTCCAGAAAATTTTAAAAAAATAGCCAAAGATTTTAGTGAGAAAGGTTTTATAACTACTTCTACTGATAATTTAATTAACTGGGCTAGAACAGGCTCTCTTCATTGGATGACTTTTGGTTTAGCATGTTGTGCGGTAGAAATGATGCAAACTTCTATGCCAAGATACGACATGGAAAGGTTTGGGGCAGCTCCTAGAGCCTCTCCAAGACAATCTGATGTTATGATAGTCGCTGGTACTTTAACAAACAAAATGGCACCGGCTTTAAGAAAAGTTTATGATCAAATGCCAGAACCCAGATATGTAATATCAATGGGAAGCTGCGCTAATGGAGGAGGTTACTATCACTATTCTTACTCAGTAGTTAGAGGATGTGATAAAATTGTTCCTGTAGACATTTATGTTCCAGGCTGCCCCCCTTCAGCTGAAGCATTATTATATGGGGTACTTCAACTTCAAAAAAAAATAAGAAGAGAAGGCACTCTCAAAAGATAAATTTTATGCCTTTAAATAATATTCAAGAACTTGAAAAATTAGTTAACTCAGAACTAACAAGCAAAATAAAAAAATCAGAAATTGCTTTTAATGAATTGATAATAGAAACAGACGTAGATAATTTGTTTAGTATCATTCAATTTTTGAAATCAAATGATGACTGTAAATTTAAACAATTAATTGATTTGGTAGGTGCAGACTTTCCAGAAAAAGACAAAAGATTCAAACTAGTTTATTTACTGTTGTCACACGAAAATAATCTAAGAATTAAAATATCTGTAGATTTTGAAATTGGAAAAAAAATTCCATCAATAGTTAAAATATTTCCTTCTGCCAACTGGATGGAAAGAGAAGTTTTCGATATGTACGGGGTAAAATTTACAGATCATCCTGATCTTCGAAGAATATTGACAGACTATGGTTTTAAAGGCCATCCTCTTCGAAAAGACTTTCCACTTACAGGCTTTAATGAAGTTAGATATAGCGAAGAAGAAAAAAAAGTAATCTATGAGTCTGTAAAACTTGAACAAAATTATAGAAATTTTGATTTTGAAAGTCCATGGGAAGGTACTAATTACATAAAAGAAATTAAAAAAAAAACAGACAATGACAAAAAAAAATAAAACGTTAAATTTAAATTTTGGTCCCCAACACCCTGCTGCACATGGGGTGCTAAGATTAATTCTTGAGTTGGATGGAGAAATTGTTGAGAAGGCAGATCCGCATATTGGGTTATTACACAGAGGCACAGAAAAACTTATTGAACACAAAACATACACACAGGCCTTACCTTATTTTGATAGATTAGATTACGTAGCCCCAATGAACCAAGAACATGCTTTTGCTTTAGCGACAGAAAAATTATTAAATATCGAAATACCTATTAGAGCAAAATATATAAGAGTTATTTTTTGTGAAATAGGTAGGATATTGAGTCATATTTTAAATGTTACAACTCAAGCACTTGATGTTGGAGCTCTCACACCATCTTTATGGGGTTTTGAAGAAAGAGAAACTCTAATGACTTTTTATGAAAGGGCATCTGGATCAAGGTTGCATGCAAATTTTTTTAGAACTGGAGGTGTTCATCAAGATCTTCCAACAAAACTTTTGGAAGATATAGGAAAATTTTGTGAAACATTTCCAAAAACAATAGACGATCTGGAAAGTCTTTTGACTGATAACAGAATTTTTAAACAGCGTAATGTAGAAATAGGAATTGTTACAAAACAAGAGGCTTTAAGCCATAGTTTTTCAGGAGTTATGTTAAGAGGCTCTGGTATTCCTTGGGATTTAAGAAAATCACAACCTTATGAATGCTACAAAGATTTAAATTTTAAAATTCCAGTTGGAAAAAATGGAGATTGTTATGATCGTTACCTTTGTAGAATTGAGGAAATGAGAGAAAGCATTAATATAATAAAACAATGTCTTAAAAACTTACCCAAAGGTCCAGTAAAGACAATAGATGGTAAAATTACACCTCCAAGCAGGAATGATTTGAAAGATTCGATGGAGGCTTTAATACATCATTTTAAACTTTTTACTGAGGGATTTAGAGTTCCAGCGGGGGATGTTTATTCAGCAGTTGAAGCCCCTAAGGGCGAATTTGGTGTTTATTTAATTTCTGACGGTAGCAATAAACCCTATAGATGTAAAATAAGAGCTCCTGGTTTTTCACATTTACAAGCAATGGATTATTTAATTCGTGGCCACATGTTAGCTGATGTTCCAGCTGTACTTGGTTCACTAGATATTGTGTTTGGAGAGGTAGACAGATGAGTTTAAAAGAAATTTATGACAAACAACCAGATACGTTTAAATTTTCAGATGAAAATTTAAAAATTGCAGAAAAAATTTTAAAAAAATATCCAGATAAAAATAAAAAAAGTGCAGTTATGCCTCTGTTATATTTAGTCCAAAAACAAAATGAAAATTGGATTCCTCTAGTTGGAATGAAATATATAGCTAAATATTTATCCATGCCCTACATTAATGTTTATGAAATAGCCACATTCTATTCAATGTATAATCTTTCTCCAGTAGGAAAGTATTTTGTTCAAGTATGCACAACAAGTCCATGTTTAATTAGAGGTGCTGACAAATTAGTTAAAGCATGTAGAGAAAAAATTTCTCCTAACGAAAGGCAGCTCTCTCAAAATAAAAAATGCTCGTGGGTCGAAGTTGAGTGTTTAGGAGCATGTGTTAATGCTCCAATGATTCAAGTTAACAGTGATTATTACGAAGATTTAGATGAAAAAAATACCAAAGAAATCATCCAGTCTTTGTTAAACGATAAGCCTTTGAAACCAGGTTCTTATAGAGGAAGAAAAAATACATCTCCTGAAAATATAAAAAATTTAAATGGAAAAAATTAAAAATGATTAAAGAAGAAAACAAAATATTTAAAAATCTTTATAATGATCTTGGCTGGGACATAGACGACTCTTTAAAAAGAGATGATTGGAAAAACACTAAAGATATAATTTCTAAAGGGAGAGATTGGATTATTAATGAAGTTAAATCATCTGAGCTTAGAGGTAGAGGTGGCGCTGGTTTTCCAACAGGTTTAAAGTGGTCCTTTGCTCCTAAAGAAGTAGGTTCAAGACCTCACTATTTAGTAATTAATGCAGATGAATCAGAACCAGGAACATGTAAAGATAGAGATATTTTAAGATTTGAACCACAAAAACTAATAGAAGGCTGCTTAATAACAGCATATTCAGTTAACGCTCACATTTGCTACATCTATATAAGAGGAGAGTACTTCAATGAAGGTGTTCGATTACAGGAAGCTATTAATCAAGCATATGAAAAAAATTTTTTAGGCAAAAATGCATGTGGAACGGGGTGGGACTTTGATATCCACATTCATTTTGGAGCTGGTGCTTATATTTGCGGAGAAGAAACTGCCTTACTTGAAAGCTTAGAGGGAAATAAAGGCCAACCTAGACTTAAACCTCCTTTTCCAGCCTTAGTAGGATTATATGGATGTCCTACTATTGTTAATAATGTTGAAACCATAGCAGTGATTCCAACCATATTAAGAAAAGGTTCAAAATGGTTTGCTTCAATAGGTAAACCAAAAAATACTGGTACTAAAATTTTTTGTATATCTGGAAATGTTAATTCTCCTTGTAATGTCGAAGAAGAAATGGGGGTACCTCTAAAATATTTAATTGAAAAATATGCTGGTGGAGTAATCGGAGGATGGGATAATTTGCAAGCTGTAATACCAGGAGGGTCTTCAATGCCATTAATTCCTAAAAAAATTTGTGACACTATTACAATGGACTTCGACTCTTTAATAAATGTTAAGAGCGGATTAGGAACTGCAGGAATAGTTGTTATAAATAAAGATCAAGACATAATTAAGTGTATGGCAAGAATAGCAAGGTTTTATAAACATGAAAGCTGTGGACAGTGCACTCCATGTAGAGAGGGATCAGGCTGGATGTGGAGAATTTTAGAGAGAATGGCAAAAGGAGATTCTACCTATGAAGACATAGATTTATTATCAGATGTTACCAAACAAATCGAAGGGCATACCATTTGTGCTTTTGGAGAAGGTTCAGCTTGGCCTGTACAAGGTCTACTAAGGCATTTTAGAAAAGAGATTGAAAAAAGATCTAGTGGAACACCAATAGTTAAAAAAAAGAAAAACATTCCATATTTAATTGATCAACATTTACTGGAGAAAGAGAATGCCTAAGATTATCATTAATGGAAAAGAAATAGAATTTGAAAAAGGAATGACAGTTCTACAAGCATGCGAGCTTGCCGATGTTGAGATTCCAAGATTTTGCTATCATGAAAAACTTTCTATAGCTGGAAACTGTAGAATGTGTCTTGTGGAAATGGAAAAATCTCCTAAACCAATTGCTTCATGCGCTATGCCTGCTGCAGAAGGAATGAATATAAAAACTAATACTGAATTTGTAGAAAAAGCTAGAAAAGGTGTGATGGAATTTTTGCTAGCAAATCATCCATTAGACTGTCCAGTTTGTGATCAAGGGGGAGAGTGTGATTTACAAGATCAGTCACTTTATTACGGTGTAGACAAATCTAGATTTATAGAAAACAAAAGAGATGTTAAAGAAAAATATATGGGTCCTTTGATTAAAACTCAAATGACCAGATGTATCCATTGTACAAGATGTATTAGATTTGCAACCGAGGTTGCTGGAGTTCCTGAATTAGGAGCAATTGGGCGTGGTGAAGATATGGAAATCACTACGTATCTAGAAAAATCAATGGAGTCGGAATTATCTGCAAATGTGATTGACCTGTGTCCTGTAGGAGCTCTTACTTCAAAACCCTATGCATTCGAAGCTAGACCATGGGAATTAAAAAAAACTGAAAGTATAGATGTTATGGACGCTGTCGGTTCGAACATTAGAGTAGACACATACGGATGGGAAGTTAAAAGAATTTTACCAAGAATCAATAACGAGATTAATGAAGAATGGATTTCTGACAAAACCAGATATGCTTGTGATGGATTATTGAAGCAGCGATTAGATACTCCTTATATAAAAAAAGATGGAAAACTTACAAAGTCTAGCTGGGATGAGGCGATTGAAGTAATATCAAAAAAAATTAATTCTATAGACCCAAAAAATATAGGGGCTCATGTGGGAGACATGACAAGTTTAGAAAATATTTTTGCTTTTAAAAATTTCTTGTCAAAAATTAAATGTGAAAACTATGATTTTAGAGATAAAAACTTTTATATTAATTCTACGGATAAAATTAATTATTTATTCAATTCTTCTATTAAAGGGATAGAAGATGCAGATTTAATTTTATTAATTGGATGTAATCCTAGACATGAAGCAACAATGGTTAATGCAAGAATTAGAAAGGCTTTTATAAAAAATAATACACCTATCTATTCACTAGGTGACCCGGGCAATCTCACTTACACATACGATATTATTGGCAAAAATGTTCAAGATTTAAAAGATATAATTGAAGGTAAAAGCAGCTTTCAAAAGCAATTTTTAGCTTCAAAAAAACCATTAGTTATTATTGGAGAGTCAGCTTTAGAAATGAAGAGTGGACCATTTATTTTTGAAGAAATTAAAGAGTTTTTGTTTAAAAATAATTTTATTAATAAAAACTGGAATGCTTTAAATATTTTAATTCAAAATGCTTCTACTATAGGATGTTTAGATATTAAATTTTTTAGTTCAGAAAGTGTTTCTCAATCAAATTTTTTAGAAAAAATTAAAGATAATAAATTTGAGCTAATTTATCTTTTAGGTTCCGATAAACTCAATATAAAGAAAAAAAATGAATTTATTATTTATCAAGGAAGTCATGGAGATAAAGGAGCTGAAATAGCTGACGTAATACTACCAAGTCCCGCTTATACAGAACAAAGTGGTTTGTATATTAATCTTGAAGGTAGAGTTCAAGAATGTAGGAAAGCTTCTTACCCACCAGGAGATTCTTTGGAAGACTGGAAAATCTTTAATTTGATTTTAGAAAGTTTAAAAAATGAAAAATTCTTTAATAAACTAGATGAATTAAAAAAAGCTACATTAAAAAAGATTATAAACTTTTCCGAAATCGATCAGTTGCCAAAACCTGAGTTTAAAGAAAGTAAAAAAATTAATTATGAATTTAATAATGAGACAATTTCTATAAATAAAGTTGATTATTATTTTAGTAATGCAATTGCTAGAGCATCAAAAACAATGAGTGATTGTAGAAGTATAAATACTAATTCAATAGGGGAAAGGGTAAAAAATTAACATGGAATATTTAAACATTTTATATCAAGAAGTTTACAAAATTCTTTTTTTATTAATTCCAATTTTAGTTTCCGTAGCAATGATTGTTTGGTTAGATAGAAGAATTTGGGGGTTTGTCCAAAAAAGGAGGGGACCTAATGTAGTTGGACCTTTTGGATTATTTCAAACATTGGCAGATGCTTTAAAATATATTTTTAAAGAAATTATAATTCCTGCAAGTGCAAATAAAGTTATATTTATTTTAGCACCAATTGTTACAATGACATTAGCTTTAATTGCGTGGGCAGTTATCCCTTTTAATGAAGATTTGGTTTTATCAAATATCAATATTGGCATACTTTACTTGTTCGCAGTTTCATCTCTTGGAGTTTATGGGATTATAATGGGAGGTTGGGCGTCCAACTCAAAATATCCATTTCTAGGCGCAATCAGATCGGCAGCTCAAATGGTTTCTTATGAAGTATCAATAGGAATTATAATTATAAATGTATTGCTGTGTGTAGGATCATTAAATTTAACAGATATAGTATTAGCTCAGGAAAATATTTGGTTTGTAATTCCTCTTTTTCCAATGTTTGTGATTTTTTTTATATCAGCTTTAGCCGAAACAAATAGACCCCCTTTTGATTTACCAGAAGCAGAAGCAGAATTGGTTGCCGGTTATCAAACAGAATATTCTGGTATGATGTATGCAATGTTTTGGTTAGGTGAATACGCAAATATATTATTGATGTGTGCTATGGGAACAATTCTTTTTTTAGGCGGCTGGCTTTCTCCAATAGACATCTATCCTTTAAATATTATTCCTGGACCTGTTTGGATGGTGTTAAAAATATTATTTTTATTCTTTTTATTCGCAATCGTAAAAGCGACTGTACCAAGATATAGATATGACCAGCTAATGAGACTAGGATGGAAAATTTTTCTTCCTTTTTCTTTACTGTACGTTGTTTTAACTGCTAGTTTTTTATTCTATTTTGATATGTTGCCAACAAGGGATTTTTAAATGAAATTAAATCGATTTTTAAAAACAATTTTTTTAGCAGAATTTATTTCTGGATTATTTATTGCTATTAAAGAAATTTTCAGAGCTAAAAAAACCATTAATTATCCTTATGAAAAAGGTTCAATAAGCCCACGTTTTAGAGGAGAACATGCTTTAAGAAGATATCCTAATGGTGAAGAGAGATGTATTGCTTGCAAATTGTGTGAGGCTGTTTGCCCTGCCCAGGCCATTACAATAGAGTCAGCGGAACGTGAGGATGGAAGCAGAAAAACCACAAGATACGATATTGATATGCTTAAATGTATTTATTGTGGGCTTTGTCAAGAATCTTGCCCAGTAGATGCTATTGTTCAAGGACCTAATTTTGAATTTGCAACTGAGACACGTGAAGAACTTTACTATAACAAAGAAAAATTATTAGACAACGGAGATAGATGGGAGTCCGTCTTAGAAAAAAATATTAAACTGGATAAAATATACAGGTAAATAATGCTAGTTCATTCTTTTTTCTTTTATTTTTTTTCAATAATAGCAATATTTTCTGCCCTGATGGTTATTACATCAAGAAGTACAGTCAATTCAGTTTTTTTTCTTATACTAGATTTTATTTCAATAGGTTGTCTATTTATAATGGTTGGAGCCGAGTTTTTAGGAATAATACTTTTAATTGTTTATGTAGGCGCTGTTGCAGTTTTGTTTTTATTTGTTGTAATGATGCTTAATGTAGCTCAGCAAAAACAATCTTGGTTTATTGGAAAAAAATCTACACACATACCTTCTGGTTTATTTGTGAGTGTTGTAATTTTTTTAGAACTTTTAGTTGTAGTAGGAGGCTGGAAATACAAAGAAGATATAATGAGTAGTAGCACCTTATCTATTAACGAAAATATTTCTAATACACATTCTATTGGAAGCGTTATGTATACGGAATACATTTTGTATTTTCAAATATCGGGAATAATTTTACTTTTATCTATGATTGGAGCAATAGTTTTGACTTATAGAAAAAGAGAAAATGTAAAAAGACAAAGTTATATTAATCAAATTTCAAGAGAAAAAATATCTTCAATTGAAATCAAAGAGGTAGATTTTGAAAAAGGGGTAAAAATTGATGATTGATATTGGTTTAGGACACTATCTTACATTAGGAGCAATTATTTTTTCTCTAGGGATTATTGGAATATTTTTAAACAGAAAAAATATTATTGTCATTTTAATGTCAGTTGAACTTATACTTTTATCTGTAAATATAAATTTAATTTCCTTTTCAATTTTTTCCGGTGATATTCTTGGGCAAATATTTACAATGTTAATTTTGACTGTTGCTGCAGCTGAAGCAGCAATAGGTTTGGCAATTATAGTTATTTTTTATAGAAATAAAGGTTCAATTCGAGTTGAAGACATTCATGAAATGAAAGGTTAAATGGAATACGCAGTATTATTTTTACCATTACTAGGTTCTATCATAGGATATTTTGGAAGAAGATTAGGTAACTTTTTTTCTGAACTATTAACAAGTTTTTTTGTATCTGTCTCAGCAATCTTATCGATTATAATTTTTTATAATGGATTAACCAAAGGTACTTATGGAAATTATAAAATATTTGAATGGGTTAGTTCAGGGACTTTTACTGCTAACTGGTCAATAAATATAGATCCTCTTAGCTCAATTATGCTTGTAGTTGTTACCCTTGTTTCCTCAATAGTACATATTTATTCAATTGGTTATATGAGCCACGATCTTCACAAACCAAGATTTATGTCTTATCTTTCTCTATTTACTTTCTCAATGTTGTCACTAGTTTTATCGGACAATTTTCTACAATTATTTTTTGGGTGGGAAGGCGTCGGTCTGTGCTCTTACTTGCTAATTGGTTTTTGGTATAAGAGAAATTCAGCTAATAATGCAGCTATTAAAGCATTTATTGTTAATAGAGTAGGCGACTTTGGTTTAGCAGTTGGGATTTTTCTTATTTTTTATCATTTAGGCTCAATAAACTATAATGAAGTATTTCAACTAATTCCACAATTCATAAATAAAGAAATAATTTTTTTAGGCTTTGAAATAAATTTGATCACCTCAATTTGTGTTTTTTTGTTTATTGGCGCTATGGGAAAATCTGCACAATTCTTACTTCATACTTGGTTACCAGATGCAATGGAAGGTCCAACACCTGTTTCAGCATTAATTCACGCTGCAACTATGGTAACAGCAGGTGTTTTTTTAGTGGTGAGATGTTCACCAATATTTGAATATTCCCAGGTTGCTTTGAATATAGTAGCAATAGTCGGAGTTATAACTGCAATTTTTGCTGCATCAGTTGCTATAGTACAAAACGACATAAAAAGAATAATAGCATATTCAACCTGTAGCCAATTAGGTTATATGTTTTTTGCTGCTGGAGTAGGAGCTTATCATGTTGCGATATTTCATTTATTTACTCATGCTTTTTTTAAAGCATTATTATTCTTAGGCTCCGGCTCAGTAATACATGCTTTTAAAGACGACCAAGATATTAGAAATATGGGAGGGGTTTGGAAACAAATCCCGTATACCTATGTGCTAATGTTGATTGGAACTTTAGCCCTCACTGGTTTTCCTTTTTTATCGGGATTTTATTCAAAGGATGCAATAATTGAATTTGCATTTTTCAAACATTCATTAGTTGGAAATTTTGCAGCCTATTCAGGTATATTTACAGCTTTTTTAACAGCAATTTACTCCTGGAGGCTAATGTTTAAAACATTTCATGGAAAATATACAAACAAAGATTTGTCATTAAAAGAAATACACGAGTCCCCAATGGTAATGCTTATACCTTTAATTATTTTGGCCCTAGGGGCGATATTTTCAGGATATTTATTCAAGGATTTATTAATTGGAAATGAAAGCGCAAACTATTGGCAAAACTCAATATTTTTCCTTCAAAAAATTATCCATACAAATGTTCCTTTGTGGCTTTTATTTTTTACACCATTGCTCGTAATAATAGCCATACCACTTTCTTACTATCTATTTGTAAGAAACGTTAAATTTTTAGAAAGACTAAAAAATAATAACGAATTATTTTATAATTTTTTATTAAACAAATGGTATATAGATGAAATTTATGAATTAATATTAGTAAATCCAATAAAAAAAATAGGATATTTTTTATGGAAAAAGGGGGATGAAAACACCATAGACAGATTTGGACCAAATGGTATCTCAAAAATCGTAAAATCAATTTCTAATAAAGCAGTTCAATTTCAAAGCGGTTACATTTATGACTATGCATTTGTAATGCTTATTGGATTATCATTGTTAATAACTTACTTAATATTAAATTAAAATGAACTTCCCCATTCTTTCGTCAGTAATATTTTTACCTTTATTAGGCGCACTTTTTATTTTTATATCCAGAAATAAAAAGGATAATTATCAAAGTGCGATTTATGTTTCTTTATTTACCAGTTTAGCGAATTTAGTTTTAACTTTGTTTCTATGGTACTCATTTGATAAAAGTTTTTCTGGATTTCAATTTATCGAAGAAAAAAATTGGATAAGCGGTTTAATAAAATTTAAATTAGGTATAGATGGCATCTCAATACTATTTGTCTTATTAACAGCCTTTATAGCTCCTATATGTATTATATCTTGTATTAACAGCGTAAAAGAAAGAATAAATGAATTTTTGATTGCAATTTTAATACTAGAAACCTTTATGATAGGGGTTTTTTGTTCACTAGATCTTGTTATTTTTTATCTATTCTTTGAAGCTGGTTTGATACCAATGTTTTTAATTATTGGTGTTTGGGGTGGCACAAGGAGAGTTTATTCGGCCTTTAAGTTTTTTCTTTATACGCTTTTAGGTTCGGTATTAATGTTAGTTGCAATAATAGCTATTTATTGGATTACAGGAACAACTGATATAGTAGAAATTTATAAAATAAGAATACCCCAAGAATATCAATATCTTTTATGGCTTGCATTTTTTAGCTCTTTTGCAGTTAAAATGCCTATGTGGCCAGTTCATACTTGGCTTCCTGATGCTCATGTCGAAGCACCTACAGCAGGCTCAGTAATATTAGCAGCTATACTTTTAAAGATGGGAGGATATGGATTTTTAAGATTTTCAATAGGCCTATTTCCTGTTGCGTCGGAATATTTTGTTCCTTTAATTTATACTCTTAGTATTATCGCTATTATTTACACTTCATTAGTAGCTCTAATGCAAGATGATATGAAAAAATTAATAGCATATTCATCCGTAGCTCATATGGGTTACGTAACTCTTGGAATATTTACTCTTACAAAACAAGGTATAGATGGAAGTATGTTTCAAATGCTAAGCCATGGTTTAATATCAGCAGCACTTTTTTTATGCGTGGGAGTTCTTTATGACAGAACACATTCTAGAATTATAAGTTCTTATGGAGGTTTAGTAAATTCTATTCCAAAATATTCATTGGTTTTTATAATTTTTGCATTAGCTGCATTAGGCTTACCCGGGACAACTGGATTCCTAGGGGAATTTCTTGTTTTAGTTGGGGTTTTTAAAAAAAATTATTTGGTTGCATTGTTAGCTACTATCGGGGTTATTCTTGCAGCAGCTTACATGCTTTGGTTGTCAAAAAGAGTAATCTTTGGTGAAATAAAAAATCCAGAAATTAAAACTTTAAAAGATATTAATTTTTCAGAAAAAATAATGTTATTTGGATTAGCAATCATTGTAATTTTTTTTGGATTTTACCCCGAACCTTTGTTAGACACAATGAATGTTTCTGTAAATAATTTAATTAATAACTATCAACAAGATCTAATTTACCACTTAACCGCTAGCCAATGATAAGCAATTTAAATATATTAATTCCTGAAATTTTTCTTTCTATCTCTATATTTATAATTTTGATGGTGGGAGTTTTTGTAAATAAAAGTTATAATTTTGTAACTAATCTTTCATATATATCAATAATTATTTTGATATTTGTTATTTTGAATGATGATAGTATTTCTACAAAAATATTTTCAGAAAGTTTTATAAGAGACTCTTTTGCAGACTTTATTAAAGTTTTAATCCTTCTAGGAAGTATTTTTGTTTTATATTCATCACAAATTTTTATTAAAGATAATAAGATTGCAAAATTCGAGTATCCAATAATCATTCTTTTGTCTATTTTAGGTATGTTTTTTATGGTTAGTTCCAATGATCTAATTCTCTTTTATCTAGGTTTAGAATTACAATCTTTGGCTCTCTATGTCTTAGCTGCTATAGATAGAGATAACGTGAGATCCACTGAGTCAGGGGTAAAATATTTTGTTTTAAGTGCTCTTTCATCAGGTTTATTGTTATATGGATGCTCATTACTTTATGGTTTTACTGGATCTACCAATTTTGATGTTATTAACAGTCAATTAAACTCAGATAATTTAGGATCAATTTTTGCAATGGTATTTATTCTTGTGGGTTTAGCTTTCAAGGTTTCAGCAGTACCATTTCATATGTGGACCCCTGATGTTTATGAAGGTTCACCGACTTCAGTAACAAGTTTTTTTGCTGTAGCACCAAAAGTTGCTGGGCTAGCAGTTATAATAAGATTTATGCAAGTTCCTTTTGCCAACATATTAGTCGAATGGCAATCAATAATGATCTTCATATCTGTTGCTTCAATGATATTAGGTGCAGTAGCTGCTATTGGACAAAATAATATCAAAAGATTAATGGCTTACAGCTCAATAGGACATATTGGATATGCTTTAGCCGGAGTAGCTACCGGAACAACATCTGGTTATATTAGTTCAGTAATTTATATAACAATATATGTTGTTATGAATGTGGGAGCCTTTGCATGTATTTTTTTAATGAAGAAAAAAGGAAAATATACCGAAGAGATTAATGATTTGTCAGGAGTCTCAAAGAATCATCCGTTATTATCAATTTCTTTTTTAATTATTTTATTTTCTCTCGCTGGAATACCGCCTCTAGGAGGATTCTTTGCAAAGTTTTACGTATTCATGTCTGTAATTGAAAATGAAATGTATATTTTGGCTGTTATCGGTTTATTAACAACAGTAATTTCAGCCTTTTATTACATAAGAATAATTAAGATTATCTACTTTGACAAGTTTATTGAACCTTTAGATGGAATTAGAAATATCAGTATTACAGGGACAGTTTTTTTAAGCTGTATTATATTGATCACTTTCTTCTTATATCCTTCGGTTTTAAATAATATAGTAAGTTCGGTATTTATCTATTAATGAGATTGAAACTTATAAAATTTGCAAGTGTAAAAAGCACAAATGATGAAGCTTTTAAATTAATTAAAAAAAATAAGATCAAACCTTCCATTCTTGTGGCCACAAAACAAACAAAGGGCAGAGGAACAATGGGAAAAAAATGGATCTCTAAAAATGGCAACTTATTCATAACTATTTTTTTTGAATTTAATATTAAAAAAATAGGTTTTAAGGAATTTTCTATTTTAAATCCACATATAATAAGAAATGTATTAAAAAAATATTCTAAGTATAAAATTTTAATTAAATGGCCAAATGATTTATTAATAAAAAAGAAAAAATTATGTGGTATTTTGCAAGAAACAATAAACCACAAAGAGAGAAATTTTTTGATAATAGGAATAGGTATAAACACTTTTGTAAGCCCAGAAAATAAAAGTTTTAATTCAGCATGTTTGTTGAATTACTCAAAAAGCAATATTACCAATCAAGAAATTTTAATTAAAATTAAAAATTCATATGAAAAACTTATATCAAAACTTGAGAGTTATAATTTTTCATATTTAAAAAAAAGTATTAACAAAATATAATATGAAATATTTAGTTGGAGACATAGGAAATACAGTAACTAAAATTACAATTTTAGATAATAAATTTAAAATTTTAAAATCATACAATTCTGAAACTATAAAACTTTATAGTGAAAAAAATTTATCGATCTTTTTCAAAAAAATTATTGTTTCAAACTTGAATAAGAAAATATTATTTTCTAGTGTTGTTCCAGTTATTTATAAAAAAATAAAAAAATTTCTTAATAAAAGGAATTTTAAATCTTACGAAATTAAAGAATTAAAAGTCAATAAAGTAATAAAATTAAATGTAAATAATTTTAAACAAGTAGGTTCTGACCGTATAGCCAATGCTATAGGCTCTTATAAGACTTATAAAAGAAACTGTATAGTTGTAGATTTTGGCACAGCTACTACTTTTGATGTAGTTAAAAAAACAGGTATATACGACGGTGGAGTAATTGCTCCAGGAATCACCTTATCAATTAAAAACTTAAACAAATATACAGCTCTTTTACCTATTTTTAATTTAAAAGCTAAATCTAAGAGGTATGGAAAAAATACAAAAGAAGCACTTAATGCAGGATTTCTATGGGGTTATCAAGGCTTAATAAATAATATTTTAAAAAAAATTTTTACTAGCAAAGTTAAATATAAAGTTATACTAACAGGAGGTTATGCTGGCGTATTTAAAAAATATATTAATCAAAAATCAAAAGTAGATGAAAACGTCACAATTAACGGAATAATTCAAATATATAAACAATTATTACAATGAGTAAAGAACAACTTATATTTTGCCCGTTAGGAGGCTCAGGTGAGATCGGAATGAACATGAATCTCTATGCTTACGGAACTGAAGAAAATCAAAAATGGATTGTAGTAGACATGGGGGTTTCTTTTGCTGATGACTCAATTCCAGGAATAGATGTTATTTATCCTGACCCAGGATTTCTTTTGGATAAAAAAGATGATCTTTTAGGTATTGTTTTAACACACGCACATGAAGATCACATAGGGGCTGTTGCTCATATTTGGCCAAGTTTAAAATGTAAAATTTATGCCACACCTTTTACATCTGTTTTAATTAAAGAAAAATTCAAAGAAAAAAAAATTGACATATCTCACTCTCTAGAAATAGTGCAATTAAATGGAAAAATAAACTTGGGCCCATTTGAAATTGACTTTGTAACTTTGACTCACTCAATTCTTGAACCAAATGGTCTTTGTATTAAAACGCCATCTGGCACAATTCTTCATACTGGAGATTGGAAAATTGACCCAAATCCATTAATTGGAGGAAATATTGATGAAAAAAAATTAAAAGATATAGGAGATAAAGGAGTTTTAGCAATGATATGTGACTCTACAAATGTTTTTAGCCCGGGTAGAGCAGGTTCAGAATCTGATGTTAGAGACAGTTTGTTAAAAATAATAGAGGGAAAAACAAAAAGAATAGTAGTTACATCATTTGCTTCAAACGTCGCTAGAATGGAGTCAATTTTTTATTGTGCTAAAAAAACAGATAGAAAAATATCATTAGTGGGCCGGTCAATGCACAGAATTTATAAGGCAGCTAAGCAGTGTGGTTATATGCAAAATTTAATTGAACCGCTTGACCCAAGGGAGGCAAAAAAAGTATCAAGAAATAAAATAATCTATCTTTGTACTGGTAGTCAAGGAGAACCCATGGGCGCAATGAAAAGAATTATAAACGGTAATCACCCAGAAGTTTTTTTAGAGTCGAATGACACAGTTATTTTTTCTTCGAAAATTATTCCAGGTAATGAAAAAAAATTATATCAATTGCATAATGAAATTGTAAAAAATAACATAGAAGTTGTAACAGAAGAAAACGCATTTGTTCACGTATCTGGACATCCAAATAGAGAAGACCTAAAGGATATGTATGGTTGGGTTAAACCAAAGTGTATTATCCCAGTTCATGGTGAGCATAGACACATGATTGAACACGTAAACTTTGCAAAAGAAATGCAGATACCACAAACCTTACAAGTTGAAAATGGAGATATAATAAAGATTTACCCAGGAACACAACCTCAAATTATTGACAGGGCTCCATCTGGGCGAATGTATCTAGATGGTTCCGTCGGTGTTACTGAAGACTCCAAGTCACTTAGAGAAAGAAAAAATCTATCAGTTAATGGTTATCTAGAAGTTACATTAATTGTTGGAAATAATGGAAAAATTAAAAGACCCGTAATTTCTTGCAGAGGAATACCCGAAGATCGATTAAGCGAGACACTAATTTTCGATATGGAAGATGAAATCTTTAATATTTGTAGGACATTTTCATTACAAAATAAAAATCAAGAAAAAAATTTAATCGAAACATTAAAACAAAACTGTAGAAAAATCGTAAAAGATAGAACTGGGAAAAAACCTTACACAAATATAAATATAGCCAGAATTTAAATAATAAAAATTATAATATACTAAATAAATTTTATGAACAATCTTTCAATGTATTGTATAACTATCAACCCTGACCATCTAGAGAAAATAAAAAAATTAAATTACATACCAGTTGGTTTAGGTGACTCCAATTATTCCAAAGAGTGGATGAGAGATAATACCGGAAATAATATTACCAAAAAAAATAAATTTTTTGGTGAATACACTTTTCATTATTGGATTTGGAAAAATTATTTTGAAAAACTAGAAAATAATTGGATTGGATTTTGTCAATATCGCAAATTTTGGACTGAAAAAAAAATAGAAAACAAAAATATTACTTTCAATGAATTAAATCAATTAGTTTTAAAAAATATTTCTGAGAATTATAATAATTATGACTCAATTTTAGGAGAACCTTTCTTTGTTAACCAGTTTAGATTTTCAAAGTTTATAAAAAGAAATTTAAAAAAAATGTTATTTTCTCCATCTTTATTTTTTGACAAAAGAAAGAGAACTTTAAAATTTCACTTTGATATGTGGCATGGACATGGAAATATTGACAGAGCAATAAAGCTATTAGAAAAAAAAGAAAAAAATGATTTCATTGATTTCATGAACAATAATGTTTCTTTTAATCCTCACAATATGTTTATTTGTAAGTCAAAAAGTATCTTAAAATCATACTATGAATCAATTTTTCCTTGGTTAGAAAGATGTGAAAAAGAATTTGGTTATGAAAATTTAAAAGGCTATGGTATGCAAAGAATTTACGGGTTTCTTGCAGAAAGGTACATGTCTTTTTGGTTTAAAAAATATACAAAATTTAAAACTTTGCCAATTTATTTTCAAGATATTTCTGATTTTTAGATTTAAATTATTATTATTTTTTTTTAATTAAGAAATTTAAGTATTTTGAATACAAACAGTTGCCATAAAATTCAATAGCCTTAAAAATTTCTTTTTTCCCAACCCATTTGTTATTGAAAGCTATTTCCTCTAGGCAAGCTATCTTAAAACCTTGTCTATTTTCTATGGTAGACACAAAGTTAGATGTACTATAAAAATTCTTAACCGATCCTGTATCCAACCAAGTCCCACCTCTACCAATAAACTCAGCGCTAAGTTCATTATTTTTTTTATATGTTTTCAGTAAATCTATTATTTCCAGTTCTTTTCGTTTTGAAGGCTTTAAAAATTTACTACGTTTAACAACTTTATTATCAAAAAAATATAAACCAGTAACAGCAAGATTTGATTTGTATTTTTTTGGTTTTTCAACCAAACTTACTATTTTATTTTTGCTATTAATTTTTGCTACGCCAAAGAGTTGCGGGTTTTTTACAGGATGAAGAAAAACTTTTGCTCCTTTTTTTAACTTAATACAATTTTTTAGTTGTTTTGTTAAACTTTGACCATAAAAAAAGTTATCTCCTAGAATAAGCGCCACATTGTCTTTACCTATAAATTTTTCACCAACTACAAAAGCATCAGGTAAACCAATAGGCTTTTTTTGTTGCGCATAACTAATTTTTATTCCTAAATTTTTTCCATTAGGTAAAATCTTTTTAAATTGCTCGACTTGACCTTTATTGACAATAATCAATATATCTTTAATGCCTGCCAACATTAAAATTGACAAAGGATAATAAATTAAAGGCTTATCATAAACTGGCAACAGCTGTTTATTTACAGCTTTTGTTATAGGACTCATTCTTGAACCGGTTCCCCCCGCTAAGATTATTCCTTTTTTTATCATAAATTTAAACCAAGTCTTTTATAAAACAATTTATTAGAAAAACCTTTGAAAAAAGAATTATTTTTAAGATACCATTTAAACGTTTCAGACAAGCCAGTATTTAAATCTTTAGCAGCTTTCCATTTAAGCTGTTTTTTTATTTTTTTGCTATCTAGAGCATATCTTAAATCATGACCCGGTCTGTCTTTAACAAATTTTATTTTTACATTTTTTCCAAGCTTAAATTTATTATTCTTCACAATTTTAATTAATCTTTTTGCTAGGGTAAAATTATTTAAGTTTATGCCAGATCCAACATTGTAACTTTCTCCTATTCTGCCTTTCATATAAATTCTTAACAAAGCATTGCAATGATCTTCGACGTGTATCCATTCTCTAGAATTTAATCCTTTACCGTATATAGGTAAGCTTTTATTATTAATTATATTAAATATTAAAGTTGGTATTAACTTTTCAGGAAATTGAGCTGGCCCATAATTATTACAACAATTTGAAATTAAAGCTTTCAATTTAAATGTTCGCACATATGATTTAATCAAGTGATCGGAACCAGCTTTTGTTGAAGAGTAAGGTGAACTAGGATTATACGGAAATTCTTCATTTGATCTTTTTTTTCCTTTTAAATCTCCAAATACTTCATCAGTTGACACATGAACCATTTTTATATTTTTTTTGCTATTTTTTTTATAAATTCTTATCGCTTCTAATAAATTATAAACACCAAGAATGTTACTATGTATAAATTTAGAAGGGTTGTCTATAGATCTATCCACATGTGTTTCTGCAGCTAAATTAAAAATTCCATGAGGTTTAAATTTTTTAAATACTTTAACTAATTTTTTTTTGTTATTTATATCAAATTTATAAAAGATATAATTTTTTTTGTTTATTTTTTTTAAATTATATGAACTTTGGGAATATGAGGCTTTATCTATATTAATTACAAAAAAATTTTTTTTTAGTAAAAATTTTACTAAATTACTTCCGATAAATCCAGAACCACCAGTTACTATGACTTTTTTCATTTCAATTTACAAGAATAGTACGATCAAATATATTAAAGTATTAAAATAATTAGAGTATAAAATCAATTATGTTTAAATAATGTCAATTAAAGATATAACTATAATAATAGCTTCATTTAGGAGTGAAAAAAAAATCAGAAAGTGTCTAACATCCATAGATGACCAATGTAACGTTATAAATGTTGAAAATTCCGATAATTCAGAACACAAAAGAAAAATAGAACAAGATTTTAAGAATGTCAGATGCATTTTAGCCGGAAAGAATCTTGGTTATGGCCATGCTAACAATCTTGGTATAAATGAAGCAAAAACCAAATATGCGTTAATTCTTAATCCCGATACAGAGCTTTTCCCTGAAACTCTTAATAATTTTTTGGTAGTTGCAAATAAAAATCCTAACTTTGCTATTATAGGTCCCAATTTAATAGTAGATAAAAAAAAAAATCAAACTCAAATTAATAACAGCCCAAACTTAAAAGAAGTAAAAACTATAAAAGGATTTGCTATGTTTTTAAACTTATCAGAGTTTAAAGAAGTTGGATTTTTTGATGAAAATTTTTTTTTCTTTTTGGAGGAGATCGATTTATGTATGAGAGTTTTAAAAAAAAATAAAAAAATTTATCTAAGTTCATATATACCCGTCTATCATGAAGGAGGGAGTTCACACGACTCAACAATAGACTATGAGATGGAATTATCTAGAAATTGGCACTGGATGTGGTCTACTTTTTATTATAACAAAAAATATAATGGATTTCTCGTTGCACTAATAATGGTTTTACCTAAATTTATTTCTTCAATTTTAAAATTTGTTTTTTATTCAATATTAAGAAATCATGAAAAAAAACAAATCTACTATCAAAGATACTCTGGTCTTATAAACTCAATTTTTGGAAAGAGTTCTTGGTATAGACCCAAAGTTTGAATATTTATTGATTTGTATATCCAATAAATATAAGAATTCATTATAAAATAAATGAAAAAACTAAAAATTTTAATCACTGGGGTAGCAGGTTTCCTTGGTTCACATTTAGCAGAAAAATTATCAGATCAAGGCAACGAAGTTATAGGTGTTGATAATATGCAAGGAGGCTATTCTGACAATGTTCCAAAAAAAGTAAAATTTTTTAAATTTGATTGTTGTGATTTAAAAAGAATGAATGAGGCTATGGAAGGTGTTGATGTGGTTTATCATTGTGCTGCCACGGCACATGAAGGACTATCAGTTTTTTCTCCATACGAAATTGGAAAAAATAATTATTTAGCTTCAGTATCTGTTTTCTCTGCTGCAATTACAAAAAAAGTTAAAAGAATAATTTATTGTTCTTCTATGGCTAGATACGGTTCACAAAAATATCCTTTCACTGAAGATATGACACCTAATCCAGTAGATCCATACGCAATAGCAAAAGTAGCTGCTGAGCAAACTCTTATTAGTTTAAGTGAATTAAATAAAGTAGAATGGATAATAGCTGTACCACACAATATTATTGGACCTAGACAAAAATATGATGATCCTTTTAGAAATGTAGTTTCAATAATGTTGAATAGAATTTTACAAAATAAACCTCCGTTAATTTATGGGGATGGAGAACAAAAAAGATGTTTTTCTTATATTGATGACTGCCTTTCATGCTTAATACCTATGAAAGACCAAAAAAATTTAAATAAGCAAATAATAAATATAGGGCCAGATGAGGAATTTGTCTCAATAAATGAAGTTGCTGAAATTTGTTCAAATATTTCAGGAAGTAATCTTAAACCAATTTACAAAAAAGCAAGACCTCAAGAAGTAAAATATGCGACTTGCTCAGCTGATAAAGCTAGAAAATTATTAAATTACAAAACTTCTGTAGGACTTAAAGAAGGAATTTTAAAAACTTTTGAATATATTAAAGGCAGAGGCTCAAGACCATTTGAATACTACATTAATTTAGAAATTGTAAATGAGTTGACACCAGAAACTTGGTTAAAAAAGGAAATTTAATTTAGTGACCAGGAAACTCTATTAAACTCTCAGTGAAATAAGAATCGTCTTTCAATTTTTTATTACCACCAAGATCAAACAGATTTATCACAAATACAAATCCAGCAACTTCTCCTCCTGAAATTTTAACTAGTTTTGCTCCAGCTTCGGCTGTTCCTCCGGTAGCTATTAAATCATCTATAATTAAAACCTTGTCACCTTTACCTATAGAGTCCTTATGAATTTCTATAGTTGCCTTTCCGTATTCAAGTTCAAAATCCACTGAATGCCTTTCAGCCGGTAATTTATTTTTTTTTCTCATCATAATAAGAGGCTTTTTCAACTTATAAGAGACTACTGAGGCAAACACAAATCCACGAGATTCAATAGCAGATATTTTGTTAAATTTTAATTTTTTTGTAATTTCTATAATTTTGTCTATAGAATAGTTAAATGCCTCTGGGTTTTTTATCAATGTAGTTATGTCCCTAAATAAAATACCCTTCTTTGGATAGTTAGGGATCGATCTTATAAATTTTTTTAAATCCATAATTTTACTTCATTATCTAACAAAAAAGGATTAATAATTAAATCATGAAAAAAAGAAAACTCGGGATAATTGGGGGTAGTGGCCTTTATAATATTGAGGGTTTTGAAAATGAAAAGTGGAAAAAAGTTAAAACAGCTTGGGGAGACCCATCAGGACGTATATTAACAGCTAAACTTAACAATGAAGAAGTTTGCTTTGTTCCAAGACATGGTAAGGGCCATAGATTTAATCCTACAAAAATAAATTACAGAGCTAATATTGATGCACTAAAACGCTTAGGAGTAACTGACATTGTTTCTGTTTCAGCTGTGGGATCTTTACAAGAACATTTATTACCTGGTACATTTGTAATAATAGATCAATTTATAGACAGAACTTTTGCTAGAAAAAAAACATTTTTTGAAGACGATATAGTGGCCCATGTTTCTATGGCCAAACCAACAAGTCCTTCGTTAATGAAATGTTGTGAGTCAGCATTAATTAAATCAAAAATTAATTATCAAAACGGGGGAACTTATTTAGTTATGGAGGGACCTCAGTTTTCAAGTTTAGCAGAATCAAAAATGTACAGATCGTGGAAAGCTGATGTTATCGGGATGACCAACATGCCAGAAGCTAAACTGGCTAGAGAGGCAGAGATTAGATATTGTACCGTTGCAATGGTGACCGATTTTGATTGCTGGCATCCGGATCATGACGAGGTTGATGTACCCACTGTAATCAAAACTCTTCAGAAAAATGCTTCTAACGCTCAGAATATGATCAAAGAAATTATTAAAACATTTAAATCTTTTTCACCAAAAAATGATCCTGCTAACGATTGTTTAGATTCTGCAATAATAACTGATCCTAAGTCCAGAACGAAAAAAACAATAGATAAGTTGAGAATCGTAGCTGGAAGAGTACTGAAAAAAAAAATAATGCATATTAACGGCAAGTCTTACAAAACTATTTGGTTTGAAAATAATGTTGTGAAAATAATTGATCAAACACAACTTCCACATAGATTTATAATCAAAGACTTAAAAACAGTTAAAGATTCTATAAATGCTATTAAGACCATGGAGGTTAGGGGAGCACCTCTTATAGGAGCCACAGCAGCTTACGGTTTGGTTTTGGCAATTATAGAAAAAAATGATCAATTATTTTTAAAAAAATCTAGTGAAGATTTAATTCAATCAAGACCAACGGCTATTAATTTAAAATGGGCTGTGGATAGAATGATGAAAAAAATTTCAGGTGTAAATAGTGAAAAAATTTTACAAGTAGCCTTAGACGAAGCAAAAGCAATTTGCAAAGAAGATATAAGTTTTTGTAAAAACATAGGTTTGAATGGATTGAAAATAATAGAAGAAATTTCTAAGAAAAAAAAAGATACTGTAAATATACTAACCCACTGTAATGCTGGCTGGTTAGCAACAATAGATTGGGGTACAGCGACATCTCCAATTTATCACGCTCATCAAAAAGGAATTAAAATTCATGTTTGGGTTGATGAAACTAGACCAAGGAATCAAGGAGCTTCATTAACTTCGTATGAATTAAATGAAGAAGGTGTTCCAAATACTGTTATAGCTGATAATGCTGGCGGTATTTTAATGCAAAGAGGACAGGTAGATATGTGCATTGTAGGAACCGATAGAACACTTTCTACTGGTGATGTAGCAAATAAAATTGGAACTTATCTAAAAGCGTTAGCTGCAAAAGATAATAACGTTCCATTTTATGTAGCTCTTCCAAGCTCAACTATAGATTGGAATATAAAAGATTTTAAAAAAAT
>MDSV01224811.1_pt1 | contig 65716 bp, 69 predicted proteins | sample 810851 | NCBI WGS metagenome assembly MDSV01 (sample SAMN05326640, study PRJNA326480) | marine metagenome | isolation source: seawater | place: Atlantic Ocean: North East | collected 2012
AGTTTTAGCAACAATTTTTGGACCTCAAGTCACAACAAATATCCATCTAATTATTATTGCTATGCTAATCGGTGGTTCAATAGGGATCATCTTGGCTAGAAAAGTTGCCATGACTCAAATGCCCGAACTTGTCGCAATATTACACAGTTTGGTTGGACTGGCAGCTGTGTTAGTTGGGTATGTAAACTTTATGGATCCAACTATTAGTTTTCCGACTCACGTTGAAAAAGTAATTCATGAAATTGAAATCTATATTGGCGTGTTAATTGGAGCGGTCACATTTTCCGGTTCAGTAATTGCATTTGGTAAATTAAGCGGAATGATTGGAGGTAATCCACTTATACTACCAGCTAGGCATTGGTTAAATCTCGGCTTACTTATTCTCACTATTTGGATTGGCTATGAATTTGTTCAGCATGCTGAAACAGGTAATGCCATGACTTATCTTATGATAATGACTGGAATTGCTCTGTTGTTTGGTATACATATGGTGATGGCAATTGGTGGCGCTGACATGCCAGTTGTAGTGTCAATGCTAAACAGTTACTCAGGATGGGCTGCATCAGCAACCGGTTTCATGTTATCAAATGATCTATTGATCGTTGTTGGCGCATTGGTAGGAAGTAGCGGAGCGATTTTGAGCTACATTATGTGCCGAGCAATGAACCGTAATTTTATATCTGTTATCGCAGGAGGTTTTGGAACTGAAACGGGTACTGTTGCTACTGGTGATGGTGAAGATCAAGGTGAAATTGTAGCAATTGAAACAGATGACGTTATTGATCTATTGCAGAGCGCAAAAGAAGTGATGATAATTCCTGGTTATGGAATGGCTGTTGCGCAAGCACAACATACAGTTAATGAAATAACAAAAACACTTATAAATAAAAAAATTAAAGTTAGATTTGGGATTCATCCCGTTGCTGGTCGTATGCCAGGTCATATGAATGTTTTACTTGCCGAGGCCAAAGTTCCATATGATATTGTTTTTGAAATGGACGAAATCAATGATGACTTTCCATCAACAGATGTATCTATAATTATTGGTGCAAATGATATCGTCAATCCTTCAGCGCAAGATGATCCTAATAGCCCAATTGCAGGTATGCCCGTTCTTGAATGCTGGAAAGGAACGACAACAATCGTTTTAAAACGAAGTATGGCTACGGGTTATGCCGGAGTGCAAAATCCATTATTCTTTAAAGAAAATACAAGAATGTATTTTGGTGATGCTAAAGAAAGTCTAGATGCAGTGCTAAAAGGATTAGAATAGTTTATAGCTTCTATTTTTTTAAGGTTTCTTGATTACTTTTTCATTACCCATGTATTGTTGTAGTGCTTCAGGAATATGAATTTCACCCTGCTCTGTCTGATAATTCTCCATAATAGCAATTAAAGTTCTACCAACAGCAAGCCCAGAGCCGTTTATCGTGTGTACCAGTTCTGGTTTAGAGCTATTGTCCACTCGATAACGAGCTTTCATTCGGCGCGCTTGAAATGATTCAAAATTACTACAAGATGATATTTCTCTATATTCATTTTGGCTCGGTAACCAAACCTCAATATCATAAGTTTTAGCTGAAGCAAAACCTAAGTCTCCTGAACATAAACTTATAACACGATATGGTAAGTTTAATTTTTTTAATATTACTTCAGCATCTAAAGTTAACTGTTCGAGAACATCATATGATTTTTCAGCTTCAACGATCTGCACTAACTCAACTTTTTCAAATTGATGTTGCCTAATCATACCGCGAGTATCTTTTCCGTATGAACCTGCCTCGCTTCTAAAACATGGCGTATGACTAACAAATTTTAGCGGTAGATCATCTTTATCAATAATTTTATCCTTAACTATATTGGTTACTGGTATCTCCGCAGTAGGAATTAAGTATAAATCCTGTTGTTGGATATAAAAAAGATCCTCTTTAAACTTAGGTAATTGACCTGTATTTGTGCAGCTATCATTATTCACAAGATATGGGACATTAACTTCTTCATAACCATGTTCATTAACATGCACATCTAACATGAATTGAATTAATGCTCTATGAAGGCGAGCAATTTGCCCTTTCATTACAACAAAACGAGAACTCGTAATTTGAGCTGCTGTGTCAAAATCAATTTGTTGTAATGATTCACCAAGATCAACATGATCAATTGGTTTAAAATTTAAAGTTGGCCGTTCACCCCATTCTCTTACTAATTTATTATCCTTTTCAGTTTTACCAATTGGAACTGATTTATGAGGGAGATTTGGAATTGTTATTATCAAATCATACCAAGTTTTTTGGATCTTAATTAATGCCTCTTCATTATCATCTAGTTGTTTTTTTATTAATGAAACTTTTTCAAATAACTCAGTAGCATCATCACCTTTAGATTTTAGTTCTCCAATTTCCTTAGAAATAATATTTCTCTGCGCTTGAAGTTTTTCGGTTTCTATTTGTATAGATTTTCTTTTATTCTCAATTTCCTGTATTTGATCTTTATCGATTTTAACCCCGCGACTTTCCAGGGCATTAACAATATTATCTAATTCGTTTCTTACTAAATGTGGATCTAACATTAAAAATAATCCTATTATATTTGTCGTGCAACGTTCATGCCCAACCAACAACCACCTATGCAAAGTATTATACTAAGGGCGATATTCAATCCGGCTTTTGTTAATTCGCCAGACTCAATTAAATTCATTGTCTCAATTGAAAATGTTGAAAATGTTGTAAAGGCGCCAAGAAATCCAACTGTAATGCCAGTCCGCAATTCTTCACTTATATTAATTTTTTCAATTGCCAATATATAGACACTACCTATTATAATTGATCCCAGTAAATTTACAGCTAATGTCCCATATGGGAAATCTCGTCCTAATAATAAATAGATACTTGAAGATATACCATATCTGCATAATGTGCCCAATGCTCCGCCTATAATTACCAGTATAATTATAATCATTTTTGTAATTTAGCCTCTTTATCTCGAGCTCTTAATGTTGCTAGTTTTTCAGCAATTTTAATCTCTAGGCCCCTATTAACAGGATGATAGTACTCTCGAGACGACACGCCTTCTGGAAAATAATTTTCTCCCGCAGCATAAGCATCAATTTCGTTATGCGCGTATCGATAATCTCGACCATAATTTAGATCTTTCATTAATTTTGTTGGTGAATTACGTAAATGAAGCGGAACATCTTTACTTCCCAGATCTTTAGCATCTTTTGTTGCTTGATTATAGGCCGAATACACAGCATTACTCTTTGGGGCGCAGGCTAAATAGACAATAGCCTGTGCAATTGCTAGCTCACCTTCTGGAGATCCTAAGCGTTCTTGTGTTTCCCATGCATCTAATGCTAGACGAATAGCTCTTGGATCAGCATTACCGATATCCTCAGATGCTATTCGTACTACACGGCGTGCAATATAAAAAGGATCACATCCCCCGTCAATCATCCTAACAAACCAATAAAGTGATGCATCGGGGCTTGAGCCTCTGACAGCCTTATGTAGAGCAGAAATTTGATCATAAAAAACTTCGCCTCCCTTATCGAAACGCCTTAATGAACCATCTTTGAGGACTTCATTTATCAACTCATTAGTTATTTCTTTATCAGTTAGGTCGGATAGAATCTCAAGTAAATTAAGCCCCCTACGCGCATCACCATCAGCCGAATTTGCCAACTTGATTAATACATCATTTTTTATCGATAACTCTAACGTTCCTAAACCATTAGTTTTATCAAGTAATGCCTGATTAAGAATTTTCATTATATCTTCAGTCTCTAAAGATTTTAAAACGTAAACTCTTAATCTAGATAACAATGCATTATTCATTTCAAATGATGGATTTTCTGTTGTGGCCCCAATAAAAACAATCGTTCCATTTTCAACATAAGGTAAAAATGCATCTTGTTGTGTTTTATTAAAACGATGAACTTCATCAACAAATAGTATTGTATCTTTATTGTAAACATCCCTATGATTTATCGCCTGATCAATTGCCGAACGTATATCTTTTACGCCGCTCAATACAGCAGAAAGTGCTAAGAATTTGGCGTCACAAGAATTTGAAATTAATTTTGCTAATGTTGTCTTACCAGTTCCAGGGGGACCCCAAAAGATCATTGAATGCAAATTTCCCTGCTCTATTGCTTGATATAGAGGCTTGTCATTACTTAGAATATGCAACTGACCGATATATTCATCTAGTTTTTTAGGCCGCATACGATCGGCTAATGGTCGATAGTCGTTGCTCATAAGTTAAACTCTGTATTGATTAATTTCTCTCATCAAAAATATCTATATTCTCTGGCATTTTAAAATCAAAAAATGAAATTGGTAGTTGAGTGTTTTTTTGTATATCTGAAAAATCTATACGAGTAGTTTGCCCGAGATTATCGGCGATAATCATCATTCCTAATTTATTTTTATCAAATCCTATTTTAATGAAATCATATTGTGCCTCAATACTTCTTGGAGTTAACTCAATCCAATCGTAACCTTCAATAACACCCAAACTAACTTGCACAAAATATTCTTGAATTGAATTATTAGCTAAAATAATACCAGCAGGTGTTTCATTTATTCTTTTATCAACATTTTTAATCGTAACTTGTTCTAGATCTTCATCAAAAACCCAAAGCAATATACCATTTGAAATTATTTTTTGTGAGTATGGGTGTTGATAATGCCAATAAAATTTACCTGGACGCTGAAGGTACAACACTCCACTTGTCATTTCGAGTTCTTTCCCTTTTTCATTTACTAGTCTTTGAGTAAAACTAACTTCAAGTGAGTTGAGATTTTTCAAGAAGAGCTCCAATGGATTATTTTCACTTGCACTATGTACCATAGAAGCAGAAGCAAGATATATAAATATCAATACTACTAATTTAAATTTAATCATTTTAATCTTCAGTTGGTGGAATTAATATTTCACGAGTTCCATTGGATTCGAGAGGCCCGACTAGACCGCTTTTTTCCATTTCTTCAACAATTCTTGCTGCACGGTTATAACCTACCCTTAATCTTCTTTGAATATAAGAAATTGACGATTTACGTGTCTCAATAACAATCTGAACGGCTTCATCATATAGCGCATCGTTTTCACTACTGGGGGCATCAACTCCAGGTATCGCTTCTGCCCCACCCTCGTTTGGCCCCCTGAGGATATCATCATTATATTCTGGGCTACCAAGTGATTTTAAGTTACTTACAACCTTATGGACTTCCTCATCAGAAACAAATGCACCATGTATGCGCTCGGGATTACCACTGCCTGGTGGTAAAAATAACATATCCCCATGACCTAAGAGTTGTTCAGCACCTACTTGGTCCAAAATTGTTCTTGAATCAACTTTTGCTGAAACCTGAAAGGCTATTCGGCATGGAATATTTGCCTTAATAAGTCCAGTGATTACATCAACGGATGGGCGCTGTGTTGCTAAAATTAAATGAATTCCTGCAGCTCTTGCCTTTTGAGCGAGACGAGCGATTAATTCCTCAACTTTCTTACCCGTAGTCATCATCATGTCAGCTAACTCATCAATAACAACTACTATATATGGTAATTTTTCTAAGTATGCGATGTCATTTTCATCAATACCTTTATAAAATGGATCTTCTATAGACTGCCCCTTATCGTTTGCTTCTTTTATCTTACGGTTATATCCACTTAAGTTGCGAACACCAAGTTTAGACATAAGTTTGTATCGTTTTTCCATCTCCGCAACACACCACCTTAATGCATTTGCTGCTTCTTTCATGTCCGTTACAACGGGTGACAATAGATTTGGAATACCTTCATATACAGATAGCTCGAGCATTTTGGGATCTATCATTATCATACGAACATCTGATGCTGTAGATTTGTATAGTAAACTCAGTATCATTGCATTTAATGCAACAGATTTACCCGAGCCAGTTGTTCCCGCTACCAATAGATGTGGCATCTTATCCAAATCAGTAACAACAGGAACACCGCTAATATTTTTACCTAAAGCTAAAGCTAATAATGAGTTTACCGATTCATATTGACTTGTATTTAGAATTTCACCCAGTGTAACCAATTCACGATTTTCATTTGGAATTTCGAGACCTATGTATGATTTTCCTGGTATCACATCAACAATACGTACGCTTATAACAGCGAGCGACCTAGCTAAATCTTTTGAAAGATTTATAATTTGATTTCCTTTAATGCCGGGAGCTGGCTCTAACTCAAAACGAGTGATAACTGGTCCCGGATGAACAGCAACAACCTTTACCTCAACACCAAAATCCTTTAATTTTAATTCAACCTGTCTGGACATAGCTTCAAGCGTTTCTTTAGAATACTGGCCTATCGAAGGTGCAGGTTCATCCAATAAATCCAATGGAGGTAAAACTGTTTCGATGGCTGGTTCAAATAAATTTTCTTGCTTTTCCATTATAGACCGAGCGCTTGGTTGTAAATCAGAAATAACAGGCTCAATTTTTGGTGGTTCACGCTCATCAATAACAAGTTGCTCAACTTTTAAAATATCACCTCTTAATTTACGTGCTCGACGGCCCTCGATATGATCTCTAAATGACGACAAATAATTTCGAAACTGAGCAACGCCATTAAAAACAAACTTACCTATCGAATCGACTACCCATAACCAAGAAAGGCCTGTGTATAGTGTTAACCCAACCATAAACATGGCGAGCATAATTAGCGTGCTGCCGTCAAAACCAGTTAAATTCAAAATAATAGGACCAATAGCATTACCAAGAATTCCACCAGCACCTTTTACTTCATGCGGCAAGATAGAACTTGGATCAAAATGCATCCATAAAATCCCACACCCACCAAATAACGCAAGAAAAATACCAAGTGAACGAATTGAGAAAACAAAATAATCAAAAGCTTTTTTATTGGATTTTGCTTGATATAGTCTTAATCCACTTAAAATTAATGCTAACGGAATGACATAGCCTAAATAACCAAAAAAAGATAACAAAATATCTGCAATATTAGCCCCTATCGTGCCGGCACTGTTCTCAATATTTTGATTACTAGTTGAGTAGGACCAAGATGGATCATCTGGAGTGTAAGAAAATAAAGCAATTCCAAGAAAAATAGTGATAATAACCGAAACAACAACCATCGCTTCTCTTATATTTTTTAAGAGAGTATCAGATACTCCCTGTATATTTTTTATTTTACGAGACGCTTGTTTCACATTAAACCTTTTTATTAAATTATAACAATAATTATATGATTATAATAGATTTTTTCATACAAAAAAATTAATAGAAAAATCCCTCTCTCAAGAGACTTTGCTGATCATAGCGCTATAACGTACCATACCGCAGTCTCAATTTTATCATTCATTACCACACTTTAGAGATGTCACAATAACTGTATGACAAAAGAGCGTCACATAAGGCTACTAATACTAGGCTCAGGACCAGCAGGGTATACAGCTGCATTATACGCTGCGCGCGCAAATCTTTCCCCTGTATTAATAGCCGGCATACAACCTGGTGGTCAATTGACTACTACTACAGATGTTGATAACTGGCCTGGAGATATTGAAGGATTACAGGGGCAGGATTTAATGGATCGAATGCTTGGACATGTTACGCGATTTGATACAGAAGTTGTCCCTGATCACATCTATCAAGCTGATTTATCCAATCAAAGTCTTAAGCTAACTGGCGAACAAGGAATATACACCTGTGACGCGTTAATCATTGCAACTGGTGCTACAGCTAAATACCTAGGTATACCTTCCGAAGAAAAATACAAAGGTAAAGGGGTGTCGGCATGCGCAACATGTGACGGTTTTTTTTACCGTGATATGGATGTTGCAGTTATTGGTGGCGGTAACACGGCTGTTGAAGAAGCTCTTTATTTGTCAAATATTGCTAATAAAGTTACCGTCATTCATAGAAGAGATAAATTTAGGGCTGAAAAAATGCTCATTGACAGATTGCTAGAAAAAGAAAATGTAGAAATTGAATGGAATTACACCTTAAATGAAGTTCTTGGAGATAATACGGGTGTATCGGGTATTGAAATATTAAGCACTCAAAACAAAGAAACAAAAAATTTAGCTGTGAAAGGAGTTTTTATCGCTATTGGACACCAACCAAATACTAAAATATTTGAAAAACAGCTTTCGATGGAAAATGGATATATAAAAACTAAAAGTGGACTTGAAGGCGGGGCAACTTCGACGAATATTCCTGGTGTTTTTGCGGCTGGGGATGTCTCGGATCATATTTATCGTCAAGCTATCACATCAGCGGGAAATGGATGTATGGCCGCATTAGATGCGGAAGCTTATCTTGATAAATAAAAAAAATATAAAAAATGAAAGCTATCTCGATTAAATCTATTGGGAAACCTGATGTATTAAATATTAACGATATCCCAAAACCTAAAATCATGGAGAATGATGAGGTTTTGGTCAAACTTAAAGCTGCTGGTGTCAATCCTATCGACACGAAGCTCAGATCAGGAGCCTACCCAATAGATAATTTTCCAGCTGTACTAGGCTGTGATGGAGCTGGTATTGTCGAGGAAATTGGTTCAAAAGTTGATAAAGTCAAAAAAGGTGACTCAGTATTCTTTTTCCATGGCGGTATTGGGGGTGTACAGGGTAATTATGCTCAATATAAAGTCCTCAACCAGGATTTTATTGCGCATAAACCGAAATCGATTTCTTTTATCGAAGCTGCTGCTGTACCGCTAGTATCAATAACAGCATGGGAAGCACTGTTTATGCATGCCAATATAAAAAAAGACGATAAATTGTTTATTAATGCAGGTGCAGGTGGTGTTGGACATATAGCAATTCAATTAGCTAAATACCGCCAAGCGATAGTACATACTAGTGTCAGTAGTGATAAAAAGAAAAAAGTTGTTAAAAATTTTGGGGCAGATCATATATTTAATTATAAAACAGAAGATATTAAATCAAGAATACTAAAATTAACTAACAATGAAGGTGTTGATGTTGCTCTCGACAATGTTGGCAACCATGAAATAGAAGATATCATATCAATAACAAAAAATTATGGCCATATGGTAACGCTTTTACAACCTAACAATAAGATAGATTGGTCATTAGCTAGGTTCAAAAATTTGTCATTAAGCTTTGAAGTTATGCTAACACCGCAATTATATAATTTAAAAAATAAACAAATTGAGCAAACAAGAATTTTAGAAAAAATTACTAATCTTATTGATGCAGATAATTTAAAAATTCACATTAGCGAAGTAATGCAACTAGAAGATGCTGCTATCGCCCATAAAATGATTGAAGATGGGCATACAACAGGGAAAATAGTATTAAATATCGAGTAAAGATAAAATAAAGTGACAATCAAAATACATGCTGCTATAAAATCTATACTGACTATTGTAATTTTAGTATGGTTGCTAATGTCATTGATAGTGTTTTTTAATCAGAAAAATTTAATTTATGTTCCTTTAAAAAAATACACCAATACACCTAAAAGCTATGGTTTAGATTTTGAGAGTATTAAGCTATCGACGAAAGACAATGAAACGATTAATTCCTGGTTTATTCCGCATAAAAACTCTAGAGCAACGTTGCTTTTTTTGCATGGTAATGGTGGCAATCTTTCAACACGACTAGATAGCATAAAAATTTTTCATCAACTTGGACTGTCAGTTTTCATCATTGACTACAGAGGTTACGGGGAAAGTAGCGGATCTCCATCAGAAGAAGGGACATACATTGATGCTGAGACTGCTTTAATTTTTCTTAAAGACATAAAAAATCTTGCTGAAGATGAAATTATTATTTATGGTCGTTCATTAGGCGGAGCTGTTGCTATATGGCTTGCAAATAAATATAAATCATTGGGATTAATCGTTGAGTCGAGCTTTACCTCTATTATCGATATGGGTAAATATAAATATCCCTATTTACCAATTAAGTATCTTGCAAATATACATTATCCATCAATAGAAATAATTTCGAATGTTAATACTCCCAGCCTTTTTATACACAGTAAGCACGATGAAATCGTCCCTTATGAGTTCGGCAAAAATTTATTTAATAGTGCAAATGAACCTAAAGATTTTTTAGATATAAATGGATTACACAATGATGGATTTTTAACTAGCGGCAGAATATATACTGTTGGTATTGAAAAATTTTTAAAAAATAAACTCAAAAAATGAAAATATTAAATACAATAGAAAAATTAGGTAATAAATTACCAGATCCATCAATATTATTTATTTTTGGTACATTTTTTGTATTTATTTTATCAATGGTCATCTCTAATAGTGATGTTTCCGTAACAGATATTAGTGGGAATAAAATTATTATTAATAATTTATTTTCTTCTCATGGAATATGGTGGTTATTGTCAACAATGGTTAATAATTTTATCACTTTCCCTCCGCTTGGAATCGTTCTTGTTGGCATGCTGGGAATTGGTCTCGCGGAAAAAACTGGATTTCTTCCAGCATTGTTACACTCTATTATAACTAAAGTGCATAAACGCATGCTTACACCAATGGTTATGTTATTGGGTATTCTTTCATCTATTGCCTTAGATGCAGGTTATGTTGTTCTTATCCCTCTAGCAGCTGGTTTATATTTAAGTGCTGGGCGCTCTCCACTTCTAGGTATTGCAGTTGCTTTTGCTGGTGTATCTGCTGGTTTTAGTGCTAATTTCTTTATTACAGCTTTAGACCCTTTGCTTGCGGGTTTTACTCAGATAGGTGCGCAAATTGTTGAACCTAACTACGTTGTTGCCGTGACTGCTAATTGGTGGTTCATGATTGCTTCGACTATTGTTTTAACATTGATTGGGTGGGGTGTGTCAGAAAAAATCATTGCTCCTCGATTAAAGAATATTGCTACGAAAAAAGTAGAAGAAAATCATCATCATAATAGTGATAAAAACAATAATAAGGCACTGCTTTACTCTACGCTTGCTTTTATATTTTTATTATTTATCTTTTTTATAGCCACAATTTTCGAAAATTTTCCATTATTTGGTAAAGGAGAAAATTTCGACAGGTGGATTGAAGTAACTATCCCTCTTCTTTTTATAATTTTCTTTATACCAGGGCTTATATTTGGAGTCCTAACTAAAAAAGTAAAAAATAGTCATGATTTAGCAAAAATTCTTGGTGATGTTTTGTCTGGCCTTGGTCCGTATATTGTTCTTGCTTTTTTTGCTGCTCAATTTATCTCAGCTTTTAATTATTCTGGATTAGGTAATATGCTAGCTATTTCTGGTGGATTTTTTCTAAAAAACTTAGCTATTGATAATGCATTATTATTAACTTGCTTTGTTTTAATGACTGTTGCTGTAAACATTTTTATTGGCTCATCCTCCGCAAAGTATGCTTTCTTTGCACCTGTATTTGTGCCAATGCTTATGCAAATAGGAATTAGTCCTGAACTTACGCAATTAAGCTATAGAATTGGTGACTCTGTTAGTAATGTTATTACACCCATGAATCCATATATGATTATTATTTTAATGGAGGTTAAAAAATATATTAAAGGTTCGGGATTAGGTACAGTCGTTTCCATGATGCTGCCCTATACAATATCTTTCCTAATTATATGGTTATTACTACTGTTTGCTTGGATCAATATGGAATGGCCATTAGGTCCGGGTGGAAATCTAATATATCAGATTTAGTCATTATAATATTTATGCTATTATTCCCCCGTATTCACTCAGAGTTATCTATCAACTAAATATTTATAACTAAAATGTCAGAAAATAAAATATACAAAGTAATGTTTCATAACCAAGGTAAGGTTTATGAAATATACGCAAAGAACGTTCATCACAGCGCTATGTTTGGTTTTGTAGAAATTGAAAAGCTCTTGTTTGGCGAAAAATCATCTGTTGTTGTAGACCCTAGTGAGGAAAATCTGAAAAATGAATTTAGTGGGGTTGATAGAACCTATATTCCAATGCATTCAATAGTTAGAATTGATGAAGTAAAAAAACAAGGCTCAGCAAAGATTTCAGATGGTGACGGGGTAAATGAAAATATCATGCCCTTTCCGGTTTACACAAAACCAAGCAAAGATATGGATTCTCAATAAAAACTCAATTCTTAGCTCATTTGAGTGCATAAGAATTTTAATTACTTCTAATCAATAGTTTTTTAACTGCTTAATGTGTGCAATAACTGCTTTTGCATTACCTTTCAGATTATAACCACCCTCTAATATAGAAACTAAGCGATTATTGGATGATTCATTTGCTATGTTCATAACAATTTTTGTAAGCTCAACAAAACCTTCATCAGTAATATCAAAACAACCTAAAAGATCATCCTTGCGACTATCAAAACCAGCTGAAATTAGTACCAGATCCGGTTTAAATCTTTTTGCTTCAGGCACTAAAATTTCATTGTATTTATCTATTATAGTTTCGTCAGAAGTCCCGCAAGGTAAATGAATATTGATATTGTATCCCTCTCCATTACCGCTACCTTTTTTCGCAGGATCACCGGTTCCTGGGTAGGCAAATCTATCATGTGTCGAAAAAAATAAAACGCTAGAATCATCGTAGAATACAGCTTCAGTAGAGTTTCCATGATGATAATCCCAATCAATAATTAATATTTTCTCTAGTCCATATTGAATTTGAGCATATCTAGCAGCTATCGCTACATGATTATAATAACAGAAGCCCTCTTCTTTCCCTGTATTTAAGGCGTGATGTCCTGGCGGTCTCGTTGCACAAAATGCATTGTTAGTATCGTTATTCATTACATAATCAATAGCAGATAGACTTGCGTTGACAGCTGCTATTGCTACTTTATGTGCTATAGGCGCGGATTCTTTAACAGATTTGATATGTTGTTTTGAATGTACAGTTTTAACCCAATCTAAAATATCGGTTTTTAAGTGAGGTTTTTTTGTAATATTAATTAGATCATTGTCAATTAGAGATTTTTCAATATGCTCAATTCTGGAGGGAGTCTCTGGATGAGATGGGGCAATATGATGCTCTAAGAAAATTGGATCGGTTATAACTAGGGTGTTTTTAGGAGTTAAATTTACAGTATCAGCAAAGTCATTTTTTGTTGTCACTGGACTTTCTGTTGCCCATAATCGAGTATGAAACATATATAATAGTCCTGATAATAAGCTAATAAAAAAATTTCTTCTGTTCATTTTTTTTAAATTCTTTAATAATAAGTTAAAATTACAGATATATTTGAACTACTCAGTATCGTATTCAAAAAATGGAAGAGTGATTATGTATATATATAACCTAAAAAAATATCTATTTTCCCAAAACATATGTTTATGGCTGATTTTTTTTATACCAACAACTTCCCATGCTGAATGGAATATCATAACACATACCAATCTGAACAATGCTCTAAAAACACAAGTAGCGTATACAGAGAATAAAAATGGCTATAGCCTAGAAATATATAAAGATACAGTAGGCGCTGTTAGAGCGCGCTTTACTTTGAATTCATCATTAAATCTTATTTCAAAAACAATATGCCCAACATATCAAGTGGATCTAACTTTAGTAAAGAATACTTCTTTTAATGATGCGCCATGTATATCAAATCTGAATTGGAGTGAATTCATATTAGGCTATATTACAAATAATAATATAACCTCACTCTCTCTTGACGCTTTATTGAATGGCAATAAAGTGGTATTCAGATACGTTTTAGATAATGGGAGTTACAAAGAAACAAGTTTTTCATTAACTGGATCAAAAAGATCGGTACTTAATGTTATTGGAAAAAATATCATATTAAATCCATAGCTATAAATCCTCAATGAAATTTGATTAAGATTATTTATATGGAGAGAAACATTTCCCCTCTTGATGATAAAAAGGATCTTTTTCTTGTAAAGAGAAGAAAAATGTCGATAAAATTTCCTTGTCTTGACGATGCTTTAGATGATCCAAATGGTCTACTAGCAATTGGGGGAGATCTTTCGGAAAAAAGGTTAATTAGCGCGTATCAACAAGGTATATTCCCATGGTTTAACCACGGTCAACCTATTTTATGGTGGTCTCCAAACCCTAGATGCGTATTACTACCTAATACTATTCATGTTTCGCGCAGTTTAAAGAAAAAAATAAATAGTAATATCTTCCATATAACCTATAACAAAGAATTTAAAAATGTAATTCATGAATGCTCGATCAATAGAAAAGATGATGACACATGGTTAACATCCTCGATGCAAGATGCTTATATAAGACTTCATGAAATTGGCTATGCGCATTCGATTGAATGTTGGGCTCATGAAAAATTAGTTGGAGGGTTATATGGTATTGCTATGGGTAAGGTTTTTTTTGGAGAATCTATGTATAGCCGTGTATCTGATGCTTCAAAGATTATTTTAGCTTCTTTAATGGATAGATTGGCGCTTATGGATTTTCAACTACTCGATTGTCAAGTTGAATCTAATCACTTAAAAAGCCTTGGTGCAAGACTAATTCCTCGGGAGAAATTTAGTTGTGTTCTAAAAAAATATTGTAATTTAACAAAAAGTATTTTCCCCTAGAAAATAACTAAAATCACTATCAAACTTTATGAAATTAGTGCAAAATCATGCACTTTCTTAATATGGAGCCTAATCTATGGCAAAAGAAGATCAAATTGAAATGGACGGGACAGTAGTCGAGACATTACCAAATACAATGTTTCGCGTTGAACTTGAAAATGGACATATAATAACAGCTCATATTTCAGGTAAAATGCGAAAACATTATATAAGAATACTTACTGGAGACCTTGTAACAGTTGAAATGACGCCATATGACTTAACTAAAGGCAGAATAACATACAGAGCCAAGTAAACTTGTTAATTATTTTTAATTGCACGTGCGATATCTAAATCTTCTTTTGTATCAATACCAATACCTTTAGAATTATCAGTTATTAACATATGAATACTGCCTTCGTTATAAATTATTCGTAGCTGTTCAAGTTGCTCTGTCTTTTCAAGCTCACACCTATCAAATTTAGTAAATTTTTTTAAATAACCAACACGATATGCATAAAGACCAATATGCTTATAGGAATTGTCGGGAAGATTGCCGGTTCTGTCTGCTGGGATTGGTGATCTACTAAAGAAAATGGCTTTCATTTCTTTATTAAAGACCACTTTTACTATATTGGGATTAGTGTAATCATCAATATTTTTAATATGCTCACATACTGTAGCAACCTCACAAGAAGGATTATTAGATAAATCATATGCTAGTTTATCGATCAAAGAAGCTGATAATCCATATTCATCGCCCTGAAGATTGATAATTATTTCATCATCATCCAGATTTAGTTTTTCAACCACTTCGACTATCCTATCTGTGCCAGACTCATGATTATCTGATGTTAATAAAGCCTTACATCCAAATGAGATTGCAGCATTTAGAATACCCTCGTGATCTGTAGCAATTATAATATCTTTAGCTTTTGTTGATGAAGCTGTTTCGAATACATGTTGAATCAGGGGTTTATTTTTTATTTGCAATAAAGGCTTTCCTGGAAGTCGTGATGAAGCATAGCGAGCAGGAATTATAATACTAAAGTTACTTTTCACTATTTATATTTTTCCAATTCATTTTCACTAATTTCTCTAGCTTCATTCTCAATCATAATTGGAATATCATCACGTATTGGATATGCAAGTCGAGCTGATTTTGAAATTAATTCTTGATTTTCTTTGTCGTATATTAATGGTCCTTTTGTTATCGGACAAACTAATATATCTAATAATTTTTTATCCATCTTTTAATTTTCCTAAAATTTTATTCAAATTAGCTATAAATGATTCAGATAATTTAACTGAGATTGGTTGGTACCAACAATTCTCGTTAACATAATCAAAGCATTTTACTGCATCTTTCTCTGTCATTACTACAGGTAAGTTATCATTAAATTTTATGTCACTTTCGTTAAATATATGATGATCCGGATATTCATGAATTAATAACTCAAAGTTTTTAGATCGCAGGAAAGAAAAAAAATTTTCGGGATTAGAAATTCCTGAAATTGCATGTATTTTTTTAGAATTTAGACCAGATATAGGCATTGTTTTTTCGGGATTATTTAATGAGACAAGGTCATTATATATATATTCCATTTTATATTCATATTTCTTTGCATGGTATTTGCTTACAACCAAATCTACGGAATCTAGACGGTCTTTTAACTCTCTTAATGGTCCCGCTGGAATACAATGACCATTTCCAAATCGACGTTGGCCATCAATAACAGCTATTTCAATATCTCTTCCAAGTGAGTAATGCTGTAATCCATCATCACTAATAACCAGATTGCAATTATGCTTTTCAATAATTTCTTTTGCAGCATTAACGCGGTCTCTGCCTACTATAACTGGACAATTTGTATTTCTTTTTATTAGCAGCGGTTCATCTCCTACTAATACTGGACTATCATTTATTGTGACTAATTTTGTTGCTGACGTGTATTTTCCCTTATAGCCCCTGCTAATAATGCCTGGAGAATATCCTAATTTTTTATAATAAGACGCAAGCCATATAACGAGTGGTGTTTTACCTGTGCCACCGATAGTAATATTTCCAACAACAATTATCGGGGTGTTAGGCTTATTAGTTGAAAATAAACCAATTTGATAGAATATTTTTCTTAATTTAATTAAGAAAATATAGATAAAACTAAATGGAATAAGAGGCAAACCAAATATATTCTTAGAATACCAGATTCTATCAATCAATATTTTAGAAAAAAGATTAAGCACTATTATTCTATAGATTAATTAGAAATTAACTTTCAATCTTCTAAGATTTGAGTTGCAAAAGTTATCTTTAATAGATCTAATTGTCGAAGAGCATCTAGTAATTGGATAACAGATTGGTGTTTAACATTTGCATCAGCGCTAATAACAATAGGAGGATCCTCTATTGTATTAATTTTAGATATTGATTTTTTGATAGTTTCAAATTCTGAATTTGTTAGAACTTTTCCATTTATATAAATATTCCCATCAACATCAAGTCCGATATTAATAATATCTGACTTTACTACAGCTACTTCATTTGTAGCAGTTGGTAGGGTAATGCTTATTTCAGATTCATGCTTGAATGTAGTTGAGACCATAAAAAAAATGAGCAATAAAAATACTACGTCAATTAGTGGAGTTATATCGAGGGTCAGTTCTTCTTTATTTTTTATTTTAAAATTCATTGTTAACTGATTATTTTTGTATATCTTTTTCTCTGATGCCATGCATAACTTCAACCATTTTCAGCGCTTCTTGTTCCATTGTCACGACAAGATCATCAACCTTCTCACGAAAATATCGATAAAACATCAAGCTCGGGATTGCAACAGATAAACCTGCAGCTGTAGTTAGAAGAGCCTCGGATATTCCTTCCGACAGAACACTCGGATCACCAATACCTTGAGATGTAATTACAGTAAATACTTTTATCATCCCTATTACTGTTCCCAATAACCCCAGAAGAGGGGTAATCGAGGATATCGTTCCCAGAGTATTTAAAAAACGCTCTAGGCTATGAGCCACAAGCCTACCAACTTCCTCAATACTTTCCTTCATTACTTCTCTTGAATGCTTACGATTTAGTAATCCGGCTGCCAGAATCATTCCTAGCGGTGAGTTTTGACGCAATGCCTGAATTCGTTTTGAATCAAGTTTATCTGATTTATGCCATTGCCACACGTTTGCAACTAAATTAGGTGGGGCTATCTTGCTTTCTCTTAAAGACCAAAATCTCTCTGAAATAATCGCCATAGATATGATGGAGCAGGCTATAATCGGCCACATCAAAAAACCGCCAGCATGTATTAATTCAAACACAGTATGTACCTCGGTAATTAAAATGATTATTCTATCAATAAATTGAGACAGCTAGCTATAATCAATAAAATTTTTTCAATGTCTATTAATAATAGCCACTATAGCTATAATGACCCGCATAATTAAACTACAAATTCAAAAAAAAATGACTCTCAAAGATCTGCTTAAGCGCTTCACCCCTGATAAAGAAAAAATTCTAAGGGGTAACTCAATACGTTTCTTCTCTAATTATTTGCACGATCCGCATATATGGCATTTCCACAGACGATCGGTTGCAACTGGTGCGGGGATTGGAATATTTTGCGCTTTTATTCCTTTGCCCATCCAAACGATATCTGCAATAGCTCTTGCTATTCTTTTTCGCGTAAATTTACCAATAAGTATACTTTTTTCATTGGTATCGAACCCCCTCACAATACCATTTATCTTTCTCTCCAGCTATAAGGCAGGCTTGATGATTCTTGGGATCGAAGGTAGCAATATTGAGCAAATCATTCATAGCAATGCAACAATCTTTGAGTGGTTTAGTAATAAATTTATACATATTTGGGAGCCATTTGTAATTGGTTGCTTTGCTTTAGGTCTAATCTGTGCAGTTCTCACTTATTTGTTAATAAGACTGATATGGAGGTTTGCCACAATAAAAAAGTGGGATGGTCGACGTAAAAATAAACATATCCTATAAATCATACAATTTCCCTTCTTTTAGCTCAAAAACACGATCGGCTTGTTTTGAAAGCTCTAGATTATGTGTAACCATAATTAAACTGCTGCCTAAATTTTTATTTAAGCTAATTATTAATTCAAATACCTCGTGTGCTGATTTTTCATCAAGATTACCTGTTGGCTCATCAGCAAGTATACATTTTGGATTAGTAACCAATGCTCTTGCAATCGCAGTTCTTTGCCGCTCTCCACCAGACAACTCTCCTGGTTTATGCTGAAGACGTTCAGATAGTCCAACGCTACATAATAATTCTTTCGCTTTTTTCTCAGCAGTTACTCTTGAGTCACGTCTAATTAGTAGTGGTAATGCGACATTTTCGACTGCTGTAAATTCAGGTAATAGGTGATGGAATTGATAAATGAAACCGAGATACTTATTTCGCAACACCCCTCTTTCTGTATCATTAAGTTTATTAATATTTTGGTTGTTAATTAAAATATTTCCGCTATCTGGAACATCTAGTCCGCCAAGTAAGTGAAGTAATGTACTTTTTCCCGAGCCTGAACTTCCAATAATTGCTATTGTTTCATTTTTATTAACAGAAAATTCAAGACCTTTTAAAACGCCAACATTTAGCGGTCCTTCATTAAAAGATTTTTTTATATTATTAGCTGTAAGTAACGTATTATTCATAACGCAATGCTTCAGCTGGTAATATTTTTGCCGCTCGAAGAGCAGGATAAATAGTGGCAAGTAAACACAAAACAAAAGAAACTAGGCTCACTAATATAACATCATTCCAATGCATATCAGATGGCAGATCGCTTATATAGTAAACATCAGGTGAAAGAAATTTAAAACCGAGAATTTTTTCTAACGCCGGAACTAATGTTTCTATATTCAATGCCATCCATACACCTCCCAGAACACCAATCATAATTCCGATAATCCCGATAACTACACCCTGAATTATAAATATCTTTAATATACTTCTCGGGCTTGCGCCCAGTGTTCTAAGAACAGCAATATCAGATTGCTTATCAGAAACAGCCATTACTAAAGTAGAGATAATGTTAAATGCGGCAACTGCCACAATTAATGTCAATATTACAAACATTACCGTTTTTTCTGTTTTTAATGCACGGAAGAAATTTGAATGCCTTTGAGTCCAATCTATTACCCTATAATTATTTGATAAATTACTAGCTATTTCCCTACTTATACGTGGCGCCTTTAATATATTATTAGTTTTTAATCTAATGCCTGTTGGATTTTTCTTTTTAAATAATTTTAATGAATCATCCATATGTATCAGTGCTAAGCCACTATCAAATTCATGCATCCCTACTTCAAAAATAGCAACTAATTTAAATCTTTTAATTCTTGGCATAATGCCAGCAGGAGTTAAGTTTGCCTGTGGTGCTACCAATGTTACTTTATCTCCAATTTGTAGACCAAGCTTTCTAACTAATTCGCTACCTAATACGATATTAAATTTACCTGACTCTAACTCTGTCAAACTACCTTTAATAATCTTCTCGGCAACAACAGCAACTTTAGTCTCCTCATCGGGTAAAATACCCCTTATAATAGCCCCGTTAACTATTTTATCTTTTGTTAGCATTCCCTCTGCATGAACATATGGTGCCGCACCTTCTATGTCTGAATAATTTTTAATTTCTTCAATTATTGTGTTCCAATTCTTTAAACCATTTGAGTCCTCAATTACTGCGTGAGATGCCATGCCCAGTATTCTGTCCTTTAATTCTTTTTCAAATCCATTCATCACAGAGATTACTGTTATTAATGCTGCCACTCCCAGTGCCACACCAATTATTGATGACATAGAAATGAATGAAATGAAATGATTTCGTCTGCGAGCACGAACATAGCGTAGTCCAATCATGGTTTCATATTGAGATATCATAATTTGCATTATAAGGGGGTTATATAAAGCATGAAACTAAAATAAAATAATAAAAAATTGAAAATACACCCATTTTATAATGAATTATAAGGTATGCTAGTTTTAGTAACTAAATGATAAAAAATATAACATGAAAATCTTAGCCATTGAAACAGCAACTGAAGCCTGCTCAGCAGCTATTAGTATTAATGACACTTGCATATATCGCTATGAGATAGCCCCAAGAAAACATTCAGAATTAATCCTACCTATGATTGATTCTCTCTTGAACGAGGCAAATATAAAAATAAATTCTTTCGATGGAATCGCATTTGGCAGAGGTCCTGGAGCATTCACGGGTGTGCGAATTGCTATTAGTGTAGCTCAAGGTCTTGCTTGTCCTCATGATATCCCTTTAATTCCAATATCTACATTAGCAGCATTAGCCCAGCAATATTCAAAGGAAAATAATTATATAGCTACTGCAATAGATGCGCGCATGAATGAAATTTATTGGGGGCTGTATAAAAAAAGTAATAAAAATATAATGAAAGCAATAATTAAAGAGAAGGTCTGTTTACCTCAAGATATAACATCGCCCTCCAAAAATAATTGGCTTGGTGTAGGCTCTGGATGGCAAAACTACAGCGAAGAAATTAAATCGAAATTTACAAGTAATATAATTGGTATAAAAAATGACACATACCCTGATGCAAAAAGTATCCTTGAATTAGCAAAAATCGATTACCAAGAAAGTAAATTTATTTCGCCTGAAAAGGCTTCACCTGTTTATTTGAGAGATAATGTAGCAACAAAAAAAAGAGGTTAATCTTTTGCTCGACTTACATATTCGCCCGTTCTTGTATCTATTTTAAGTAATTCACCATTATCAATAAATAGCGGGACCTTAACAATGGTACCTGTTTCTAGAGTGGCAGGCTTTGTTCCGCCCTGTGCCGTATCCCCCCTTACTCCGGGGTCAGTGTTTTTAATTTTCAACGTAACAAAATTTGGAGGAGCGACAGATAATGGAATTTCATTCCACAGAGTAACGAAGCACATTTCTTCCCCTACTATCCATTCTTTAGCGTTTGTCATTGCTTCAACATCAGCAGCATATTGTTCGAAGGTGTTCTGATTCATAAAGTACCAATTATCATTATCGTTATAAAGATATTGCATCTCTAGTTCAATAATATCTGCTGCCTCAAGTGACTCACCTGATTTATATGTTTTTTCTAAAACACGTTTCGTTTTTAGATTTCTTATTTTAATTCGATTAAAAGCCTGTCCTTTACCAGGTTTTACAAATTCGTTATCTAAAATTGTGCATGGATCACCATCAATAAGAACTTTGAGTCCAGGTTTAAATTCACTTGTGCTATAAGCCACTTCAATATCTCCTTATTCATTATCTTTTTTTAATAATCATACGATCTCGGATGTAATTCTAGTGACATTACGATATCCTCGTTTCAGCATGTTTCCCCTCCTTCCACGCTCACCAATATAATACTCTTGTTCATTTTCTTTCATTATTGTGCGTCTTTTATCCGTATGAATAATTAAATTATCTGTTTCTCCCATTGTTGTTATTGCAACAACATACTCTTCTCTGGATTTAAATTTTGCAGGTGGAATTTGAATTATTTTTAGCCCCTTTCCTTTTGGCAGTAGAGTTAGCTCAGAGATTGGAAACATTAACATTCTTCCAATTGAAGTTACAGCAGCAACCCAATCATTTTTAATATCATTAACTTTTGATGGCAATAAAACATTTGCATTATTTGGTACCTTCAAAATTGCTTTACCATTTCTGTTTTTTGTATATACATCTTCAAGCTTAATCATGAAACCATAGCCACTATCAGTTGCTAATAAATAAATCGTATCTTCATTGCCAGTCATGACTCCGTCAAAACTAACCCCATCTGGAGGGTTGAGTCGCGCCGATACAGGCTCACCATAACTACGCGCAGATGGTAGTGTATGAGAAGGTAATGAGTAACAGCGTCCTTTTGAATCAAGAAATACCGCAAGCTGATTCATCTTACCGTATGCAATTTGCTTAAATCCATCACCACTCTTATAGTTTAGTGTATCAGGATCGATATCATGCCCTTTGCCAGATCGGACCCAACCTTTATTTGAAAGTATTATAGATAATGGTTCAGAGCTAATTAAACTATTTTCATCGATTGTCTTAGCTTCTATAGCTTCCTTTATAGGAGATTGTCTTTGATCTCCAAATAATTCCGCATCATTTTTTATTTCTTTTTTAATCAGTGTTTTTAATCGTTGTTTTGAACCTAAAATAAGTTCTATTTCCTTTTTTTCTTTTTTTAATTGAGCTAGTTCTGATTTAATTTTAATTTCTTCAAGTTTAGCTAGTTTTCTTAATTTTAATTCTAAAATAGCATTTACTTGTATTTCACTAAGTTTAAATTTTTTAATAAGAATTTTTTTAGGATTATCTTCATTTCTTATTATAATAATAATTTTATCTAAATTTAGATATGCAATTATTAATCCATTTAAAATATGAATTAAGGAAACAATATTATCTAATCTATATTGTAATTTTTTGCGAACTGTTTCAATTCTATAATCAAGCCATTCCTTTAAAATAACTTTTAAATCTTTAACTTGTGGTTTGCCATTTATACCAATGATGTTTAGGTTGACTCTGTAACTTTTCTCAAGATCTGTCGTAGCGAATAGATGAAGCATTAATTCTTCTAAATCAACTCGATTTGAATGTGGCACTAAAATTAGTCTTGTCGGATTTTCATGATCCGACTCATCTCGCAAATCATCAAGTAGGGGTAATTTTTTAGATTGCATTTGCGAGGCAACTTGTTCCAAGATTTTACTTCCAGAGCTTTGATAGGGTAGATCTGTAATAACAATATTTCCCTCCTCTTCTTGCCAGACAGCTCTCATTTTTATTGAACCATGACCAGTTTTATAAATATCTCTTATAGATGATTTTGAGCTAATGATTTCTGCGTTTGTTGGAAAGTCAGGGCCTTTTATATGCTGACATAATTCGGAAACCGTACTTTTAGGCTTATCAAGCAGCCTAATACATGCTGTGCTTACCTCTCTTAAATTATGCGGAGGTATATCAGTTGCCATACCGACTGCTATACCAGTTGTTCCATTCAACAGAATATTTGGTAATCTCGCAGGTAATAATTTTGGCTCTTGAAGAGTTCCATCAAAATTAGGCAGCCAATCAACAGTCCCTTTCTCTACTTCACCGAGTAATATATCGGCATAATTAGTCAATTTTGATTCGGTATATCGCATAGCAGCAAATGATTTTGGATCATCCATTGAGCCCCAGTTTCCTTGGCCATTAATCAATGGGTAACGATAAGAGAAGTTCTGAGCCATTAACACCATTGCTTCATAGCATGCTGAGTCGCCGTGAGGATGGAACTTACCTATCACATCCCCAACAGTACGCGCTGATTTTTTAAATTTTGAAGCCGCTTTTAGACCCAATTCAGACATAGCAAAAATAATGCGGCGCTGTACAGGCTTTAATCCGTCACCTATATGAGGTAATGCTCGGTCAAGAATGACATACATAGAATAGTCCAGGTATGCTTTTTCACTAAAAATCTCAAGCGGATATTTTTCGTTCTGCTCAAAGTCAAAACTCATAGAATCTGACATTAAAGTAACCTCGAATTTAGATTAATAATAATATATAAATAATTGTTTTTATTGAATTATTGCTTTATCTCCATTTATCTCAAGCCATTTTTTTCTATCAGCAGACCGTTTTTTTGCCAAAAGCATGTCCATGACTTTTAGTGCTTCATTTTCATTTTTTAATGTTAATTGCACTAATCTTCTTGTTGATGGTGACATTGTTGTTTCTCTTAATTGAATTGGATTCATTTCACCTAAACCCTTGAACCGCTGCACAGTAACATTTGTAGATTTTTTCTTAGCCTGTACACTTTTTAGGATTGCTTCTTTTTCAGGCTCATCTAAAGCGTAATAGACTTCTTTTGAAGCATCTATTCTAAATAATGGTGGCATTGCTATAAAAATATGGCCATTCCTAACAAGCTCTTTAAAATGCTTTAAAAAAAGCGCACAAAGGAGTGTCGCTATATGCGCGCCATCTGAATCAGCGTCTGCAAGAATACACAATTTACCGTATCTCAAATCAGATAAATTAGAAGAACCCGGCTCAACACCAATTGCTACGGAAATATCATGCACTTCTTTGGAGGATAACACTTCATTAGATTCGATCTCCCAAGTGTTGAGAATCTTCCCCCTGAGCGGCATTACTGCTTGAAATTCTCTATCACGTGCTTGTTTTGCAGAACCACCCGCGGAATCACCTTCAACTAAAAATAATTCAGAGATAGTAATATCCTGGCTTGAGCAATCAGCTAGTTTTCCAGGTAATGCTGGGCCACCGCTTATTTTTTTTCTAGTGATCTTTTTATTTGATTTGAGACGACTCTGTGCAGCCGCAATTATTTTCTCGGCAATACGTTCTCCCATTTCAATATGCTGGTGAAGCCACTGAACGAAAGTGTCTCTTATCATGTTAGAGACAAAAATTGAGCATTCGCGCGAGGACAAGCGCTCTTTAGTTTGGCCAGAAAATTGAGGGTTAGTCATTTTAACAGACAGAAGATAACAGCAATTTTCCAAGACATCTTCCGCAGTTAATTTTATTCCTCTTGGTAATAAATTTCTTGTTTCACAAAAGTTACGCATTGCCTCGAGCAATCCTTGTCGCATTCCTGCAACATGTGCGCCTCCTTGTATAGTTGGTACAAGATTCACATAGCTTTCTGTAATTAATTCTCCGGGTTCTTGCAACCAATGAATTGCCCAATCAACTCCTTCATTTTGGTTTTGGATTGACCCAAAAAATGGTTCTTTAGGTAATAATTCATACTCACTTAATTGTTCACAAAGATAAGTTTTAATCCCATCGAGATAACACCATTCTATTTTCTCATTTTTAATTTCATCATTAAAGCGAACAATCAAACCAGGACATAATACAGATTTAGCACGCATCAAGTGTTTCAGCTTAGTTAAAGAAAATTTAATCGAGTCGAAATACTTTTCATTTGGCCAAAATTTAATTTTTGTACCTGTATTTTTAACACCGACTTTTGCGATAGTTTTTAATGATGTTTTTCTCTCGCCGTCTTTGAATGACATAAAGAACTCTTTGCCATTACGTTTTATCGATACTTCTAATTTTTTTGATAAAGCATTTACTACTGAAACTCCGACACCATGTAATCCTCCGGAAAACTGATAATTTTTATTAGAAAACTTACTACCGGCATGCAATCGAGTTAGTATTACCTCAACACCCGGCATCTTTTCTTCAGGATGTTTATCGATTGGCATTCCACGACCATTATCTATTACTGTTACTGAATTATCTTTATGTAGGATGATTTCGATTTTAGAGGCATGACCTGATATGGCTTCATCAACGCTATTATCCAAAACTTCCTGAACCAAATGGTTAGGCTTAGTTGTATCTGTATACATACCAGGCCTTTTTTTAACTGGATCCAGACCTGTTAACACCTCAATATCAGAAGCGTCATATTTTGCTGACAAAGTATTATATCTCGCTATTGAATTTTCTAGAGCCTATAGAATATGACAAGATAGGAAAAATATCTAATCATGCTTTGTTTTAAAGCTGAATTATTTAATCTAAATCTGAAAGAAGTGACTCTCGAATATTTTCAGGAACAGGATTAACGATGTGGTTGTAATTTGAATGCTCTATTCCAGCTGATAAAAGACTTCCTAATTTTAGAGCCTCAATCATCTCATTAGTTAATTGAAATCGTAAAAAGTGAACTGCCGATGTTTTTATATCATTTTCACGCTCTAGATCTTCGTCGGCGATTGGATATATTTCATTGAAACCATCTACCTTTAGCCATAATTTACTCTCAATACCTGTCATTTTAGTTAACGCTATTCGCCTTTCTTCTTCGTCTGTAAATTCAATCATAAAGGTAGCTTTCCAATTATTTCCATCAGGTACTAACGCATTGTAAACCTCGAGTTCTTCATTAATTGGTTCTGCTTCAAAAATTCTCTCTGCCCTTAGTATTTCTTGTATTTGGTAATGCATGACTAGTCGATCTTCAAAATACAAAGTTGCATTAGGACCAATCTCTAGTTGTCGATTTTTTTTATGCGCCATTATCTTATTTCGAAATTCACTACGAATCTCTGAATATTCTTCTAATGTATATAAATCATCACGTGTAAGTTTTTTCATAAGTTAGATACCATAAGCTTGTCTTAGTAATGTAAAAGGACTTTCAGATCTAATTTCAATTTTACTAACCCCATTATCAATTTGATGGCCAGCCATTGGGCAATCGCTGATATAATGATCGAGTTCAGTGTTTTCTATTTTATTTACCACTGGTTTGCATATTTTCATTGAAGTCTCGTGATATTCTTTTTTCACTGCATAAGTTCCATCATGGCCAGAGCATCGCTCAATAAGTGTGATATTTGTATCCGGTATAAGTTCCAATATTTCTTTTGTTTTTGGACCGATATTTTGTACGCGTTGATGACATGGTGCATGATAGGCGACTCTACCAAGTGGCTTAACAAAATTCATATTGAGCCTATTATTCTTTTTCAATTTCATTAACAATTCAAAAGGATCATAAAATGAATTTTTAACTTTTTGCACACTTGGGTCATTGGCGAACAACAATGGTAGTTCGTTCTTAAACATCAAAACGCATGATGGGATCGGAGCAACGATAGACCAACCATCTTCAACTAGATTTAACAATTGAGGGATATTAAAATCTTTTAACTTTTCAACTGACTCAAGATCGCCTAATTCCATTTTTGGCATTCCACAACATTTTTCTTGTTCTACAAGTTTAACATCAAAATTATTATGCTCTAGGATTGCTATTAAGTCCTTAACCACATCTGGCTCATTGCGATTTCCATAACAAGTTACAAATAATGCAACTTTACCGCTATATTTTGATTCTTTTAATTTATTGGTTTTTTTGCTTTTAAAGCTCTTTCTTAGTGAATTACTATAAAATTTTGGTAATACAGCATTCGCATGTATTCCAAGTGTTTTTTCCATTACCTTTCGAACAGGTTTAATTTTATTAGCAACATTTGATGCTTGAGCAATAACAGGGATCCCAAGAAATGAACCGACTTTATCTGTCGACGTTAGTATTTTATCCCGAGCAACAACATTTCCTTTTTTAAAATTTTGCGCTTTTGCTCTTAACATAAGGTGAGGAAAATCTACATTCCATTCATGTGGCGGAACATATGGGCATTTAGTCATATAACAAAGGTCGCAAAGATAGCAATGCTCAACTACTTTCGAATAATCTTGTTTGTCTACCCCATCAACCTCAAATGTATCTGACTCATCAATCAAGTCAAATAAGGTGGGAAATGCATTACATAAATTTACGCAGCGACGACAACCATGGCAAATGTCATAAACGCGCTCAAGCTCATTAAATAAAGAGTTCTCGTCATTAAATTCGCCAGTTTTCCAGTCAATTGGGTGACGAGTAGGAGCCTCAACTCCACCTTCACGAGATTCATTTTTCATATGTAATAGCTACGATTATAGGCAAATGATTGAACCGGCATTGAAGACCGATTCAACCATCTTGTGGAACAAAATTACGACAAGTTATCTAATGCTTTTTGGAAGCGATTCGCATGTGAACGCTCAGCTTTTGCTAAGGTTTCAAACCAGTCTGCGATTTCGTCAAAACCCTCTTCTCGTGCAGATTTTGCCATTCCAGGGTACATGTCTGTGTACTCGTGAGTTTCTCCGGCAATTGCAGCTTTAAGATTTAAATCAGTTGAACCAATCGGTTCGCCAGTTGCTGGATCTCCAACAGTCTCTAGATATTCTAAATGACCATGTGCATGACCAGTTTCACCCTCAGCAGTTGAGCGGAAAACAGTAGACACGTCATTGTATCCTTCAACATCTGCTTTTTGAGCAAAATAAAGGTATCTACGATTTGCTTGAGACTCTCCAGCAAACGCTGCTTTGAGGTTTTCTTCTGTTTTAGAGCCTTTAAGGTCCATTGTTTTTTCTCCTTTATGGTGATATTTCGATTGTATTTTTTTTATAATATACTTAGACAGAGTCTAAAATGAGAATGTTAATGAATACGAAAAGCTCTGTCAAATTATTGGGAGACCTGAGTCTAGGGTGACCAAGGCATTAACTGGAAATTCTTAATTTTTTTGATTAACCGAGAAAATGTACGATACTAACTATATAATCCAACAATATTACTTCGAGACTGGGTGTGCCTGTGCCAAAAAAAAATAATGCAATAAATTTTGAAAAGACTTTTCTTGAGCTCGAGGAGCTTGTCAATGAAATGGAAGATGGAGACTTGTCACTAGAAGAATCTCTCAAATACTTTGAGAAAGGAATGCTTTTAACAAAAAACTGCCAACAGGCTTTGAACGAGGCAGAGCAAAAAGTAAAAATGCTGTTGAAAGAAAATAACAACGAAACTCTTGGGGAATTTACCCCGAATAAAAAAGGCTAAATGGAAGAATTTTCGAAGCAAGTGCTGCTCTATCAGCAGTCTATTGAAAGCGCACTTGATTTATGGCTGCCGGATGCAGTTTTACCTCCAAAGAGTCTTCATGAAGCAATGAGATACTCCGTTCTTGCAGAAGGTAAAAGAATCAGACCGATACTACTGTATGCAACGGGTCAAGCATTTGGCGTTGAATTAACTAGTCTAGATGGCCCTGCCTGTTCAGTTGAAATAATTCATGCTTACTCGCTAATTCACGATGATTTACCTTCAATGGATAACGATGATCTAAGACGCGGAAGACCTACATGTCATAAAGCTTTTGGTGAAGCAACCGCAATATTAGCCGGGGATGCGCTACAAACACTTGCTTTTCAGATATTAGCAACTGATCCGAATATTAAAATAAGTGATTTGCAAAGGTTGGAGATGATCCGAACACTTGCGATTGCTAGTGGCTCAAAAGGTATGGCGGGAGGTCAAGCAATAGATTTAGCAGCTGTTGGAAAAAAACTTGATATAACTGAACTAGAAAATATGCATACACATAAAACAGGTGCATTGATCAAAGCAAGCGTAGAAATTGGTGCTCTATCTACTAAGAACATAAATGAAACACTATTTACAGCAATATCAGACTATGCAAAATACATAGGTATTGCTTTTCAAGTTAAAGATGACATTCTAGATATTGAGAGTGACACATCTACACTGGGAAAACCGCAAGGTTCTGATGTATCAATGAATAAACCTACCTATCCAGATTTACTAGGCCTCGATGGGGCTAAAGAAATGGCAAGTAAACTGCATCATAAAGCAATAAAATGCCTTGATGTATTCGACGAAAAAGCTAAGATGTTGAGGCAAATAGCTGACTATATAATTAATAGAAGCAAATAATTAACAGATTGCCAAGATGGCGATGATTATACAAACTACAATTAACTTTTAAAAAAACTAGAAATATAAAATATCATGAATAAACCTGCACCTGCAATTTCGAATATACCCGATATACAAAGTACAAAAGATACTAGACATATCGCCATTGATAAAGTTGGAATCAAAGACATCAAGCATCCTGTCGTTGTTAAGGATCGTTCGGGTCGTGAGCAACATACAGTAGCAAATTTCAATATGTACGTTAACTTACCTGATCATTACAAAGGTACGCACATGTCTCGATTTGTTGAAATTCTAAATAATCATGAATATGAAATTACTGTTAAATCTTTTAAACGCATGATTGAGGAAATGACGGAATTACTCAATGCAGAATCGGGTAATGTAGAAATGACATTTCCGTACTTTATCAACAAAGCAGCGCCCGTATCAGGTGTGAAAAGCTTAATGGACTATGTTGTTTCTTTCATAGGTAAAATCAAAGATGGAAAGCCTGAAGTTTTAGTTAAGGTTGAAGTCCCTGTTACTTCACTTTGCCCATGCTCAAAAAATATTTCTGATTATGGTGCGCACAATCAACGCTCTTGCATAACTGCCTGCGTTAAAATGAACGATTTTATTTGGATTGAGGAATTAATTGAAGTTATAGAGAAAGTTGCATCATGTGAGCTTTATGGATTATTAAAACGACCTGATGAAAAATATGTTACTGAAAGGGCCTATGATAATCCAAAATTTGTTGAAGACCTTGTACGAGATATTGCTGTTGAGTTTAATAATGACGACCGGATAGCTGCCTATACCGTTGAATCTGAAAACTTCGAGTCAATACATAATCATTCTGCCTATGCAATGCTTACATGCGATAAAAATAAAAAAGGTTAATTTATTCGACTAGCCTTCAAAAAAAATAACAACCAATGTTTTCAATTAAAATATGTGTTTAATTTTGTAAATAAACTTCAATTTTACATCAATAAGATCCTCCACTTAACTAATGTTAATTTATCTTAATGAAAAAACTCATAATCATTCTTCTATTGTATATTTTTAGTTGCTTAACATATTCAGCTGGTATCGAAATGCGCGACTATATGACTATAAGAACTGGAATGTCTGAAGGAGAGGTTCTTTATAAATTTGGCAACCCTGATCATGAGACCATAAGAAGCGATCGCCTAGACTTTACATTGAGTAAAACATGGTATTACATACCAGAACAGGCTAGTCATAATAAATGGATTACCGAAATAAAATTTGACTCAAATGGCAAAGTTATTAAACGCGAACGTAATCGTGGTAAATAATTTGATTATTTTGCTTCATCCCATAACTCATCCATTTCTTCTAAAGTTGCTTTCTTAAGTGATTTTCCATTTTTCCTCAATGTATCTTCGATATAATTGAAACGCTTAACAAATTTATTGTTTGCATTTTGCAAAGCAAGCTCTGTATCTATATGATTATATCGAGCTAAATTAATACAACTAAAAATTAAATCCCCTAATTCTTCTGATAATTTGCTTTTATCGTGAAGCACATCGATTACTTCGTATAGCTCTTCTTCAATTTTTTTTACAATATCTGAAGATTCAACCCAATCAAAACCATATTGAGCCGCATTTTGTTGTAGTTTTTCTGCTCTGTATATTGCTGGCAAATCATTGCTTATATTATCTGTTACGTTATTTGTCATAATTTATTTCCAGATCTTTAGAAAAAAAGTTAAATATCAGACTTGACCTTAGTCTTACTTTCACATAAAACATGTTTATTGTCATAATTATAAATATACAAAATACTAATAAAAATACAAAAGTAAACTATGGAATCTCTCATTTTACGACTTGATATTTCTGGATCTCCTATTCGATGGATTCCATGGCAACTTGCTGTGAGCCTATATAGCAGAGAAATGATTGCTTGGACGGCAGGAAATAGTATTTTTACTTTTCGTGGTGGCGTTAGCCGAATGACAGGTAAGCGTTCAACTGTAGCAATAAATTCTATAATAGCAGTGAAACGCTCTACTCCATCGAAATACAATGGAAGAGCAATACCCCCACTGACAAATAGGGAATTATTCACAAGAGATGCAAATCTGTGTATGTACTGTGGAAATAAAAACTATTCCGCATCATTAACGCGCGACCATGTAGTACCATTGTCTAAAGGTGGAAAAGATCAATGGTCGAATGTTGTTGCTGCATGCCGTAATTGCAATATACGAAAAGGCAATAGAACTCCTGAGAAAGCCCATATGCCGTTACTCGCAATTCCATATATACCTAATTGGGCTGAATATCTAGCTCTATCTAATCGAAAAATTTTAGCTGATCAAATGGAATTCCTTAAAACGCAATTTTCTGGAAGAAAAATATCTTTTTTTGATAATTGAAAATAATTTTCAAATGTAATTAGAGTAATCACTCATTTCTAATTAAAAATTATGCCGATTCGTTCATTTAACAGCAGTAAACGAATAAATGATGTTCAATCGCCGGTAATTCCTATAATTGGAGATCTTATAAAAAAATATCCTGAGACAATTTCACTAGGTCAAGGTATCGCCTATTATGGGCCTCCCGAATCTGTATATAAAAAAATAAATAAAATCGATTCAAAAATTGGCTATCACGCTTATTCTGAAGTTGAGGGAATAGACGAATTAAGAGCTGAGGTTACACAGAAGTTACTTTATGAAAATAAAATAAAAATTAATAGTAAACGTAAAATTTTAATATCTGCTGGTTCAAACATGTCTTTCATGAATGCTTTAATGGTAATTACCAATCCAGATGATGAAATTATTCTGCTTCGCCCTTATTATTTTAATCACGAAATGGCAATTAACATGATTAATTGTAAAGTTATGGCTATTGATACAGATCGCACTTATCAACCTTGCCTAGAAAAAATAGCTAATGCTATTACATCTCGTACCAGAGCAATTGTTACAGTGTCTCCAAATAATCCATCCGGTGCTGTTTATCCTAAATCAACACTAATTGAAATCAATAAATTATGTAGAGATAATAAGATTTATCATATTTCTGATGAGGCATACGAGTACTTCACTTACGATAAAACGAAACACTTTTCACCAGGTAGTATAGAAAATACAGAAGATTATACAATATCGTTATATTCGCTATCGAAAGCATATGGTCTCGCAAGCTGGAGAATAGGTTACATGGTAATTCCTGAGCATTTATTTAATTCTGTTAAAAAAGTGCAAGATACATATTTAATCTGTCCAACTCGTATTGCACAAGACGCAGCTATTGCAGCATTAAAAACGGGGCGTAGCTTTACAATAAAACATTTAAAACAAATTGAATACGTAAGAGTTAGTCTTTATACGGAATTAAAAAAAATAAATAATATTTGCACATTACCCTTTACAATGGGTGCTTTTTATTTCTTCATTAAATTAAAAACAAATTTAACAGGTTTTGAACTTGTGGACATACTAATTAAAAAATATAAAATTGCTGCTATACCAGGTGAACCATTTGGTATGAATAGAGGTTGTTACTTACGGATAAGCTATGGTGCATTGAATAGAAAAATATCTAAAATTGGAACTCAGCGATTGATTAAAGGTCTTAATGAAGTTATCTCATAATGTTTAGATAAAATAATGGAGAGAGGTTATAGATGAAATTATTAATAATTACACTTTTTGTTACTCTGTCACTAACCCATAAGGTAGCAGCAGTAGACGATACCGGAAATTATGCCGTTTGGGGCGTAGGCTCAAAATCATGTTTTGCATTCAATTCAGTGACTGTTAATTATGCCAATTCGGGCACAGTTACCCCCGAAGAAGAGAGTTTGCTATCTAAACTTAAATTTTGGGAAAAAACTGAAAAAACTGAAAAAATAGCGGTTACTTTTGATGATTACAAAAGCTATATGAAAGGATTTATGACGGCTTACAATGTATTTACAGAAAAGACTTTCAGTATAACCGGAAGTATGAAAGAGGCAGAAGTTGTCGAATGGTTAAATAATTATTGTAAGGATAATCCTATGATGTCAGTCGAAACTGCTCTTACAAGCTTTGCTTTAGACCACCATGATAGCCGTATGAAAACCTCAAACCGACGAGTTGGCCGATAAAATTTTTTCTCTTTTAGCTCATTTTTGCTCAAAAATAGCTAATTTTTGTTGATTTACAAGCATATTTTTTAAGGAAAAATTGATTAACTACATCAAATAGGTCATGATATGCGGACCATTTTATGGATAACCGAGGATAATCTCGGCACTAGATTTAACGGGAGAATGAGCTATGCAATCGAAAATTATAAAAATTTCCGTTCTAGCACTCGCTTTGGGAATGCTAGGTGGATGTTCGCACCCACCTGTAGACACTTCTGGTATTGATGCTGCTATGGCAAAAGCTAATGATGCATACAATCTTGCTACTGATGCAAGACAAATGGCATCTGAAGCTGCTTATGCTGCCGAACAAGCACAAAATACAGCGGATAGCGCTATGGAATGTTGTAATGATAATTCACAAAAGCTTGATCGTATGTTTGAAAAAGCAATGATGAAATAATAAAAACTAAGTTAAAATAAAAAACCTGGCTATTTTATAAAGTCAGGTTTTTTTTTGTCTGCTCGCAATATAATTATATATTAGAATGACTTTCAATATTCTTTTCTGGCGAAACAAATAAACCTATTGGCACAGGAAGTCCTGTTGGTTTTTTAATTGCATCATACGCGGCAGCCATATCCAGTTGATAGTTACGATTTTTTGAAATTTTGATAACGAGTGCGATTACACTTGTTAAATTATTTTCATATTTTTCTTTATCTTCATCTAAAAAAGGATGTGCTTCGAGATATATAACATTTTCTTTAATACCAATTTTATATGGTTGATTAATTATATTAACCGGAGTATCCAGAGAAACCTTTGAAAATAATTCCTTTATATCTTCTGGATATAGACGAATACAACCATGACTAATTCTCATACCTATGCCGTATGGTTTATTTGTTCCATGAATTAAGTAATCACGACGACCTAAACGCATCGCATAACTCCCTAGCGGATTATCAGGACCAGGTTTTACAATTTTCGGTAAAGGATCACCAGCTTCTTCATGTTCCTGTCTTATAGATAAAGGTGGGTACCAATTTGGTTTTACCTTTTTTTCTACTATCGTAGTTTTTATATATGGAGTATTCCAGCCTTGCCTACCAACACCCAGCGGATATGTATAAACATCTTGTAATTTACCATCTACTTTTGGCGGGTAATAGTATAGGCGCATTTCTGGCACATTAAGTACAATACCAATCTTTGGTGCAACTGGAAGAATAAAATATGATGGTAATAAAATTTCTTCGCCATCTTTAGGCAGCCAAGTATCGACATTTTGATTAACAAGCTTGATATCTTGAATACCAAAACCATGAGCGCGCCCTATGTCTAATAATGTGTCACGTTCATCAGCATTAATCGTTTTGGTGCTACCAATTAATGTGCTATTTTCTTCAATCAGAAAATAGCGGCTCGCATTGGCATTGCTTAAATTCAAGAAGAAAAATAACACAAGAAAAATATTTAGAAACATTTTTGTCATAATAAATTATTATCGCATATATGCATCTTCTTCGCCCAAACGTAGCAGACTAGGAAGAAGGATTAGTGTAAACAGTGTACTTACAATCATCCCTCCTACAATAACAACGGCTAGCCCCCTATATAGTTCTGTCCCTGCTCCTGGTATTATTATTAATGGCAGCATTCCAAAAATACTTGTTAATGTACTCATGAATATAGGTCTTGATCTTAATGTTATTGCCTCTTCAACTGCATCTTTTCGTGCTTGACCTCCCCTTTCAGCGGCTCGTGCTTGATAAACTAGCAATATCGCATTATTAACTACCAGTCCAAGCAATATAATAAATCCAATCATAGTTAATAAATCCATTGCTTGAAAACTCATTAGATTCATAACATTTAATGCTAAAATGCCACCAAATGTTGCTAAAGGAATAGCTAATATCACAAGTAAACTATCCTTAAATGAGCGAAACAGAGCGCTCATAAGTAAATACAGTATTGTTATTGCAAGTAGAAAACTACCAGCCATGTTTTTCAATGCCATTGTGAGTTTATCAGCAGTTCCTGCATAAAAGATTTCACCGTCATTTGTTAATTCCTCTAAAATCTGAGGCTCAACTTTCTCCTTTAGAATCGTTATTGCCTCTTCTAACGGAATATCAGGGGGCGGTGATACTTCTAGAGTAACTGTTCTTCTTCTATTAAGTCTTCTAATTTCTTCTGGACCTACTGTTCGAACAATATCTACTATTTCGCTAAGAGGTAGTACAATATTTTCAGATACGAGGACAGGAGTACTTGCTAATGATTCTGGTGTGTCCCATGATAGCGCACGAAGTATTACATCTAATGTTTCTTCGCCATTAAAGTAATCTCCAACAAATTTACCATCTCCTAATGTTTGTGTTAGTGCAGCTACATCTGAACGGTCCCAACCTATTTCAGCTATTCTTCTTTCATTTGGAATTAATCTTAATTCGGGTTGAGCTAACTCAAGTCCGGGACGTGGCCTAGTATTAGGATAAATTGAAGAAGTATTAATAAAAGAATTCAATGCAACATTCATAAGCGAAGATAAATCTTTTGATTGTATATTTATATCAATTGTTCTACCCGAACTAAAACCACGAAACAGAGATGACTTTTTAGCAAATGCAATTGTATCAGGAAAACCTTGAACAACAGAATTTACTAAAGTAACTAATTCATCAGTTTCAGATTCATTTTTTGCGCTTGCTCCCATAAAAACTCCCTTTGAAAATGCAACAAAGAAATAATGTTTTATATGCGGCTCTTTTTGATGATCAATGTATGGTTGCATGCGATTTGCAATAGTCTCGCCTAATTCTTTTTCAATAGTTTCAATATTAGTTCCTGGGGGAGGAAGTATAAACGCAAAAGCAAGATTTCTATTTCCATCAGGTAAATAATCAGCTTTTGGCTTTAATGAATAAATAACTAAAAGTGGAATTGTTATTAAAATTACTATCCAAAAAAATCTTCTATTTGAAGTATTTGTTAAGTACATAATAAAACTACTTAATTTTTTCCATGTTTCCTTATAAGGATCGACAAACGTTTCTTTCGCTAGAAATATCTTTGATGCTGATGGTACTACTGTTATAGCTGTCAAAAGTGACAACAAAATTGCCGAAGTGATTGTGATAGCAAGATCTGAAAATAATTGCCCTACTTCATCACCAAGGAAAGCTACGGGTAAAAATATTGCAATTGTTGTTGTAGTTGATGCGAATAATGCACCCCACACCTGTTTTGTACCATCATCTGCTGCTTGATTTGCTGATAAGCCTTTTTCTCTCAAACGTATTATATTTTCAAGCACAACAATTGATGCGTCGAGCACCATTCCCACAGCAAATGCTAAGCCGGCGAGAGATATTACATTTAAGGTTCTACCTGTAATATCCATAATGCTAAAACTTGTAATAAGGCATATCGGAATTGACATTGCTACAATCAATGTTGCAGGAAATTTTGCGGTAAATAAAAACAATACAAAGATTGATAAAATGATTCCTAGGCCAAGATTATTCCCTAACATCCTAATTGAGCGATCTATATACAATGTCTCATCATATACTTGCTCAATTGTTAATTTTGCTCTTTCTAATGGACCCGAATTTAATTCATCAACAACATTTTTTAGGCCTGCCATAACATCAAGCACATTAACGCCTGTTTCACGTTTTGCATTAATTGCAATGGAGAGCGAACCTTTAGTAAGTACGAAGCTATCTTTATCAACAAGTCGTTCTTCGATTTTAGCAACATCTCTCAGATAAATAGGACGATCATTACGCCACATCAATATCATTTGACCTAAATCATCAGCATCATACTTGCCCGCAAAACGTATACTATATTTACGTTTTCCAACATCTGCAAAACCACCTGAGATATCTTTACTTGTTGCAGCTAAATTAATAATTTTATTTATCTCAATACCGAGATGAGCAACTTTATATGGATCGTATGTAATTCTTAACTCTTTCTCTCTACCCCCAATAACCTCTGATCGAGCTACACCTGGAACTCTTTCAAATTTTGACTGAATAACTTCCTCAACAAAATCCTTATATGATTCTATCGATCTATCATTTTCTTTTTTTGTTTTAATAATGAACCAAGCTATCGCATTTGCATCTTCACCAACTGTACTTATTGATGGTTCTTCAGCATCGCTTGGGTAATCTGAAACCTGATTTAGACGATTCATTACCTCAATCAGCGCCCTTCGCATATCAACATCAACAGCAAAAGTTAAATTAATTTCACCTCGATTCTCTAATGCTTTCGCACGAATTTCGGTAAGACCAGGTAGCCCTCTTAATACATCTTCTTGTGGCTCAATTATTTCTGTTTCGACTTCATTCGGAGATGCAGAACGCCAAATCGTCGTAATCGTTATTTCAGGCTCTTCAAGCTCGGGAGTTAATTGAATTGGTAATCGGAAAAGACTAATTGTTCCAAAAATAAATAATAAAATAGCGCTTACAAATAGCGCTCTTGGATTTGCTAAACAAGCTCTTGTTAAATACACTAGTCGTTAAGTTCGTGAATTATTTTTAACTGCTGATTAGGGCGTAGCCGCTCGTTTCCTCTGACAACTATTTTGTCATCTAAGGTAATATCACCAATTATTTGAATATGAGTCTGATTTGAAATGCCAGTCACAACAGGAATTACTTCTGCTCTATTTTGAGCGCTAACTCTATACACGACTACTCTCGAATCTCGAATTACGAGAGCATCACGTGGAACAGCAAGAACATTCTGCTTTTTATTTATTGGGCATGCGATTTTTACTGAAGCACCTATTGGCCATTCATTTTTTTGAAACCCTATTCTTATTTCATAAAGTTTTGAAACATTATCGGCAACAGGTATTAATTTAGTTACAAATCCTTCTATAATTGACGAATTCACTTTTATTTCTATCGCATCTCCAACATTTATATAATCAAGCGAACTACGTTGAACGAAAGATTGAATCTCGGGATTATTAGCATCAACTAATCTTATAATTACATCATTATCACTCACTCTTTCGCCTAGCGATTTATATCTTTCAGTTATTATTCCGTCAAAAGGGGAACGAATTGTTGTTCTTAGTAATAAATCATTAGCGGATGATAATCTAGATTTAATTAATTTTATTTTTGCGATTGCCTCATCTTTATTCGATTCAAATTCTTCAAGCTTATTTTTTGCAGCATTATTATTATTGGCGAGTTTTTTGAGTCTATCGACCTCACTTGTATAAAATTTAAGTTGTGACTCAATTGGTTTAATTTCAGATTCAATTTCACTATAGTTAAGCTTGTATCTTGTGTTTTCAATTTTTGCAATTACATCATCTTTTCTTACAAAATCACCCACATCTAATATATCAACTATTCTACCTTCAACTTCGGAAGAAATTTTAGAATCATATTTGCTTATTATATTTCCGGACACCCATGCTATAGGCGAAAGTTCAATATCAATTACACTATCAACCTTAACGAGCGCATGAGGGCTATTATCATTAGCAAAACTATTAGTAAAAAATAATAAAAATTCAAATACAAATATTATTATTAATTTATTTTTCATCATTGATATTAATTTAAAAAGTGAATGTTATTTTTCTTTTAATCTAGGTATTAATTCAACTAGATTACATGGACGTGTGCGAAAATCTAATTGAAACTTTATTAATTCCTCCCAAGCTGTAATGCATGCGTTTACAGATCCTGGTAAGCAAAATAAAAATTTTCCATTTGCAACGCCCGCAATTGCGCGTGACTGTAAGGATGATGATTTTATTTTTTGGTATGAAATTGCACGAAATATCTCGCCAAAACCATCTATAACTTTATCTAATAACGGCGCAATAGCTTCAGGTGTACCGTCACGTCCAGTAATACCAGTGCCCCCTGTAGTAAGAATAACATCAACCTTTTCATCTGAAATCCATTTAGCTACATATTGACGAATTATTTCTATATCATCAGGTACAATTTTTTTTTCAAAAAGTAAATGTTGACAGCCTTCTAGCATCTCAACTAAACGTTTGCCTGAAATATCAGATTCTTCTGTTCTCGTGTCTGAAATTGTTAAAACGGCTATGTTTAGAGGAATAAATTTTCTTTCTTGGTTAATTTTACTCATTAAATTCTAATACTAATATAATTAAAGGCTTATAATATATTTATATTCAAAAAAAACATAGCTATTATACGTATGAATTATTTCCATAAAGATTATCAGGAAACTTGAATAGGATTTTCCCATTCCCCTTCAAAAAAATTTTCACTAATTGAGTTACGCACTCTATGGCTATACTCTCTTTCTTTCATTTCTTCTGGGATTTTATCTTCTGGTAGCTGATAACCAACGCTAATTATGGCCATTGGCATGTAACGATTGGGTATTTTAAAATTATTTCTGCTCTTGTCTACATCAAAACCACCCATTTGATGCACCATGAGTCCCAGGGCTGTAGCCTGAATACTTAAATTTTGTGATGCGGCCCCAGTATCATATTCACTCCATTTATTTAGATCATTATTTGAATTTTTTAAATCAGCAGTAGCTAGCAGCAATAAAGGTGCATTTTTGGCCCAGCTTTGATTGCCTTCAGACAAGCATTCAAGTAATTTTGTCCAACACGCTCCATTAAGAGCTTTATCGCAGATAATATATCTCCATGGCTGATATCCAAAGCATGATGGCGCCCATCGAGCAGCTTCTAATAATGAAATTACTTCTTTCCTTTCAATTAACTTAGATGGATCATATGCGCGACCACTCCACCTAGTTGCTATTAATTCATGTATAGGTGCATTTATATCAATTTTCTTATTGAACATTTTTCTTTATCCTCCGAATAAATATTATTTTAGATAGTTTAGTCGCGCCTTAATGAATCATTAGAAGAAATAGGTGTTGGGTACTTTAGTACAATTATATATGAAGACAATATAAATGATATTAATACTGACAACTGTATCAATGAAGCTATATCCTCACGAATAAATCCTGAATTAAGTGCTAGCACAGATATAAGTAATGAAAATTCACTAATTTGTCCTAATCTAATTCCAGTTTCATTAGAAATTTTATTTTTCTCCCCTTCAAAAGTAAGTAGGAAGGAAAAAACTAACGGTTTTATAATAACTGCGATAAGTGCAAGTATTATAGCAGGAAGATAAATTTCATTAATAAGTGTTACATCGAAGCTTGCGCCAAGAGAGAAGAAAAATATAATGAGAAAAAAATCTCTAAGAGGCTTTAGTCTTTCTGTTATGAATAGTGCAATTGGACTTGATGCAAGTGTTACACCTGCTATAAATGCTCCTATTTCATGTGATAAGCCGATATAGTTTGCAAACTCTGCTACACCAAGACACCAAGCTATTGCTAATAAAAAAATATACTCGTGAATTTGTTCAAAACGGACAATTAATTTAAATAAAATAAATCGTTCAAATAGATAGACAATCGTTACTAATAAAGGCAAATATAACAATTGATTTATAATATCGAATATAAGGTTTCCGCCTTTATCATACCCCTGCAATAAAAGTAGCACTATAATGGCTAATAAATCTTGAATTAGTAACACACTTATAATTATTTGACCTGTATGTTTATGGTGAAGTATTGATGTGGGAAGTAATTTTAAACCGATAATTGTACTGGAGAACATCATAACGGCACCAATCAAAATAGAATTTAAAAAACTATAGCTAAAAATAATACCGACGAGAAAACCTAGTAAGAAAAAAATAAATGAACTAGATAACGTCACAATTACCGCTTCTCGAAACATTTTCCATAATTGCTGAGGTAATAAATCTAGGCCCAATAAATATAGAAGAAATATTATTCCAATATTTGATATCTCAGAAATGACTTTTGAATCAGAAATTAAGCCTACCCCCCAGGGTCCTAACAGAAGCCCGAGAAGAATATAAGCAACAATCATTGCTTGCCTTGCATATAACGCAATAGTTGCGAAAACTGCAGCACTTGTAAATATAATGAATATCGAAAATTCTATTGAGTGTGCGCCCATAATATCTATATCATACAATTAAAATTTGGTGTCTATACTAACTATTAGAGCCATTTTATTTAACTCTATAATTATTTAAGGGTATATGTAAGCTCGAACATTCTAGTGAAATTTTTTTTCCACTGGTATCATGAATGGTACATGTTTAATGAAAAAATAAATGAATAACAATTGAATAGATATAAATTATATTATAATCAATGATTTATAAGAGTATTCTCAAAATAAAATTAATAAGGATAGTAAAAATTGAGTAATTCTAATGGTTCCGATGATTACGATGTAGGTTCCGTCATTAGAGGGCGCTTTAAACTTGAAAAAGTCCTTGGCGTGGGCGGAATGGGTAAAGTTTTTAAAGCTTTAGATCTTTTGAAAGCGGAAGCAAAAGACAGAAAACCCTATGTGGCAGTTAAGCTATTAAATGATAGTTTCAGGGATCATCCTGAGGCATTTATATCACTACAACGCGAAGCAAGTCGACAGCAAAAATTATCACACCCAAATATTGCAACCGTATATGATTTTGATCGAGTCGGTGGCCCAGGAACTGCGGTCTACATCACTATGGAGTTAATGGAAGGTATCGAAATCAAAGAATTTATTAAGAAAAAAGTTCGGCCCAAAAAAGGATTGTCTTTTGAGGAAGCATACGAAATTATCAAACAAATAGCTAATGGATTAACATATGCGCATGAACATAATTTAGTGCATTCTGATTTTAAACCATCAAATGCATTTCTTTGTAATAATGGAAAAGTTAAAACACTCGATTTTGGTATAGCTCGCGCGGTTGAAAATCCAATCACTGGTGATCTAACAAAAACATTATTCGATCCTGGAAAACTCGGAGCGCTTACTCCGGCATACGCGAGTCACGAACAACTAGATGGAGAAAAGCCTGATATTCGCGATGACATTTATGCTCTAGGTTGTGTAGCCTATGAATTATTAACTGGTGAGCATCCATTTAAAAAAGTTCCTGCAAATAAAGCTAGAGAAAATCGTCTTACCCCTCCCCACATAAAGTCATTAAATAAAATACAAAATATTGCATTAAGGAATGCTATTGCATTTTTTCGTGCTGATAGAAGTCCGACTGTTGAGCATTTTATAAAAGAACTTGAAGGAAAGGAGCTTTTACCTAAACCTAAATATATTAAAAATACTAAACCAAAAATAAGTATATATATTGGCTCTGTTATTGTGTTGCTAGCTATCACTTTAGTTTTATTCCAATTCTTAAATAATAATGAGAGTGAGAAAGAGGCTATTGTTGAAGAAAAAATTGAAGTATTAACAGATGAACCTATCCTCTCTCAAAAAGAAAAAATCGTCACAATACAAGATAAACTTATCGGAGGTAATAATGGGCCTCTCATGATTATTATCAAGTCTGGCGAGTTCCAAATGGGAATAACTAGTTCTGTACAAAAAGATGAAGGTCCTCGTCATAAAGTAAAAATTAATAGATTTGCTGTCAGTAAAAATGAAATAACATTAGCTGAATATGACCTTTTTGCTAGAGCATCAAACAAAGAAATACCAAATCCCACACAAAAAGATAGAAACAAATATCCGGTAAATTTTGTTTCATGGAAAGATGCTAATGATTATGCAATATGGCTCTCCAAACAAACTGAAGCTACCTATAGATTGCTTAGTGAAGCGGAATGGGAATATATTGCATCAACGGGAAAAAAATCAACATTCTGGTGGGGTTATGATGAACAACCAAAAAAAGCACATTGCCAAACCTGCGGATCACCATTCGATACCAGTAAGCCTGTGAACGTAGGCAGCTTTGACTCAAATTTATTTGGTATCAATGATACGGCAGGAAATATCAGTGAATGGGTTGCCGATTGTTGGCATGAAACCTATAAGAATGCACCAACAGATGGTCAAATTTGGGAAGGAGGAAACTGCGAAATAAGAATAGCTAGAGGTGGTTCGTATGCATCTCCTCAGCAATCATTAAGAAATACAAAAAGAGAGAAATATAAAGCTAATGACAAACTTAGTAGAATTGGAATACGGGTTGCGAGAGATCTGCCATAAAAGTAATATTAATATTAAAATCTAATTATCACTATGTCCTAAAGACATCATAGGATCTATATTATCTCTTATCATTTGCTTTAATTCTTTTGAGTCTGGAAATCTTCCCGTATCTTTTCGTGAAAAAATATTTTTTCCATCAAAATTAATTCGAAATTCACCGCTAGTACTAGGTATTAAGACGAGTTCACCGATACGATTAGCAAAGGTCATTAGTATTTCTTGTGCTAACCAATTTGCACGTAAAATAAAACGGCATTCAGTGCAGTAATGTATTTCAATTCTAGGTGTATGATATTCAATTTTCATAATGAGATTTCCTAAAAATTATTTTAGCGGATATTAAACCTTATATTCTGTAAACTGTAATTATACAAATATAATTTACTTAATTAAGTAACAAATATGACTAATTGGAAACATACTTTTCACTCATTCTTGCACCCTCGTGTGATAACAATGTTATTTTTTGGTTTTTCAGCCGGAATACCTCTTTTGCTAATATTTTCATCCTTAGGCCTATGGCTTCGTGAAGCAGGATTAGATAGATCGGCTGTAACATTTTTTAGTTGGGCTGCACTAGGTTATTCATTTAAATTTGTGTGGGCTCCGATCGTTGATTTTATTCCAATACCATTTTTACATAAACAATTTGGCCGAAGACGATCATGGATATTTATTTCACAAATTACAGTAATAATATCGATCTTAATGATGGCCATGACAGATCCGGCATTAGGAAATAATCAATTAAGGTTAATGGCCCTCTCGGCAGTTTTCTTAGGATTTTCTTCCGCAACACAAGATATTTTAATTGACGCATACAGAATTGAATCTGCACCAATTAGGTTACAAGCGTTAATGTCATCTACATATATAGCTGGTTATAGAATTGGAATGTTAGTATCTGGTGCAGGTAGTCTATTGTTAGCAAGCTTTTTTGGTTCTGAAATCAACTCTTACAATTATGAGGCCTGGAGATACACATATTTTTTTATGGCATTTTTTATGCTTATTGGAATCATGACAACCCTTCTTATAGAAGAGCCGAAAAATAATAAAATTTTTGAAAGAAAATATTCTGCTAATACATATTTAAGTTTCTTTTTTATTTTTGTAGTTGCAATCTTAAGTTTTATTGGAGTATTCCTATTAAGTTCAGAAATCTCAATTTACTTAAAGAATAATCTTGAGCATATAATCAATAACCGGAATCTATCTAATTTTATCATTGAATTTTTGAGACTAACTTTAGCATTAATATCCGCAGTAATAATTATAATATTTTCGATTAAATTGCATTTAGTTAATAGAGAAATATTTAGCAAATGCTATCTAGCGCCAATCAGTGATTTTTTTCAAAGATATGAATTGAAACTCGCATTATTACTAATAATACTAATATCTTTATATCGAATTTCAGATATTATGCTTGGTGTAATTTCAAATATTTTTTATCAGGACATGGGTTTTAGTAAAATTGAGATCGCGTCAATTGTAAAAAGTTATGGCTTATTTATGACGATACTCGGTGGTTTTATTGGTGGTGTTTTATCAATAAGATTTGGTTTAATGAAGATTTTATACATCGGTGCTTTTCTAACAGTGCTGACTAATCTCTTATTTATGCTGTTATCAACATATGGCTACAATATTTCGCTGTTATATTTTGTAATTTCAGCGGACAATTTAACTGCTGGTATCGCAAGCGCAGCTTTTGTTGCTTTTTTATCTAGACTGACAAATATATCCTTTACAGCTATGCAATATGCGATTTTTAGTTCTCTTATGACCCTTATTCCTAAGATTTCAGCAGGATATTCAGGCTCTATAGTTGAAAGCATTGGATATACGAATTTTTTCCTAATTGCATCCATATTAGGCATACCTGTATTATTAGTAATATATTTTACAAATAAGTATTTAAAATTTAGTTAATATTAAAATCTATGGCTATTACAGAAATGAATGAAGCGAATACTTTAATTGATAATTTTAATCGTCATATTAATTATGTTCGTATATCTGTTACAGATCGCTGTGATTTTCGCTGTGTATATTGCATGTCAGAGAAAATGAAATTTGTTCCTAGAGCCCAATTACTTACGCTTGAAGAGATTACTACAATTGCTGATGTCTTCACCCAGTTGGGTGTTAAAAAAATTCGAATAACTGGTGGTGAACCTCTTGTTCGACAAAATATTATTACCTTGTTTGAGAATCTTGGTAATCTTTCTGAATTAGAGGAATTAACTACAACAACTAATGGCTCGCAACTCATAAAACTTGCTGAACCACTAAAAAAGGCGGGTGTTAGTAGAATAAATATTAGCTTAGATTCACTCAATACAAAAAGATTTGAGAATATAACGCGAACTGGAAAACTTGATAATGTGCTTAAAGGTATTGATAAAGCAATATCTGTTGGATTTAAGAAATTGAAAATTAATTCTGTTATTTTAAAAAATAGAAATCACGATGAAATAATAGATCTAGTTTCTTTTGCAATTAAAAAAAATATGGATATTAGCTTCATCGAAGAAATGCCACTTGGTATTATTGATGACCACGATCGTAATGAATTATATTATTCCAGTGATCAAATAAAAAATGACATACAGAATGAATTTGAATTGATTTCATCAATGAAGTCAACTGGAGGACCATCCAAATATTTTCAAATAACCGGCACAAATACAAAAGTCGGATTTATTTCTCCACATAGCCATAATTTTTGCGACGAATGTAACCGGGTAAGATTAACTGCTGAAGGTCGTTTGTTGCTTTGTCTCGGGCAAGAAAATTCTGTTGATCTAAGAAAAATAATTAGATCATTTCCGGGAAACAACGATAAATTAAAAGAATCAATACGAAATTCAATGCAAATCAAACCCAAAGGCCATGATTTTAATATTCAAGAAAAACCAGTTATTTTTCGACATATGAATGTAACAGGCGGTTGAGTATGCCTTCTACTCTACCGATGATGACAAATGCTGGTTTGTCACCCACAAAAAAAGTTCTTGTTAAAGATGAATATAAAAATACTAGAGAGTTAAATATTGCTGAAGAACGTCCACTCACTATTTATATCGACAGCTTTGAAATTGTCACATTAATGACTCTTGGTACAGAACCCGAATTACTGGCTCTTGGATACATAAAGAATCAAGAATTAATTTCTGACCTTAATGAAATACAATCAGTCCAGGTTGACTGGGATGTTAATGCCGCGGCTATTACAACAAAAAATAAAAGAGCTGATATTGTTGATAAGCTAGGTAGTCGAATTGTAACAACCGGTTGCGGTCAAGGGACGATTTTTCACGGAGTGATGGAGCAACTTGAAAAACTTAAAATAAAATCGAGAAATGTAAAGCAATCTTCCTTGTATATGTTATTAAAAAATTTAAATGCATCTAATGATGTGTATAAAAATGCAGGAGCTGTACATGGCTGTGCATTATGTATCGAATCTGAACCACTGGTTTTTATTGAAGACGTGGGTAGGCATAATGCAGTTGATGCAATAGCTGGGAAAATGTGGTTAGAGAATATCCCCGGTGAAGATAAAATATTCTACACCACCGGAAGATTAACATCTGAAATGATCATTAAAGTAGCTCAAATGAAAATTCCGATTTTGTTATCCCGTTCAGGAATAACGCAAATGGGGCTTAGTCTTGCTCAGGAACTCAATATAACGTTACTCTCGAGAGTGAAAAATAAACACTTTTTAGTCTATAACGGCTATGAAAATATTGAATTTGACACATCATTACCTCCAAAACAAGAGGTTGCAAATACAATAAATAAGGGAAATTAACTATTAATTTAAAGAAATTTCGCCATCTATCTCTATTGTGCAATCGATATCTTGAAAAACTATGGTTGCATGAGCTTTAAGTGATTCATTTCCAGTTAATTTTCCTTCTGAAATAGCTCTACTCACGGCCTCTGTTATCTCTCGTTGTGATGTAATACCTACTTTTTTTAAATATTTTCTAATTTCCATATTAAAGTTATCTTGATTCATAATATGTGCCTCGAGTTAAAAGTGTCTGTTATAGTAAGAATAGAGCTTATGGCGTCGTTTTCATAGTTAAAATTATACATGCAAAAAATCGAAAAAAATGACATTACAGGGGCGATTCTTGCCGGGGGTCGTGCACGAAGAATGCACGGAGAAGATAAAGGCCTTATCTTGTTTGAAAGTAAGCCATTAGTTAAATACGTAATTGATATTCTTAGCCCTCAGGTTGGTAATTTAATAATAAATGCAAATAGAAATCACAAGGAATATGCTAAATATGGGTTTGAAATTATTTCCGACGAATTAAGTGACTATTGTGGTCCGCTATCTGGAATGGCGAGCATATTAAATAAAATAGAAACTCCATACTTAGTAACAGCACCATGTGATTCGCCATTCTTGTCAACTAAACTTGTATCATCTTTAAGTTTTGCGATGGCCAATGAAAATGCTGATATTAGTGTTGCTCACAACGGTCTTCGTGTGCAGCCGGTTTTTTGTATGCTAAAAAAAACCATGGTCACTTCAATCAATGAGTATTTAGACAGAGGTGAGAGAAAAATCGATAAATGGTTTGAACAGCATGCCGTAGCTATTGCTGATCTATCAAGCTATCCTGAGAGTTTTAAAAATTTTAATTCTAGAGAAGAATTAATAATTGCAGAGGAAAATAGTGAAAAAAAATAAAACAAAAATACCTGCCCTTGGCTTTGCAGCTTTTAGTGGAACAGGTAAAACAACTCTTCTCATAAAAATAATTCCTTTTTTCAAAGAAAGAAATTATAAAATAGGAGTGATAAAACATGCTCATCATGCATTTGATATTGATAAAAAAGGAAAAGATAGTTATGAATTAAGAAAAGCTGGCGCTAGTCATATGCTAATTACGTCCGATAGTCGATGGGCGCTTATGGTCGAAAATAATGGCAATGATGAAGAAGAACTTCATAGGCACATTAGTAGATTAGAAAAGGAAAATGTAGACTTAATTCTCGTTGAGGGCTTTAAGTCTGCTTATATTCCAAAAATTGAACTACATCGAGCATCACTTGGGCATCCACTAATTTGTGAAAATGATAAAAATATTATTGCTGTTGCATGTGATGATAAATTAAAAATGAACATAAATTTACCAATATTAGATATTAATGATTATAAAATGATTGTTGATTATATTATTAATGATTTTATAAATAAGGAATGAAATAGTTAATTATGAAAAATGATATCAAAATAGATTCAAGCTGTATGGATGATTTTGACCAAGATTCTATTACAACTGATGTAGCTCTTGAAAAAATATTGAACTCAATAATACCGACTGAAAAAACTGAAACTATACCTATTAGAGAATCTCTTAATCGCATACTAGCAAAAGATATAAAATCAGATATTAATGTTCCGTCTGCAAGAAATTCTGCAATGGACGGCTACGCAATAGATTCAAATGACATTTCTAAAATAAAAAATACAGAATTAACAATAATAGGAAAAAGTCTCGCCGGTAAACCATTTAATGAAGCTATCAAGAATGGACAATGCGTTAGAATAATGACGGGTGCAGTTATGCCAAAAAATGCAGATACTGTTGTTATACAAGAACGTGTTTCTCTTTCAAAATCTGGTAATAAAATTGTAATAGGTAATGACATAGAATCTGGTGCGAATGTCAGAGAAGCAGGTGAAGACATATCAAAAGGAGTTATCGCGCTAAAAAAAGGAAAAAACTTAACTCCTGCAGATATCGGTTTACTTGCCTCCTTAGGTATTCCAGAAGTAAGAGTTAACCAAAAACTGAAAATTGCATTTTTTTCAACAGGAGATGAGCTATGTTCTGTCGGTGAAAAACTAAACATGGGCAGTGTATACGATAGTAATCGTTACACCTTGTATGCGATGTTGACAAAATTAAATGTTGAAATTATTGATATGGGCGTCGTTAATGATGACAAAGAGCTTCTAAGTAAAGCATTTGAAAAAGCTGCGGGTAATGTAGATATGCTAATTACTTCAGGAGGAGTATCAGTTGGTGAAGCTGACTATGTAAAAGAAATATTAGAAAATTATGGAAATATTAATTTTTGGAAAGTTGCCATTAAACCTGGAAGACCGTTAACATTTGGTAAAATTAACACGACGTTCTTTTTTGGTCTTCCGGGGAACCCGGTTTCTGTTATGGTAACTTTTTATCAATTCGCACAACTAGCAATAAAAAAATTAGCTGGTGAGAGTTCTTATGCCCCGACCCTATTGAAAGTTCCCTCGGCTTCTTCATTGAGAAAAAAACGAGGTCGAGTCGAATATCAACGGGGTATCTTAGAAAAAGATAAAAACAATAATTTTATTGTTCGTAAAACCGGACCTCAGGGTTCAGGGATTCTCCGTTCTATGTCAGATGCAAATTGCTTTATCGTCCTACCAATTGACTGTGAGGGGATAAATCCCGGTGAACTTGTGGATATACAACCCTTTCAAGGCATTATTTAATTTGTTCTAATTACTTAAGTGCATGTTTTTAATAGCTTAAATAATTAGCTGCACTTAACAAAGTCATGTTATGCGGTCTTCTATTTTGTTAGTATAGGACAATATCATAATAAAAAACGAGGATAGAATAATGGCTGCTAACCCAAAAATTACAACGGGCTTCGGCGGGTGCCCGCATGATTGTCCCGACACATGTTCAATGATCTTTGATATTGAAGATGGAAAAGTTAAAGGTGTAAGTGGTAACAAAGACCACCCGATGACTCGTGGCGGGCTTTGTGTAAAATTAAAAGATTATGAAAAACGTCATTATCATCCTGACCGTTTATTACATCCGATGCGTCGTACCGGACCCAAAGGCAGCAAACAGTTTGAGCGTATCACTTGGGATGAAGCATTAGATGAAATCACAACAAAGTGGAAGGCCATTATTGAAGAATATGGGCCTCAAGCCATCATGCCATATAGCTATTTAGGTCATCAGGGACTGGTGCATGGCTTAAATGGAGCTGATGCATTTTTCAATAAAATGGGTGCGACGGTATGTGAACGTACCTTTTGTGGGGAAGGTTCATGTACCGCTTACTTATCAACAGTAGGACCAACAGCAGGGCTTGATGTGGAAAGTTATGTCCATTCTAAATACATCGTTATCTGGGCATGCAATAGTATGAGTACTAATCTCCATCATTGGGCAATTGTTCAGGATGCAAAACAAAAAGGAGCAAAAGTTGTTGTAATTGATGCTTATGCATCAAGAACTGCAAAGCAAGCTGATTGGCATATTGCACCGAAACCAGGAACTGATGGCGCGCTAGCAATGGCCGTTATTAATAGTATTATTGAGCAAGGTTTAGTTGATAAAGATTATGTCGACAACTATGTTGTTGGCTATGAAGAATTAGCAGTACGTGCAAAGGATCGTACCCCTGAATGGGCAGAAGAAATTACGGGTATTCCGGCAGCCGATATTCGACAATTGGCAAAAGACTTAGCCACCGAACAGCCTGCTGCTATCCGAATGGGTGTGGCACTAGAGCGTAGTTATGGTGGTGGACAAGCAGTCCGTGCTGTCACTTGCATATCTGCTCTAACTGGCGCTTGGCGTCATGTTGGCGGAGGTGTTACCCAATTTCCTGTTTGGGAGCATCCTTATAAATTTGATGTCATATGTCGACCAGATTTAATTCCAGAAGGTACACGCGTCATTAATGCTCTGCAGATAGGTCGTGCGCTTACCGGCGAAATGGATCTAGATATTCCGATCAAATCGATGATGTTCTGGAACGCAAATCCACTCACACAATCGCCGGAAACAGAAAAGATTGCTGCTGGGTTGATGGATGAAGATTTATTTATGGTTACCGCTGATCATTTTATTACTGATACGGCGTCTTATGCCGATATCGTATTACCTGCCTCAATGGGCGCTGAAATGGAAGATATGATCTTGTCTTGGGGACACCTCTATCTTACCTACAATGCTAAGAGTGTTGAATCTCCGGGAGAAGCGATACCAAACAGTGAAATCTTTAGACGTCTTGCCGAACGCATGGGTTATGAAGAAGAACAGTTTAAATGGTCGGATTCAGAATGCCTTGAAAACTATGTTGATTGGGATTCGCCGGCCTGTGAAGGTATTGATCTTGACTACTTACGTAATAATGGATTTGCTCGCTTGAATGTAGGCACCAAGGATGACAGAGCCCCACATAAAGAAGGTAATTTTCCAACGCCTTCTGGTAAATGTGAAATTAAACTTGATGGTGCTACAAACTTTGTGGCTGGTCCATTTCGTCAAATGTATGATGCGTATCAGCCAGGAGAGCCATTAGATACTCTCCCTGATTATGTTGCTCCTCGTGAGTCGGCTGAAACAAATCCAGAACTTGCAAAAAAATATCCGTTGAACATCGTCTCACCGAAAAGTCACGGCTTTTTGAATTCATGTTATGCCAATATGGATCACAAAATTAGAGGTCAGGGTGAGCAATTTGTACTTATCAATACAGATGATGCAAAATCGAGAAACATTAATAGTGGAGATAAAGTTCGCGTCTACAACGACAGAGGTGCTTTTGAAGGTGATGCAAAAATCACAGATGATGTTAATCCTGGCCTTATCATTGCTACACTAGGATATTGGCGTCAACTAAATAATGGAACGGTGAACAGTATAAGTTCCGCTGAATTTGTAAACATGGGACATGCGCCAACATTCTCTGATAATCTTGTGCAGGTTGAAAGCGCGTAATTAGTTTTAACTAACAACGTTTAGAAACCAGGTGTGTTTTTTTTCACCCAGTGGTCGCCTGTTGATGTTTTTTCTTTCTTCCAAAATGGAGCTCGTGTTTTGAGCTCTTCCATTATGAAGCGGCAGCTATCAAAAGCTTCTTTTCGGTGCTCAGACCATGTTGCAATTAATACGATATGATCACCAACTTCGATCTGCCCCACTCTATGCAATAATAATAAATCTAAAAGAGTAAATTTTTTCTTTGCATCATTTAAAATTTCATATAAATGCTTTTCTGTCATTTCAGGGTAATATTCGAGAAACATACTATCAATTTTTCGACCTTCATTAAAATCACGCATCGAACCGACAAACATAGCTGTTGCACCATATTTACCTGTAACTCGCAAATTTTTCTCATAATTCTCAATTTCATGAAAAGGATTAAAAGTTTTTTCACGAATACTAACTTTCATCATTAGCCTCCTGTAACAGGTGGAAAAAAAGCAACTTCATCTCCCTCATGCAATTGATGATTTGCCTTTACATATTGCATATTGACGGTAGCCATAACATTTTCGAATTCAATATTTTTTTCAACTTTTATTTTTTTCCATAAATCATCAACAGATGACGTCTCATCAATATTAATTTGGGTGCTAGACTCACCTATTAATTCTCGTAAACTAGCAAAATATTTAATTGAAACTTGCATTTTTCTAAACTTTTATATATCTACAGGCTTAATTTGAGTAATATAAAATATTATAACAAAGAGATAGCTTTATTATGACGAAATTGACTCATTTTAATAGGGAAGGCGCAGCACATATGGTTAATATTGCTGATAAAGCTGTGACACACCGAAAAGCCACTGCCTCTGGCATAATAAGCATGAAACCGGAGACATTGCGTCTTATTGTAGAAAAAGCCAGTAAAAAAGGTGACGTATTAGCGATCGCCAGAACTGCTGGAATTATTGCGTCAAAAAAAACAAGTGATCTTGTTCCTCTTTGTCACCCTATTGCACTTACACATATCAATATTGAATTAAATGTAAATGAAAATGAAAATATCATTACATGTGAATGCACTGCTGAAACAGAGGGTAAAACCGGCGTAGAAATGGAGGCACTTACATCTGTCCAGATAACACTTCTAACAATTTATGACATGTGCAAAGCAGTTGATCGAGAGATGATAATCTCAGAAATCAAGCTACTAAAAAAAATAGGAGGTAAGTCCGGTAGCTGGGTTAGAAGTTAATCATATTTAATATACTTAAACCTCTGATCATCGGGAGTTCCCTCAAGCGCTGAATCTTCGTCTTGTCCGGGTTGCCATAAAACCATCTCTTCTATTTTTTTTGCCAAATCAAAATCTTTATCGGTTACTCCCTTTGCAGCATGATTCATTAATTTAACAATAACAAAAGCATATGAAACCGTTAAGTCCGGGTGATGCCATGCTACTTCTGACAAATGCCCAACTGCATTGACAACCATTAAACTACCTTTCCATCCACTTGTTTTATATTTACGTCTTATCCAACCTTTTTCATAGTGCCAATTTGGTAGTTCATCCTTTAATCTAGCTTCAATTTCCTCAACTGAATATGCCTCATCTTTTTCTTTTTTACGCCACTGTGCCATTTATTAAAACCTCCTTTGATGCGATATTATTATCAATTATCTTTTTTTTGAAAATCATGTCTCTAATTCTTTTTACATACAACGAATCAACGCTATTTACACGATTACTTTTTTTGCATAACGCACCTCTGAATCCTAAATAATCAGGCTCGAGAGGTAAGAGAACATCAATATCGTTATGATTAAGTGAACCTGCTAAACCCGTTATTAATTTATTAGTTTTCGCTAATTTTATAAATTTATCAAGTACGTCATACTTAATTAAGGTGCAAAGACTTTGGTTAGACTTGTCTTCTGTATCTATCATTACACCTTTAACATTAGACCTCATTATCGTCTCTAGTTCGCTAATTTTTGTAATATTTTCAGCAAAAAAAACAACGACGATTTTTATGCCTTTCTTGCTAGATTCATTTATCGAATTTAAAAAATTCTCTGTGACATTTTTACCAAAAAGCCCTATTTTAACATAATCAACTCCAGTATTTGCTGTAGCAATAATCCTACTCATTAGTTCTGGGTTATCAGGATCGATATCTCCTATGGTTGCACTTGTTGGTAAAAAATTATCCACTAAACATACAATCGATCTAATAGTATTTAAATTAAGTGCGCCTAGTGCACCAAGTTTTGGATCTTTCAAATCAATGATGTCGACTCCGGCATTTAAAACAATTCTCGCTTCCTCTTTTGAAGTTACACTAGCTAACATTCTTGTCATATGTCATCACCCTTTATTATTTCTTTTTCTTTAATTTTTTTCATAAGCCAATCCCATGCAATTTTCTCATTCTTCCCTGCTGTCTTCTTTATGGCAATTGATAAATATTCAATTTCATTTTTAATTTTTTCAGGAGGCAGCATGTCAAGCCTGCTTACCAATATAGCCAATTCTAAAACTGCTTGCTGAGCACGATTAAATCCTTTAAATGATTTATGTATTACTTCGTTTACAGGACGACAGTAAAAATGAGGTCTAAGTTCATCCTCCTTCTCAGATAAAAGCTCAAGTTCAACATGACTTAATGCAGCTTTTAATCGATATCCCTTAACTTTTTCTGTTGGAAGCAAATCCCAATTCTTATGGTCAGTCAAACACCCAGCAAATATCCTAACATCGTCAGTACTATTAATAACACATGATTTATTTCTTTTTATATTTTCGAGTGTCGCCGATGGCTTAAAAGGTGCAATGATTATTGCTCCTCCCTCATTCCAGACACCCATTGGGGCAATGTGTGTCGAGCCATCTTGATTCATTGTTGTAATTATTACTTCGTATATCATTTTTTTTTATTTTTTTTTATTTTTTTTTCTTGCTTTCAAAGTACTGCCCTCGGATTTATAGTCATTCGATTGCTTCCGCATTTCTCTCATATTATGTGTTGCTTGCAGATCATCTTTCTTTTGTTCATCTGTTCTTTTTGAAGATGATGCTCCCCAATCAAGTTCCTCATCCTGCATGTACTTCTTCCCTAGTTGTAATGCAATCTGCGCTCTTGCTAGTTCTACGCCCATATAAAATGCATGTGGTGCATCATCCTGTATTAATTCTAATTCTGGGAATATATCAAAAGGATTCTCGCGCATACAAATACCATCTCGATTATAAACATGAATGCCGTTTTCATTTACCTGAATCCTGTAACTTGGATCTCTGACATCTTCATAGAATTCTTGAATTTCACTAGTATTATATTGAAAAGGTCTTCTTTCATGCATGCCTAATAAAGAACCACTCAGTCCTTTAGGTAAGCTATTATCTTGACGAGCAGAATAAAAGATACGACGGGCAATATCAGCCTCACGTATCGCACTTCGACAATGCGCACTTACTTGCGTTGCTAACACGGCATTTAAATGCATTTCAGAAATTAACCCAAATAGTATTGCATTTATTCCAGTTGTATCGGCTTCTGTTAATTCTGTTAAATTACCAATACCCATCATTATCTTAATATCCGGATACGCTTCACGTAACTCATGATAACGAATAATAGATTTTGTAAAACCAAAATGTACTGGATCTAATATTGGATCAGCAAAAAAAGGACGTCCTTTTGCGCTAAATTTTTCAATACTATTAAATAATGATTTCATATCAGTATGCTTATCTGGGATGAGTATTGGCGTAGAACTAACTTCATCTGCAATCCATAAGGTGCTTTCTTTGAGGCTTAGAAGAAAATCTGCGCCCGCTTTTCCTCCACGTAGTAATTCATCTTCATTTAATGAATCAACGCTGACTTTGAAGCCGGCTTGATGTAGTTCTTTAACCACATCCTCCAGGTGTGGAAATGGTGTATCAGGTAAACAACCTATATCAATAACATCTGCACCATCTTGACGATATTTTTCAGCTCTTTTAAGGATTACATCAATATCAACCATCGGAGCATCAACGATTTCTGCGAATATCTTGACTTCGTGTTTACTTAAATCGACAGGTTTACAATCTCTTCCAAAAAAAGTTGGTATATCCTTCATATCTATTGTCCCTCTTACGCAAGGAACACCAATCTCATCAGAGAGTTTTGAGAGATCCCCGCGACAAAGTCCAGGAACAATAACTCTGTCTATATGTTCAATATTAGTTATTCTGCGAGCAATCATTTGAGCTGTCATAAGAGCAGCAACACTCACACCTATGTTTCTAATTTCGTATGTAAATTCCGTTGGCGCCATCTCCTTGAGTATTCTCTCAAGACGTTTTTGCGCTAATTTTCCAGTTAGAAAAAGAATGTTTTCTTTCGGTGTTTTATTCATCTCAAATGATTATAGTCGCGCATGATTATTTAATAGAGTGTTATTTTTCGCGTTTCAACTGGTTGATATAAACCAATCTTCGTTAAAATTAATTTCAAATAGCGTATAATAAAAAAAGCAAAAAACAATAATTTAATTTAAAAAGTGCATATATAATATTGATTTATATAGGTATTTATGTTTAACTTTAATTGGTCGCCTACATTGGCATGATTATCGCAGTATATTCCATTATAAATAAGTCTAAGTTAATTAAACGGGTCAATAAATCATATGCGAATTCATTTGTTGGGAACAGGAGCAGGTGGGGGTTATCCTCAATGGAACTGTAATTGTGATAATTGCAGCCGGCTCAGAGCGGGCACAATCAAAAGCTCCCCCCGAACACAATCATCGATAACAATTAGTGGAAATAATGAAGATTGGGTTCTATTCAATGCTTCGCCAGATATACGTGCTCAAATAGAATCATTTCCGCCACTTCAGCCTGCACGAAAAATTAGAGATACGGGTATTTGTGCGATTATCTTATGCGATGCTCAAATTGATCATACTACTGGATTGATTATTATGAGAGAGCATGACAAACCTTGGGATGTTTATTGCACATCTGCAGTTTACGAGGATATGACTACAGGCTACCCAATATTTAATATGTTAGGGCATTTTCGAGGAGTTAATTGGAACGAAATTAAAACCGATCAATCGTCTTTTACTGTTCCAAAAGCAGATAATCTAGTTTTTACTGCTGTACCATTAAAGAGCGAAGCTCCTCCCTACTCTCCACATCGACATGCTACAGTCCCAGGGGATAATGTTGGCTTTAAAGTTGAGGATAAAAATACCAATAAAAATCTTTTCTATGCGCCAGGATTAGGTGTTATAGAAGATCATGTACTTGAATATATGAATGATGCTGACTGTATATTGGTAGACGGTACAGTGTGGACAAATGACGAAATGTCTCGTCATGGCATTAGCAACAAATTAGCAAGTGAAATGGGGCATTTAGACCAATCTAGTAAAGGTGGTATTATGGAGACATTAAGTAGTCTTAAAAAACCACGTAAAATTTTAATTCATATCAATAACACTAACCCCATATTGGATGAAGATTCTTCTGAGCGAAAAAGGTTAACTGATGCAGATATAGAAGTTTCATTTGATGGTATGGAAATTGTAATTTAAATCTTGGAAAAATAAAAAATGACAACAAGTAATAAACCATGGAGTCGTGAAGAATTTGAGAAAAAGCTTCGCTCAAAAGAAATGTACTATCATATTAATCATGATTTTCATATTTTAATGAATGAAGGAGGCTTGGATAAAGAAGCTGTTCAAGGCTGGGTGGCTAACCGTTTTTACTACCAAACAACTATACCAATAAAAGATGCAGCAATTATGTCTAACTGCACAGATCGCAATGCAAGAAGGCAATGGGTTCAAAGAATTATTGATCATGATGGTGTTGAAGGTGATGATGGTGGTATTGAAGCTTGGCTCCAATTAGCTGAGGCTGTTGGATTGTCTAGAGAAGAAACATTATCCTACGAACATGTTCTTCCGGGTGTAAGGTTTGCAATTGATGCATATCTTAACTTTGCAAGAAGAGCCACATGGGAAGAAGCGGCAAGCTCATCATTAACAGAATTATTTGCCCCTAAAATTCATCAAAAAAGACTGGATAACTGGCCTGATCTATATCCATGGATTGATGCAAAAGGTTACCAATATTTTCGCAAAAGATTAAAAGAGGCGCGGCGTGATGTCCAACATGGATTAGATATTACGCTTGAATACTATAAAACAAGAGCAGAACAAGAGTATGCGCTTAGTGTTTTACAATTTAAACTTGATATTCTATGGACTATGCTGGATTGCATGTGGATGGCTTATATTGAGAAAAAACCCCCATTTTATAACTGTACATAGGTGCCTAATTGAAGCTTGAAAATGAAACTATACTTGAAATCGTACCTACTTTTCGTGTTCAATGGGAAGAAGTCCAAGACTGCTATGTGGTGCTTTACCCAGAAGGGATGGTTAAACTAAGTCAGAGCGCTGGGGAAATTATGAAACGTATAGATGGCAAAAAAACAATAATTGACATCATTAATGATATTTCAGCTACTTTCGAAGGAGCTGATGTAACAGAAGATGTTATGAAATTTTTGGAGGTTGTTTATGGCAACGGTTGGATTAGAAACAAATAATCAATCAAGACCTTTATGGTTGCTTGCTGAGCTGACGTATCGATGTCCGCTGCAATGTCCATACTGCTCAAATCCGGTAGAAATGGCTAAATATAAAAATGAACTAAGCACTGATGATTGGATAAGAGTAATGCAGCAAGCTCGAAAGATGGGTGCAACACAACTAGGATTTTCTGGTGGTGAGCCTTTAGTTAGAAAAGACCTTGAAGTGCTTATAAAGGAAGCTAGAAGTCTTGGCTATTATACAAACCTGATTACATCAGGAGTCGGTATGGATGAAAAGCGAATTTTGGCATTCAAAGAAGCTGGCCTTGACCATATTCAAATTAGTTTTCAAGCAAGTAACGAAGAACTTAATAATTACATAGGTGGGACAAAATCATTTCAACATAAATACGAAATGGCAAGACTTGTAAAAGAATATGAATATCCGATGGTACTTAATATTGTTTTGCATCGTAAAAATGTCGATCAGATAAAAGACATTCTTGATATGACCGTTGATCTAAATGCTGATTACGTAGAACTCGCAAGCACTCAATATTATGGGTGGTCAAGAGTTAATATAGACCAATTACTTCCAACAAAAGAACAGTTAATACATGCTGAGTCTGTCGCTCGTGAATATCAGGAAAAAATGAAAGATAAAATGAAAATAATCTACGTCATTCCTGATTATTTCGAAAACCGACCTAAAAAATGTATGAATGGCTGGGGTAATATTTTCTTAACTATCGCTCCTGATGGCAGCGCTCTACCCTGTCATGCCGCAGGTCAATTACCTGGGCTTGAATTTCCAAATGTAAGAGATCATGGAATTGATTGGATTTGGAATGACTCTCCTGATTTTAATAAATTCAGAGGAACCTCGTGGATGCAAGAGCCATGCAAATCGTGTGATGAGAAACATAAAGATCTTGGAGGATGTCGCTGCCAAGCTTACATGCTTACGGGCGATGCAACTAATGCTGATCCGGTTTGTGATAAATCACCATTTCATGAAACATTACACAATGATGTAAAACGTATCGATAAATTATCAGGCAACAAAGAATTTGAATCTAAACCTTTGGTATTTAGAAATATGAAAAATTCAAAGGATATTATGACTGATAAGAAAACACCCGAAATAGTTTAATTTTGCGAAGATAAGATAGCCCATGCTGTCTCAATGGCTTGTTTATTTGGCAATACATCATGTACACGAAAAATCTTTACCCCTGCTAATACTCCCAGTGTTGTTGTCGCCGCTGTTGCTCCAATAAGGTCAGATGGTTTATTAACGGCGCATATTTCACCCATAAATCTTTTTCGGCTTGTACCCAAGAGTACAGAGTACCCTGTATCAACAAAAGTTTTCATATTATTCAGTAACTTAAGATTGTGTTCACTCTTTTTTCCAAAGCCTATTCCTGGATCGATAATTATATTTTTTTTATCAATACCACTATTTACACATTCTTCCGCTCGTTTTTTAAGAAAAAATAAAATTTCAGATACAACGTTCTTGTAACTAGGACTATTTTGCATTGTCTCAGGGGTTCCCTGCATATGCATGATGATATATGTACACTTCCTATTGGCACACAGTGAGATAATTTCAGGGTCATCATTACCTCCCGATACATCATTTACAATTTCAGCGCCGGCGTTAATCGCTGCTTCAGCAACATCTGATTGTGTTGTATCAATGCTAATTTTTACATGATTTGGTTTTGTTTCATTTATTGCTTTTATTATATGGATAACCCGTTCTTTTTGTTCATCACTTGGAATTCGCTGAGAACCTGGTCGAGTTGACTCACCACCAATATCAATAATATCGGCACCTTCATCAATCATTCTTTTCCCTTGAGATACAGCTGAATCAAGATTATTAAATTTCCCTCCATCTGAAAAACTATCTGGAGTAACATTTAAAATACCCATTATTTTAGGTTTAATTTTCATATTATTTCACATTAATTAATGTAGCTAGTTCATTGGTGGCATTTATTAGCGCATCAGTAATTTTTGGTTCGCCTGCTAGGTGACCTGCATTTGGAACGAGAATAAGTTTTGAATTTGGTAATTTATGATACAAATAAGACGATGCCTCCGGTAAACAAGTAATATCATGACGTCCATGAATAATTCTAATGGGGACATTAGGTATCTTTTTTATATTTTTAACAATCTGGTCTTCTTTAATAAAATAATTATTTTTTGCGTAATGAATTTCTATTTTAACATCGTTAATTAATTTATCTTCATCTTCATCTTTGTCGAGCTGGTACTCTTCATCAAAACTATGGGTAACCACTCTTCCTGCCCATAGCGACCATGCTTTTGCTGCTATTAACTGTGTATCCTTATCAGTTGAAAAAATATTCTTATACATTGAACCAACTAAATCTTTTTTTTCATTATCACTAAAAATAGATAAAAATTCTTGCCAATAATCAGGATAAATTCGATTTACACCTTCACCCACAAACCAAGACAGATCTTTCTTTCTAGCTAAAAAAGAGCCTCTTAAAATAATTCCTGATACATTTTTTGGATATGATTCAGCATAAAGCAAAGCTAGTGTTGCCCCCCATGAACCGCCAAATAGTATTAATTTTTCAAGATTTAAGCGTTCTCTGATTGCGTCTATATCACTTAGTAATTCAGACGTACTATTGTGCGTCACAGAACCATTAGGTAATGAACGGTTACAGCCTCGTTGGTCGAACAAAATAATACGATATTTGTCTGGATTAAAATAACGTCTATGATTTGCATTACATCCAGAGCCAGGCCCCCCATGTAAAAATATAATGGGAATTCCTCTCGGATTTCCAGTTTGCTCAACATACACCTGATGCTCTGTATTAGTATCAAGAAAAAAACTATCAAATTCAGTAATTTCCGGATAAAGTTCTTTTAACATATTTAATCCTAAGTTAACTCTGAAAGACCATCTATTAATTCTGGTATAAACTTTTCGTACTTACGCCATCTATCTCGAGATGTTTGATATATTGGTTGCTTCGCTTGCCAACTACTTGATGTATGTATTGCTCTTCCTGTTTTGTAAAATTCGACACATTGATCTTCCCAATTTAGATTGCAATGACTGATCATTTGTTTTGCAGTATTTTCTATATCATTAATTATCTTATCATAATGAATATCTAATATTTTGTCTCCGTATAAGCCGTTCCAATGAGCCATTAATCTACTATATTCTTTATACCAAAAAAGAATATCATCGAGCTGAAATGAATACTTATGTTCTGAATTAAAATTTTGAAAATATATTGATAGGCAAGTATCAATAGGGTTTCGCTTTGCATGTATTATCTTTGCATTTGGAAAGAGCATAAATATATAGCCTATATATAAAAAATTATTTGGCATTTTATCAGTTACACGTAGAATATTTTCTTGCGCAAGATAAGAATTGATTTCCTTTAGATATATTTCAGAATCTCGGCGTATGATTTCTTCTGCCTTATTGTCACTATTTATTAAACTCAGTAATCTTTCGGGATAGGATTCGGTATTTGATTTAATAGTTCTTTCATATGCAATTCTTCTAATATAATTTAATTCTCCTGCGCCATGCACAGATGAGTGACTTGAAATAATCTGCTCAATTAATGTGGTGCCGCTCCTGGGTGAACCTATAATAAAAATGGGTGCTTCAGATAAATTTCCTATTTCAGTAAAATGATTAATAAATTTTTTAGTGAAAACATTGATTATAGAATCAATTTTTCTAGAGTATAACTCCGACTCGAAGTTAATTTTTTTACTTCTAATATCATTAGCTTTTTTATAGTTAGAAAATGCTTTGTCATACTCCCCTAAGTCATTATACATTTTACCTAACGCATAGAATCCAAAAAGATTTTCTTTATTTTTTATAACACCTTCAAGCTTATGAATATATTCTCTATCAGACTCATCTACTTTTTTACATTGAGAGTAGCCATAGTAAGCTTTTTGATTATACGGATCGTTTTTTAGTACTTTTTTATAAATTGATTCTGACTCGATAAAATTACCTAATAGTTGTTGAATTGATGCTTTTCCATTAAGAGCTATTGTGTTTTCTTTTTCTATATCTAAAATAGAATTATAAATAATATCTGCTTTAGTTAAATCTCCATTACTTACTAAGCACGATGCAAATTCTAAATTTAAATCACGGTGACTTTTTATTTTATCACTTATTTTTTTATATACCTCTAAAGCTTTTTCATTACTATTACTCTCGACATACAGTGTCGCTAGAGCGCGGTATGTTTCAAGCGAACCCGGGTTAAACTTAATTGCTTTTTTGAAATATTTAATTGCTTTAACGGAATAACGATTTGGATCTAATACATAAAGAGCAAGACCTAACGTATGGTATAAGTTTTCTGAGGGTTTAAGTTTAATAATTCTATCAATTGTTTCTACTGATTCCTTTTTCTTACCTAGCGCCTCCTGTGTTACTGCTAAATTAAATAAAGCTCTAATATAATTGCTATTGAACTTTACCGCATTGAGATATGCTTTTTCAGCAAGAACCATATTCCCCCTTGCGCTATGAACTGAACCTAAATTTAGCCATGCTTCTGAGTAATTTGGACGTAAATCTATCGCTTCTTCTAGTAGATGTATTGCTTTGTCGTAGTCTTTTATGTGATTTGCAAGTAATGAATAATTACAAAAATAAAGGGGGTTTTTACTTAATGAAATTGATTTTTGAAAATACTCGCTTGCAAGTTCTAATTTACCTTGTTGGAAATAAATAAGACCTAAAAAATGAATACAATCTGGGCTATCTGGTAAAACTTGCAATAATTCATCATAGACCTTTTTTGCATCATCCAAATAACCATTTTGTTGCAGTTTTTGGGCTTGTTGATATTTTTTTGTGAGGAGTTCTTTGCTTGGAACTTTATCTTCTATGATAGTTTTCTTCGATTTAGCCATGCTGTAATCTTAGATATCATTTAATATATCAGTTCTTTTTTTCTTGTATTCTGCATCAGTAATAAGATTTTTTTCTTTAAGTTCTAGAAGTTTTTGAAGTCTTTCTTCAACACTTAAGCTTTCAGATTTATTTCCAGCCTCCATTTCTTTTCGCATACGTGCCATTTCTAATCGTATTTCACGCCTTTCTTTTGCTAACTTGGCAGCTTCATCTTTTAGAAGTTTTTCTTGCTTATATTCTTTAGATTTTTTTCTCTTATTTTCTTTTGAAAGTATTGCAACTTGTTTAGTTTTTTCCAAATTCAATCTAAACCAATCCTTCCTTGTTTTGCCTTCGACTTTTGCGTTCTCAATACCATCAACTTTAAGAATATTCTTATCTAGCATTGAAGAGGCCTTTTTTCTTTTTCCTAAAGTAAAGAAATATTTTGGTTTTGTTGTTGCTGTTCCTGCGTAAGCAACTTCTTTTCCCCTGTCTGGTGGACGATCCCAGTCTCCAAGAATTATATTTAACATTCCATCCAGGTAAAATGCTCTTCCCGCTGTGTAAACCGTTTCAGCAGTACCAAGTGAGCCTTTTTTTCTTCCTACTATAGCAAAAACAATATCCTGGTTAACGTCAGCAATTCTTAACCCGCCGCTAATGTGTTCTGCTAGTAAACGTGCCTGCTGCACAGTAAATACCCTTTCAGCAACCCCCTCATCATAATAATCTTTGTCCCACAGCTCGAGCAATAATAGTGCATCACCAACATCTTCCTTTTTAAGTTCAATGGGATGACTGTTTTGAGGAGTTTTGCCAGATGCACTCTTATCTTGTTTCGACAATTTAATATATAAATTTTGCCCTGATTCCCATAAGACCGTGTTTGCATGCAGACTACTTCCAAATAGGAGTAACGCTGAGACTACAATTAATATTTTTGTTGGAAAAACCCTGTATACGGTCATATTTTTAAACCAAATAGCACTAATTAGGTTGCATATAAATCGTTACCTTTAATTATACAGACAAAACTAAGATTAGGTATATACAAAATCAATAACAAAAAAAAACGCACCGAAGTGCGTTTTTTTATACTACTAGATTCTCTAGATAGAATCGTTTATCAATAAACGACTTACCAGAAAATGAAACCACCAACAGCCATGTTTGAAATCTTACCAAACTGACCTGATTGGTCGTTATACTCAGCAACAACTTTCAACCAAGAGTTCACATCATGGTATACACCAATAGTG
>MDSV01051072.1_pt1 | contig 65523 bp, 39 predicted proteins | sample 810851 | NCBI WGS metagenome assembly MDSV01 (sample SAMN05326640, study PRJNA326480) | marine metagenome | isolation source: seawater | place: Atlantic Ocean: North East | collected 2012
AGAACGCCGCCGATGACGCCAAGGACGCGGAGACGAGAAACGCGCGCGGATTTCCGGATTCGCCGGGCGTGCGCGACGCGCGTCGCGTGCACGGAGACGACGCCATCGCACCGCCGAGCGCGCGCCCGCCGAATCGCCGGAACAAGGCGGCAGCGCTCGCGCTCCGAACGGGCCAGGGTTTCCTCGATCGCGAGCACGACGCGTTCATCGATTACTTCGCCGACGCGGAGGACTGGTTCGCCGCCCGCAACGCGTGCTACGCGCACGCGTGGGACGACAGCGGCACGCGGCTGCTGGTCACCGGCGGACCGCTCGCGTACGGCCTGAAGGGGTGCTACGTCGGGGTGTGGCGCTGACGACGCGGACGACGCTGACGACTGTCGGACTGACGGTTTTGCGATACGGCATCCCTTCTTTTTCGACACGCGTGAGGGTTTCTCTTTCGGACGAACGCGGCGCGTCGGCGCGCGGTACCACGATACCTCGATTCTTTTTCCGGTTGTACACGACGCTCATCAGACACGAAAAGACGCGCGCGGCGCGAAACTCGCCGATCGCCGAAAGGATGTTCCTCGAGTCGCGCGTTCGCTCGCTCTCTCGCGACGCGTCGTCGTTCGCGTCGTCGACGCGTCTTCACAACGCGCTGCGCACGCCGACGGGTCCGGCGTCGTCCTCGGACGCGGCGTGTGTTTTTTCTTTCCCGTTCGGGGCGGTCTCCCGTAGCCACCGGTCGATTTCCTCGAACGTCCGGTCCGCGCGTTCCACCGGGAACCAGTGCCCGGCGCCTTTCATCTCGCGCCACGCGCTCCCATCCCCCCGCGCGCGCTTCGCGTCGATCGCCGCCAGCCACGCGTCGCCGTGGAAGCGAGCCGGCTTGTTCCCGCCGAACAGAAACAGCACGGGGCACGAAGGCGCGAACGCACGCGACGCGCGCGTCTCATCAGACGCGGACGCGGACGCGCCGCCCGCGAAAGTTTCGTCGCCGTTTCGTTCTTCTCTCCCCTTTTCGCGCGGACTTTGAACCGACGGCGCGACGTCGCGCCAAAAGGCGACGTACGGCCAATTCAGCCGCGCGCGGACGACCGCGTCGGAGACCGAGCCGTCCTGGTTCCGAGTCACGGGCGCGCCGGCGAATCGCGCGAATCGGGTGGTCATCGCGTCCCCGATCGCGCCGCCGACGAAGTGCGCGGCGAGGAGCCAAGCCTGGTAGGCGACGACGAACGCCTTCTCCTTTGCGGAAAGACCGCGCGCGTCGCCGCCGACGTCCAGCGCGACGACGGCAGCGATAAGCTCGGGGACGAGTTTCTGGACCTTGAACCCCACGACGCAGCCCCAGTCGTGGCATACCAGCGTGACTCTTTGCCTCTCCGCGCGCGGAGGAGACGCGCGTTCGGTTTCAATCGCGACGCGCGCCGCGCGCGCGACGTCCCTCGCGGCGACGTTGAAATCCGCCTGCTCGGGATCGGACCCGCCGGGGTACCACGGCAAGGGCACGCACACGCACGTGTGCCCCCGCCTCGAGAGGCGCGCGATGAGCGGGGTCCACATGTCGACGCTGTCCGGCCAGCCGTGCACGAACACGAGCGTCCGCCCGTCGGGGGAGGGCCACGCGGGCTCCACGGTCTTCACGCGCGGTTGGTCGCGCGACGACGCGGGAGCTCGAATCGAGTTGCGAGTCGCCATGGCCGATGAAGGTGATGTGCCGCGGGTTCGCGCCCTGCGTGGTAGCGCCGACGCGGCCGCGAACGGAAACGGTCGCGCCGTGACCGCGCGCATGCGTTCTGCGCGCCTCGAGGCGCGTCCCGGAGTGCTCGTCTTCCGGGGCTCTCGGAAGTGCCGACATTTTCGAGGAAAAACACTGCGCGCACACGCTTACCTGGCACTGAACACCTGGAAAAGCCGGCGTCGGCGGCGCTGTGAGCCCACGTCAAGCCGCGCCGGTTCGGAGCCACCGGACGACCGCCCGTCGCGCCGCTTTCGTGTCGACTACCGCTCGCGCGCGTGCAACACGCTCGAGGCGCCTTCTACTCGAGCAGATTCGCGCCGCGCGTCCGGGCTCGTCATGACCGCCGCCGCCGCCGACGATGCCGTCCCATCGGCGAGTGAGAACCCGAAGCAGCGCCCGGCGGACGGCCCCAGGTTCGATCGCCTGCGCCCCCCCCTTCGCGCGGAGAGCCTCGCGGTGCTCAAGGCGCAGGGCTTCGAGCGCGCGACGCCCGTGCAGGCGGCGACGATAGGCCTGCTCGCCGGGAACAAGGACGTGGCGGTCGAGGCGTGCACCGGGTCGGGCAAGACGCTGGCTTTCGTCTTGCCGCTGGTAGAGATATTGGCGCGCGCGGAGACGCCCTTCCGGAAGCACTCCGTGGGTGCGATCGTGGTCTCGCCCACCCGGGAGCTGGCGAAGCAGATATACGACGTCCTCGTGCCTTTTCTGCGCGGCCTCGACGTCGAGGCGGGCGAAGCGCCGCGAGGCGCGAACGGAGGCGCGCGCGCGATGCTGCTGGTCGGCGGAACGGACGCCGCCGCCGACGCCAAGCGTTTCGCCGACGGCGGCGCGACGGCGCTCGTCGGCACGCCCGGCCGGCTGGACGACGTGATGGTCCGCTGCAAAGCGATGGACTTGAAACGCGTGGAGCTTCTGATCCTCGACGAAGCAGACCGGTTGTTGAGCATGGGGTTCGTGAAGACGCTCAACGCCATCATCGCGCGTCTGCCGAAACAACGCCGCACCGGCTTGTTCAGCGCCACGCAAACCGAGGAGACCGAGGAGCTCGCGCGCGCGGGCCTGCGGAACCCCGTGCGCGTGACCGTGCGAGACGCCGCGTCGCAGGCGGCGGCGAAGGCGGCCACCGCCGCGGGCGCGCCCGCCACGTCCGCGGCTGCGCGCGGGAAGCTCCCCGCGCAGCTCCGGCTGACTTACAAGATTTGCCCGGTGGACCGAAGACTGTGGCACCTGCGCGAGTTTCTTCGCGGCGGCGACGCGCGGGGGAAGAAGACGATCGCGTATTTCCTGACGTGCGCGTGCGTGGACTACTTCGCGACGGCGCTGGAGCCCGACGGGCCCGCGGACCCCAACGCGCCGGACGGCTCGTCGATCACCGACGCGCGATCGAACGAACGCCGCGCGTGCGAGGTGATCGCGCTCCACGGCAAGATGAAGCAGTCGCAGCGCGAGGCGGCGCTTTCGCGATTCGCGCGTTCGCGCGACGGCGCGCTTCTGTTGTGCACGGACGTGGCGGCGCGCGGACTGGACATTCCAGGCGTGGACTGGGTGGTGCAGTTCGACGCGCCGCAGGACCCCGCGGCGTTCGTGCACAGGGTGGGCCGGACCGCGCGCATGGGCCGCGAGGGCGCGGCGCTGCTGTACCTGGCGCCGCACGAGGCGAGCTACGTCGAGTTCCTGCGGGTGAGGCACATCAAGGTGACCCAACACGACGGGAACGGGTCCGAGGAAGCCGGCGACGCGAACGGGTCTCGGGACGGCGTCGGGACGCGCGACGCCGCCGCGAACGAAGCGAGCCGCGAGGCGACGGCGGGGGATTCCGAGGAGGAGAACGCGTCGGGTTCGGAGGATGACGACGCGGAGGAGGAGGAAGATTCCGAAGATTCCAAAGACGCCGAAGATTCGGACGACGGCGACGACGACGACGACGCCGCTGCGAGGCTGGGCGCCGACGAGTTGAACGCCGCGCTTCGCGCGCGTTCCGAGACAAACCGCGAGGCGATGGAGAAGGGAACGCGCGCGTTCGTGTCGTACATGCGCGGGTACAAGGAGCACCACTGCCGGTTCATCTTCCGGCACAAAGAGCTTCAGCTCGCGAGGCTGGCGAACGCTATGGGGCTGCTTCGGCTCCCGCGCATGAAGGAGATCAGGAAAGCGCCCAAGGCGGCGACGGCGGGGTTCGTGGAGAGCGCGGTCGACCCGGACTCGGTGCCGTACGCGGAGAAGGCGAGAGAGAAGCAGCGGCGCGGCGCCAACGCCGCCGCCGCCGCCGCGCGCGCCGAGGCGGAGGCGCGCGGCGAGCTGAGCGGGGGCAAGGCGGCGCGAGAGAAGCGCAAGCGCGAGCAGGCGGCTAGGGAGGCGGCGCGCGCGAACGGCGAGAAACGGCTCACCGCTTCGAAGCGGCGACAGCAAGAGTCGCGCGAGGACCTGGACGACATCAACGACGATTACCGCGCGCTGAAGAAGCTGAAGAAGGGCAAGATCAGCGAGGAGGAGTTTGACTTCGAGCTCGGGTTCGAGCAGCCCGTGGGGGGCGGGCGCGACGGGAAAAACTACGCCGAGGAGAAGCGGACGCGCGACGACGCGCGTCGGGTCGCCGGGTTTCAAAACGACCGAGCGTCGCGCCTTCACGGCGCCGCCGCCAGGGCTGCGGAGAAAAAGCCGAAGCCGTCCAAGCCGAAGCACCTGAAGAATTCCAAAGCCAAGGGGGGGGGCAGGGGAGCCAAGGCGATGAAGAAGAAGAAGTTCGGAAAGTGACGACGAGAATCGAAAGCCGCGGAACGCGACGCGCGTCGCGACGCGTTACGGTAGACTACCGAATCTGTACCGGCAGTCGTAAATGCTCGTTTTATCACGCTCGTCTTTTCACGCACGCGTACGCGATTTTCAAAAACGCCGCGTCGTCGCGCGAAAGGGTCACCGAAACGTCTCGCGCGCCGTCGCCAGCGCCCGCGCGGCGGCTTCGTTCGGGGACATCCTCTCTCGCGTCGTCAGACGCGCGAACTCGGCTCGAATCCAATCCGCCACGGGGTCCGCCGGCGTCGCCGCCGGCGTCCGCGCTCGCGTCTCGCTCGCCTCGGGAACCTCCCCCGCGCGCCCGAGCTCGCCGAGCTCGCCGAGCTCGCCCCGCGCCGCGCGCCACGCCAGGCTTCCGGTGGTCCGACCGCGCGACTCGTCTCGGTTTTCCGCGGGCGAAGAAATCGTCGCGTCGGGCGACGCAGAAACAGTCGCGTCGATGAGCTCTTTCTCTTCGCGAGCGTCGCGCGCCGCCAGTCGGAGCGCGCGAGTCGCCTTCTCTTCTCCGTCGCGCGGCGCGGCGCGCAGCGCGTCCCGCCGCGCCGCGAGCGCGTCCGCGACCCAGACCTCGTCCGCTCGGTCCGGCAGAACCGAGCGCCTTACACCCAGAGTCTGGCCCTCGAAATCAAGCACGTACCGTCTCGTGACGTCCAAGACGTCCTCCGTACCGAACGCCACGACGAAGGAGAGCTTTTTCCCCCACCCCTTCTCGTACATGCGGGGCGCGTCGCACGCGTCCTCGCACGAGTCGCAGTGGAGCCACCTTTCCTGCGACTCGCTGTACACCTCCGTCCAGACGTGGTCCGTCCAGTCCAGCACCCATCGCGCCTCGAACCCGAGCGCGCGGCAGCACAGCGTGAAGCAGTTGGCCCACTCGCCGCACCGCCCCGCGCGAGTCGCGAGTAACTTGACGGCGTCGTTGTAGCGTGGAAACCGTATCGCCGCCCCGCACGTCTTCGACGCGCACGTGTACGTCTCGACCCGGCTCGCGCCGTGCTTCGCTTCGTCCGGCGTGGGCACGCCGGGCCCCGCGAACGCGGGCGCGTCCGTGCAGCCGCACACCCCGCACGCGGGCGCGTCGCACCACGCGAAGAACTCGCGCTTGAACCACCGGAGCAAGCGCAGCAACAGCGCGTCAGCGTGGGACACGCTTTTTTGACGCGACGAATCCGCGGTCCGCCCCGAACCCGGTTCCGCGTTCGACCGGGCCTCCGCCGCGGCTTTCTCCGCGGCTCGCGCCACGAGCGCGTCTGCCTCGCGCTTCAGGCGCTGGACGGGGATCACCGCGAGCGCCGCGGCGCGTGACTCCGCGTTCTCGTACGCGAGCACGGTGCGCACGCCTCCGTCGAGTCGCCGCGCGAAATCCTCGCGATGCGACGTCACCGCGTTCGCGGACGCCTCGCGGCGCAACAGCTCAGCGGCCGCCGCGCGGTCCTCCTCTTCCTGAAGCGACCGCGCGAGCCGCTCGTCCGCGTCCATCGCGAAGCGGGGGACGCGATGCGCGCGCTCGGCGAACTGAGTGAAGCTACGGGCGCGCTGATGACGAAAACGCCGAACGTGCGCCTCGGATCCGAACATCTTTGGACCTTCCGAACTTGAAACGTCGTCAGAGAGACGCTCGCGACACTCCACAGCGGCGCGATGACGACGCGGACGTGCTGGGGATGCGGCACGTCCCTGTGTCCCCCCAAGCTCCCGTCCGGCGCGGACGCGCCCAGGTTCAAATGCACGTGGTGCCTCGCGGTGAACGAGCCCGCCTTCGTGTTCGTGAACCGTCGCCGCAGCCGGCGCGCGCGGATGCGAGCGCGGTGGCGTCAGCTGGAGGCGGTGTTCGCGCGTTGGGGCGGGCGCGCGCTCGCGCTCGCGGTCGTGCTCGTCTCGCTGAGCGTGGGGTGGGCGCAGATCGCGCACTTGGCGCCCGCGGTCGCGGGCGACTCGCGCGTGGCGCAGGGCGCCATCGTCGCGGTGACTCTGTTCTTCCTGGGCAACGTCTTCTTCAACTACGCCCTCTGCTCGGCGCGGCGCGCGGGCGTCGTCGAGGCCGCGCCGCGACCGGTGGCGTTTCGGAACGAGTCGCGAACGAGCCGTCGTCGCGACTCGAGCGCCGTGGAAGACGGGATCGCGGAGACGTGCTTCGCGAACGCCCCCGGGTTCGACGCTGCGCGAGGACGACGTGAAGACGACGGCGGCTCGGCGAACGACGCGAGCGACGTTCGCGGCGAGATCCCGCGGGGCGCGTTCGCGGGATGCGTTCCGTGCGCGCCGTGCCAAGCCGCCAAGCCGCCCGGCGCGCACCACTGCTCGACATGCAAGCAGTGCGTGCAGGCGATGGACCACCACTGCCCGTTCGTGGCGAACTGCGTCGGCGCGGACACCATGCGGCACTTCTTGTTGTTCGTGGGGTACGTCGCCGTCGGCAACCTCTTCGGGCTCGCGTTGTGCGCGCTCGCCGCGACTCGCGCGGACGTCAATCGCGGCGAATCGAACGAATCCGTCGGATCCGACCCGGCCGTTCCCGCGGTCGCCGCGTTTCTCGAGGCGCTCGGCTCGAAGCGGCAGTTCGATTTCGGGTGGAACGACGCCGCGGAAGAGACGCTCGCGGGTTTCGACGACTTCGCAAACGGAAACGGAAACGGCGCGCGTAGATATCTGTTCGGATCGCGATTTCTCGCGCGTCTTCTCGGGCCGCCGCCCCGAACCGCGAAGGCGCTCCTGCGCTCCGGGTCGCCGCGCGGCGCGCTCTCGCTCGTCGCGCACTGCGCATACTACGCGACGCGGGGTCTCTCGCGCATCGTCGCCGCGGCGTTCGAAGAGGCGCCGGACTGGGTCGGGTGGTGGGCTTGGCAGCTCTGCGTCGGCGGAATGATCTGCGTCACGACCGGGCTTTTGTTCTGGTCCACGCTCAGAGGCGTCGCCGCGGGCGAGACGTACGTCGAGAGCCTCAAGCGGCGCGGCGGATCCGCCGCGCGCGGAAAGGACACGCGCGAAGACAACGATCCCGCTCGAGAGGCTTTTTGCCCTTCGGCGGCGTACGACTGGTTCGACGCGGTCACCTGCGGCTGCGTCGTCGGGTCGGCGGGCCCCGCGCCCTGGTCGCGCGTCGGCGCGTTTCACCTGCGGCAGGTTTTCGGGTCCGGGCCGGTTTGGTGGTGGGCTTTGCCGCTGACGAAGCCCCCGGCGGGCGCTAGGAACGGCGCCGGATTGAGCAAAAAGGGAAAGTAGGTAGTACTATACATAGCTCCGGTAGTGCGACGGGTAGCACGCGCGCGAGCTCGTAATAACACGCGGTCATCGTAACGCGCGCGTATGATGTGAAAACGCGTCATCGAGCGTTTCGCGCGCCTCGTCTCGTCACCCTCTCGCCTCTCTGCGTTCCCGCAGCCGGCGCAAGATGGCGCCGGCGGTGGCTTTAGGTGCGCCCTCTAACCCTCTCCGGTATCGCCATTCCAGCCGGAGCGTATCGCTCTCGGCGCGCTCCACCGCCAAAGGAGGGCACGCGTCCGCGTCCGCGCCCTTCTCTTTCAGCACAACAGCGATCGACCCCGGGGAAAGCGCCTCGCACGCTCGTCTCGACCCCGGGGTCAAGTGTTTGAACGACACGTCGCGCCCGAAACTCGAAAGCAGCCTCTCGACGTCGCGCGTCGGCATCGCCACGAACCGTTCGCCGAGACCCGACGACGCCGCGACCCGACGCGCCAGCGCGGACGCGCCGTCTTGTGTCAGGCGGTACGTCGAGACGAACGACGCAGGGGTCATCGCCGGCGCGTGAGGCGAAGTCGAGCATCCGGAAGCGCTCGAACCCCCGTCGTTCCGCTTCCTGATCTTCCACTCGCCCACCCCCGCGCCTCGCCTTTCGAAGACGCGCGCGCCGCCCCACACGCACTTCACCCGCGACGCTTCGCCCGCGTCGTTACAGAACTGGGCCTTGGCGCCGGGCGAGAAGTACGTCAAAGTCGCCGGCGCGCCGCTCTCGTCGCGGGAAAAGAGACACGAAGCGGTCATGTTGGTCCCCCACGCCGCGTTCAGCGCTAGAAGCACGTCGTCGCGCGCGGGCACGTACACGTGCTGCGTCTCACGCGTCGACCGCGTCATTCGCGGTGACGTCGTAAAGCGCGCCTCGTTCGAACGAGACGCGCTTGGTTCGGTCTCGGCGGCTCCCGACCGCGGCGACCGCGGCGGCGGCCCCGGGATCGGCTTCACCTTCCGGAGCAGCGTCGCGAAGAACCCTCCCATGTTCTGGTCGTGCGGCACGAGCCGCATGCAGCGCTCCAGAGGCGGCCCTTTGATGCGCTTCCCGAGCTTGGTCACCCCTGACGCCTTCGGGGGGAACGCGCCGCGCGCGAACGAAAACGCGCGGCGCAACCCGGGGGAAATCGCCGCGCCTTCCTCCTGCGTGTCTTCGAATCGCGCCCACTCCGCCATCGCGTCGTCGTCCTCCGCGGTGAGCACTTTCCAGGTGGTCATCCCGGGCCGGCGCCGCAAGTCACGCACGCGGTCGGACGCGTCCACGATCTCCACCGCGCCGCCGCACTTCTCCAAGAGCGCCGCCACGACCGCTTCGTTCTCGATCGGGTTGAAACTGCACGTGCTGTACACCATGTACCCGCCCACCTTGAGCAGCGCGACGCCTCGCAGCGCGACGCGCAACTGCAACGCGTGCAAAGAAATCGCAAACTCGGGCCGAAACTCGTTCCAGATTTGCGGGTTTTTGCGTGTCGTGCCGTCCCCGGAACACGGCACGTCGCAGATGATCCGGTCGAACGCGCCCGGGGGATACCGCGACGGACCGTCCGCGACGGGCGAGCGAACCGGCGGCGGCGTCTCGAGGCGGCTTTTTTCGCCGCGCGAAGAAGCCGCCTCTTTTTTCCGCCGCTTCGCGCTCTCGCGCGGCGCTTCCGGGTTGGGGAACCACTGCGCGTGGTGGTTGGTCACCAGCAGCGCCTCGGTCGCCGCGCCCAGCGCCGCGCACCGCCGGACCAGGAAGTAACACCGCCTCGGGCTGATATCGTTCGCCACCACGCACCCGCTCGGCGCGGCGGCGCGCGCGTCGTCGCGGAACAGCGCCTCGAGCGCCTGCGTGGTTTTCGACCCCGGGCTCGCGCACAGGTCTAACACGCGGTGGTGCGGCTCGATGCCCAGAATCGCCGCCGGGACCATAGAGTCCACGGCCTGGCGCGTCAGGACACCGGTGCTGTTGTGGCGCACGAGCCAGTTCTGCGTGCGCCGCAAAACCGGGTCGGAGGCGGCTTTGAGCGCGTTTTTGTCGCACCCGAGCTGGTAGCCGCCGCACCAACGCAACTCCGTCGGCGGCGGCACGAGACGGTTCCGCTCGTCTCGCACGGGGCTCGTCGGTCGAAGCACGTCGTCGCCTTCAACCAGAGCCTCGCGCACGCCAGCGGCGAGGCTGGCCATCTTCGACATGCGGAAGGTCACGGGCAGCGGCCTTCTGAGATGCGCGAAAAAGTCCGCCCACTCGGACTCGTCGACGAAGCCGAGGTTCTGCTTTCGGTAATACGCCTCGAAGCGCGTGACTCGGTGTTGGCGCGCGAAGGCGCCTTGGTGGCGTGATGGCGCGGGAGGGGTACCCGGCACAGCGCCAGCGGCGTTCGCGGTCTGCGAAGGAGGAGGGGGAGGCACTTTGACCAGGGACGCGTACCCCTTCAGCTGCGTTTCGTCGTCCTCGCCGTCATCGTCCGATTCAGCGAAGCGCTTCTTTCGCAGATTCGCTGGGCTCTCGAACGGGTGGCCGCTGGTCAGATCCGGCGGGGGTTGAGGCGCGCCGCCGCGCCTCTTCCGGGCGAGTACCATCGCGCGGCTCCGGCTGCGCTTGCCCCCCATCGCGGCGACGGCGCGGGGCGCGATGGCGGGGTGCGATGCCGACGACGAGGTTTTCCGAAAAACGCGGAAGTGTCGGCGGGTCTCGGCGCGGAAACTCTTGATCACTCGCAAATATATCGTGATGACCCTCCTCTATGCGCTATGCGGCGCGCGAAGATATGCGCGCCGAACGCCTCGCTTCCGACGCGCCTTTCGCGTCGACGTTCCGAAAGGATACCTCAACGACGGACACGGCGGGCACCGCACAACGCGGAACCCGCGGCGGTCGCGCCGAACCCGACGCGGCGTCGGTCGTCGCGTCCGGTTGCGTCGTCGCGTCCGGTCGCGTCGCCGGGTCCGGCGGCGTTTTCAGTCTTTTCGCGCCGCGAGGACGCTCGGCGAAGCGCAAAATCAGCGCCGTCGCCGCCGCGCACGCCGTCGCCGCCATCGGGGACAGCGCGCCCGTCGACTCTCTCGGCGCTCTCGACGAAGACGGGTCGTCTTCGCTCGAGTTTTGACCGCTGTCTTCCTTTAAAGCCGTGGCGCGGAAAGCCGCGAAAAGCAGAAGCGCGCGTATCCCCCAAGTCGCGACGTGCGCGCCTTCCACGGACGCAACCCATTCACGGAAACTCTTCGATCGGCGGCGCAGGTAAAATGCGGCGATGCCGCGGGTGAGGCAATCGCCGAAGGTGAGCTCGGCGGGAAGGATGGAGACGCCCGTGAACAGCACGAAGCACGTCGCGCCGAGAATCTCGGCGTGTCGTTTTTTCGCCGCCGCGTCTCCGTACGTCGCGAACAAAAAACGTTCCCCGAGCAGCTCCTTGCCCCCCCGCCACGCGCTGACGCCCATCCACGTGATGGCGTCCATGCGGCCGGGCGGTGGCGTCGCGTACGCGCGCGACCAGCCCATAAACTGGCCAAGGCCGAGCAAGCCGAACGTCGCGGGCTCGGCGAGCATGCTCAACACGGCGCCGAGAAGACACGCGACGCTCAAACACGCGTGCGCGGTTTTCGGGAAGGGCAACGCCGCGACTGTCGGGGTCGTGAGTGGGGTGAAGCGCGCGAGTAGGAAGTGCAGCGTCACGGCGCTCACGAAGTTGTACAGAAGGCGCCCCGACCCCGGCCGACGCGCGAACGCGGCGGCGAACGGGCCGAAGCGCGCCTCGGCGTCCGCGACGCGTCTGCAGACGCCGACCATCCGCCGCGGGGGCATCAGCGAGTGCGGCGCGACGAAGCCCACCGCCGCGGGAACGTTCGCGCGCAGGAACGCCGCGAGCGACGCCGCCGGCGCGTTGCCGGGGAAACCCCGCGCGAGGAGCGCCCCAGAAAGACGCGGCGCGCGGTGGCCGAGGTGCGAGATCCACGCGACGGTGCCCTGAACGCGCGAGAGTCGGGCGTCACGACGGTGTCACGAAAGCGGGAGCCACCGAGCGCGCGAGAGGAACGCGCGCGATTCGAGCGGAAACGCAGAGTGTACGTGTCAGCGCGTGGAGACGGCTCGCGCGCGTTTGAGGGCAGAAGGCGCGATCGCACGAGCGCGATTCGCGCGTCCGTCGCGGCGACGCGTCGCGCCCGCGAAAAAGGAAAGCGCGTTTCGGGATTGCGGGAAACCCGCGGACGCGGGACGTGCGCGCGGGAGACGCACCGCGAGGACCCAAAGCACGTACGCGGATACGAAAAGGGCGAGTGCCGTAGCCACCGCATCGTGTGCGCGTCTCGCGACGGGACTCGAGGCGCGTGCGCGGGCGGACATGCGCGGACGCTCGCGCGGGCGTGCACTGCAGAACCTTTTTCTGTCGCATCCCAGAAAAGGCGTTTCGCGGCGGACAAGCACCGAACGGCGCGGCGCGCCACTGCTGTATGGACTGACGCGTGCCGCGCGCCAAGAACGAGTCTCGACCCGCCGGATCGGCGATCGATTGAGGCGACAGGGCGTCACAGCGAGTGGCGCGCGCCGCCTGACGGTTCCGCCGTTCACGAGACGCGACCCGATCGTCTGACCGTCGCCGTCGCGTGAGGACTGGTCGAGCGAGACGCGAGACGGACGCGGCCGCGGCGAGAGCATGGCCGCTCCGCCCCCGCCGCCTATGTGGCAGCCGCAGCAGGCGGGCATCGACCAAATCTTGCAGCTTCTGACGGAGTACCGCCAGCCGGGCGCGAACCAGCAGCAGGTACGGCGCGCGTTCTTCCGCGCGCGACTTCGTCGCGCGTGGCGAGCCTGGCTCGGTCGTGAGACGACGAGGACGTGGCCGTGCGTCCTCACCGCGGGTCACGCCTCGGAGGATGGCAGATCGGCACCTCGGCCGCCTCGCGTTTTTTGGCACGCTCTCGTGTCTGCGATCGGGGCACGCTTTTTCTTTGTCGCGTCGGCCCGACGCGAAACAGCCGAAACGATTCGGCGCCGCTGACCGCGTCGTCCCTTTCGCGAACCACCACCGCCTCCGACATGACACGAAACCTTCGCGCGACAGATGTACCAGCGTCTGCAGCAGTGCGCTTCGGTGCCTGACTTCAACAATTACCTGGCGTTCATCTTGACGCGCGGCGAAGGCGCGCCCGACGAGGTGCGCCAAACCGCCGGGCTTCTGCTGAAGAACAACTTGAAATCGGGTTGGCACGCGGCGAGCGGGGAAAACCGGGTTTTCATCCAGAACGCGCTGTTACGAACGCTCGGGCACCCGACGCGGTTCCTGCGGCACACCGTGGGCACGTGCGTGTCCATGATCGCGCGCGCCGCCGGGCCCACGGGCTGGCCGGAGATGTACCCGGCGCTCGCCGAAGCCATCGCGGTTGAGACGGCGGCGGCGGATCCGAATCTGCTCGACGGAGGCCTGGACGCGGTGTACAAGGTGTGCGAGGAGCTCAACGGGAGGCTGGACGTTCCCGTTGCGGGCATGCCGGAGGGCTCGCCCGCGGGTCTGCTGCTTCCGAAACTGCTCGCGCTGGTGAGCGGCGCGTCCGGCGCGGCGCCCGGGGAGGTGGCGGCGCGCCGCGGCGGGCTCGGCGCGATCAACCTGATGGTCCCTTCGTGGCCGCATTCGCACGCGCACCTGATGGACGCGTACCTGCGCGGTTTGTTCGCGCTCGCGCTGGACACGGACAGCGGCGTGCGCAAGGAGGTGTGCTCCGGAATCGTCTCGCTGCTGTACCGCGCGCCGGAGAAGCTCGCGCCCAACATGCGCGAAGTGATCGCGTACATGATCGAGCGCACGAGCGACGGCGACGAGGACGTGGCGCTCGAGTCGTGCGAGTTCTGGGCCGCGTTCTGCGAGGCGGACCTGGAGCGGGACACCGTGGAGGTGCTCCGCGAGTTCACCCCCAAGCTCATCCCCATGCTGCTTACGAACATGAAGTACGCGGAGGACGACGAGGAGGTTCTCGCCGCCGAGGAGGACGAGGCAAACGCCGGGCGCGAGGACCGCGACCAGGACGTGCGCCCGAGCTTCCGGGGGCAGCGGGACCGCGGCGACGCGGCGGGCGGGTCTTCCGGCGGATCCCGCGCGGGGGATTCCGCGAACCCCGAGGACGACGAGTACTACGACGCCGGCGAGGACGACGACGACGACGCGCAGTGGAACCTGCGTAAATCCTCCGCGAACGGCCTCGATGTCATGTCCAACGTGTTCGGAGACGAGCTGCTCGGGATGATCCTCCCCATCGTCGAGCAGAGGTTCCGCGAGACCGACTGGCGTCTACGCGAGTCCGCCATCCTGGCGGTGGGCGCGGTGTCCGAGGGATGCGACGCCGGACTCGCGCCGTTTCTGCCGCAGCTCATCGAGTTTCTGGTGCCCTCCCTGGAGGACCCGCGGCCCATGCTCCGCGCCACGGCGTGCTGGACCCTCTCGCGCTTCGCGCGGTCCGTCGCGCAGCTCGCGTTCGCGGCGCGCCCGGGCGACCCCCCGCCCGCCACCGCCGCGCAGGGGCGCGCGTTCGTGGAGCAGATCCTGGGCGGTCTGCTGCGCCGGGTCGGCGACAAAAACAAGCACGTGCAGGCGGCGGCGTGCGGCGCGCTTGCGACGCTCGTGGGCGAGTGTCGGGAGGACATCGCGCCGTGGCTGGCGCCCGTCGCGCAAACGCTCGGCCAGGCGGTGTCTTCGTACGGGCGGAAGAACCTGCGGTGCGCTCTGGACGCCGCGGCGACGCTCGCGGACTCCGCCGGCGACGCGTTGCGCGACCCGGCGGTGGCGAGCGCGCTGCTAGCGCCTCTGCTGCAGAAGTGGGAGAGCGGGGGCGACGCGCAGGCGGACCTGTACCAGCTCCTGGAGTGCGTCACGAGCGTCACGATGGGCGTCGGGCTCGGCGCGCAGGAGTTCGCGGCGCCGATGTTCAGCCGCGCCTTGGCGCTCGCGCGCCGCGCGTTGGCGCTGCGCGACGCCTCCGAGTCAGGCGGCGCCGCGGGAGGCTCCGCGGGCGCGCTCGGGTACGAGCCGGACCACGTCGTCTGCGCGTTGGATCTGCTCTCGGGGATCTGCGACGGCGTGGGCGCGGGCGCCGCCTCGCTCGTCGCCTCCGACCCGGACGGCGTGCGCGAGGCGATTCTGAAAGCCGCCACCGACGCCGCGTCGCCGGGCGTGCGCCGGTCGGCGTTCGCACTGGTGGGGGACATCGCCAAGGCCCCCGGCGCGGGCCACCACCTGCTGCCAGCTTTGGCGCACGTGGTGGATGCCGCCGCGAAGAACCTGGAGCCTGCCATGGTGCAGGCGTACAACATGGGCGCGTGCAACAACGCGTGCTGGTCGGCGGGGGAGATGGCGATGGCGTTCCCGCCGGAGACCATCGCGCCGCACGCGGAGCGGCTGGCGGCGGCGTTCTGCCGAGTGCTGTCGCAGACCATGGTGCACCGATCGCTGGGCGAGAACGCCGCCATCGCGCTCGGGCGGTTCGCGCTGCGTTGCCCGGAGCAAATCAAATCGGGTTTCGCGGAACTCGTCGCGCCGTGGTGCGGCGCGCTGCGTCGCCTCCGCGACGGCGTCGAGAAGGAGCACGCGTTCGCGGGCCTCGTTGCGTTGGCGCGCGCGGCGCCCGAGGGCGGCCTCGCCGGGCTCGCGCCCATGATGCACGCGATCGCCAGCTGGCAACGCGTGCGCGACCGCGAGCTGCACGCGAACTTGTTGGCGGTGATGCGCCATTACGAGGCGCAGCTCGGGCCGGAACGGTGGGCCGAGCTCGCGAACGCGCTGGGGCCGGCGACGATCAAAAAGCTGAGCGCGTTCGCGACGAACGTCGGGTGAGCGCGTCGTATTTTTTTTCGTCGGGCGCGAGAGGCGAGATTTTCGAGGCGCGGCGGACGACCGCGGGCGGACGGACGAACGAGAGGTGGAACGAGTTGGGACGAACGTAGGAGGGAGAGTAGTGACGAGCGCGTGAGTGCGTTCGGAGAGGATAGAGGCACGGAGCGGAGGAGAGGGGGAGAGAGGGGACGATAACGGCGCGACGAAGGGCGCCGCGAATCGACGGAAACGCGAGAGAGGTGGCATTTGTCAATGGTTGGTCATGTTTGGCGGCACTTACAAACGCGATGCTTTATCAGCCAGTGTGGCGCGTTCGCGGGTCGCCACACCGCGATGGCGTCCATCGAGATGGTCCGCCCGCGCGGGCAGGGCCGCGGCGCGACCAGCGCCACCACCGCGGACGCGGAGACGCTCCTTCCCGCCTCCGAGCCTCCGGCGAGCGCGAGGACAAGAAGCGCCGCCCCGGTGGCGGTGGCGCGAAACGGCGTCGGGCTCTTCGAGCGCATCGGCGACGTCGCGGACGCGATGCTGCCTCCCCCCCCTCGACCCCGCGACCCCGCGGACAGACGCCGCGTGTGGACGTGGGCGACCGTCTCATTCCTACTGATGTGCTTGATGTTCGCCTCGGTCGCCGGCGGCCCGGGGGGTAGGGGCACGCGGACGCGGCAGATCGAGCTCGACGCGTCGTCGTCCTCGATCGGAAACCAACAACGAGACGGCGAGAGGGCTGGTACGTCCGCCGCGAGGGGTTCAGGACTCGCGGACGACTCGAAACGAGCGGAGCTCGAGTCGAGTGCCGAATCCGACGAAATCGACGACGCGTCGGACGCGAGCGCCGCGCGGACGGACGACGCGTTCAAACCCGACACCTCGCGCGACGACGAATCGATCGCCTCGGAGATCTCCGGATCGATCGATTCGGCGACGGCGTTCGTCGACGTGCCGATACCGCGCACGAAGGGCACGTGCGTGACCCGCGCGGCGCGCGTTCCCGCCGTCGTCGATTTGGACCCGACCCTCATCGCGCCGGCGGCAGGCGGCGGCGGCGGCGGCGCTTCCGGCTCGGCGCAGTGGCGCGAGCTCGCGGACGCGCTCGCCGCCGAAGCCACGAACGCCACCGCCGACCTCGTCCTGGTGGGCGACAGCATTACCGAAGCTTGGCGCGGGACAGCCTTCGGGGCGCCAAAGACGGCGTACGCTTCGGCGCCGGAGATCTTGGCGTGGCGCCTGGGCCAGCACGCGCCTCTGCCGCTCGCCATCGCCGGGGACACAACCGCGAACGTGCTGTGGCGACTCCGGAACGGGGGCTTCCCCGAACGTCCGCCGGCGTACGTGGTTCTGTTGATCGGCACGAACGACCTGAGCCGATCCGTAATGCAGGCGCGACAAGCGAACGAGACGAACGCCGCGAAGACTGATCTCCGTAGTACTACGAATTGCGCGTCGGACGCGGACGTCGAGGCGCTCTTCGCGTCGGGCGTTCCCACCGCGACGGCAGGTATCGTGACGGTCGTCGAGGAGCTCGTCGCGCTCGCGCCGTCGTCGAAAATCGTGGTGCTTGGCATCACGCCGCGAGGCGAGCGGATTTTCAACAAAATCTCCTACCTGCAACCGAGCGTCTGGACGGCGGCGATTGACGCTGTCAACGCGCGCGTCGAGCGGACGTTGGAAAACGGGAAGCGAGGCGTCTCGGGGTCCCGGTTCGGTGGCTCGCAGCGGTATCGGAACGTGGTGTTCCAGCCGTGCGCGGAGCCGTTCCTGGTGCGGGACGCCGCGGGAGGGGGGAAGCGCGTGGACGAGCGGCTGATGCGGGACGGGCTGCACCCCGCCGGCGCCGGCGGATTCGACGCGCTCGGCGAGTGCGTCGTCGCCGGCGTCGAAAAGGCGCGACGAACGATTGACCCCCAGTCATAGAATATAGTTAGGACTACAACACGTAGACTTTAATATACAGTGGCTCGCTACGATACGAGCTTTTGTGACGCTTGTGTTCATCATCCTTCTTCTTCGATTCGTCTCCAAAGCAACACGCCTCCGCCTTCGTACCCCACGAGTAGTATCCGCGCGGCGCCGTCGAACGCCGCGCAGACGGCGGCTTCGTTCCCGCCGGCGGCGAGCGCGCCGACGCGCGCGGGGGGCGCGCCCGCCACCGACGGCAGCGCGTACGCCGCGGCGCCGCCCCCGAAGACGCTCACGCAACACTCCGCCGCGCTGAGCGGGCTGAGCGTAGGCGCGACGGCGACGAACGTCGAGAGCTTCCTCGAGCCTACGGGCCACGACGGGAAAGTGACCGTCAACGCCGGCGTCAAAGCGCCGCGCGCGCCGAACGCGCCGAAGGCTTTTTTTCCGCCGCCGCGCCGCCGTTTCATCTCGACGAAGGACGAACCCGCGCTCTCGCGGGCGCCGAAGGTGGTCTTGTACACGCGCACGGCACCGCACCGGAACGTCGCGAACACCGCCGCGCCGCCGGCGGCGACGGCGAACGGCGCGTGCGACACGCCCGAGATTTCCGGATGGGTCAGATTGGTCGGCGGGGCGGCGCGCCCCGCGAACGAAACCGCGTGCTCGCCGCCGCGTCGCGGCGAGAACGAAACGGCGTTTTTGGTTTTCGGAGCGGGTCCCCCCGGTCCGCCGCGCGGCGGGCTCAGGCTCCGCCGCGCGGCAGGCTCAGCGCGGCCTCGCCATCGCGAAGCGAAAGAAGAGCTCTTCGGTTTCGTTACCGTTGGAGCGTCTGTGAGGACGTTCGAAGGTGTCTCCGACGGGAAAAAAAGGGACGGGGAGGCGCGGGTCTCGCCCGCGTCGCGTCTCGCGCCGGCGAACGAAAACCGGCTCCCTCGGTTCGCGTCCGCCCTGACGTACCGCAGCGCGAGCACGCGCCCTTCGGTGTCCCCCGCGTACACGAACGACCCGAGGGCGTCGACGCACGCCGCGCGCAGGTCGGCGGGCACGTGTGTCGCGCTCGTCGCGAGACGCGCGGAGACGCGTCCCGTGCCGGCGTTCAACACCCACACCGGGTCGCTTCGTTCGCGGCGCGCCACGAACACCGTCTCGGCGTTCAGCGGGTGGAAACGCGCGGCGACCACCGGCGGGGCGTCGGGAGTGGACGCCGCATCGGCACCCGAATCAGCGCCTGATGTGTCAGCGCCTGAGTCGCCGCACGCCACGACGCGGGAACAGCGCCGGGAATCCGCGCCGCTGCGCGATATTCGCGAAGCGGCGCGCGCCGGCGCTTCCTCGTCGTCGCCGTCGTCCGCCTTTTCTTTCGTCGCGTCGCTCGTCGCGTCGGAAGCCGGCGCGAGGCTCCACACGCGCACGTCCCCGGCTTCGCACGCGGTGACCAGCCGGTCGCCCGCGGCGGACCAGTCGATGTCCACGACAGGCGCGGCGTGTCGTTTCGCGTCGAGCGCGCGCGTCGAGTCCAGCCGGTACCCGACGACGTCGTCGGCGTTTTCGCCGCCGCTCGTCTCGAGGCGTGAAAAAGTCTCCCGCGCCGTCAGGATGTCCACGCTGCCGTCCGCCCGGCCGAGCGCGATCTTCGCGGGCGCCCCCGCGCGTTCGTCGCCGCGGCACCACCGCACGACGCGCGGCGCGGCGAGACGCGCGCCGGGCGAGTCCCCCAAAAGCAACGGGGACTCGGCGAGCCGCGACGGGTTTTCGGATCCGGCTTCGGCGTTCGCGACCAGCGCGGGCGCGTACCTCGTCCGCGCGGGAGCCGGCGAGGTCCGCCCCACGTCGCGTCTGGCAGCGTCGACCGCAAGACCCGACGTGGTCGCCGACGCGGTAGCCGACGGGGTAGGCTCCCGCGCTCCGTCGACGGACTCGGGCGCTCGTCTCAGCTTCGCCCCGGACGCATCCTTCAGCGCGAAGCGAAACGTGGAGTAGTCGAAGCCTTGCTTCGTCTTCCAGCGCCTTCGCGCGTGTACGCCGTTCGCGGTGAGAACCGCCGCGCGAAGAGCGTCGGGGTGCGCCCACCGAATGTCCTCGCCGGCATCCTCCGACGGGACTTCCCCGCCGGTACCCTCACCGCCGGCACCCTCATCGCCGGCCATCGAAGGCGGACCCCGGCGCCCCGCGAAGTGCTGGAACGTGACGATGTCTCGGACGCCACATGCGCTTCGCTCCCCACGCCTTCGCGCCTCAGTGCAGGCGGCTGGCGCACCCAAGAAAAAAGTCGCTCGGGAAATTTGGACCGTTACATACCATCACGCATTTTCCGTCCATTCCGAGACGCGCCATGGAGGTGGCTACGGCGCGCGCTCCCGGCGCGCACGACGCGTCCGCGTCGCTCGTGGACGCGAAGGACACGCGTCGCATGAGTGACGCCTCGGACGCGACCGACCCGATGGCCTCGTTCAACCAGGAAGTTCTCGAGGAGGCGGGCTCGGACTACGAGCCCGCGTACGAGGAAATCGTTGAGTACGCGCGATGGCTCGGGGTGAAGCCGCACGAGACACGCGACTTCCTGTGGATCGCCGAGGAAGGCCTCGGCGCGAGCCTGCCCGAGAACTGGAAGCCCTGCCGCACCGGGGACGGCCAGGTGTATTACTTCAACTTCGCCACCGGCGAGAGCGACTGGGACCACCCGTGCGACGCGGTTTTCCGCGCCAAGGTTGTCGAGGAGAGGGAGAGACGCGCGAAGGGTCCATCCGGCGACGGACCCGCGTCCGACGCGAGCGCCGAGTCGAGCGATGGCCGCGGCTCGTCCTTCCACTCCGCGGGTGAGGCGGAACAGGCGAAACACAGCGCGACGGGCCGTCCGGACGACTTCGCCTCGGACGTCTCGAACGGCGACGCGTCCAAGACGTTCGACCGGTCGTTCGCGTCTCCGAGGCCGCCCGCGAGGAAAGGCTCGCCTTCCCCCCGGCCGACGGGGCCGCCCGTCACGCGCGGGGTCGCCAGGACGCCGCTCGGCCGCGTCGACGGCAACGCCGCGCGCGACGGGGCTTTGACCCTGAGCCCCCGACGCGCGAAGCGCGCCGGGGCGCGGACGCTGTCCTCGTCCGCCGCCGCGCGCGAGGGCGGGTCGGCGGAGGCGTCGCCGAGGAAACGCGCGACGCGCGCGACGCGCGAAAACGACGAAAACGACGAAAACGCGTTGGACCTCTCCGCGCTTTCCCGGAGGTCGAACGTCTCGAACGTCTCGAACGCCTCGAACGTCTCGAACGTCTCCTCTCGGGGCGCCCTGCCGCGCGGGCGCCTCGCGTCCTTGCCCTCGCTTGGCAAAGACCCGCTCGCGAAGAAGCCCGTGCTCGGCGACGGGTCGCGAGCGAAGCCACTCGGAAGCCGCTCGGCGCCGGCGGCGGCGCCGACGCCGTCTGATCGGCTGGCGGCGACCCCGGCGGCGGCGGCGGACGACGTCTCCGTCTCCGACGTCTCCTCGAGAAGCTTCCCCTCGCTGGTGCTGGACGACGAATTGAAATCGGAGCTCGAGGACATCGGGGACGTCCCCGCGCGCGTTCCCGTGACGCGCGCGATTGATCAGTCGTCGTCCGCCCTCCGCGCGGCGCTCGACCGCGCGCTGGGCGAGACGCGCGAGGCCACGCGCGCGCGCGAGCGCGCGGAGCAGGCGCGTTTGAACGCGGAGACGGCGCTCGCCGTTTGGAAAGAAGACGCCGAGAAGCGTCGCGTCTCAGCCGTCGCCTCGGCGGCGGAGACGTTCGCCGTCGAGAAGAGCGCTCTGGAGGCGAGCGCGGGTGCTTCGCGGGCGCGCGCGCGGGAAGCGGAGGACCGGTGCGAGGCTCTGAGAACGCGCGTTTCCGCGATGGAGGCGCGTCTCGCCGGCGCGACTGGAGTCAAAGAGGCGACCGAGGCGATCGCCTCGATCGTCCGCGTCGGGTTCGCGGAGCAGAAGGAAGCGTGGTCCGCGGACCGGCGCGTCTGGGAGACGGCGGCGCGCGAGTGCGCGTCGCGCGCGGAGAAGGCGGCAGAGTCGGCCGCCGAGGCGGCGCGGCTCGCCGAGCGCGTCGCGAGCGCGGGCGGACGACGATCGCGGGTCCCTGGAACCCGCGGTGTGCCCAAACCTCCGCATTCTCCGCGGTCGCCCTCCGCGACGAAAACGGACTCCGTCGACGCGGACCGAACGGACGCGTCGATGGAGTCCCTCACGGACATCAGCGCGTCGTCGGCGGAGACGAGCGCGCCTCGTCGCGCCTCGTCGCGCTCGCCGGGGCGCCCATCGTCTCCGCGCGCGTTCAGCGACGCCGACGCCGGCCGCGTGCGCATCCGCGGCCGGAACCTGCGGCCACAACCCCCTTCCGCCGGGTCGTCGCCCGCGACGTCGCCCCGGAACGCCGAACACCGCGAGCGGTCCGTCTTCTCGGCGCGCGGGGAGGGAAAAGACCGAAAAGAACGCGGGAATAACGTTTTCCGCGACGAACAGACGCGCGCGTCCGTCTCGGCGGAGCGACGCGCGAGAGACGCGCGAGCGTCGAAACCGGGTCGGGCGCCCGATCGCGCGGTCGTGGGGCCAGTCGCGAACCCCGCGTCCGCCGCGGCGGCCGCGGCGGCGGAGACGTGCGCGCGGCTCGTGGCTCGGCTGGAGCGCCAGCGTGCGGCGGACTCGGCGGCGCTCGCGCGAGGGTGGGGCGCGTGCGGCGACGCCGCGCGCGCGCGCGCGCGGCGAGAGGAGACGGAGGCGTGGCTGGCGCGCGAGCGCGCGTCGCTCGGGGCGTTTCGACGCGTCGCCGCGCTCACGGCGTCGTGAGTGGTTGCTCGCAGTGACACAGAACCAGTCTGATCGGTACACGCGCGTCGTTTCGCGGGGTCTTCGCACGCGCGCGGATGTTTTTTTTCGTCGCTTCATTTCGCCCGCCGTTTTTTTTTCCTCCCCATGAAACTTCGCTGCGAAGCGCTCGCGCCAATCGGTGCCTGCGACCCCCTGTCTTCGCGTACGGCGCTCAGTCTGATGAGTGGGTCGTGCCCGTCGTCGAGCCTTTTCGCTTATCCCCTTCCCCATCGCGCGCGGAGGGGCATTCGATCGCACACGAAAACACGATGAACGCCATCGCCGCTCTCCCCTCGCTCACCGTCGCGCCCCGCGCGCGCGTGACCCGCAAGGTCGCCGCCAAGGCCCGCGCGGTACGTCCCGATCGAGCCGGCCGCGGAGTCCACCGCGAGCGAACCGCGCGAGTCGCGAGTCTTCCCGAGTGGCTCGCGTCGTCGGGGTCGCGCTCTCGCGGCGCCCTCGAGACGCGCCGACATGCAGAGAGCCCCCGCGGCGACCGCGCGACTCACACGGCCCACCCCCATTCTCTCCGACCGCGATCTTCCGCGAAACGCAGGCCCGCGTCACGGTCATGGCCCAGAAGCAGGTGCGTCTCGGGTCGTGCGATCGAAACCCGGCCCGGAACGCGCACATGTGTGACCCGCGACAGCGTGGCAGTCGCGGAGCCTCGATTTCGTTTTCTGCCAGCGTTTCCAGTCGAGATTTTTTCCACATCGCTGACGCGCGCGCGTTTCCCCTCGCTCTTTCTTTCCCTCTTCTCAAACAGGAGGCGCCCGCCGCCAAGGTCTCCAAGCAGCAGCTGGTGGCCACCACCGCGGCCGTCGCGCTCGCGGCCGCCAACCCCGCGCACGCGGGCGACCTGTTCGGCCCCGAGTACGCCGGCGCGGTGGGCAACGTGGCGCTCTTCCTCGGCGTCGGCATCGGCGCCATCTCCGCGCTGTTCCTGCCCATCATCTGCGGCACGCTCAACCCGGTGCAGATCGCCATCAACCTCGGCCTCGCGGAGGGCGAGGTGTCCAACCTGCGCAAGTTTAAGAACAACGGCGAGCCCATGGAACACGGCACGAAGTTCGGGCACAAGTGGTACAACACCGACGCGTACTGCAACGGCAAGTACATCGACTTCGCGGGCACCAAGAAGACGGTGGAGCTGCAGGAGAAGTGAACTTTTCGCGCGCGAGCGGAGGAGACGAGGCGCGACTTGACTTGTTCTAAAGTGAGAAGACGCATCACACGCGAACGTACCATCGCACCCCCTACCGGCGCGCGTAAAGGATCTTACGAATGTCGCGACAAGACTGTTTCTCACTCGTTGGGCACCGTCGTCTCGGTCCCGTCGCGTTTTTTTTTTTCGCGTGCGTCAAAAGTCGTTGAGGATCCTCGGCAGCGCCTCGACGTTGGCGAGGAACACGAAGAGGGAGAAGATGATGCCCGTCCCGGGGAAGACCCTCGGTCCGGGCCAGTCCATGCCATCCGGTACGATGGCGTCGTAGCGGTCGAGGAAGTACTTGCCGGAGAAGAAGCACGCCACCGCGCCCAGCGCGAGTCCGCCGGGCGAAAGCACGGACTGGTCGGTTTGGATCAGCGCGAACGCGCCGGCGAACAAGCCGCAGGGCAGAGCGACCTTGGGCAGCTCCGGGCGGCCCTCGTAGTCCGCGGGGAGGTTACCCTGCTGGTACACGCACTCCGCAGCGACGAGCGCAGCGAACACCAGGTTCTGCTGCGCCACCGCGTACGCCACCGTCGCGTCCACCGCGGCGCGCGTCACGGGCGCGACTCGGGACCCGCCAGGGGCGACGCGGCCGCTGGAGAGGCGCGCGGGGCGGGAAACCGCGCGGAGACGCGCGGTGGGCGAGACGCGAAGCGTCGCGGCGCGGCCGAGGCACGCCGCGTTCATGCTCGCGAGCGTGACAGACATCGGGGTCAACGCGGGGGTGCCGGGCGGTTGTGACGAGGCGGACGGGCGGCACGTCGATTCGATCCGCCAACTGATGGGCGCTCTCCTCAAGATAAAGAAAAAGAAAGATCTCTGACAAGTGGCAGGGCGTTCCTCCGCTGGCGAACGGAGGTGTTCGCGCGAAAAGCCCTTTCTTTGGCTGGGAACGCTCCGACGCGATAAAAGGTCCTCGTCATCGCTCAGGTCACCCAGCCTCCGCCACCCCACACGACGCGACTCGAGCGCGTCACCCCCGCACATAACGATGGCGCACGTCTCCGCCGCCACGCGCGCGCCCGCCGCGGCCGCGTCCCCCCGCGCATTGTCCTCGCGCCGCTCGGCCCTCGTGGGGCGCCGTGCCGTCTCCGCGGCGCGGACGCGCGGAGACGGGGCTCGCCCCCGCGCGCTCGCGTTCCGCGTGTCCGCGTACGAGCAGGCGGACACCGACGGCGAGGCGGTCAAGGTTGACATCCCCATGGCGGACGTCTCGAAGGGCAAGAAGATCGGCAGCGGGTCGTTCGGGGACGTCTTCGAGGGCACGTGGAAGGGCAAGGCGGTGATCCTGAAGGAGCGGAAACTGACCGGCCCGGGCAAGAAGTACTTTGACGCCGAGGCGGCGCTCAACCGCCGGCTGAAGAGCGCCAAGGGCGTCGCGCCGTTCCTCGGCGTCGCGGGCGCCAACGCGTTTTTGGTGTGGAAGGACGAGGGCAGAAGCACGCTGGACGCCGTGCTCGGCGGGGGAGGGGGAGGGGGCTTCTCGCTCTTCGGCGGCGGCGGCGGCGGAGGCGGCGTGGCCGCCGCGATGGGCGTCGGCGACGAGAGTCGCGCGGTTCGCGCCTTCGCCAAGCAGCTCCTGCAGGCGGTCAAGTCCGTGCACGACGCCGGGGTGGTGCACCGGGACGTCAAGCCGGATAACATCTTGTTCGCGAAAGCTTCGGGGATCGGGTCGAAGCCCGCGATCAAGCTGATCGACTTGGGGGGCGCGGCTGATCTGAGGACGGGAACCAACTACAGCGCGGACGAAACCGTGTTCGACCCGGTGTACGGTCCGCCGGAGAAGTACCTGGAGGTTTCCGGCGTGGGCAGCCTGTTCGGCTCGTCCTTGGGTTGGGCAAAAGCCAAGCCCGACCTGTTCGACGCGTTCAGCTGCGGGATGGTCATCCTGCAGGTGGCGTGCCCCTCGCTGCGCAAGGGGAAGCCGGGCGCGACGCGGCGCGACCTCGACATCTACGCGTACGACGCGCAGGCGTGGCGCGACTCGCTGCCCGAGCGGCGGCAAGCGGACTTCGCCATCCTGGACGAGAACGGGGGGCAGGGATGGGACCTGGTGTGCGGCCTGTTGGCGCAGAAGAAGAAACGGACCTCCGTCGCGCAGGCTATCGGCCATCCCTTCTGCAGATGAAGCGTTCTACGTTACCGTCACGCGCGGCGGGCCGACCGACGAACGCGCGAGTAGGTTATCACGTAATAATCGCTTCCTCCTTCGCGTTCGTCGCTCACGCGCGGCTCCGCGGTTGCGCGCACGCTCGCCAGCACTCCGAGTTCCCGTCCGTCTCGACGCCGTCGCGAGCGAGCTTCTCTAAGACGACGTGCCCGATCGCGTTCGCGGCTCGGCCCCGGACCAGCGCGTCTCCGACGTGCGCGTGCAGACACTTCACGCCGTTCCCCCGCCAGCCGCCGCCGCCGTCGTCGTCGTCGCCGATTGTAGAAGACGTCCTTCTCGACGCCTTCTTCTCCATGGCGTGCCTGCGAGCCACTCCGGCTATTCCCGTCTCGAACAAGACGTACCTCGCGTGCGCGTGCGCGGCGTCCGACCGAAGCGCCTCGGGCCACGCCGTGCCGGACAACAGCCACAGACGCGCGTCCGCGGCGGTGACGTGCGCGCGGCGCAGCGCCGAGCGCAGATTCGAATCGGCCGCGACAACCGCCGCGAGATCGTCGATGCCGCCCTTCTTCTCCAGCGCGTCGACGGCTCCGTTGAGCAGAGGACAGGTGAGCCACCCGATGGCGTGCTCGGCGCGAGCGCCGGCCGCCTCGGGGCACGAAGGGGTCACCTCGGCCGCGCCCGCCGGCGGTTTCGGCGCGTGCATGGGCGCGTGCAAAAACGCTCTCGGGTACCCGTGCCTGCACCGACTCGCGCAGCCGACCGGGTAGGCCCGGCGCTTGACGATCTGGCGGAACATCGTGTCACGGTCCTCGGCGGAGCACGGCTCCAGCGCGGTGTCCGGCTCGAACGGGGGCTGGGTGTTCGGCAAGCCGCGGGGCACGCCCACGCGAGGAGGGCGGCCGGTTCCCACCCCGGCGGTCTGCGGATGTTGGAATCGCTCGGTGCCTAACCAGCGACAGCTTCGATGAAACGAGCCCGATCCCGACGCTCGATCCAGGGTCTGCTTCGCGGACGCGGCGATGCGGCGCATCGCGCGCGTGCGTCGCGATTGCGTGGCAGCGTGTGAGGCGAACGAGGAGCCCAAGCTCAGTGAGACGCGTTGTTGGTTTTCGGCCTCGTCCCGTAAGTTGCGGAAAATCGTGGTCTGCCAAGGTAATCGAGCGCGATTCGATCGACACTGTCACGAGCGCGTCGACGCCCGCTTACCTTTCGGCCACTGGAGGTGTGGGGTGATCGGCCGCGACCGCGCTCGTCCGTACCCGAGAGACACGTGTCTGGTCTCCAGGGTTCGAGTCCAGCCGCGCGGTCACGCGGTGGGTGCGCGCGCTCGCGTCGCCCATCGCATCTCTGCCTTTTCGGGATCACGACGCAATCGCGCGCGCGACGACGACCATGGCGGACTTCTCCGCGGAGGACATCGTGGAGGAGATGCCCGTGGTGGACGCGCTGCGCGCGTTTCTGGCGTACCTCGACCTGACGGACGCGAACGCCATGGACGCCAAGCTGCACCGGTCGGGAAGGCACCCCGACGACCTGCACTGGTCCTCGAATCCACGGTACGCGAACAAAGCCAAAGTCGCCGGCCGCATCTCCTCCACCGACGACTCCGCGCTGTTCCTGAAACTCTCCAAGGAACGCGACATGCGCGCGAAGCAGGCGGCGGCGCGGAAGGCGCGAATCGACGCCGCGCGTCTCGACGTCGCGAACGGTTTCGCGTCCGGGGAGACCGAAAACGGCGGCGCGGAAGGAACGAACGCGGCGTCGCGGATGGACGCCGCGTCGCGTTCGGTGTTTCGCGCGTACGGACGATACCGCCGGTTTACACCGCGGTCGTTCGAAGCCCCCCGCGGGTCGGTCGACGCTCGCGACGCGGGTCCGAACGCCGAGTCCGACGGGAAAACGTCCGACGAGAACGCGTCCGATCCTGTTCAAGACGCGGAAGGCGTGTTCGAGCTGGATCGCCTCGGGTGGCAGAAGCTCGTTCGCGACTGCGCGATGCTTGACAACGCCGCCACCGCCGCGGACCTGGACGACCTCTTCTCGCGCGTGGATGCCGGCGAGATTGGCTTCGACGAGCGCAACCGCGACGAGCGTCGGCGCCGCGCGGCGACGGGCGCGCAATTCGGCGACGCGAAGCTGGAGTACGCGGAGTTCAAGGTTCTGCTCCGCGAGTGCGCCAAGCGCAGGTATCTCGGACGCGTCGCGAAACCGAAACCGAAACCGAAACCGAACGAAAACGCCGGCGCGGAAAAGTCCCCGGCCGGCTCCGATCACGCGCTCGCGGCGAAGCGCGAGACCGCGCGCCTGGACGCCGCGTACGCCGCGCTGCTCCGCGACGATATCCTGCCTCGCGCGCGGGGCGGGCCGTCCCGCGACGACGTGTCTTCTCGAGGCGCGACGAAAACCAAACGCGAAACGCGGGATTTTGACGCCTTACTCGGGCGCGCGGCTCTGGACGCGTTCCGCGCGCACGACGCGAGCTTGCGTCGCGTGTACGCGCATTACGCCACGCTGGAGATGTACAGCGCGAGCACCAAGAAAATCACTTGGCGCGTCGTCGAGGAAACCGGCGCGACGCTCAACGAAGACGAGTTCCTGTGCTTCCTGATCAACTTCGACGTCGTCCCGCACCTGGCGTCTCGAGACGAGTGCCTCGCCGTGTTCCGCGAGGTTGAGCTCGAGAACGACGGGGACGGCGACGCGAACGAGATGGCGTTCCCCGCGTTCGCGGAGACCCTCGGGCGATTGAGCGCTCTGGCGTTTCGAAACGCCGCGCCGACGCTGCGCAATCCCCGGGCCGATGTCGCCACCGTGCGGTGCTTCAAGAAGCTCGTCTCGGCGGCGCCGCGCGACGCGTGGGAACTCGGGACGCTCGGGGGTTTGTTCCGCGAGCGGGGATTCTTCACCGGCGCGAGCGGCGGGTTCGACCTCGCGAAGCGCCGCGCCGCGCGGAGACGCCCGACGGCGAACCGCGACGCTCGAGTCGGGGTGAGCGACTGGCGGTTCGGCCCCGGGTCGCGCGCCGCCAACTACAACCGGCTCGGCCGTGCCTCGGACGCGCGCGATCCGGAGGCGTACGAGCACGACCTGTACGCGCACGCGCACGCCAACCAGTGGACGCGCGAGGACGCGAACGCGCGGAGCGTCGAGCTCGCCAGGGCGCGGAGCGACGCGAACCTGGCGAAGCGGGGGCTCGACGAGCGTCGGACGTCGCCGCGCTTTTTGCCGGACGTCTCCGGAGGCGTTTCTTCGAACGAAACGAAGCGCGCCCGAAATCGAGCCTTCGCGCCGAAGGGCTGGGTGCCATCCGGGATTTCGGACGACGCGCGGAGCCCCGGCGCGGGGGGGCTTCGCGCGGCGTACGGGTATCAGCAGAGCCCGGGAAACAGCATGCACTGGCGCGTGAACGAGAAACGCGACGCGCGCCCGAAGCCTCGGCTCCGAACGCGCGTCGCCGACGCGATCGAGGGCGCGTCGCTTCCGGGACGCGTCGCCTCCGCCGCCGAGAAGCGCGGCGAGACGCCGGACGCGCGGAGAAGCGCGGACCGCGCGTGGTCGAGCGCGGCGCGTTCCGATCGCGACGAAACCACCGGCCGACCTTGGGTGCCCGGCTCCGTGCCTTCGTACGACCGGCTTCGGCCGGAGCGGTTTAACTTGACCGAGAGCTTCCACGCGTCCTCGCGGAACAAAAACGGGCCGTTCTCGTTCGCGAAACAGACGCACGCGCCGGTCCGCGACGCGTTCGCGCCGCCGGTCGAGCGGCCCGCGCCCGCGGCGCGGCGGTCGGTGGCGTTCGACCCGCCGGTGGAGCGCCCGGGGTACGACGACGCGGTCGGGGGGCTGGTGGTGACGCGACGCGACGATCGCGAAAATCGCGACGACGAAGATGACGCGAGAAAGCCGTCGACCGACGCGGAGCTCGACGCGGCGGACGCGGTGGCCCGCGCGCTGAGTGCCCTCGAAGTGGACCGAGCGGACGGCGACAAAAACAACGCGCCGCTCGGTCGCTTCGTGCCGGTGATCGCGTCCCCGGGTTCGCGGTTCCTGCCATCGCTCTCGCCCAACGCGTCTCCGCCGGCGACGCAGACGAGCCCGGCGGGCGAAAAAAACAAAAACGCGCCTTACCACAACGCCCCTCTGACGGACGCCGTGCGCATCGCGGCTCCCGGGACGTACGCGTACGGGCTCGGGACGTCGTTCGCCAGGCCGGGACAGGTGATCGACCCGGGCGTCGCGTTTTCCAGGCGCGCCAGCATAGACTTGGATTTGTTCCCGTCGCGCCCGCGGCGGCGACGCGGCGGGGACTTTCCCTCGCTGCCGCACCCCGCGGTGGCGGAGGTGGCGGACCTGGACTGGTTCGAGGACCTGCGAGGCAAGGCGCTGCGGCAGCGCGGGCTGCCGTCCACCAAGTTCCTCTCGACGTGGCGCGAGCGGCTCGGGACGAAAGAGCGGCGCGCGCGCGACGAAGCCGACGTCGAGGCGGTCAAACGAGGACTGCGCGCGAGGCTTGCGGCGTGACGACGCGCGCGCGAACGCGTGCGCACCTCGCGTGTGCGTCGAAACGACGACGCGCTCGTGTTTTCATATCGACGCTTCGCGAACGAACCCGTTTCGCCGTTTCTCTTTTCAGGTATCGTCTAGCTTCTCGAGGACGCCCTCCGCGATGAGCGGCTGCGCGTCGTCGCGCCACAGGAGATGCACGGTGTTTTTCCGCAGATCCACCGCGCCGTCCCGGGTGACCACCTCGCCGTACTCCTCCAGGACGCGCACCTGCACCTTGTGGTCGCGCGGTGGCGCGGGGTCCAGCGTCAGGTTCAGGCCCACGCCCCCCCGTCGGCCCTGGTACTTGTTCACCAGCGCGGCGTACTGCGTGAAGAAGGACCGCTCCGAGTGCGACAGGTTCTCCGCCACCACCTCGGGCAGACCCGCGCCCACCTCCCACCTCAGAGCGCGCACGCGACGCATGCGCTCGTTGAGGTACACCAGCAGCGCGCGCTTGTTCCGTAACACCGCCTGGTGGTGCACAAGGATGCTCGCGGCGTCGTCCGGCTTGGCCTCGTCCAGGCTCGCGCCCGTCTTCTGGATGTCGCCGATGAGTCTCAAGATGCTCCGGTGGTGCTCCTGGGCCTCGTCCACGACCGCGCGCGCGAGCTCGTCGTTGTACGGGGGGATCGTGCCCTTCGCGGACTGCACGATGTCCGTCACCAGCATCGCGCCCTTGCTCCCGAAGTTTGACATCCCGAAAGACGCGCGTGCCCGTCCCCGCGCGGCGACTCTGGCGAGACGCGGCGCGCGTTTTTGAAATCGTTCGCATCCACTCGGGCGGGAGTTTTTCCCGAGTGCGTGTTTTGCGTGAACTGCACCTGTCGGTGTGTGCGTCCGAGCCACCCGGAGAAAACGCGTTTCGGTTTCGCGCGCCGCGAGACGACGCGCGCGAAACGTCCGTCGCCGCCTCGATAAACGAATACTCAGTCCCTCTACAACCCACGCGCGCGTGTCTACGCGCGAGCGTCAGTCTCCCCTCCCGCCCGTTCGCACGGGCGCCTCACACCTTCTTCTCGCCGTCGCCGTTTTTGACGAGGGGCTCGGTTTCGCCCTCGGCGCCCTCCGCGGCGGCGACGTTCGCCGCGAGCAGCGCGTCGTCCTCCTCCTTCGCCTTGATCTTGGCGTAGTTGTAGAACCCGAACCCGACGATGGCGGTGGCGTAGCCGCACGCGGTCTGCGTGGTCACGATGTCGTGGTAGATGGCGATGCCGAACAGGATGATGATGATGGATTTCATCTGCGCCAGCACTTTCAGCGTCAAAGAGCCGGCGTGCTTGATGACCCCGAGCGAGCAGTAGTTCACGCCAAACCCGAGCGTGCCCGCGGCGAAGAACATCAGAGGGTGCTCCTTGATTTGACCCCACGCGTCTTCCTCGATCATCGGCCCGAGTTCCATGGAGTAAATCAAAATCGCGAGGAAGATGAGCGACGCGGGCGAGACGAAGTACATGCCCTCCCACATGGTGAACGACTTGTTCGCCAGCAAAAACTGGAAGCACGCGGATTTGATGGCTTCGAACGTCTCGGCGACGACGATGAGCGCGATGCCGATCCACGTGAAGTGCACCTCGGCGTACGCCGCGACCGCGGTGCCGATGACGATGACCACGATCGCGAGGAACACGTTCAGGTGGAAGCGGTCGAGGCCGGTGACCCACAGGATGAAGAACAGCGCCACCGGCGCGAGCGCTTTGGTCATCTGCAGGAACGACAGCGAGAGGTAAAAGTACGCCATGTTGCCGCACGCCAGGGTGACGCCGGTGAAGAACCCGATCGGCAACACCGTCTTGACCCAGCTCGTGAGCGTGATGTCCTTGTGCTTCTCTAGGGAAATGATGCCGGTGTGCACGCCGATCACGCTCGTGACCCACCCGAACAGAACCCCCAAGCTGGAGAGCGCGATGGGGAAGTGGAACGGCGTCACCGACAACACGTGCTTGTTGAGCAGGATGATGGAAGACGCCGCGGTGAGGTACAGCAGTCCGTACAGAATCCCGAGCATCACGCTGCTCGCGCCCGTCGGCGCGGCCGCGACAGAAGCACTCATGACGGAGAGCGTGCGAGCGCGTCCACGAACGCGCCTCTACGCCTCGTCACGCGCCGGTGACTCTGTCGCGCGTCCGTGCCTCGAGGTAGGCGCGCGTGAGTTTCCCGAGAAGAACCGAGACGCGACCAGACGAGAACGGCGACGGGGGCGGCGCGCGCTTCAAAGAGAAGTCGAGGTGCGGCGTGGCGCGCCGGAGTGCGACGGCGTGCGTGCGCGCGCTCGGAGCGCCGCGCGGAGGTGTGTGCGCGCGAGAGGCGGCGAGCCTCGGATTACCCGAGCACGTGTAACACCTGCTTCGACAAGAAAAAAGGGAATCAGACAAGGAGAAGTCGAATTCTGACTGAAAGCGCATACGGTTTATGTTCAGAAATCAACCTTTGGAAACGAGGAGTCATTTCCCCCGACCTAAGCGCTGAATGCGGCGGAGAAAGTGGAGCTCGATCGTCTGGCCCGCAGCTGGGAAGGAAATGCAGACAGTCATCGTCACGTCTGACAAAGGAATCGCGCTACGGGCGTGGCTGTACGGGAAAGGGTGGAACAGACACGTCGGAATCGGACCGAAGTCGAAGTGGTGGTCTGACGAGGCCGCTAGCGGCGCCGGGTCGGGGTGAACTCGAGACGGCGCGCCGTGGCGATATGACACGTGGGCTATAATACCTTTACAAACGTCGAGCGGCTCTAAGAAAAACACGCGACGGTCCGCCTTCTCTACTCCGGCCGCAACGCCCCCAGCGCCTGCAGTTTGTTCAGCAAAGTTTGGATCTTAGCGTCCTTCAGCCGCACGAGCTGCTCCAGCTTCCGACTCTTCGCGTCCAAAATGGAGTTGGTCTCCCGCAACTCGGCGACGAGCAAGTCCTTGCGCCGCGCCGCGGGGTCGTCGCTCGCGTTCTCATCCGCGTCGCCGCCGAGGTCGACGGACGTCGCCTTCAGGATGCCGGAGGGAGGGCGAGCCCCCGTGCCGCTCGCAACACCGCCGCTCCCCGCCTGCGCCGCCGCGCCGGAACCGCCGACGTAATTCACGTGCCCGCACTGATCGCAGAGCACGACGCTTCGCTCCGCGGCGGCGTCGGCGCCGAGGGAGGCGTCGACGATCGCGCCCCCCCCCGCGCCCGGCGACGACCCCGCCGGCGCCGCCGGTCCGCCCGCGGCGCCGCGGCTGGCGGCCGTGGCGGTCCCCTTCCCCGCGACGCCGTGTTTGGCCTGGAACTCTGCCATCTTGACCTTGCACAGCTTCAAGACGCGCTCGATGGCGCCCGCGCGGCAGTTGCACACGTCCATGAAATCCTCCCGCGGTATCTGGAACCCGAGTTTTTTCAGCGCGCGCGAGTTGAGCGTCTGCCAGTTGTACACCTTCGGGGACATCGCGTTGGCGCCGCTGTAGTTGTGCAGCTCCACCAGCTTGGGGTAGAAGTGCGCGATGACCTCAGCCACGAGCACGCCGTCGCTGAAGTCGCGCGCGATGTTCCGCTTCGGTCGCGACAGCGGGATCTGGTCGATCCACTTGTACAGCGGCTTGAGCTCATCTTCCGTGAGGTCCATGACGGTTGACCCGAGCCTCGGGGGCGGCCGGCGGCGCTCGCCCGCGCGAGTCGGACGTGACGCGCAGAGGAAGCCGCGCGCGGGAAGGGGCGCGCGCGCGTGTGTGCGGCGGGGCACGCCTCAGGCTCGTGCGTCGCGCCGGGACGTGTGCGGCGCCGCGCCGCGAGGTCAACGTAGGTGGGACAAAAACGAAAGCAAACGGTACGATTTTTTTCGTGTCTGGTCATGCTGGTGAAAAGCGCGGATAGCGTCCACGAAGAAGAAGAGACGTCTGCGCCGTGGTGATATTTAAAAACGCCCTTCGTCGTCGCTCGCGCGTCGTCGTCAGCCTTTCAAACGCGCTCTCGCTAGTCGAAGATGTTCGGGAACAGCACGTAGTGCGTGGTTTTGAGGATGATGTACGTCACCGTGAACGCCACGAAGTACCGCGAGCAGAACGTGTCGAACACCTCGAGGCCGTTCCGAAGCACCCCGCTGGCTTTGCCGTACAGTCTCAGAGGCACGGAGACGGCGCCCGCGACGCGCCGCGCCGACGCCAACGGCGAGTTCGCGTCCGTCTCCACCCGCAAATCCGCCGCGGATTTCGTTTCTTCCATCAGCGAGGCGTAGCGAGACGCGATCTCCGCGACGCGAGCCTCGCGCGCGGCTTTGTCCAGACCGGCGTCCATCATCGCGTCCTTCATCTCGCTCGACTGGCGCTCGGCGAGCGCGGAAAACTCGCGCTCGCGCGTCTCCGCGTCCGCCTCCGGGGTGGCCATTCCGAGCAATCCGCCGGCGCCTCGGCACAGCAGCCCCGCGGAGAGGTCGTGGTAGATGGCCAGGATCGCCACCACCTTCGTGGAGCCGAGAAGGATGAAGTTCGCGCCCACCATGAACACCACGCCGGCGAGGTACGTCTCCGAGGTTTCGTGAAGCGGAAGCACCCACCCCAATCCTTTCTCGCGGATGAACGGCAGCGCCGTCTCGCGCGAGAAGGACTCCAGGACGCACAGCTCCGTGCGCACGCGAATCAAGACGTCGTTGATCAGGGGGCGGTAGTTCTCGATGTTGTCCGCGCCCGCCAAACCGAGCGCGGCTCTCTGGCCGACGCGGAACACGCCGTCCGACGCAGGGCACACGGGGTTGAAGTTGAAGAAAGGGTCGATGCCCGCCGCGGTGGACACCGCAGCGTGCGCCGCGGCGTCCGGCCGCAGCGCCGCCGCGGAGGCGAGCGCGGACAGCGCCGCTGTCGAAACCGCGGCGGACTCGTGTTTCGTGAGCGTCGCGTCCGCCGACGACGCCGATCGGACCCTCGGCTCGTACCCTTCGCGCCTTCCGTGGGCGGTGCATAGGCTGCCCCGACGCGACGCGCGCGATCGCGCGGAGGACGCGCGCTCGGCGGATCCGCGCGAGCGCGCGCCGCCCAGAAGCGCGCCGCCCGCGAGCGAGAGCGAGTACGCAACGGCAGACATCGCGAACGGGACGGGATTCGGCGCGAAGCGCGTCGTCGAGTGAACGCCGAGGCCACGGCGACGCGGTTGTTGGATCGACGCGATATGTTTCGATTCGGAGTTTTTCGGGTCGCGCGGGACGTGGACGTGGATCGAGAAGAGCCGCGTGGAGGCGAACACGACACGTATCGTCTCGTTCACAACAGCCTTTGTCGTCACGTCCCCGCCTGCTTGATGCGCTGCTTGAGCCCCATAAGAGACTGCAGGCACTGCTTGGTCTCCTCCGCGTTGTCCCCGAGCGCGTCCCGCGCAATCTCCAGCGCCTGCACGTGCACGCGCTCGGCGTTGCCCCAGTCCTTGAGCTCCGACAGCACGCGCGCGAGGAACAGGAGCGACCCGACGGCTTCTTTGATCGCCTTGGGATGCTTCGGACCGAGGCTCAGCCGCGCCGCCGCCGCGCTCTGGAACGCTCCCGCGGCGAACTGCATGAGCTTCTCGTTCTTCCCCCCGTGCGAGCGGTTGTTCTCGTGGAAGTACGCGCACGCCAGATAGTGGCACGCCGCGCCCTGCTGGAACGGCTGGTGCATTAGCAGCGCCGCCGCCGCGCGGAGCGGGCGCTGGCACTCCTTCCACGCCTCCGCCGCGAACATCTGCTGCCCCAGCACGTAGCACTGCTTCCCCACCGCCTCGGCGTGCTCCATCACCGGGGGCAAGCCGGGCTTACCCCCGCGCATCTTCCACCCGTCCCCGACCTTGAACACGTGGTTGATCGTCGCGAACATCACCTGAGGCAGCTTCACTCGCGCGGCATCCTCCTTCTGCAGACGCGTCTCGAGCGCCGCCTTCTCCTCCGCGGTGGCGGACTCGGGAAGCGTCCGCGATCGGTCCTCGCCCCCCTCCCCCGGCCCGCCCCACCGCCCCACCAGCGCCGGCGTCCACGCCACGGTGTCGTCCCCCTCCACCATGCGCCGCATCTCTCCCATGGGCGCGAGTCCGGCGAAGCGCTTCGACCCGGCCGTCGCCGCGAGCGACTTCGAGATGTTCACGATGGCGAGCCGGCGGTTCTTCACGCGGTCGTACGTGGACGCGGCGAGCTCGAAGACATCCGCCAGCGGCGTCGCGCCCTGCGGTTTCAGCGGGTGCGCCTCCAAACGCATCGCCGCCTCCGCCAGCTTGCCCGCCCTGAGCTCGGCAGCAAGCGTCTGGCCTTTGATCGCCTGCGCGTTCTCCTTCGAGTCCGGGCCGCCCCCGCCCGGCCCGCCCACCAGGTGGCTCACGCCCATCGACTTCTCCTGCAGCAGCGCGCACGTCGCCTGGAGCAGCGAGACGTCCCCCTCGCGCTCCGGCCCCTCGCCCGCGCGCAGAATGCTCGCCTCCCACTTCTTGACCACGGCGTCGTACTTCTCCCGCATCTTGCGGTTGCGGAAAAAAATAGCCTGATGCAACAGCTTGTCCCCGAACTCCACGCAGCCGCGCTCCTCGACGGCGCGCGCCGCGGCTTTGTAGTGGTTCTCCGCCTCGTTCGTCTTCCCCAGCGCCGCTTCCGTGGCGCCGAGCCAGGTGTAGGCGTCGCCCAGCTCGGTGTTGTTGCTCTCGAACTCCACGGCGATGAAGTCCGGCGCGCCGTCGTCCAGCTGCTTCGCCAGGAACACGGCGTGCTGGAACACGCGCTCGGCGATCTTCAGCGCGTCGCCGCCCAGCTTGTGCAGCTGCGCGCCAACCTGCATGACCCACTTCGAGGCTTCCTTGTGCTTCAACACGCGCACGTTGCGTTCGGCGTTCCCGAGGCACTCCAGCAGCCGCTGCCGGTCCACCGCGTCGGGCGGCAGCGTGGCGATCGCCTGCGCCAGCGCCTCCATGGCGGCGGCTCTACGCGCTCCTCGAGAGGGTTCCGGCGTGGTGCGCGCCTGCTCTGGTCGCGGATCTCGAGCGCGTTCATCGTCGCCGCGATCGATCGGGGCGGCACGCGGACCCGCGGCTTCTGAAAAAATTCGGGATCGTCGAATCGAGGTCGAACGGTTTCGCCGACTCGGAAAAGAGCGAGACGTAAAAGCGATGAAACGCGAAACTGCCTTTCAAACGCCGTGCGAACGCACCCCGGCAGACCCGACCGACGCGCGAACACGACCGAACAGCCGGAACGTCTCGAGCGAAAAGTCTCGGCGGTTCTCGCGCGAAAAAAACCTCTGCGCCGCGGCGCGTCGAGGACGCGCTCCGAGACCGCTTCACCGCGCAGACGCGTTCGCTCGCGCGCTCGCGACGAAAGCCTCGATCGGCGCGAGCGCGCCCCACGTTTTCCCCACCGTGACTTTCGTCGGCGTCCAGAGCCCGACCAGCCCCAGCTCCTCGGCGGCGCCCTCCATGCATGAGCGCGCCACCTCCGCGACGGCTTCGACGCGCGCCGCGTCGGCGTCCGTCTCGAACATGAGCTCGTCGTGGATCTGCGCCACTAAACACACGCGCGCGGGCTCGAACCCGACCGGAAGCGCGATTCGCGGAACGTCGTCCCGCGGCGCCGAGCTCGCCTCGTCGCTGCTGGTGTGTATCGCTCGGCACCAGCGGTCCATGGCGAGCTTCACGAGGTCCGCCGCCGTGCCCTGCACGAGCGTGTTCACGGCGCGGCGCTCCGCCTCAGCGCGCGCCGACGCGTCAGAGCTGCTAAACCCTGGAAGCGGGCGAACGCGCGCGGCGAGCGGCAGAAACGCGCCTCTGCGCAGACGCGCGTCTTCGCGCGTCTGTGTGACGAACCGACGCAGCGAAGGGAACGCGGCATACAACGCGCGCGTCATTTCCCGGGCTTCTTCCCGCGAGACGCCGAGCTTGCGCGCCAAACCCGCTTCGCCCTGGCCGTACAGAAGGCCGTACACGGTGGTCTTGGCCTTCGCGCGGTCGGCGCGTGTCACAGGCGCCGACGCCGCCAAACCGAGCCCCGCGTTCCAGATCTGCTCGAACGCGTCGTTCGTGTTGGTAAAAGACGCGTTCGCGCCGCCGACCGATCGCGGTTTCGCGAGAATCTCGCGCAGTTTCGGGTCGCGCGCGAGGTGCGCAAGCACGCGCAGCTCGATCTGCGAGTAGTCCACCGCGAGAAGCACGCGCCCCGGGGGCGCGACGAACGCGCCGCGGAGGGTCAATAACGCATCCCCGTCGTTTCCGTGTCCCGATGCATCCGAGTCGGCGACGGCGGCGCCCCCCACGGCCTGGAGGTTGGGGTTCGAACTCGACAAACGCCCGGTGGCCGTTCGCGTGTTGTTCCACTCGCACCGCAGGCGACCGACGCGAAATCGTCTCGGCGCCGAGATGATTTCGGCGCCGACGTCGGAACTCGAACCGGAAGGCCCGTTCTGCTTCTCGTACATCGAGACGTACGACGCGCACGTCGCCGCCGCCCGCGTCGCGGCGCGGTGACGCGCCACGAGGCGCGCCAAGGGATGCGCGTCCGGCCCCGACGCGAGCGCGCGAAGCACCTCGTCGCGCGTGCTGCGCGTCGCGGCGTCTCCTCCCGCCACGGCCGAAGGCGCGGGCAGACGCAGCGTCACGAACAGCGCCTCCGCCACCTGCGCGTGCGCCGCGAGGTTCACGCGCGAGCCGTCCGGGTTGGTCACCGACAGAGCGTCCGCTTCGCGCTCGATCGTCTCCACTTCCTCGCGGAAGCGAGTCACGACGCGCCTCGCGTACGCGGCGTCGAACCCGATCCCGGCGCGTTCCATCGCGCCCAGCAGAGCCGCGACGCGGCCCTCGCGTCGCGTCGTCCGCGCGAACCGAGCGCGCAGTTCCGCGTTCGCGCGCAGACGCGCGTCGCTCTGCGCCGCGCGCCTGAACCTCTGCGCGAGCGCCGCCGCCGACGCCAAGTCGCGCCGGAACGCCCGAAACGGCGTCTCGCGGTTCCGATCCGGCTTCCGAGACGCGAGACGCGCGTCGTCGCCGGGGAAGCACGTCCGCCACGCCTCCTCGACGCCGCCCTCGTGCGGCGTGTCCGGCGCGTGCAGCCACGCCATGGCGCGCGCGTCCAGGACGGTCAGACGCGCGAGGAGCGGCGCGGGGCACGCGCCGATCGCGCCGAGTGTCTTGAACACGGCCTGCGCGTGGAACGTCACCGCCGGAACGCCGGCGCGCAGCGCGGACGCCAGCGCCGCGGCGTGCTCGGGACGCGCCGCGAGTCTTTCGGGAGTATCGGTTTCGTCGCTTTTTTTTTTTTTAGTCCGCGAGTCTCCGTCTCCGCGCGTCGCGACCAGCGGTATGGTGAACAGCACGCCGCCGACGCCGTCGCCCGCGTCGGCGACGTCGGCGCCGAGCGGAAGCACGCCGAGAGCGACGGGGACGCGCCGCACGGCGGCTTGCCAGCCCCCCTCCGGCGGCGGCGCGCCGGCGCCGGCGGCGCGCGCGGCTTTTCTCGCCGCTTCCTTCTGCGCCGGGTCCGGCTCGGGTTCCGCGTTGGACCGGAACCCGAACCGTCGCCGCCCCACGACGTCGCGGAACAGCACACCGATCGAACACGCCGAGGCGGTTCGGATCGCGCGCGCGAACGTCTCCGTGAACGCGTCGTCGTTCGAGACGCTCTCGTCGCCGCCGCGGTGCACGAAAGGATCGTTCGGACGGTCGCGTCGCGGCGCGCCGTCGTCGTCGTCGTCGTCGCCGTTTTCGTCGTCGCGCGCGCGTCTCCGGCGGGTCTCGGCGCTTTCAGGCACCGGCGCGAGCTCGACCTCGTCTATGCTCTCCGGCGTCGAAAGGCCGTCACAGACGCGCGTGGTCGTCCCCCGAGAAGTGCCCGCGCCCGCACTCGGGCCCGCGAACGCTTGAGACAGCGTGACTTGTTTCGGGTCGTCGAGGCGTGCTCCGGGCTTCGGTTTCTGTCGCTTCGCGGCGGGTCGCTTCGCAGGTGCCTTAACGGGCGACCGCCCGTTCTCCTTCTCCGCCTCTAGCGGCGCGTCGCCGCGGCTCGGGACCACGTACCGCAGCGTCGGCCGGTGTTTTTGGTTTTCATGGGCGGGCTTCGTTTGGGCATCACTCGCGACGACGTCCTCATCCGCTCGCGCTCTTTTTTTCACCGACATCTCCGCCTGTCGATACCGCGCCGTCGCCGGCGGGTACCGCGCCGAGACGGCCGCGCGATTCGCCCGAGGCGCGCATGCGCGCGCCGACTGCACGCCGTCGCGACCGCTAAAGCTGTTGTACCTGCGCGAGAGGGGGGTGGCGGTCAGCGGCGCGGACACGAAGCCACGACGTTCGAAGTTTGAAAGACAGACGGCACGCCGAGATGCGCGCTCGCGGCGCGCGTACCATTGCCGGGACTCCTTTCGCAGCTCCCTCGGGTCCGGCGGCCGACCACACCGCCACCGGAGCCGATACAGCGGCGGGTCCTCCTCGCGCGACATCCGCGGCGCCGTGAAGTGTGCTACGGAGACGGTCTGCACCTTGGTTTTGCCGAGAAAGAGAAAGTTTCGTGTTTTCAGGAAAAGTCTCCCTCTTCGGCGTCGACGCGCGCCGCGACAGTTCCCACCTCGCGGCGACCGGATGTCGGCGGTCGCGGCGACCCCGCGCGACGCGGCTCCCGGCGATGTGCCCGCGTGCACGCGGCCGGCGGCCACCCTGGCGGACGTGGTGTTCTCGCAGTTCCGCCCGGGCGAGGACGAGGAGCGCCAGATGGCCACGGTGATGGGCCTCGTCGACCCCGAGCTCTCCGAGCCGTACTCGGTGTTCACGTACCGGTACTTCATCAAGAACTGGCCCGAGCTTTGCGTGCTGGCACACTTACGCGGCGAGTGCATCGGCGTCGTGATATGCAAGCTCGACCAGCACCGCGAAAGCTTCAGGGGTTACGTGGGCATGCTCGTCGTGACGAAGCCCCACCGGAAACTGAAACTCGGCAGCGCGCTCGTCGCGAGAGCGCTGGACGTGATGCGCGCGAGCGGCGCGGACGAGTGCGTGTTGGAGGTGGAGTCCACGAACAAAGGCGCGCTGCGCCTGTACGAGAACCTGGGGTTCATAAGGGACAAGCGCCTGGAGCGGTACTACCTCAGCGGCAACGACGCGTACCGCATGAAGCTGCTGTTCCCGTTACCGGTCGCGGAGGCGGAGGCGGAGGCGGAGGACGACGCGACGCGAGATGAATAGTACTACTAGCGCATTCAGTTTGCGAGTCGACGCGCGTTACAAACCCGTCGAGAACTCGCCCCATTCGCGAAATCGCGCGTACCAGCGATCGAATCCGCACTCCAAGTCGCTCGTTACAATCACTTGCGGCGGCCGGTGGTCTTCGTGTGCTGCCCGCGCACGCGGATACCCCAGTAGTGGCGAAGGCCGCGGTGGTTGCGGATCTTCTTCAGGCGCTCGAGGTCGTCGCGCAGCTTCGTGTCCAACGCGTTGGAGGAGAGCTGCGAGTACTTGCCATCCTTGAAGTCCTTCTGCCTGTTCAGGAACCACACGGGGATCTTGTAGTCCTCGGGCTTCGCCAGAATCACCATCATGGACTCGAGCTCCGCCGCGGAGAGCTCGCCGGCGCGCTTCCCGAGGTCGATCTCCGCGCCCTTGCACACCAGGTTGGCGAACCGGCGGCCGATGCCGCGAATCTGCGTCAGGGCGTACATCACCTTCACGCGGCCGTCGACGTTCGTGTTCAGAACGCGAAGGATGTGCTGGAAATCATCTCCGACGATGAGAGACATGGTGGAGGCTGCGAAGATAATGTCATGAGAGGATGAGACGATGAGGAGGGTTGCGCGTCAGCGGCGCGTTCGCGGCGCGAAGGAGTGCGCGGTGAAAAAAACCCGATCGAGCACCGAACCGCGACGTGCACCGAACGCCCGGGCGCGAGTTCCGATTTGCCGTGTGCCGAGCCGTCCGTCCGACGACGCGCGGCGCGAAGGACCGCGCTGCCGCGGTGACGGGAGGCGCGCGCGCGCAGCAGCGCGTCCGGCGGCGGCGAGCGCGCACTGCGGTCCACCGCGCGGCTCGCGTCGCGCGCCGAAGCTCACGAGCCGGCGCGTCGGCTGTTGAAAAACCCTGCCGCATCGCGAGCGACAAAAACCCGCGCGTGGCGCGACGTCGCGGACGCGCGGCTCGAGACGCTGGCGACCTCGCGGCGCGCGAAGGCGTCGAGCCGGTGACGTCCGTGAATGCGCCTCCAGCGGCGCGTCCGCGGACGTGACCGGCGTGGGCCGTCGGTACGGCGCGGTCGCCGGCGCCCGCGAGCCCTCGCCGCGCGACGCAGCCGAAGGATGAACGGGACGAGTCCCTGTCCACCCCGGTCTCGCGCGAGGCCGTCGCCGGCGGTCGGGGATCGAGGCGGCGAGTCGACCACGAGGCTAGTGGGCGCGAACGAGATCGCATCGTGGGGGTCGCACGCACCGTGACGTGTGTCGCGCGTCGCTATAAGAGGGTCGTCGGAGGACGCCAACGCGCGTGAAGTATCGATCGAAATAGGGTTTGGCGTCGAGCGAAACAAAAAACCGTCGCACTGACTAGAACTCATACAAAAACACATGCATCATACTCAATTCCCATATGTAGCCTATTCGGGCCCATAACGTGCGTGCGTCCGCGAAAGCAAAGCGAAAGAGCTTTGTCTTCCTCGCGCCGTTCATTCCCCCTCGGCGCGCGACGTCCGCATTATGCGCGTGAAAGGCGGCTCAGGCGGAGGCGCCGGCGGCGCCGGCGGGCTCCCAAGCCCTTACGTGAAATGGGAGAGGGTACGTGTGTCGCTGTCGACGCGGCTTTTTATCCCGCGCGCGCGCGAAGGCGGGCGGTCGACTCCCCGCCCCGTGTCGCCCCAGGCCAGAGTCAAACCCAAATCGGTCTCCCGGATCGACGCATTCGTTCCGCCCGAGTCTCCCCGCGCGCCGCTCCCGCTGACCAGACCCACGCACGAAACCCCACCGACTTCGTCACTTCCAGGAACGCTGCGCGAAGATCGACAAGGCGAAGCTGGACAAGATTAAGCCCTCCGTGGACGCCAAGAGCCCCCCCCGGTTCAAGCACATGGTGGTGAACGCGAAGAAACTCCAGCTGGAAGAGGATCGCCTTGTCGAGATCGAGCACCAAAACAGGAAGCTGCTGGACAACCTGAGCCGGATCTCCGAGCGACCGAGCGGGTTGAGCGGTGATAACGGCGCTTCGAAGGGATCGACCGCGCGCCCCAAAGCGCTGCTTCGGGGCCAAGCCCCGGTGAAGAGGCGGGTGACGTCTCTGAACGTGCGCAAGAGGCAGGAGGAGCTCGACCGCATCGAGCGCGAGAACGCGCTCATCTTGCGGCGGATACGCGACCAGAACACCAAAGAGAGCGAGTTCTCGGTGAAAAAGATGCAGAATGAGTGGAAAGAGACGCTCGAGCACAGGAAACGGGCGAGCCAGTGGATCGGGGGATGCGGTTCGCGCGCGACACGCGGACGACGAGTCGAATGATTCGACGAGAGACGGGACGCGACGGGACGCGACGGATCAAAATCAAAACCTCCTCCGCGTGACTACATCCCGGTGACCTCGATGTCGCCCGGCTTGGGTTCGTTTCGCAGGCGCGACTTCGTGTCGTCCTCTTCGATGCGCCGAAGCAAGCAGGACAGCACGCGCCCGTTCAGCCCGTCCAGGTCCTCCCCCTCGCCGCCGTCCTCGCCGACGAGGAGCTTGACAGCGACGTCGGCGTTGGCGTACATCTCCGCGCGCTCCGCCTGCAGGTCGCCGATGATGGCGGCGATCTTCGCCTCGTCGCCGTTCGCGTCCGCGAACAGAGGCCTGGACTCGGCGCCGTCTCGCGTCACCCGGCTCGCCAGCAGCTCGGGCGTCCCGCTCAAGCACACCACGACCCCGTTCCGCAGGTGCATCCAGTTGCCTTTTTTCTTCACGATCCCGCCCCCGGTGGCGACGACGCACTTCTTGTACGCCGCGAGTTCGGCTAAGATCTGCGTCTCGACGTCGCGGAAGCCCTCCTCGCCCTCGGCGGCGAAAATCTCGGAAACGCTCATCTTCGTCACCTGCTCGATGACGTCGTCGCTGTCGTCGCGGGCGGGTGTAGTGAAGAGAAAAGTGTCGGTCAGCGGCCGACGACGTCGTCGCCTCTCGACGAAAACGCCGAAGAAAAAGCCGAACGCGCGTCGCGTGCCGTGCGTGGCGTGTGACGTAAAGTGCGGCGTGGATAGACCGCGCCGACGCGAGGAGAGAGAGGCGTCGCGCGCACGCACGTGTCGAAGAAGCTGTACCCCAGCGACGCGGCGAGCTTCTTGCCCACGGATGACTTGCCCGTGCCCATCATGCCCACGAGAAACACGCTCGAGCCGTCCAGCACGTCCTTCACCGCCGCGGCGGTGTCGGCGTCACCGCCGGCGTCGCATCGGATCGATCGGCGGAGAGCGACGGCGCGGCTGGCGGGACGCGCGGGCGCGCGGCGGGACGCGAGCCCAGCGCGAGGCGCGATGTGAGCGCGCGCGGAGACGCAAGACATGATGCGTGTCGACTGCGGAGACGCGTGAGTCGAAGTGACGGCGCCCGCCGCGCGTGAAGCAAGCAGGCGCGTCTAGCGAGCGGCGAGAGGAAAAGCTCGTCTGACGAAACTGGAAACCTTTTTCCGGCCACACTGCCGGAACGACGAGTCCAGCGAAAGCGCCGAGTTTGGCATCGTCCTTCATCGTCGATTCGCCTCTGCAGAGGGAGACACGCGCGGACGCAGCGGCGTCGCGCGTCTCCAGCGAGCTTCGATGGCCAAGAAAGACAAGAACGACGACGAAGCCGCGGGTGAACCGGAGGTGAAGCTCACCGCGGTGACCACCCTGCTCCCCGATCCCAACGACGCGAAGCACAATCCCAATCTGCTCGTGGAGACCCTGCGGAAGGCCCCCGCGAAGAACCACCCGCGCGCGCGGAGCGACGCGGCGTTGTTCCTGTGGGACCTCGCCCTGAACGACCCCGACGCGCGCGCGAGGATGTGCACGGAGGAGTTCGCCGGCGCGTGCCAGGTGGCGCTGCAGGACGGGGACGTGTCGGACCGCTCGGCGACCGCGTCGCTCGTGCGCGAAGCCGTCAGCCTCGCGGAGGCGAGGCCCGTGGTCGCCGCCGCGAGCGGGCTCGTCGAGCGGCTCTGCGACGTGCTCGACGACCGCCGCGTCGCCGACCGGCGCGCGTCTCCGACCGACCCCGCCGCGTCGAGCAAAAAGCACGCGAGCGCGACCCACGCCGCGCGTTCGCGGAGCGCGACCGGGGACGCCGACGTCGCCTCCGCGCGCGCCGCCGCCGCCGAGGCGCTCCGCGAGCTGACGAGCACGAGCCAACTCCGCGGCGTCGCGGCGCCCGCGCCCAAAAAGGGCAAGCCGCCGCGCGTGCGGCTGGACGTGTTGGTGCGCGCGGCGGACGCATCCGAAGGTCCCGAGCGCCGATCGCCTCCGACGGATGACGACCGCCGCGTCGCGACCGCGTGCCTGGAGACCCTACACCAGTGCATGGACCCCGCGCGGAACAAAGACGCGTCCGCCGCGCGCGCCGACGCCTTCGGCGACGCGAAAAAAACAGCGTCCTCGTCGTCCGACCAAGTCGGAGACGCGGCTTCCACGACGCTCGGCTCGACCCTGGCTGTTTTCTCGGCGGCGCTCCTAGACGCGGATGCGCCGCCGGAGGCGCGGCGCGCGGCGGCGTGGTGCCTAGCGCACGGCACGCACGACGAGCACAGGCGGGACGCCGTCCTGGCGGACCCGGCGGCGTGTCTGAACCTGCGCCGCGCGCTGCGGCGGCGGGACGCGGACTTCGCGACGCGCGCGGGCGTCGCCGCCGCCGTCGCCAACCTCGCCGCCGTCTCCGTAACCGCGCGAGGAGGTCGCGTGGACGACGGCGAGACGTCCGTCGCGGACGCGCGAATCGACGCCGACGTCGTACCCCCGGCGTCTGTCTCGGACCCGCGTCTTCGCCGAGCGCGCGCCGTCGCGCTCGAGGGGCGCTTGGGCTCGCTGAAGAAGATCCCGAAGGACGAGCTCAAGCCCGCGGACGCCGAGGAGAAGGCGGCGTGCGTCGCGGAGCTCAAGACGCTCGCGCGCGCGTCCGCGGGCGAGCTCGTGGGCGCGGTGTCTGGTGCCGAGCGCGACTCGGCGCTGCTCGCGCGACGACGCGTCGATCGCGTTTTCGAGTCGATGAACCCGCTGGGGCCGCTCTGCCGGCTCGTCGCGCCGCCGGGCGCCGAGACGGGCGACGCGTCGGAGACGGACGCGGAGGAGGAGGACGGCGCGGAAGAATCGCGAGTGGTAAACGTCGCCGCGAAGACGAAGACGGCGCCTCGCCGCGATCGCGACGAAACGACGCGTGGCGATGAGGGAGACGACGACGCGGCGACGCGCGACGACGCGTCCGTTTCCGCGAACGAGACGACGAAAACGAAAGCGTCTTCGCCGACGGACGGCGGCGCGCCGAGCGGCGACGCGGCGCCGGAGCCGCCGGCGGACGTCGTCCCCGCCGACGGCGCGGCGGACGGCGCGTCGTCGTCCCCCGCCGACGGCGCGGGAGACGTCTCCGTTCCCGTCGGAGCGACACAAAACGCGGACGGAGACGCCGCGGAACATCGAAACGCCCCGGAAATCAAAGCGGACGACGCGTCGTCACGCGTCGGCGCGTCGTTCGCGGTGGGCCAGGCGGAGGCGATCGCGGCGGCGGCGGCGGCGCTGCGGCGGCTCACCGCGCGTCCTGACGCGCGCGCGGCGGCGAAGCTCGTTTCCTCGCGCGCGCACGCACACATGCTGTGGCACCTGAGCCACAGCAAGGACGTCGCCACGCGCCGCGATTGCCGCGAGACGCTGCGCCAGCTCGCGCGGGACGAAGCGGCGCGTGCGGCCATCGAGGCGGTGGCAGACGCGCCCGCGCTCGCCAGCCGCGCCTTCGTCGTGAACCCGAGCCGAGCAACCGCGGCGGTTCTCGCGGAGGAGGAAAACGAGAGGTTGGACGCGCTCGTGCCCGGGATCGTCGCGTCGAGCGCGCGCCGGCGGCCGGAGGAGGAGGTGAGGGCGGCGCGCGCGGCGGCGTACAGGGCGCGCGGCGCGGGTGTGCGGGAAGCGCCGTGATTGTTACCATCTCTTTTTCGTTGGACACGAGAGCACCCCCGCGCGCCGAACACGATTCACTCCGCGTCGCGCACACGACCGTCGCGATGGCGTCTTCGTGCGCTTCGGTGCTCGAGAGCACGCGCCGCGTCGCCGCGGCGAGCCAGCGCGTGAAGGTGATCCAGCGCAAGATCGAGCAGGTGGTCGCCGAGATGGACGCGCGGACAATCGCGCGCGTGCTCGGTCCCCAAGCCTTCGACGCGGACGACGTGCATTTCCACGACCCCGAGGATCCCGAGCTCACCGCGCTGTACATCCTGTGCGTGGACGCCATCAACTTCTGCTTCTGGCCCGACCACGACGCCATCGCGCACGTCAAGGTGGCGAAGAAGCACTACCACCAGTTCGACGTCACTGCGCGGTACCTCCTGAACTCGGGCCTGCCGGTGGAGGATGCGAAGCCGAAGATCTTGACGGGAGACCCTTCCGACGACGACGACGCGTCGACGGCGAAAACGCGAGGGGGTCCGGACCCCTTCGACCCCGACGTGCTCGCCTGTCAGGGCATGGAGTACGAGCACGTCGCCGTGGGTCTGAGGCGCGCGCTGGACGAAGACCGGGGATGCCTGGACCCGTCGAGGTTAGTGACCCTCGACGGCCCGGGCCTGCGCGCGTTGTTACGATGGCCTCGAACGCTCCCGCTGGAAAACGAGCGCGCGCGCTTGTTGCGCGAGATCGGCGCCGGGTTAACGCGGCACTGGAACGGGAAGGTTGCGAACCTCATTCATGCCGCGGCAGGGGACGCCCCGAGCCTGGTGGATCTGGTCGTGCAAACGTTCCCGGGGTTTCGAGACGCGACCGTGGACCCTAGGGACGGGCGCCAAGTGTTCTTTTACAAGCGCGCCCAGATTTTCGTCGGCGACGTGTGGGGTCGGTTCGGCGGCGAAGGATTGGGCGCTTTCGGCGATTCCATCGGCGAGCTCACCATGTTCGCGGATTACCGCGTGCCCGTGGTGTTGCGTCAGCTCGGTATCTTGAAGTACTCGGACGCGTTCGCGAGTGTCGTCGACGAGGGTCGGACGCTCGTCCCGAGCGGATCCGCGGACGAGATCGACATGCGCGCGTGTACCGTACAGGCGGTGGAGCGCATGAAACACGCGTTGGAGGCGCGCTTGGCCAAGGAGATCGAGCTGCGGCCCGCGCTCGGAAGCGGCGAGGCGGCGGCCCCGGCGGTGACCTCCGTCGCGCTTGACTGGTTCCTGTGGACGCAGGGGGAGAAGAGGCGGGACGACTCACCGCCGCACCACAGGACCATGACAGTGTTCTACTGAGGAAACGGCATCGCGAGAGACGCCCCGAACAGACTGAAAGACTATCGCGGTATTTATTCGTCACAACAACACGCCCGCTTGCCACGCGACTCTCGGAGGCGCGGTCTTGTGATGCTCCCTGAACGCCGCCGGGTAGTCCCCGCGGAAGTTCACCGCCGGCTGCGTCGGGTCCTCCTGCGTTTTCAGCCAGCACTCCCCCCGGGTGTGATTCCAGATGTCCGGGGCCCAGCACACGTCCAAAGGACAAAACACCCAACTGTTGCACTTCTCGATCTCTTTGCACGCCGCGCAGCAGGCCGCGGCGTTCGCAACCTTGAAGTCAAGCCCCCAGCGCACCGCCGGGCCGTCCAGGTCCAGCGCATCCTCCGCGTGACAACTCGCGTCCACCGATGCCAAAGCATCGCTCGAAACGAGAGCGGCGGTTCCGTTCGCGTCGCGCGCCGTCGCGTTCGCGAAAGCGCCGGCGGCGGCGGCGGCGGCGCCGGCGGCGCCGGCGTCGCGCGCGCGCGTCGCGAGCAAAGGGTTGGCCGGCGCGAACGAAACGTTCGTCGCGTTCGCGGTCGCGGTCGCGGGGATCGCGGACAGGCCCGTGACCTCACCGCGTTCGTCGACGACGTGGCCGGAGGCGACGTGGAACCCGCCGCCGATAGCGGGCAGGGGAGACGCGGGCGCGGAGCGGCGGCTTCGGTTCATCGCCGCCGGGACGATCTCGGTCTCGTCATCAGCCTTCGCGGGCTCTCGCGACGCGGGCGTCTCCGCCACCGCCTCTTCCGCCTCCTCCCCCCTTGCCGACACCGCCGCGATCCCGGGTGGGACAGGCGGTGGAGGCGAGGACGGCACTCGCCCCGTTTCCCACGCCAGAGCCCCAGGTGCGCGCTCCTTCAACGCGCGCGACCCGTCGGAGATCTCCACGAGCGATCGCGCGTCGGTTCCCTCCCGCGCCCCCGCCAGTGAAGCCACTTCACGCACGACCAGCAGGACGAACAGTACCCCGAACACGAACCCAAGCATGCGTCCCGGGCTCCCGGGACGACACGCGTCGCGCGGACGCGCGAGGGTCTCGCCGCGCGACGTCATGTGGTCAAGCGCGATGACGTTTCGAGGGGAGATGTTCCGACGAGGACGGCGCGAGTACGGTACGGTACTAAAGGCGTTTGTCACAAAAGGGTTCCGCCGCGAGCTGTATCGCCGTCGCTCTACGCGAGACCCTCAGGGGTCATCGCTCGACCCCGAGCCGCTTGACCATCCTGTGCTGCATGAGCCGTTGCGGGTCCGAGATCACGTTCGCGACGCGCGCGAACGCGTCGTCGCCGGCGCCCTCGTCGACGGCGTATCCGCACGACGCGTACAACGCCATCGCGGGGGCGTTTGTCTTGACCACCGTCAGGCTCGTCTCCGCGCAGCCCGTCTCTGCGGCCAAAGCCTCGACCTCGCGCAGTAACGCCCGTGCGAGCCCCCGGCGACGGTGCGCCTTCTTGACCTCCACTGAGGACAGGAACAGGGAGGTGGCGGGCTCGCCGTCGCCGCGTGGTCTCGTCTTCCGCGGCCAGCACGTGATCCACGCCACCGCCGCGGCGGACGGGAGGTCCGCCACCGCGGGATCGGCGACCGTCACCTCGACGCGGGTCTTGGACGAGCCCTTGGTGGGGTCGGGCAAGACGCGCACAGCATACCCCTCGGGTAGGGGCGGATGCGACCGCCTCTGCGCGTAGGACTGGCTGAGTTGCTCGAGACGCTCCCTCCGGGCCTTCTCGTCGGGAGGGGAGGATGCCGACGGGACCGACGAGGCGTCCGCCGTGTCGGCCTCGGAAAACGGCCACACGGCGCGCACCGCGACGCGCGTGGCCGCGGGCCGCCGCGACCGCGACCGCACGGGAGGGGCGATCGACGAGCGCGCAAGCGCAAGCGCGCTCATGCCCCCAAGGCGCGTGCGCGCGCGATGTCGTCTGTCACCAGGACGAGGGTACTCCGCGCATCACGACTCCGACTTCGAGCGCGCGCGCGCCAACTCAGCACGAAATCACGGCATAGATGACGGCGTCAAGTTTCCATCGGCAACCATCGCATGCAGCGCCTGGTGCCGCTCGCGTCGCTTCGGCGCGTGTTTCCCCGGATTGTCGCGTCCGCCGGTCACTTGTCATCTCGCACACGAATCGCGAAGATGGCCTCCGCGTCCACCTGGGACGGCTCCGGGACCCAGGAGGATCTCATGTATCGAGACGAATGCATCCTGGTGGTACGTGTGCGGCTGCTTAGGTTTTTTTACTCGAGGAGAGCGCGCCGCGCGCGTCCCACAGCAGAGGACGACACGCACGGTCACCTCGCGATGCGTTCGACGCGAACGCGCGACGACTGACACGACGCTTCAAACCGTAAACCGTTCAGGACGAGACGGACGCGATCGTCGGCCACGACAGTAAGTACGCGTCGCACAGGTTCATCCCGGATCAGCCCCGGGGCAAGCTGCACCGCGCGTTCTCGGTGTTCCTGTTCGACGAAAACCACAGACTGCTCTTACAGCAGCGAGCGGCTTCGAAGATCACGTTCCCTTCGGTGTGGACCAACACGTGCTGTTCGCATCCGCTGTACGGGTACGAACCCAGCGAGGTGGACACGGACGAGGACGTGCGAAGCGGCGCCGTCCCCGGCGCGAAGCGCGCGGCGATTCGCAAACTCAAACACGAACTCGGCGTCGCGCCCGAAGACGTGCCCCTTGCAAAGTTCAAGTACCTCACGCGCCTGCACTACTGTGCGGCGGACACGTTCGCGACGAACCAGGACGTGTCTGGCGGGCCGTGGGGCGAGCACGAGATGGACTACATCCTGTTCATCAAGCCGGAGACGCGCGTCGCGTTTGAGCCGAACCCGGAGGAAGTTGACGACGCGAAGTGGGTGACGCGGGACGAGCTGCGGGAGATGATGGATCCGAAATCCGGCTTGCGATGGTCGCCGTGGTTCCGGATCATCGCCGAGAAGTTCCTGGACAAGTGGTGGGCCGACCTGGATAACTGTCTCACCACAGACGCGCATGTGGATCTGGAGACCGTGCACGAGGTGATGTGAAGTCGCGGCTTTACGTCTTCGGTGCGCGCGGCGAGGCTCCCGTTTTACTTTTCCGGTGACGCGTCGGCGCCTTTCTTTTTTCCCGACGCCGTCTCGGTGACGACACCGTTGTGACGGGCGGACTGACCCGGGGTGATATCCGGCTGATGATCGTCCAGCCGTGCCTTACAAGCACACACGCTCCCGAGAGACGGCGAGGTTTTTCCGACGCGACGTGTGACGTGTTTTTTCTAAAATCGTGAAAAACGCCGATTCGAGCCGACGACCGACTCGGCTGACCTTCCCTGTGCTCCCCGCGCTCGCGCGACGCAGCAGAGCGCAACCGCGTTTTTTAAAAGAAAAAAGCACACTAGAGCCCTTCGCGCGCTACCCCGCGTCGTCCGTGAGACCGCCTCCCGCGCCGCTTCCGAACAAGAAGAGCGCGTCCTCGAGCGACGCTTCGCCCGTCCGCGCGTCGAACGCGACGTCCAAACCGACGCACGCGCAGTTGCCTATTTTCTCGCGCGTCAGCTTCGCGACCAAGTCGCCGTCGCGCGCCACGAACGCCGCGCTCCCCGAGCGCCGGCACAGCCGCCCGACCGCGTGCTGGAACCACAGCGAGTGCCCGACGACGATCGCCGCGTCGCTCGCCTCGAGCCGCAGCGTCTCGAAAAAGTCATCCACGCGATCGTCCATCTCCTCCTTTGAATCCGCGTCGTCGCGCGACGTCCACCAACGCCCGAACGCGTCGTTGGCGTCCGTCTCCGCGCGCATCGCCGCCACGGCCGAGACCGCGTACGCGGCGTCCGGAACGCCGCCGTGGCACGCGTCCCGGAGCTTCTCGGCGGCGCGGCGCAAAACGCCGTCGCCGCGCTCGATGCCGATGGTGTCAAGGCTGCCGATTGTGCTCTTGACCTCGCGCAGAGACCGCGAGAGCACCGCGAAGCTGTCGCGCGCGCCGCCGGGACCCACCCGCGCGCCTCCGCCGCCGAGACCCTTCGCGCCCAGCTTGCCGCTGGCGAACAGAAACAACGCGGCGGTCTGCGCGGCGCGCGTGAGCGGCGAGACGAAACACCGCGTGGTTTCGCCGAACGATCGCGACCACGCGACGTGTTTCCGCGTCGCCGGGTCCGCCGGGACCACCGGGATTCGCGGATCGACGTTCGTCGTCCGAAACGCTTCGACGTCGTACCGCAGCGACGCGGCGTGGTACCTCGCCGCCTCCGTTCCCGCCTGCACAGCCTGGCCCGCGCCTCGCGCGTTGAGCGGGTGGTCGAACTTGGCCATCGCCGACAACTGCATCTCGCGCTGCGCTTCGTTCCATCGGCTCTCGCCGTGCCGAAGGAAAAAAACGCGCTTCGCGCGTTTCGGGAAACGCGCCGCGAGGGACCTCGGCGTGAGCGTTTGCGATTGCGATGTATCTGCGTCTTTTCCAGCGTCGAGGTCGATGAGCGGTCCGAGCAGGTCCATCGGCTCTGGTGGTGTTGACGGCGGTGGCGCCGCGGCGCGCGCCGCGGTAGTCCGCAAAATACGCACAGAAACGTACGCGGCGCCGTTTTCGTTCTCGGCGCCGCCTCCGAGAAGAAGCGCGCGGTGCATCGGCACGCGCACGCACCCGCCGGTTTCTGTCTCCGTCTCGCTTCGCGCGAGCGCCAGATCCAATGAAATCGTTCCGCGCGCGACGCACTTCGAGGCCCGAGCGCGGTGGTTCGAGTACGACGCGTCGGTCGCGGCGTACGCCTCGACAAGCAACGCGTCGCCGGTTTTCGGAAAGACGCGCAAGTCGCGGCGGCACGCGAAGACGTGCGCCGCGGCGCCGTGTCCGTCGTTCATAGACTCGCGTTCGTCGTGTGTTTTCGAGTCGGGACGAAAGAACGCGTCGTCTCTTCGCGCGGCGAGCGTGCGCGCGAGCGCGCCTTTGAGGTGGCCCGCCGCGCTCGCCACGCGAGCCGCTGCGAACAACCCCGGCTCGTCGAATCCGACGGCGTGTTCGAGCACCAGCACGAGCGAGGCGTCCGGGTCGCACGCGCCGTCGTCGCCGCGACGGAACGCGGACGCGGCCGCCTCGGCCGCCTCGGCGTCGTGAGGACTCCTCGTGGAGTCGCCTCGCGCGTAGCCGAGCGTGTCCATGGAAGCCTGCGCGGCGTCCGCCATCGCGGAGCGCACGCGCGCCTGGCTCGCGAAGAGGGATTTCGAGATGCCTTTCATGACAGCCGGGCGGGGCTGGCGCCGAGCTGAAGCGCGCGGGGGCTTCCGCCGAGCCGCGCCTGAGCGCGCGGCGCGCGGCGATGCCTCCGCGGAACGGCGCTCGACGGCGAGGAGACAAGCCCCGGGGTGCTCGCCGCTCGTCGCGGAGTGCGGAACTGCCCGAGTGCCGACACGTTTTCGTCCTCTCGAGGACGTTCGCGCATGATCGCAGTCCCGACTCCCGAGCGAAACTCCGACTGTCGAAAACGTGCCCGCGGCCCGTTGGACGCCGGTCCAAGGATCTCGTCCCCTCCTCCATAGTCACGCGCACGCAGACAAGGGCGAGCGCGAGGTCTCCACGCCACCCGTGCACGCCTCGTTGATCGAGAAACCGCGCGCGAGGTTCCGGAAAGGGAAGGTACGCGAGCGGGGAGGGCGACCCGTCGCGTCTTCAGGCAGCAGATCGGCACGTGCGGGAGGACGTCTCGTCTTCTCTTCGCGAACATGCGGTCTCAGGCCAACGCGTACGGCGCCCCTGACGGCGACGACAACAGCCGAGGCGCGCAGCTGGCGGCGAAATTCAACCAGCGGTACCAATTCTACCTGGACAAGTCCGTGCCGCATCTGCAGCAGCGGTGGGCGGCGTGGGGCGGCGTGGCGCTCATCTACTTGATCCGCATCTCGTTCCTGAAGGGTTGGTACATCGTGACGTACGGCCTGGGCATCTACAACTTGAACCTGATCATCGGGTTCCTCTCTCCCCAGGTGGACCCCGAAACGCAGGGGCCCACGTTACCGACGAAAGGAAACGAAGAGTTCAAGCCCTTCGTCCGGCGGTTGCCGGAGTTTAAGTTTTGGCATCGGTCCATCCGGTCGTTCGCGTACGCGTTTTTCATGACGTTCTTCAGCGTCTTCGACGTCCCTGTCTTCTGGCCGATCCTGCTCATGTATTGGTGCATGCTGTTCTTCATGACGATGAAGCAGCAGATCAAGCACATGATCAAGCACAAGTACCTACCGTTCTCGATGGGGAAGAAGCAGTACGGGAAGAACGGGTCCGGGGGGGGGATGGACGCCGCGAAGGCCCCCGTGAAGGATTCCAAATGAGTAGTGATACGCGTCGCGAGAGACGCTTCACATACAAACACATTCGCTCGTGTCGCGCTCGTGTTCAACGGACCACCCACACGTCACACACGCGCGCATCAGCTCTCGATCCGGTCCGTGCCCCAGAGCCCGTCTTTCAGGTGGTGCACGGTGTCCACGCCGATCCCTTTGTTCACACTCGCGATCTCCGCCGTGCTCATCTTGGTGATCCCGACTGCCAGCGCGTGCGTCTTGTCCTCCGCGTAGATGGCCACGGGCGTGTCCTCCTCAGCCTCGTCATGCATCTGCGCGCCCGGCGACGTCAGGCCGGGGCACATGATGTTGGCGCCCTGCAGCACGAACTTGATCGCGCCCTTGTCCACGCGGAGCCGAGGCATCATGTCGGGGTACCGGTGAAGCACCTTGAGCGTTGGGAAGTACGGCCCGTCGCGAAGCTGGAAGAACAGAGGCGCGCCGTCCACCACGATCACGGCGTTCTTCTCCGCGGTCTTGGCGATGGTCATCACGCACTTCTTGGGGATGAGCGCATCCAGCACGTCCTCGTCCTCCAACCGCGGGTACTGCTCCGCTATGCGCCCGCGGATCCCGCGCGCCACCGACGACTTGGTCTGCTCGAGCTTGGCGACGTCCAGCTTCCGGAACATGGCGGGCGCGCGGACGGGACGCCTTCGCGACACGTCGGGGCTCGGGTTCTCGACGGCACGAAGCGCGCGGGGACGCGGTGGAACCTTCGCCGGTGCGCTCGCCTGCGCCCGCGCGCGGTCGCGAGTGCGAACGCGCGGCGTCTGAAGAGACTGCAACCCTAACCTTGCACTGTAACGTCGGCCGGAAAACGACAGCAAGTCACCCGGGTGCCCGAAACGAACGATCTCGCCGCGCGCGCGCGTTACGTACATTTCACGAGGTCGCGACGCGGAGGCGCGTTTCGTAAAACCTCCCGCGCTCGTACTACTTCCCGATGTCCTCCGCGTCGTGCTCGATGGTCTGCTTGGGCACCTCGTCGCCCCCCCCCGCGGGCGTCACCTGCCTTCCCTCGGGGATCACCTCCCACTGGCACACCGTGCCGTCGCCGCCGCCGGCGGTGAAGACGGCGGCGCCGTCGCGCGAAAACCGGACGCGCGCCACGTGCGAGGAGTGGCCGCCGTACGTCTTCGGCCGGCCGCCGAGCGCGGGCGCGCGGAACAGAGACACAATCCCTCGGTCGTCCCCCGTGACCAACACGCGCTCCTGGTACCCGTGGTCGCCGTGCACGACCGTGACGTCCGCGGAGTTGACATCAGTGCCGTCCGACCCGCGGTGCCACACCCCCGTGGTCTCGAAACCCAACACGCCGGTGACGTCGGCCCAGGTGACATCCTTCACGTCGACGCCGTTGACGATTTGAACACCCTTGGGCGCGTACCAGTATAGAAGCTCGTAGTCGCCCGAGTTTGTGTACAAGATCGTGCCGTCCTTGCTCCAGCCCAGGTGCGTGATGAACGAGGAGTGACCTCGGCACGTTCCCGCCAGCTCGTACTCGGCGTTGGGTTTCTTGGTGTCGTAAATGTCGACGGCGTTCTCGTGCGACCCGACAGCGAGGTAGCGCCCTCCGGAGGGGTCATCCGGCGTGCACGGCGAATACTTCATGTCGCTGATCCACTCGTTCCGCGTGTCCAACTCCTTGATGCATGTCAGGCGGTACTGACCTTTGTAGCTGTACAGCTCGTACACGTGCACCTTCCCCGCGATCGTCCCCACCGCGAGCGAGTTGCCGTCGGGATGCCACGCCACCGAGCGCGCGCAGCCGGTGTTGAACGAGCTGTTTTTTATCTTCTTGGCATCCTCCTTGCGCGGCCACGCGCGCGCGAACACCTCGCGCCCTTTGCCGGGAGTGATGTTCCACAAACGGACTGTGCCGTCGTCGGAGCAGGTGGCCAGCTTGTGCGGGTCGCTGGGGTGGATCGCCAGCCCCCAGAGCTCGCCCTTGCCGTGCGCCTCGACGAGCAGTCGCGCCTCGTCGGAGATCTCCCAAATCTCGCCGCACTTGGTGCCGACCAGCGCCTTGCTCTTGACGTCGGTGGTGATGGAGCTGATGGCCGCCGGGCCGCCGGAGACGGGCGACTCGATGCGGATGGAGTGCAGCGCGGACATGTCGTCCGCGCGCCAGAAACGCACCACCCCGTCGTCGCCGCCGGACAAAAGCACGTTGTGCTCGCGGAGGCAAAACACGGCGGTGACCTTCCCGGCGTGCGCCTGCGGGACGACCCGCGTCAGCCGGTGCCCCTCGAACACGTACAGCTGCCCCTTCTGCGTGCCCACGACGGTGACGTCCCCGCCGGTGAACGTGCTGGTGTAGAAGTTCTGCCACTTACCCATCGAGCCGAACACCGCCTTCTTGGGCTTGAACACCGCGCCCTTCTCGATGGGGCGCTCCTTGTTCCAAGCGCCGAGCACAAACTTCACGTGCTTCACGCCGGTGGTGACCAGCGTCCCCGAGTCAGCGTTCCAGTTGATCCCGAGGATCTTGCTTTTGCTCCCCGCGTAGGTGGCGAGCAGCTCCTCCTTCTTCCAGTCGTAGACGGCGACGGAGTGGTCCGAGTCCTGTCCGACGCTCGCCAGGTACCGCCCGCACGGCGAGAAGCACAGCGCCGTCACCGCGTTGCGGTGGAATCCCCGCAAAACGGCGAGCGCCGTGCATGTATCCGCCGACCACACCACGATTTTGGGCTTGCGTCCGATTTCTCCGGTGGCGAAGGTGCTCTTATCCGGGTGCCGAGCCATGCACAGGATGTCGTCCGTGTGCCCCTCGGCGACGTCCTCGCTCTCGGGGTCGTCCGTGATGTGCTTCTGCGTCTCATACACGGGGTTGTACACCACGCCGAGCGCGGCGGTGTGGTACACCACCTCGCCCTTCCCGTTGTAGAAGCAGTTCTGGCGCGCGTCGTGCCCGCGGAAGCCGTACGCCCACGAGAGCCGCAGCCGCGACTTGGGGCGATCGTACGACGTGCTCTCCTTGCGCCACCACGACGGCACGTGCGTCTGCGCCAGCACGGGCTTGCCGATCATCGGGCTCGCGTACCCGCGTTTGCACCCGAGCTCGGCGAGCGAGTGGTTCTTGTACGGGTTCGGCACGCCGTCCTCGGCGTTGACGGGCGTGTACACCGCGGCGCCCGCCTCCATGCCCGTCTGCACCATCGCCTTCGGCGTCGCCGCTTTACCGGCGAGGTACTCCGCCTCGTCCTCCGAGTCCGTGTCCGTGTCCGGCTCCTCCTCGTCCAGAGCGATCACCGCGGTGGGGCTCGGGGGCTTGGTCTTCTGCTCCAGCTTCAGCTTATCCAGCGCCTTCGTGGGCGGCTTGGGGCCGTCCGGCCCCTCCGCCGGCCCGTCGGGGTCCTTCTTGCGCCACACGAAGACGCACCGGTCGCCGCCGCCGGCGGTGACCAGCCACTTGTCCGAGGCGCTAAACGCGCACGACGTGACGCGCGCGCTGTGCCCGCGGTAGGCGCGCTCGTTGCTCACGCCCACGCACGCGGGGTACCGCGTCAGACGCACGAACCCGAAATCGTCCGCCACCGCTAAGCACCGCTCGTTCTCCACCCAGTCGCCCTGGTTGCAGCGCGCGACGGCGTTGACGTCGCCGACTTCGGCGGTGGGCGCCCAGACGCCCTGGCTGGCCCAGCCGTACGGCAGCGTCCAGGTGTGCCAGTCCTGCGCCGTGATCTCGGGCGCGTCGGAGGCCACGGCGTCGCACTGCGGCGCGGTGAAGAACTTCAAGCCGCCGCCCGCGGTGTTCACCTGGACGTGCCGCGAGTCGCACGACCAGTCCACGTGCGTCATGGCGTCTTCGCCCGCGTCGGCGCGCCGCGCCGCGGCGGCGGGTTTGCCCAGCAACGTCTCCCCCGCGAAGTCGCTCACGACGTCCGTCTGGTCCACGAGCTTGTATCCGCAGTGCACGTCCAGGACGCGGAACCTCCCGTCGCCGCAGGCGAGTCCCAGGAACTTGCCGCAGGGTGAGTACTTGAGCGCCAGCACGGGCGAGCCCTCGGGGGCGTGCTGCGCGGCGGCGACGGTGCCGCCTCTCTCGGCGTCCACCACGATCACCTTGCCGTTGGCGGTGCCGACGGCGACGTGGTCGCACCCGGCGCCCGCCGCGGGGTGCCAGGCGACGCTGCGCCCCTTCGCGGGCAGGCGCGCGTGCCGCAGCATGCGCTTCTCCTTCAGCGACCAGAAGCGGACGCTGCGGTCCTCGCCGACGGTGGCGAAGAACGGCAGCTTGGGGTGTGTCGCCGCCGCCCACACGTCGCCCTCGTCGGCGCCCGACTTGTGGTCGACGAACCCGCAGTGCCCTTGCAAAGCGAGGCGCGCCGAGCGCGTCGCCAGCTCTTCTTTTTGCAAAAAGTCGCCAACCACGTCCAGCGAAAACTCGTAAATCTCCGACGTGGAAACGCCGACGGCGAGCGTCCGCGCGTCCGGCGTCGACGCCACCGCACGCACGCACGGGGTCTTGCCGTTGTTGTAGCTCAGAGGCGCCCAACGCTCGTCCAGGAGCGTCTCGGCAACCTTCGCGACGCTCAGCTGGAAGTCGCCCTGCATGAACACGCTCCACATCTTCACCTTGCCGTCCTTGCCGGCGCTCACCAGCACCTTCCCGGTGAAGGTCAGGTCGTGGATCGGGCCGTGGTGCAGGTGCGCGAACTTGCGCACGGCGCGCGCGCCCCCCTCCTCGTACTTGTACACGTCGCCCTTCAGCGTGCCGCCGAAGGTGGAGCCGTCGGGCAAAAACGTCAGCGAGAGGATCGACGCCTGCGCGTAGCCCTTGCGCGCGCCGTGCGCGTAGGCGGCGGGGGTGCACCGCAGGGCGTCGCCGTCCATCACGTAGAACTTCAAGCACAGTCGCCCGCCAATCACGAGCCGCCCGTCCACCGGGTTGAACTTGACCACGTATGGCGCGTTCCGCCCGAACTGCTCCGTGGCCAAGAGCTTCCCGGCGTAATAGGGCGCGTCGGGGAGGTGCGCGTGCGGAGTCACGTTCTTCTTCTGCGCGTTGCTCTCCCAGTCGTACACGGACACGGTGTGCAGCTCGTCCGCGCCCACCGCGGCGAGGTTGTAGCCGTCCGCGGAGAACGCCAAGTGAAGCGTGGCTTTGCCGTGCGCGGGGAAGATGGTGGCGACGCGCGCGCAGTCGGCGGTGCGCCAGACGTGGATGGGCGAGCCGTCGCCAACCTGCGACGTGGCCACCACCGCGCCGGTGGGGTGCATGGCCACCGCCAGCACGTCGTCCGTGTGCAGGTCGAAGAACCGCTGCTTGCGCGTCTTCGGGTCCATCACCACGCCCAGCGCCGCCGCGGGGAACACCAAGCAGCCTCGCGCGTCGTACGCGAGGTTGGCGCGCACGTCATGCGCCCTGTACCCGTGCACGAACTCGAGCTTCAGCGTGTCGTCCGGGAGCTTCAGCGCGTCCGCCGGGGGGTCGAACGGGTATAAATCCGGTTTCTTGATGTGCTCGGCGCAGGGGAGCTTCGCCGCCTTGCCCCCCACTTCGGGGTACATGCTCAGGCGGCCGCGCGTGGCGTCCACCTCGGGCTTCGCCTGGTCCCTCGGCGGGCGGTGGTCCGCCAGCGCGCGAACATCGCCCGCGAGGTCGGAGTCGTAACCCTCGTCGGCGACCGGCTCGGTGGGGTCGCCCTCGTCCGCGAGGATGGCTTCGGCGTTGAACTCGGTGGAGGCGCCGGCGCCCATCGCGAGCGGTCACGAACGGCGAGCGTGCGGCGCGCGCGACCGTCCGCGGCTGGCTGGTTATTCGGAGTCACGTCCACCCGAGGGACCCGACGTGAACGGCTAAAATCGATCTCGAATCGAACGAGCGTTCGCGGACGCGGCCGGGTTCGACACCGGTGCGGATCCCGCGCGGTTTCCGTCGGAAGTCTTCCTGCGGAAGTCTCTTCCGTGGCGGCTCGCGTGCGCGGCGCCGGGAAATCTGAGACGAACGCGTCGAGACGTCCCGTTCTCGCGGGAGATGCCGACGCAGTCAACAGGCCGCGCTCGAAAAAAAGCGGACGAGCCGAATTTGGCATCACCCTGATTTTCTTCAGTGGGCATTTAGTCATGATGAAATTCGGCAACAAACGGCACTCTCGAACTGTCCGACGATCCGAGGCTCGCGCAAACTGAAACGTCGCGTATGAAAATCGACAGCAACCACGTCGCCGCCTCCGAGGACTTCACGCCGCGCGTGACCCGCGTTCCCGATGGCCGCAAGCATCACGAGGTCGTACGACCTCGTCGTCTGGGGCGGCAGCGGCTTCACCGGCCGCTTGGCGGCCGAATACCTGGCGCGGAGGTACACTCCCGGCTCGAGCAGCCCCGCGGCGGCCACGGAGCCCGTGCGTTGGGCCATCGCCGGCCGCGATCGCGTCAAGCTCGAGCGCGTCCGCGACATGGTCGTGCAGAAGCAACCGCACGCGGCAGGCAAGATCGACGTGCTCGTCGGTTCGATCGACGACCCGGCATCGCTCGAAGCGGTGACGTCGCGCACGAACGCCTTGCTGACGTTCGCCGGGCCCTTCGCCAAGTACGGCATGCCGATGGTGGACGCCTGCGTCCGCACGAACACGCACTATTGCGACATCACCGGCGAGCCGACGTTCATCCGCGACGTGGTCGACAAACACGACGCCGCCGCCAAGGCGAACGGCACGTGTGTCGTGAACTGCGTCGGGTATGACTCCGTGCCGTGGGACCTCGGCGCGTGGGCGGTGACGAAGTTTCTGAAGGAGAAGAGAGACGCGACATGTGTCGAGGCGTACGGGCACGTCGGCGACGCGCAAGGCGGCGTCTCCGGCGGCACCATCGCCAGCGTGCTGCACTTGATGGCGTCGACGCCGACGGCGGTGATGCGTGCGATGGCGAGCCCACACTTTCTGACGCGCGACGGAACGGTCGATCGACTCGACCCGGACGCGAAACGGCGGTGGGCCACGCAGACCGCGCCGCGGTTCGACGAAGATTTGCGGCGGTGGACGATGCCGAGCGTCATGGCGGGCATCAACACCAAGATCGTCGCGCGCTCCGCGCAACTCGAACCGGACACGTTCGACGAGCGGCTCTTCGCGTACAACGAGAGCGACGCGTGCTCGTCGCGTCGCGGCGCGTTTTTAGGAACCGCGGCGCTCGGCCTGTTTGGCGCGCTCTTAATGTTCCCGCCGACGCGGTGGGCGCTCGCGCGCTTCGCGCTTCCCAAGCCCGGCGAAGGCCCCTCCGAGGCGCTGCGCGAGAACGGGTTCGCCCACGTGTACGTCATCGGCACGGGGACGCGACGCGACGAGATTTCGGGGTCGAGCGAGGCGCACAAAGCCGTGGCGCACTTCTCGTTCGAAAACGCCGACCCCGGGTATAAAGGAACGGCGGCTTTGGCGGTGGAGGCGGCGTTGTGCCTGGCGTTGCCCGCGGAGCGCGCGAACGCCCCAGGTGCGGCGCGCGGCGGCGGCGTGCTCACGCCGGCCACCGCGCTCGGCCCGGTGCTGGTGGACCGGATCAACCAATCCGACGTGCTCGGCTTCGACGTGAAACCGCTGGCGGACACGCGCTTCCTGGTGCGGTAGAGACGGAGGAAGTAAAAAAATGCGCGACATCTCTTCGACCCGAGAGTCACCAACCTCGTTTAGCCGTCCTTCTCGGACGTCCGCCACTCGCCCTCGCGTTCGACCAGCGCGCCGCCTCGAGACATGTCTTCCGGCGATGACCTGATGGAGGCGATCGAATCCGGCGACGAGTCTGGCGTGAAGCGGTGCCTGGATGACGGCGCGGACGCCATGTACGCCGACGAGGAGGGCTTCACCGCGTTACACATGGCGTGTCAAGAGGGATACGCCGACATCGCGACGATGTTGCTGCGCAAGGGCGCCAAGGTGGACTCCACCGACGACGATGGCGTGACGCCCTTGATGTCGGCGTGCGAAGCGGGGCACGAATCCGTCGTCACGCTGCTGATCGCCGAGAACGCGGACGTCAACCTCGCGGACAAGGCGGGCAAGAACGCGATCCTCCGCGCGGCGGCGATCGCGGGATCCGAGGCGTGCGTCGCTCTTTTACTGGCGGCGTCCGCGGACGTCTTCGCGTGCCCGGTCGCGGGGAAGACGCTCGCGGATTTGGCGGAGCAGAAGGACGGGGCTTGTTTTAGGCTCGTGACAGAAGCGATGTCGTCGAAAGGCGCGGCGCGAAGGCTGTTGGAGGCGGCGGAGAAGGGCCGAACGAAAGCGGTTCGTGCGATGCTCGTCGAGGGGGGCGCCGACGCGTCGGCGCGGGACGAGGACGGGTGGACGGCGCTTCACTTCGCCGCCGGAGACGGCGCCGTCGACCTGATCGAGTTTCTCATCGAGAAGGGCTTGAAGGCGGACGCGCGCGCGAAGGACGGCTCGACCCCGATCGAGCTAGCGGAGGAGGAGGAGCACGACGACGCGGCGGAGGCGCTCCGGGCCAGCCTGACCGCCTAGAGCGGAGGACGAGACGCGACAACGGAGCGCGTTTACGAACCTTCAGCGCGCGGCTTCCCATCTCGCACTTTCACGTTTTTTCGTCGCGCGCGCCAGCCGACGTCAATCCCGCGCCGCGTCTTCCTCCTCGAACGCGAGCACGCGTTCGAGCACCTCCGTCTCCCCCAACTCGTGCAGCGCGTACTCCAGCGCCCCGCGCGCGCGTCTCTCCGCGCGTGCGTCCGGGACGGCGGCCGAGGCGCCTCGCGCCAAACCCGCGTGCCAACTCGCCGTCTTGAGCAGGACGTCGACTTGGACGTGCCTCTCCGCCGCCGCCGCGACGACGGGCGGCAAGCGCGCCGCGGCGCACCGCGCCTCGTTGACGCGTTTTCGGTCACCCGCGCCTTCGTGTTCTATCGCGTCCAAAGGCGTGGCGTCTTTCGAAGCGTCGCCCGAGGAAAGAAGCGCTCGCGGGTCGACGTCCGTGGCGCGCAGCGGTTCGGGCAAATGCGCGAACCGGCGAAGCAGCGCGTCGGCTCGCGCCGAGAGCGTCGCGGGCGAGGCCCCGCCGAAGGACGCCGCGTCCGCCGCTCTCGTCGCGCCGTCGCGTTTCGCGGCATCCGTCGCGTACTCGCGGTCGATTTCTTCTTCGGACGACGCGTCATCGGACGACGCTTCCGAGCCGAACGGCGGTTCGGTCTCGTCGCGCGTCGTCTCGCGCTCGCGCATCGCCGATTTGAGCCGTCGGCGATCCGGGATTGCCGCGGGCGCGGACGCGCCGACCAGCGCCGCCAGCGCCGGCGCCGACGCCGACGAGACTGGATACCCGTACGCGGAGAGACGCGCGACGCCGTCTTCGAGCGCGCTCGTGCGCTCGAACGCGCCCTGCGCATCCACCACGCACCGCTCGAACGCGTACGCCAGTATGTCGTCGGGGTGGAACGCGCGTCCTCGCGAGGACGACGACACGGCGGGACGCGCGTCGCGTCGTCCATCCGCGAACGTCTCCTCTTCGCGAGAGACGCCGCGTTCAAAAAAGTTCGCGGATCCGCGAACGAGCGCCGACGCGCACGCGCCCGCCGGCGTGAGACGCCGCACCGCCTTCGCCGCGTCGAAGCGGGGTGCGTCCGCCAGCTGTTTCGCGCGCCGCCGCGCCTCCTCGGCGTCGCGGCTCGGGCGCACCCGGCGCTGAAGATCCGAAACCGACAAAACCGCGGGCGGGACCGGGGCCCGCGGATCCGACGCGGGAGGTTCCCGCGGCGAAGAAAAAGTCTTCGCGTCGGTCGCGAAGACGTCGCGTCTCGCGTCGTCGCGCGCGCCGACGTCTCCTCCGGAGACGCCGTCGTTTCCCGGGACGAAGCGCGCGCGCGCGTCTTCCCGGATGTCCTCCTTCCCGAACGTACTCGCGGCGGCGCGCTCCGCCTCCGTCAGCTCCCTCCCCGCGAACATGCGCATCAGCGCCGCGGGGTCGAGGCCGGACTCCGTGCCCGGATCGACGTCGTCGCTTAAAGTCCGGTCGCCGCGAAGACGCGTCGAATCACCAGACTGCTCCGGCTCTTCGCGCGCCGTCGTCGCGCGTCTCACTTCGGTCGCCGCGTACGGGTCCGCGGCGTCCTCGTCCTCGGTCTCGTCTTCGTCGGTCGTGCCGTACGAGCGCGCGCCGTCCCTAATCCTGGTCGTCGCGTACGCGTCTTCGACCGCGTCCGTTGCGTCGTTCGCCGTCGACCAAACGCGCGTCGGATCGACCGCGGCCCTCGCGTCGTCCTTCGCCTCAGACGTCGCACCGTACGGCGCGTCCGCGCGAACCACCGTGCCCCACGCGTCGCCCTCCCCTCCGTCGCCGGCCGAGTCCCTCGTCGGGAACGCCGAAGAGGACGCGCCGGCGGTACCGGACGACGTGGCGGTGCCGGTCGGGGAAAAGAGCGTCGAGGAGTCCCCGGTTTGGTCGAGCGCCGCCTCCGCGGCGGCCATCGCCGCGGCGGCGGTCGCCGCGTCCAGCTTGATCGTGCCGCTTTTGCTTCCGGCGCGTCTGTGCCTTCCAGCGCCATCGCCCGAGCCGCCGCGCCGATGCGCCGCGCTCGAGAACGCGGACGGTTCCGAAACCTCCGCGCGTCGCCCGGCGCTCTCGTTCGCGCTCTCGTTTTTCTGCGCTTTTTCGGATCCCGAAGCGTCCCCCCCCGACGGCGTCGGCCCGCGCCCCGCCGGCGGCTCCGCCTCCCTCCCCCCCCC
>MDSV01027961.1_pt1 | contig 65189 bp, 50 predicted proteins | sample 810851 | NCBI WGS metagenome assembly MDSV01 (sample SAMN05326640, study PRJNA326480) | marine metagenome | isolation source: seawater | place: Atlantic Ocean: North East | collected 2012
GTGTGTGGCGCAACCCTAAGCATCCCATCCGGCGGAAAGGCAAACCTCGTCGGTTGCACCGTCGTTGAAGCACTCGAGTAAGGAGGCTGAGCCTCCATGCCCTCCGAGAAATCAACAACCACGCCCTCTGAAGGCGAACTTGTTGTCGTATCGGTCACGACTGTAAAGCAAAATGGAGCATACGTTTCACTTGACGAATTCGAAGGCATTGAAGGCTTCATTTTCATTGGCGAAATCGCAAGTGGGTGGGTCAAGAACATTCGTGCCTTCGTAAGAGAAGGCCAACGTTTGATCTGCAAAGTGATGCGCACTCGAAAAGACGGAACATCCCTCGAACTCTCACTCAAGTCTGTTTCAGAAGAACGACGAAGAGATCGCCTTCAAGAATGGAAAAATGAGCAACGTGCTCACCAGTTGCTCAAAGTCTTGGGTGAAAAAGTCGGTTGGAGCGCAGAAGAAATTTCCTCTTCCGGGGAAGAACTGATCGATGCGTTTGGTGGCCTCTACTCTGCTTTTGAAGAAGCCGCAATGAGCGAAGGGGCGCTGCAAGACGCTGGCTTTGAAGGGGATTGGCTCCAACCTTTCATCGAACTCGCAGTGGAGAACATCATTCCACCATTTGTGGAAATCAGAGGTACGCTCACCCTGAGCATTAACGCAACAAACGGTGTTGAAGTCATTCGTGATGCCCTCATTGCCGCAGAAGCATTCTCATCACCCGAAGAAGAAATAGAAATCACATGCCACTACAACGGGGCACCAGAATATCGAATCGAATTGAAAGCACCCGATTTCAAGACCGCTGAGTCCCTTTGGGAACAAGTCACTGAAGCCTCTGTTGATCATGTTGTCGCTGCCGGCGGCGAGGCTGAAGCATACCGTGAATAATCAAACAATGAGGGATCGGTATGGCGCGACAAATACTCCAACAATGCCTCACATGCAAGGCGTGGTCGCTTTCCACCACCTGCAGCTCCTGTGGAGAAACTGCACAAGCAGCGGCACCCCTCAAGTGGTCCCCTGAAGACAACAGGGCTACAATTCGACGAAAAATGTACAACGTCGATACACCCGAATGGGTTGAAGGACTTGCCACACTTCCTTCGCTTCAATCGATGAAAGATGCACATGTTGCATCTGAAGAAGAGTGAATTCGCGTTGACAACGACCCCTTCAAACCGGGGTCTCAGCCATCGTTCCAATGTCAAACATTATAGCGCGGCGCGATTCGTTCGATGGTTTATGGGATTGCACATCGAATGGAGAAAGCAGCCCAACGACCTTGGCGAACATCGAATGATGTTGTTCGCTCTTCCAGGTGTTGGTAATGTGGGGAAAACCGCAATCGATGGTTTGACACAAGTCAATCAGTGCGAGGAGTTGGTACGGTTGCACCATACGGCTCTACCGCCACTAGCCGAGCTTGATGAAGACGGATTGTTGACGCCACCTCACCTTTCCCTTTCCGCTATAGAGTCATCCACTGGTGTTCGAATCCTCACACTTTCTGGTACATCCCAACCCTTGGACCCTGAACATCAAGGCAGCCTTGCCCATGCGTTGATGCACTGGCTTTCTGATCAAGGCGTGAGCGAACTCTATGTCCTCGCTGGACTGATGGATTCACCCACTCGCAAGGAATGTTTCATCGTCCCATCGAGCAAGGAACATCGCATCAATTTGGAGACAGCAGGTGTTGATGTCAGGCGTGACGAACCGTCTTCAGGAGCGATTGGCCTTACCGCATTGATGGCTTCACTTGGCCCACTCCACGGCATTCATTCTGCATGTGCAATTGCAACAACTGTTGGATCGAGTGGCGACGTTTTTGCGTCACAGCGTTTGCTTGAAGCCCTCGATGGATGGTTTGATCTTGGAATCGCGCTCCCTGCCGACGCTCAAGCAATGCTCTCAGAAAAACTTGCATCGCTTGCACCAAAATCAAAGGAAGATTATGTTGCTGAATTGACAGAATCTCCAGATGCATTCTACATGTGAGGATGCCTGTTACCTGTTGTTGAGGCGCCGAGAGAGAGATTTGAACTCCCGTGTCCAGGGGACAGTGGATTTCGAATCCACCGCAATACCGGGCTATGCGATCTCGGCTGTGTTCGCTGGTCAAGCGCCACCGTCATAAGCATGGCGCCATACCCCACAGACATGCAAGTTCGTTTCCACGGCCGGGATCACAACATGGAAATCGAATGCAATGCGGGTACAACTGTACGGTCCGCACTCGCCTTAGCTGGAATTTTAGCCTCGACCGTTATCGTAAGCCACAATGGAGTCGTGCTCCCTCATGCAACCGCTCTCAATGCTGACATCGCATTGTTGGTGACCACCGTATCTTCTGGTGGTTAATCTCCACGAACCACGCGCTCGGTAATTTGAACTTTTGAGTTTCTATTGATTTGACCCTTGACGTCAACCGCCCATGCGTCTAAACTGATGTTTGCAGCAACGAGGGTATCGCCAACCTCGGCCAAATCAAACTGATGCCCCCAGTCTGCAGCCCAACCTTCAATTTTCATCGAACCAGTTTGATCGATGAGCATCATGCCTTTTCGATGCCAGGCCTTCCCGTTTCGGCCAACACCCTTCTTTTCAAATCGATAGACAAGTTTTCCTGCAACATTCCATCGAGCTCTGAAATCCAGCAGGGACGTATCATTGTCTTCGTTTTCACCAGCCGGGACGATAATGGCATGAGGATCAACTTTGAGTTGTAATTCACCCTTGTAATTCGCCGATGGAACAACACCTGCTAATTTAACGCGATCGCCTTTCCTGATGTCTTGAGGCCATGCTGGCTCCCCATCTTGATGAGCATCGACCAAGAGCTGTATATTCGCAAAGTGACTGCCCTGAACGACTCGAATTTTCGGTCGCTTTCCTTCTCCGCCACCCATGACGCTGAACACCTCTGCGATGAGGGTCATGCGGGGTTCAAGTTGTGCCATTGGTGTCAAATCAAAGGAGGATGGTGTTCCGGGCAGGTGCACGCTCCCTCCATCCGGCAGGTCCTCGTCACCTTTACCGCCGGGGCAAATTGCGTTCCAATCGCAACGGTCACACCTCGAAGTGGTTGGTGCCTCTGAAGGAACACCTCCGGGAGAAAAACCTCGCATTGGGGCGGGCGAAGGTGGGCATTCATCCATCGCCGGAATGGTGCCTTTCAAGCGTTGCCACAAGGCATTCAATTCAGTTTCCATGGACTCCATTTCAGGGATTGTTGGTACCTCAATTTGTTTGATGGCATCAGCGCCTAGGTACCAAATTTCAAGTTGATCAACTTGCTCTTTTTTGTCGTGAGTAACCCACCACAACATCGCGTACATACGCAACTGTTCAACATAATCGCCAGAACGGTCCCCTGCGCCAACACTTGCTTTCAAATCAACAATATTGATCCGGCCGTCCCAACGGTACACAAGGTCGTATTCGCCCTGGAACCAGTGTTCAGGGTGTATGGCATTCATTGCAAACTTGCCTGCGTTTGGGTCAACGAACCACGGACGTGCGATTTCCCATGCTTCTAACAACGTCACAGGCCCCTGCTGGGCCAGTGGATGGCGCAATGCCAAATGGTACCCACGTCCGTCTGGGGATGGCCATTCTGGACGTGCGCCTTGTCGCCAATCGTCAAGGTGTGGTCCGCCCTCAGCGTCCATACAACGTTCGACTTCTTTCAGGTGCATTTCAAGGCCGTTGAGGCACATTTTCATGCAGCGTTCAGGATCGACACTCGACCATTCACCGGCTTTTCGTTCATCTTTTTCCCATTCGGTTTCCATGGCTTCAAGAGCTCGAGGAAGGTGGACGGCGAGGCGTTCCTGTGCCCATGTTCTGAGGGCGCTCATTTCGTTCGGCCACATGTGGGTTGGAAGAGGGAGTAAACGGTCTGCTGGCCAAGGCGAGGTCGATTCCCTGCTAGGGACGCCAGAATCATCCAAAGGGATATTCGACAAAGTATCTGCAGCAGCGCTTGCCACCAGCAGTGCCGGTGATTCCTGCAACATACGGCAAAACGCCTCTTCAACAGCTCGGCCGACGAAAAGAACAGGGATTTGCGGCATCTTGAAACGACGGACTTTTTCGTAATACCACAGGCGTGGGCATGAAGCGTAGGCATTGACCTGACTCGCACTGAGGCGCTTGAACGGTCCGACTGCATCGACTTCAGGAATGGCGAGACGGACAGGCATACTGCACTCACCCTTTCCGACGCTTCTTAAACTCTAAGATGAAGGTGGTGTGCTTTTCATTGTCAAACGTGTTTTACGCGTGTCCATGCGAAGTTGTGGCAAACCCGCTCTCCAGCCAAGTTCAGCCGCCATTAATTTGATCTCATCACCGGGCCGGATCGATTCCATCTGCCCCGTAATGCTTGAGCCAAAGGATGCAATTTCCACGACGTGGGAGCCGTCCCAAAGATGCATAGCGAGCATCGTCCAGGGTTTTTCATCCAAACGTACGCCCGATCTTTTTCGTAAACTTAAGACCACGCCTTCGACGTTTGCCCTGGTCCTCAGCAATCCAATTCGAGTGAGGTGCAGATGGAGTTGTTCGTCCTTCTGCTCGAACATCGACTCGGCATCGTTAAGCGACAAAATTTGGCTCTTGTCGTCTACGTAGAGCCTCGGTGAACCTCGCCAAACACCAGGAAGTGCGTTGAGAATTACAAGATGACCAGATGGTCCATCATGCAAGTGAGAAAAGGAGCCTGGTTCGCTTTCTTCGACCGTTAGTTGCGCCCCGCCAGAAACAAGCATTGCTCCTAACACGGGTTCACCAAAATGATTCGGCAGCGGCCCCCATGCACCGGTAAACGTTCCACTGACATTGACCCGATTGGGAATCGACGACAGTGGTTGGCTGGGTGACGAAATCTTTTGGCTTCGAATTGGAGTGATGGTATCGAGCAACTCAGTGTTGATGAACGCACCATTTTCATCAATGGATAAACTGCACCAGTGGCAGCCAGCAGCTTCACCATCGCAAGCCTCACCAAGAGGAGCAGGGAGGGCGACGGGGCCCGAACCCATGTTTTGCATGGCTTTGTTTGTGGCAAAAAACTCAGTTGTCATTTCAGTTATTTCTTGTTCAGAAGGCGCTTCAAATTCAATGCGATGGGGGCCATTAAGATACCAGCCCTCCATGCCCGACACGAGCGTCCCATCGTGGGTTTCATGCCAAAGCCAGGCGTAAAACCTCAGTTGATGCTGAAGCGATGCGGCGAATCGTGAAGTGGGATCCCCCGATTTGATATCGATCAATCGAATACGCCCGTCCCATCGAAGAACCAAATCAAGCTCGCCTGCAGCCCATCCTTCTGGATGATACAAACGCTGTGGTTGGTGCACACGTGGATCTTTCACCCATGGGCGGGCTATTTCCCAGGCCTCATGCCAGGAAACTGGTGCACTTTCATCGAGCCAATTCATCGGTTCGTCTTTCGCCCATGTTCGCATTCCGAAACTGCGCACCTTCTCAGGTACTGGGAAACGCGGTTCATCCCCCCATGCAGGCGAAGGGACAGCAAAAGGGCACTCGCCTCGTCGGAATTGACGAAGGTATGGGCCGCCGTTTTGATTGAAACAGTTGTTGACTTCCTCCATGAAAAGGGTCAATCCTGCACGCAATTTTTCTTCCAAGACAGAGACATCAACATCATCCCAACTTGCGCCCTCTGCGTGCCAAAGTGAATCCTGCCATGAGGCAAAACCAGCATCATATGCACGTTGAGCTGCCTCGGGGATTTTTTCGGCAATCCATTGAGTTAAGTCTGTAAGTGAGTTGATACTTGCATCTGGCCTATGCATCATTAATCCACACAGTTCATCTTCGATCACAATGCCGAGAATCTGAGAAGGTGTTGTTGGTCCAGAAAGCCCTAATTTTGAACCCAAGAACCACTGGCGTTGGCAACGAAGGAAGGTGGTAAGTCCGCTGGCAGAAAGCCGAGATCTTGAGCGACCCAAAGGCCCTCCGAGGGGTGGAGTTCCGACTGGCATGATACATCCCTCCTCGATCAGTGGTTGAACGAATAGTAATCTCCCGAAGTTCGTTGTTCACGGTCCTTCCGGCTCGCAGATTTGTTGATTCGTGGGCGTTTGGAATCGTGATCTCTACGGAAAGTGACGTTCACGCCTTCAAGGAAACGATTCATCCCTTCTTGAAGCTTGAATGGACCTTCTGCCTTACCGTACTTGCCGCCCTCGCCCTCGAAAACCAGCAGTGAATCACTTACGATATCGATGAAGTACACGTCGTGATCGATGACAAATGCAGACTTTTCATTAGCTTCCATCGTCCTACGAATTGCTTTCGCTGCTTCCATCCGCGCGTTTGCATCCAAATGGGCAGATGGTTCGTCGAGCAAATACAAGTCTGCTTCCCTGCCCAAGCAAATGGCGATTGAAACCGCTTGCCGTTCTCCACCTGAGAGTTTCTTCACTCGCTTGGGTAGAAGTTCATCAACGCCAAGTGCGCGAATCACGTTGACATTGAATTCACCTGCGCGCCAGCGTGGACCGATTTCACTGTCGAGCCAAAGTTGGACACTGCCGTCGATATCAACGTCAATGTGCTGCGGCTTGTATGAAATTGATGCGTCTGAAGTGACCCATCCTTCGTCGTAATCATGTTCTCCAGCAAGCACTTTGATCATGGTGGATTTTCCAGTTCCGTTTGGGCCAACCACGCCAACGACTTCCGAACGATGGACTGCGCCCTCACCGGTAGCAAGTGTGAAGCCTCCAAGTTTTTTGCCAAGACCGCCCCAGGACACAACCTGTGAGCCAAGTTCAGAAACTCGGTTGCTATGGTTCAAGAACTTGATTGGCTTATCTCGAATCCTAACGTTTTGCTCGGGGAGGAAACCATCGAGGTAGGTGTTGATGGCTTGACGTGTCGAACGTGCTGGTGTGAAGATACCGAATGCACCCTTTTTCCCATAGACGATGTGAACAAGATCACAGAGGACGTCAAGAACGGCAAGGTCGTGTTCAATAACAATCACTCGCTTTGTTTCAGAGAGGTCCTGGATGATGCCGACAATCCTCATTCGTTCGTGAATATCGAGGTACGAAGAAGGCTCGTCAAAGAAATACACATCGACGTCTCTTAGTAAAGTTGCACAGATGGCCATCCGTTGCAATTCACCGCCCGAGAGTTGCTGAATCGTCCGGTCAAGCAGATGATCAATGCCAAGTTTCTCAGTCATTTCAGTGAACATTTTCCGCTCATCGACTTTCGTCAACAACTCGCGAACTGTGCCTTGAACCCGTTTCGGTAGACGGTCAACATTTTGTGGCTTGAGGGCCACTCGGATTTTGTCTGCTTTTACTGCAACAAAGAAATCTCGAAGTTCCCCGCGAGGAAGAGATTCAATCACGCCATCCCAATCGGCTTCTTTGTCCATCCAGTCTCCAAGATTTGGCACGATGCGCCCAGATAAAGCGTTCATTGCCGTTGATTTCCCCATCCCGTTAGGACCGAGGATACCAACAACGCTCTCCTTTGAAGGCGTTGGGAGGCGGAATAAGCGAAACCCGTTCATGGAATAGCGATGGATCATGTCAGTCTCGAGTTCAGCGGGCAATTGCTCGATGATCAAAGCATCATGTGGGCACTTGTTGACGCAAATTCCGCAACCGATGCACAAGCTCTCAGAAATGTGAGGTTTTCCTGTTTTATCATCCATGATGATGCATTCTTGCCCGTTTCGAACAGGTGGGCAAAAGGCATGACATTCATCATTGCACTTCTTTGGTTGGCAACTGTCTTCCTTCAGAACGGCTACTCGCATTGTCTCCCCTCCCGTCTCCGATGAATTGCTGTTAGTGGCTTAGACTTATGGAACTCACCCACAAACAACACGCTGAACAAAAGTTCAACGAGCATCGGGCTGAGCCCAATTGGTGTTCAAATGAGACCTTTGAGGTGCTCGTGACCCTTGATGAGGCGAACGGTGCATGGTGTTGGGAACTTCATGCTAGCCTTGCGCAGTGCATCTCGTGCAGCGAGGTAATACTCAGGATGCACTTGTATGGAGATCACACGTTGTCCTCGCTTCACTCGTGCAGCGGTTCCAACGTTCTTTCCGAAAGCGCAGCGCATTCCTTGTGAAACACGGTCTGCACCAGCACCAGTTGCTTGCTTGTTTTCACGAAGAACGTGGTGAGGGAAGGTGTGAACACGGAGGGCATAACCTTGAGTTCCAGCTTGCTTACGAATGGTTGAGTTCGAGATCACACGGGCTGCTTCAAGAGCAGTGTGTCGAATCTGAACGTTGTTGTCAGCTCGCAATTCGAGGATGACGGGGAACTTTCCCGTCTCAGCAGCAACACGGTTTCCAACGTGGTACTGGTGGATTCTGTTGTTGGGAACACCGCCGATAAACTTACGGCGAGTGTATGCAGGTCCCTTTAATCGTCGGTACATGGATGCAGGTTTGCGTGCCATAATGAACTCTCCAAGCAACCCTGCGACCGATGGTTCCCTTATCATCCCTCCGCCTCGGCGAATGTGGGCGTCTCTACAGAAAGTTGCAACACACCGCCTGTCTCTTCATCGAACAAAAGGTTTCATGTGCCCCATTCGTTTGCTTGTTTTTATGGCGAAGGGCTGGCGTGGATACCTAGAAGAGGAATCCGAATTCCAGTGGATTGCCATGGCTGGCTTTTTCATATTCATATTGCTCGGTGCCGTCGCAATTCAAGGCACAACAAACCTGCCTGGTGTTGAGGTCGGTCCGAAAAGCGCGCTCCTCGATGAACCCCCGACACGGGTGCTCGATATTGTGTACCTTGATGATGAATCCTTTACCGCTCAAATTGTAACGCCAAATGGCGTTGAGTTGATCCAACAGGTGGGTGAAGGGAACGCAGTTGAATTGAGGACTGAAAACCAGGGACTCTCAGCTGAAAACCTAGAATTTATCACCTTACTCAGCAATGGAAACGCGGTATTTTCACCTTCAAAAAACACGATCAATATAGCCCATAGCGCTGAGAATGAACCAGGAAACGTCGTCCTGATTTCCACAATCCAATTGGACAACACATCGGGGGAATTCAACATTGAAGCGCTTGGCGAATCAAAGGAAAATGAAAACACATTTTGGATGATGGTGACCGATGAAGAGAACGGCACAACGCTCCGTGGCTTCGGGGCGATTGGGGAGGGTGCAGTTTCCACCAACACCCTCCAGCAATCGATGTCCTCCTCGACGCTCTCTTCCCCGATGGTCAATTCAGCCGGCGTAGTTTGGCAAGAGATCACACATCTTAACGACCAAATGTGGGTGGCCAGCGGGTACCTCTCCTTTATCTCAACTGGCGCCGGAGCAAATCCTGCATCCCCTGCGATCCTCCCGGTTGTAGCTGTCATCGAATGGGATGGCACCCAATCACCTCCATCGATCAAGAGCATGCACACCGGGAATTCAGGCCATGTTCACACCCTCCTTGCTCTATCGGACTCAACGGTGTTTGCCGCCGGTACCGAAGAGAGCAGCATTGTACACTCGAATGGAGATATCACGCACCTTGACAGCGGAAGTGTAGCTGCTGTAGTCGATGATTGTGATCGTGTGTGGCTCTTTGGAGACGTTGGCAGCAAAACAATCATTCGAGTTTTGGACACAGAGCAGGAAACGGTCGCACTCCCTCGCCCGTTGACCTTTGCAGCAGAATCAAGCGGCTTTGGTGAGCATCACATCTTTTTACACGGTGTGGATGATTCTGGCGAAGTGCGCACCCTCACAATCGACACCACTGCGCCCGGCTCTATAGAGAGCGGCAGGGGCTTTTTGAACTTCATGTTTGTAGGTGTATTCTCTGTGGTTCTCATCGTAATGATCTGGACAGCGGCTGGAAATTTCACCCGCTTCAAGCGAATTTGAACTTGAGCGCAAAACCTGAAGGAAATAGCCCTGAAGGAACAATGAGATTGAGAACCTTCATTTGCTCTCGGCAACGACAGAAAACTCCAGCGGAAGCAAGGAGGTGAGAATCGATGGCAAAAAGGGGCATGATGGACCAGTTTAGCGACATTAAAGCGCAACATCCCGACTCCGTTTTGTTCTTCCGAATGGGGGATTTTTACGAATTGTTCCACGAAGATGCTGTGACTGGTTCTGAAGTCCTCGGTCTCGCCCTCACTTCACGCGATAAGAAAGCAGACAAGCCAATACAGATGGCTGGATTCCCGTGGCATGCGCTTGAAGACAACATCAGAGGTATGCTCAAGGCTGGACACAAAGTCACCGTTGCAGAGCAAGAACAAGAACTTCGAGAAGGAGCAAAATTGCTCGAACGGGTCGTGACTCGAGTCTACACACCCGGAAGTCTGTACGAAGAATCATTGCTTGGCAGCACCGACCGCTCCCTTTTGGCGAGCCTTTGTCTGGCAAAAGATGGAATCGGCGTGGGGGTCATCGATGCCTCGACAGGTCAAGCTTGGGCTTCGACCTTGATGGGCGATGACCGATATTCGAGGGCTCTAGATGAAGTTCTTCGCTGGCGACCGACGGAGATTGTAATCGCTCCAAAAGATGCCGATGATGCCTCCTTACGAGCACTTTTCACCCACCTCGACGGGGTAACGATCAGCCAACACCGAGCAAGTGAATCCAAACGTAGAGACCGGCTCACCAAAGTCCTCAAAGTCGCAGATTTAGGGCACATTGACTTGGACGATTCGCCCCTTGCCCTTGCTGCAGCAGGCCTTGCTGCAGATTACTTGGCATCGATGCATTTGACCGATGAAGTCCCATTGAGGGATTTGGAAGTCATGGAAGAGAGTTCCCACCTCGTCCTCGACCAAACCACCCTTCGAAACTTGGAATTAACCTCGACGCTTGCTGGCGAATACGAAGGCAGTTTACTCTCGACCTTGAACGCCTGCCGCAGTGCGATGGGACGAAGGTTGCTCAAAACTTGGATCCTTAGGCCTCTGGCGAACTTGGAGCCAATCGCCGCTCGACACGATGCTGTCGGTTCATTGTCAAGGTCGGCAAGGCGGCTTGATGGTTTGCGTGAGGCCCTTCGTGGGCTCAGAGATATGGAACGGCTCGCCACTCAACTTGCTTACAACCGCTCAAATGGAAGGGATTTGCTAGCAGTATCAAACGCCCTGGAGCGAATGCCGGCAATCATCAATCTGTGTTCTGAAACCTCCAACCCACTCCTGCTTCATCTTTCAGCCGATCTCGACGCTCTGCAAGACGTCGCAGAAACAATTCGAAGAACCCTAGTGGATGAACCTCCGCTCAGCGTTCGTGATGGCGGATTGCTTCGAACAGGGGTCAACTCCAAAGTCGATTCACTTCGTGAAACGGCAACATCCGGCCACACATGGTTCACAAACCTTGAGGCAGAACTGAGAAAGGACCTGCAAATCCCATCACTCAAAGTTCGAATGAACCGACAAATTGGTTGGTTCATTGAAATTACAAAGGCGAACGAAGCCAAAGCCCCAGAACATTGGAAGCGAAAGCAACAGATGACAAATGGATCGAGGTACGTCACCGACGAACTGTTAGAGAGGGACGATGCCCTGCTCACCGCGGATACGAAAATCAAGGAACTCGAGTATCGATTGTTCTTGGAACTCAGGGACATGTGCAAATCCCACGCGCAAACCCTCGCTCAGATTGCAGGAAAGGTTGCAGCAATCGATGTATTGCAGTGTTTTGCATCCATCGCAAGAAGCAGAGGATGGACGAGACCAGAAATGCATGAAAACGCAAGCATTCGAGCTGAAGGCGCTCGGCATCCAGCGCTTGAACAACAATCTGGGTTCGTCCCAAATGATCTAGACCTCAGCAAAAAGAGGAACTTTTTGTTGATTACTGGGCCAAATATGGGTGGAAAATCAACCTACCTTCGTACGACTGCGCTCATGAGTATTCTCGCACAAAGCGGAGCGTTTGTTCCTGCTACCAAAGCTAAAATTGGAATTGTTGATCGTATCTTCACTCGAGTTGGTGCCAGCGATGATTTGCGCCGTGGACGCTCAACATTCATGATGGAAATGATCGAAGTGGCTCACATCCTCCGCCGGGCAACATCACAATCATTGATTTTGCTGGATGAAATTGGGCGCGGAACTTCTACATTTGACGGTCTTTCCATCGCTTGGTCAGTCACCGAAGACATATGCAAGCGAATTGGTGCAAGAACCCTCTTCGCCACGCACTACCACCAGTTGATTGGCCTTGAGGGAGAAGTGAATGGTCTGGTCAATGTTCACGTTCAAGTTGCGCAAACAAACGGTGAATTACGGTTCATGCACACTGTTGCTGATGGCCCATGTGATGATTCCTACGGCGTTCAAGTTGCAGCTTTAGCGGGACTCCCGCGCCCGGTTGTAGAACGAGCAACCGACTTGTTGGCCTTTTTAGAACGACAAGCCAGAGGTGCAAAAGCAGGAGAATCTGGCGCACCTACCGCGAGATCGCAAGGACAAGCGAGCCTGATGGGTTACTTCGCAGCAGCGGCAATGGGTCAACCTACAACCGAGGCCCCAATTGATAAAACTCCACAACACCATCTGGATTTGTTAGACAAAATTAACGCCCTCGATGTGGATGAATTAACCCCAAAACAAGCTCACGACCAGTTGTATCAACTCAAAAGAATGCTAGGAGATGGAATCAATGAGTGAGCCACAAAGAATCGTCCAACTCGATGAAACAACAATTGGGCATATCGCCGCGGGAGAAGTGGTTGAAAGGCCTGCCCAAGTCGTGAAAGAGTTGCTCGAGAACAGTTTGGATGCAGGTTCAACCCGAATCGTAATCACCGTGCAGCGAGGAGGTTTTGACCTCATTCGCATCGAAGACGACGGAAGTGGAATCGCCGAAGAAGACCTACCTCTTTCCTTGGATCGACACGCAACTTCCAAATTGAAAAACAGAGACGACCTCAACTCAATACACACCTTGGGATTCAGAGGTGAAGCACTGGCAAGCATTGGTATGGTCTCTGGGTTGAGTATCGCCAGCCGTCCTCAGGGTTGTGAAGGAAAACAAATTCAAATGACTGATGGGAAAAAAGGCACCGTCGAACCATTTGGAATGCCGAATGGAACTCGAATTGATGTAGAACACCTGTTTGCAAACACCCCAGCTCGACTTGCTTTTCAACGTCGCCCGGCAACTGAAAACGCCAAGATTGTCGATGTTGTTGTATCGCACGCAATGGCGCACATGAATGTGGCTTTTCGTCTTATGATCGATGAGCGAAATGTCCTCGATGTCCCAGCATCGGAAGCCATGGCAGACCGCCTGTATGACTTGCTTGGAGGCCAAGCACAGTCCATGTTATCGCTCGAAGCACCGCCAAATGATGCACAAGCACCTGGAGAGGAATCGTGGGCAGGATGGATCAGTACGCCGGACATCACCAGGGGTAAAGGCGATGATATTCACATTCTAATCAACGACCGGCCCGTAGCAGCCGGACCTTTTTTGCAAGCGATTCGTCGTGGTTACCGCACCCGCTTGATGCAAGGACGGCACCCTCTTGCCGTGTTGTCATTGCGTTTACCGCCAAGCGAAGTTGATGTCAATGTCCACCCCACAAAGCGTGAAGTTCGATTGCGTCATTCATGGAGGGTTCTCGAACGACTGGAGCGAGCGATTGCTCACACCTTGGAATCCGTACCTACCGAACCTGATGCTGCGGGAGGCATCCCCGGGCTGCAGGGCCTTGGTCACAGTCATGCACCAAGCATCCAGAAGCATTTCCAGCCTGAATCGAACGCAAAGGTCCCAGAATCGTCACCTCAACCGCTCGATGCTGCGGCCGGCACACCGACAGTGGTCCTTCCAAGAGAAGAGCGAAAACCGGCTGGTCCACCTGCATGGGCGATGGCTGCGGGCGCTCAACTTAACCTCCATGGCGGGGAAGCAAAAGACGCAATTAAGCCTTCAAAGGCGCGACCACAGTCCACAGCACCAGCTGCACAGGAAACGCTTCCAGGCTTGAACACCGAGCCAACTGCCCCCGCTCTTTCACCAGCTGAACGAGATCTGCATCGGCACTCTGGCACGGGTCAAACCACATCACCCACCTCCGAGTCACCTCTTGGTGAGATCATCAATGACCTGCCCAAAATGGAACCTCTGGCCCAATTCGCAGACTCCTACATTCTTGTGCAGGCAGAAGATGAATTGCTCCTCATCGACCAGCACGCACTGCATGAACGAATTCGATATGAACGGCTTCGGAATGATGAATCGATTTGGGCAAGCCAGCAGAGGTTGCAGCCACTCGAATTGGATCTCGATGCAAGACAGGCGGTTCGATTGGAGGCTGCACAAGAGACGTTCAGAACAGTTGGTTTTGAGTTAGAGCACTCAGAAAGCGGTTGGTCTGTGACCGCTACACCTCAATTATTGGCTGGAAAAGAAGTCGTCGCTTTCATGCTCGATCTTTTGCAAGACACCTCAGAAGATGGCGCACCCCTGACAACCGTGGATGAAAGAAAAGACCACCTTGCATTCCTCAACGCTTGCAGAGGCGCTGTGAAGGCCAATGAAAAATTGACCCTACCCGAAATGCGACGATTGCTCGATGATATGAGACGGATCCCAAACCCATGGGCGTGTGTTCATGGACGGCCGACTGCATTGAGATTGCCATTGGATTCGCTTGACCATCACTTTGGACGCCATGGTTAATCGATTTCTGGTACAAGCACGATTGGCTTTATTTCGACGCCTGCGGAAATGAGGCGTTGAATGAAATCCTCATCGGCAACCGTGTGTAAGCCCTTTCCAATGACTTGCCCACCGTGTGCTGAAGCCAACACCATTGCGGTCATGAACAAGCGATGATCACCGAAAGTTTCCACGGGTTCTGGTGGAGCACTGATGCTTTGGCCCCCGGGAATAACTAACCCGTCCTCAGCCAAAGAGGCATCCAGCCCAAATTGGGTGAGCAAGGCAACAGTCTTCGTCAAACGATTGCTTTCTTTAAACGCAGCATGGGACGCTCCAAACAGGCGGCCTCCTTCACCAAGAGCCAAAATCGCCGAGAGGGGGGGGAGCAAATCATTGGCGTCTTTCAAGTCGATTTCCACACCAGAACCAGTTTCAAGTGGCGACAGGTTTTCTCCCTTCCAATCAAGACCAAAATCCGAAGCATACTCTTTCAAAATTTCATGCCCAACAGCATCCTCTGGCGCCGGCCAAGCCTGCAATTCAATCGATCTCTTGGACACTCTACACATCAAAAGAGCAAAGGCGGCCATTGAGGCATCACCGGGAATTGAATAGGTATCCGGGGGGCTGAGTGGATAAGGGGTCAATTCGAGGCTTTGCTTGTGAGAGACAATACGCCCTCCAAAATGGTGAAGCATCTTCAAACTCAGATCTGAATGACGCGACGAAACATTCGTTCCTTCAATGCGAAGAAGTGTTGAGCAGGGAAGACTTGGCGAGGCTAAGATCCAAGCCGAGAGGGGTTGACTCGAACGGCTGGTGTCAAGGTCGATGCCCTTCTCTAGATATTCGTGATTCATTGGCCCTTCAATAAGCGCTGGAAGGCGCTCCTCGCCGAGGCCTAGAGAAAGCGTCACGCCGGATTGTTCGAGCGTCGACCAGAGGTCCTCGGAAGAACGGCGTCTCAAGGAGTGGTCACCATCGAGCATCACCGGTCCGCCAATCATGCCCGCATGAGGCCCCAAGAGACGGAGCGTGGTTCCCGAATTGGCCGCGTTGAGAACACTAGCAGGGCGCGTGAACCCTGCCTGTCCAACCCCATGCACCCTCCACTTTGTTGACTGGGCGTGATGTTCAAATTTGATTGGATTGACTTGGTGCAATATCTGGCCATCTGGACCGTAATCTTCGACCTTTACGCCGAGTTGTTCCAAACAACGTCGCATGGAACGAGCGTCTTCGCCCGCATTCCCTACATTGAGTAAATCGATTGGAGTTGATGCTTGTCCTGCAAGCAATAGAGCACGAATAAGGTGGCTCTTTGAGGGAGGGAGCATCCACTGCAAGGGTGTTGTGATCTTGCTCGCCTCAACCGAGTATGCGTGAATGTTGTTCTTTCGGTGGTCTTTGCCGCTGGTGGTCCAGCGCTTTGCCCAACGCTTGCCCATGACCCCGCCACCTCACCTCCAGCCATCAACCCTTGCAAGACAGCATAAAAAACCGAGAACGCACAGCACAGTCCATGTCCATTGCTGATTCGCTCGGTCGCCCCTTGAGGGACCTGCGCATCTCAGTCACGGATCGTTGCAATTTTAGGTGTCGATATTGCATGCCAAGAGAACATTTTGGAACAGAACATCAGTTCCTCGGGCGTGAAGAAATTCTGAGCTATGAGGAGATTTCAGCCATTGCAGGCTCAATGCTTCCACTCGGCGTGCAGAAACTTCGCCTCACGGGTGGAGAACCTTTGATGCGCAAAGACATCGCTTTACTGGTGGAGATGTTGCGAGGCTTAGACGAGAATGTTGACATCGCTTTAACAACCAACGGGGTCCTTCTCAAACAACATGCAACCGCTCTAAAGGCTGCAGGTCTCAATCGAGTAACGGTGAGCCTCGATGCTTTAGACCAAGACCTGTTTCAAAAAATGGGCGACACAACCCACACTCCAAACCAGGTGATTGAAGGAATTGATCACGCACTCGAAGTCGGACTTCTGGTCAAAGTGAACACCGTAGTACAACGCGGATTGAATGAATCTGAGATTGCTCCAATCGCTGCGTTATGCTTTGAACGGAGCATCACACCACGATTCATCGAGTTCATGGATGTTGGAACTACGAATCAGTGGAATTTGGATTCAGTAGTTTCAGGCGATGAAATGAGAGGCTTGCTTTCCAGATCCTTCGGCCCACTGAGTCGCGTTCAATCTGAACATCCATCGGATGTAGCAAAACGATGGCAGACTGAAAAAGGAGACCAAGTGGGATTTATTCAATCTGTAACGAACCCCTTTTGTGGTGATTGTTCAAGAGCAAGAATCTCAGCAAATGGTTCGCTCTACACCTGCCTCTTTGCAACAGAGGGTCACGATGTACGTGCACTTGTCCGCTTTGGTGCAGAGCCTCTTGAACTTCAAGATGCGATAAGAAGCATCTGGCAGGGGCGTAAAGACCGCTATTCGGAAGAGAGAACCACTGAACAATCACTCCAACAGAAAGTGGAGATGTCTTTCATTGGTGGCTAATTAGACATCGAGCTGTGGAAGCATGACATTCACTAAGACGCTTTTTGAATTCGTGTCGACAAGTTTGAATCTCCATGTGCCGCTGTCAGAACCAATTGTTGTCGAATCGATGACAAAGTAATCGCCTTGGCTCACTGAATATCCTGCATCTCGATCATGGAACGATACGTTCGCTCCAATCAGGCCATAGACATCAGCATCGGAAACCTTACCCCCCAACGGGTTACCATCATCGAGGGTATCTGGAGCAAGATTCCATTGAAGTTTTGCTGGATCAATCGTTTGGTCCAAGCTTGTCAACCTGATGACGTGAAAACCGTTCGATAGACCGCGAACGCTAACGGTGGCTTGAGGGGCACTTTTCTCAGTTGTTGTGAGCGCCCCCTGCATCAAAACGAAAACCATGCTTGAGAGCATCACGGTGATGGCTAACAGCAAGACTGTGGCAATCACGGGGCTCACAGCCTCGTTATTCCGCACCCTCCTCATGCTGCGCATGAATGGTGTGTGTCGACGATGGGACTTGAATCAACCGATTGATATGGCCTCAAGAAGTGATTTTGCAAGAGGACTCAAAACAGCCAAACGGGTTTGTCACATTCCATGGCTCTCTTGATGCCGCCGATCGGCCCGAGGACCCTGAGAATACTTTCTGTGATTAAATCGCCTTTGAAGAAAGCATAGCCGAAGTTTTTGGTTCGCAGAGAATTCTTCAGTGCCCTTCCAAGCGATGCCCGAAGCCTCTCCTCGTAGGCATGAAGCGGGGTGCCCTCGTTCAAATTGTCGAGGATTGCTTCCGCAGCAAAGCATCCGGAAATAATCGCTTGCGAGATCCCACCTCCATTGCTTGGCATCACCAAGCCGGCCGCGTCGCCTACGGCAAGTGTTGTGCCGTCAACCATTGTTTTGACCGGCCCACCCATCGGGATCCAACCGCCGCCCCAGGAAAGGACCTCGAACCCCAATTCGTCACAGAAATCCTGCAGATGTTCCTTCAAATTCCCTTTGAGATAACCCGCACGAACGCCAAGACCGACATTGGCGGTGTTGGGCCCTTTCGGGATGATCCACGCATAACCAGATGGAGCAACTGAACCGAGGAACACATCGAAGGTTTCGGGGACATTACCTTGCACCTGGGCGTACATTGTCGGAACTTGGTCTTTCGGTCTATAGCGCTCATCATCGCCGTGACGTAAGCGGCCCACGTGGGCGAGTGACCCACTTGCATCAATCAGGTAATCGAATGTGTAACGCCCTTTGCTGGTGACAAGAACATCGCGATCGAGCTTTGATTGGTGTTGAATCCGAGTCAATGCTTCGTCCATTTGGATCTCTGCGCCGGCATGGAGCGCCTTATCGCACAGGTAGCCATCAAAATGAAGGCGGTGTCCTGCAAACGCATCCAACTCAAAGTGGAAGGCTTTTCCAGAAGGTAAAAACACCCTCATGTTGTCTAGATTATGCAACTTTAATCGGTCTGGGAACTGGAAATAATCATACAACCATTGATGGTCATCAAGGTTGGAGAAGGTTCCGACCACTTCGCCCCAATTTGGTATGCATTCTCCACACTGGGCCGGGTTGCCGACAATGGAACGCCGTTCAATCATGAGCACATCAATTCCATCTTCAGCCAAGCGTTGAGCACAAGCCGCCCCGGCAGGACCGGCTCCGATGACGATCACCTGCCTGTGTTTGACTTCTTTTCGCGCCATGTTGATCCCTCAAAGGTGTCGTTCCATGACGTAGTTGGTGATGTGGAGCATGAGGGTCTTTGCCTCACTGTTGTCAAAAGCATTCAATTCCAAAACTGCTCTTTCCAAGTGAGTCCTCACCAGTAACTCGGCATAAGTCAGACTTTCAGAACGCTGCAATAAAGACATGAGTTCGTCGAATTGCTCATCGCTAAAGTGTTCAATGATGTGAGCAAGTTTTTGACGCTCAGCACCATGTGAAAGGGTCAATGCATGAATCAACGGCAGGGTCATCTTTCCTTCGATTACATCGGCACCCCTTGGTTTACCCATCCGTTCATCGCCTCGCAAATCAAGAAGGTCATCGACCAGTTGAAAGGCAATTCCTAACTCCATTCCAAACCTACCCAAGCCTTCTGCTTCCTCTTCACTAAGGCCTGCTACCAGTCCTGCTGCTTGACAACCGGCTGCAAAAGGACCTGCAGTTTTACCACGCACTATTGAGAGGTAATCTTCGGGCGAGGTGGCTAGATTGAGAACGTGGTCAAGTTGGTGGAACTCTGCCACTGCAATATCAGCACAGCACTTTGCCATCAATCGAACAATGTTTTCTTCGTACCGACCGCCCAAACCAAAGCCTTGGACAAACAGCCAGTCGCCTGCAATGACGGCCTTAGCCAATCCAGCACGGGTGTGAATAGTTTCGACACCACGCCGCAATGATGCTTCGTCATTGATGTCATCGTGGACCAATGTTGCGGTGTGAATCAATTCGAACGCAAGAGCAAGCGGCATAACTTCCTCGGGATCTTGGCCACCTGCTATCTCGTGAGCAAGAAGGATCAGAAGCGGCCTCAGGCGTTTACCACCAGCCAGCAGCATTGATGCACATAGCTTTGCAACTTGTCCAGCACCGCCTTCGAGTTCTTCCTCAACAAGCGCTTCGAGAGCGGCATCAACATGGAGGCGCATCACCTCAAGTTGGTCGCTTGCTTCCAAACCAATGCTCGCCACGGGTACGCCTACAACGGTGCCCTTCTTAACCGGTAGTCTCCGCCCATGTAATGTGAGGAGCAATCCTCGCCGAGGTGAGATGATGACGGAAAAGGTACGCCTTGAGGTTCTCACCACTCCATCAAACAGGGACGGAGTACGTCGACAAATCGAAAAAACAATCGAGACCAATCGAACTCATTTCGACTTCAAAATGCAGCAAGTGCCGCATATGGAATCAGCAATCGAAACGCTCCAGAGTGGCCGTGGAGATCTCCTGGCGATGAGCGCACATCAATGGAAGGATTTGGACCACGCTGGATTGAGCATTGTTGGTGTATTGCCCCGAAGGGAGCCCACATGGGTTTTGGTTTCTGAAGACAAGCCCGAATACTTGCAATCTCGAGCAATTGTCGTTTGCGATCATGTGCTGCTCAGGCGTCAAATGCGCCGATTGAGGGCGGATCTGGACCTGATGACCTCGGAATCTTTTGCCGCTCGAATCTCTAAGAGCGACGCGTATTCACAATTGGACGATGAAGAGCGAACATCTTGGCTTGAAGAGTTACGGCAAGATGGAGAACTTGACGGGTATATCGTCTCCCGCGGAGAACACTCAGCATTGAGGTTCAAAGCACGCAGACACACATTGGGACTTCAGCGAGAAAACCCGGAACGCACTCATTTTGTTCCACCACCTCTTTACGGTTTCACCCTCTTAATCGCCCGAAATGGCTTCCCAAGCGATACCGTCCAAATGATGTGCGACAATGGCGCTTACATTGCCCATCGCATGGAGGTCGCCTTTTTGGCCTCAATTCCAGAAGAACTTCACGCCATCACAGGTATTTTTGTCGAACAGCGCAAGGTATCAGCGATCCTTAGAGAAGCGAACCGTTCCAACGATGAGCAAACGCTCGAGGGCGTATTGGATCTCAACGAGAAAATCAAAACACCTGGGGCGAGATTGGAGATGAGGATTGAAACATTGAACCACCAAGGCACGGTGACTGCCGGTGCGGAACGTGTTTGTCCAGTTCAAGAAAGTCACATGGGAATGGTCAATGTTCTGAAAGAATTTCAAAACTTGCTGGACATGATGCAAACTGAACACGAGGAATTGCCACAGCAACCTCGTGGATTAGCCGAGGACTTTAGCTTGGCACGACCTGCCTTACTTGACTTGCATACCATTCATTCTGACTCAGCAGAAGAAGAATAAGCCTCGCCCAATAACACGGTGTAACCTTGGCCCTCAATGTAAGCCTCGAGTTCAACCATTTCTGCAGGTTTGTTGTCTTGACACAATTCCAAGATGGCGTCATCAAGTTCCCTGCCGTGGCGCTCCCAAGTCCCTGCTGACCTTTGGATGTCAGATGAGAACCGTTCGACGACCTCCACTGCTGAAAGGGTTGGATTGAGCACTTTACTCAAGGAATGAATAACTTCATTGTTGGTTTTTCTGAGTTTCTCTAAATTCTTCGCAAGGGAGATCAGGGTGGATTTTAGTTCCTCCACATCGTTGGATTTGGAGAATTTTCTTTGAGCCCGTTCGAGGTCTTTGCGCATGACGCCTACACCAGCAATGATTGCGACTTTGGATTTTGCAGATTTCAGTATAACATCTTCCGCCTCCAACAGACGAGAGGAAAGGGCTTCCTCAAAGCCCGAACGTTGTCTTCGAAGGTCGGCATAGACCATCTCCTTCAACGATTCAACCATTTCATGGGCGTCTTTCAACCCGGCCTTGGTCGCCTTCACGGACTTGCTCATACCTTTCGATTGTGGCGACGGGTTTTGAAACCATTGGCGATAACGATAAAGACGCCAGTATCTTGCTTTGAAGAACGGACTTCGGGCTTCGAAACGAGGTTTTGGCCATGACTTCACTGCGAAGGCACATATACTCCTTTGAGCCGAAACGCAAAGGAAGGTGTTGTGATGGTAGACAAGGGTGAACTCTTATCCGAACTCTATCAGGCTCGTTTTGATGGTTTGAAAGAGGTCGCTGTTGCTTACGGCCTATCAAAAACGGGATCGGTTGAAACGCTTCGAGCGCGTTTAATTCAACACCTCATTTTGGACGAATGGGACCTTTCTCCAGAGGGTATTCGCAACCTGATGAACAATGAACTCGGGGAATTATTGGGAGTGTTCGGAATCAAAAAGTCAGGCTCCCTTCGGGCTCGGCGACAACGCCTCTACCTTCATCTCAACCACGATGCAAAACGACTTGTGCCCGAATCACTCGATCAGATGACCAGGGACGAATTGCATGCTCTTTGTAAAATTCTTGAATTGCCTCTCTCTGGCGCCAAACAGACCCTTCTGGTCAGGGTCGCCGGAGTTCTTGCTTCCCAAGATGGAGGGTGGGGCAAGGTCAAGAAGAGCCTCAGAAGACCAAGAAGCACATCCAATACCCTTCCAAAACCCGCAAGAGCGGTACCATCGCCAAGTCCGGAAGTCGAAGTTGAGCAAAGCGATGAGCACAATGCTGTCATTGAGGCAGCAGAATCATTTGTCTCTGAACATCCAGAAGGTTGGACTTTCGAGCAAGAAACTGAACTTCGAACTGGACTTGCACAGGAAGGAATTGCAGTCTCCAAGGCACCAATTGCCTCCACTCTTGACGAAGCCTTGCGAAACGGGGGCGCAGCGAAGAGCAGTGAGGAAGCAACACCTTCGATGGTGCAGGTGGCTGAACCGGAATCACCCAAAGAGCACAGCCTTGAAGTCGAAGCGGCCCTTTTAGAACTCAAAGCAAGGACGGCCGAGGTCGAAGCAGCGGGCCGAGATTTCCTGGCTGTGAGCACCACCAGTGAAAGCGAAGACCTTGAAGCATTCATTCACAGCATGAAGAGTCACGGGTTTGCTACAGAAGTCACCGCAGTTCAAGACTCCATACGGGCCACTTTGATGGAACTAGAGTTCCGTTCACAGTCCGAAAAAGATGCGATGTACACCATGCCTAATTCTTGGAGAGAACGTGAGGCACTCCGTGTCTTCGAAAATGCTCGAGAAGGATTGCGAGGATTGCTTGATGACACGCTTGCATCCCACCCAGGTGATCTTGTCAAGGCCAGAATGGCCTTTGAAGAAGTTGGACGAAGCTTGAATCTTGACCTCTCCATACCAAGTGTTTCTGGTCGCTTGCACGCCTTGTTTGATCTTCACGTCGATATCAACCAAGCTCAAGCACTGCAAGACCCAGCAATCGCTAGAAGGAATCGGATCTTGAGGATCCTCCAACATGGTGCTGTCCATCTTACACAGAGCGAACGACATACCATCGACCGATTGGAACGGAACATCAGCGCCTTTGAAGAACTCGTTGAGACAGTCCTCGAAAGCAGTGAAGGCACATTTTCCGAACCTCAGCAGGCTCTTGTCATTCGGTTCCTAGAATCCCGTGGCTACGAAGTCAACACCGTTGACTTGCGTCCAAGAGTTCTAGCATGCGCCGGTATCATTGGCTCAGAACTCGGTTTCATATCTCCCTCCGAAATTCCAAGAATCGCTCCAGGGATTATGATTTCAGATACGCAAGTCGATGCAATCGTAACCGAACTCAAAGCCCTAGCACAGGCGTTCAAACCTGCTGATGAAACTGAATCAGATGAGCCTGAAATGGAAGTTGCAGCCTCTGTTGCAGATGCTTCCGACCGCCTCAAGTCAGCGCGAACTAAGATTGATCACATCGATGATTTGCTTGCTCGCCTCAGAGGCTGATTAGCGACTAGCGTAGAAACTCTGGATGAGTTTTGTTACCCGTTGAATGTCGTTGATATCTCGAGAAATCATATCCCTCAGGATGGCTTCTCTTTGAGAGACATGCTTTTCGAAGACGTCAGGTGAAACCCCTGCGGCTTTACAGATTGTTTCCCGGAGTTTTGATGGGATCCCTGTTTCCTCGATTTGGTCGGTCGCTGCATTGTACTTCCAAATGATGTTGAGACGGGGTTTGTCGCCTTCCATTCCTGCAACTTCAGCAACTTCAGTGATTTTTCTAGCGGTTTTGCCATTGACGTGAAGACGGGCTTGGATGATGATCAAATCCAGACCGCTCAGCATGATTGGCGGCACACTCATTGGTGGGTTGATCATTCGAGTCACCGTTTCTTGGGCGGTGTTGGCGTGCAGCGAACCGAACGAGCCGTCGTGACCAGTGTTCATTGCAGTGAGCAATGTTGCAGCCTCAGGGCCACGCACTTCACCAACAATAATTCTGTCAGGGCGCATACGCAAACTGGATTTGAGGCAATCATTCATGTCAATCTCGGAGGTGCCATCTGGCCGCTCTCGACGAGTTTCCATGCGAAGCCAGTGATCGTGGTAAACTTGCAATTCTGCCGTGTCTTCCACGGTCAAAAGGCGTCGATGCCAAGGAATGTACATACCCAGGCAATTGAGCGTCGTTGTCTTACCTGAACCGGTTCCACCTGCAATTACGAAATTAGCGGGTCGGCTGTCAAGCCCCTCAATCCAAACCCACATCATTGCAGCAAGCCTGATGTTCACGGTTCCGAATTTAATGAGATCAATCATGGTGAGTGGGTCTTCCTTGAATTTACGAATGGTGAGGGTTGGGCCGTCGGGTGAAACTGGTGGGATGGTGCCGTTGACACGTGATCCATCATGCAGTCGACCGTCGAAGATTGGAACCATTCCAGGTCCATCGCCCAGTGGAACATTGGTGTAGGATGCAATATTCTTTGCAATTTGTAAGCCTGCCTCATTGTCGATGACCAAGTTTGTTCTGCACATTCCATATTTGCGATGAGCAACTTTGACTTCTTGCTCACCACCGTTGTACATCACTTCTTCCAAATTATCGTCATCAAGCAGAAGCTGTAAATCACCATGGGGGTTCGGTTGTGCTTGCCCATCAACGTGGTAAATCGGAGAAGGGTGATTCCCTTCGGTGTAAATCGTCACTAAGCCATATTGTTCCAGAATTGTTTGTTCCATGCTTCAACCTCCAATCATTACCACTGCTCCGAGGTAAAGCCCCATGGACAAAGCAATCCACAAGGGCATCCACCACAAGGCATCTTTGAATCGGCCCAACATACGCCCGGATACACCGAGTGCAACGGCTGAAGCTGCTCCAAAGAAGAGTGCAAAGGTTTGGTTAAAACTGTCAATTTGAAAGCCACTGGATGCAGGTGCAAACAAGCCGACAATGAAGGCGATGAGAACTGGGAGTCCAATCGATACGAACATGACAATCAACAAACCACGTCCGAGAAGTTCTTCCTCTCGTTGATTCATCAAATCGTTCAATCGCTCATAATCCATGGCCAGATCTGAAAGGATTTGTTGGAGGGGAGCGTCCTGTTCAATCGCTGTCTCAATGAGGACCATGACGCGTTGAACTTGAGAAGATCTAGTTTTGGCTGCAAAGGCAGAAAGGGCCGCCTCAAAGGAGGAGGAGTGGCTTTCCTCGAGGGTTTCCAAGAGCAGGGCGCCAAGTGGACCTTGTACGTTGCGAGATTGTTCCATCATCGCTTCTTGAATGCCTCTTCCGGCACCGACTGTATCCGATAGGCCTTCTAAAAGACCCGGGAGTGCATTCTCTATAGAACGGCGCCTCTTGCGCTCGAGCATGGGCGGAATGCCGCCAGCAGCGCAAGCCATACCAATCACTGAAAGGTACAACAACAACGGGCTGGTGTTGAATGTTTCAAGCAATCCAAACAGCATGAAATCACAACCCTGGATCCTTAGTGTGAGCTTTGAGCCCAATGAGCATCATGCCAATTAAGGTCATGACCAAACCGCCTCGAACGACTGAGTTGATCATGCCTTGGTCAATGGATCCGACAATGGCTTCTGCGCCATCACCAAGCAATTGAGGGACCAGGCCGACGATGGCAAGGATAATTGGACCGATCATACCAATCGAAAGAAGAGTTTCAGGAACGGCCCCGAGTTCCTCGATGTACTTCTTCACGGCTTCCGTCCGATCATTTTCCATTCGAACCCCTTGCTTTCGTAGGGTTTCAACAATGTCTGTGTTTTGAGTGACGTTGGAGTACATCGTGTTCAACAATCGGCGGTAACCTTCAGATTCTGCTTTTTTGAGCATTGATTTGAGTTCCTGGTCCAGCCCCCTGGATGAGCCTTTGCGTAAGCGATTCATCATGGCAGAGAAATCCTCTGAGATGATGCCATAGCCACCGCTTCCAACAGTGTGGATGGCCGCTTCGAGACCTACACCAGAAGACATCAAAACATCGAGCGTACGGATGACATAGAGAATCTCTCTCTGCTCATCCAGTTTGCGCATCAAATCACCTCAAAAATATGGTCAATCAATGTCCTCGATCAATTCAAACATAAACGCTTCACTCGATCCTTCGTATTCCATTGCCGCAAAGAGTACTTTGACGTCTCGTTCTTCGAACGGATCGTGAATGTAGGGCTGGCCGCTTCGGAACATGCTGAGTATTCGCTTGTAATCTTCAAGGCTGGCTTCCCCTTTCACGGTATAAACGGTGGATTCTGAGCCTTCATCGTGCAAGTTGTCACCTTCGCCACCTCGGATGATTGTTCGAGTCAATCTGCGAGTTAAACGGACATGAATGTCGCAGTTTGGCAATCGTACCCAATCCGAGCTCGTTGTCCCAGTTGCGGGACGAATGAAGAAATCTATTCCAGCCATGCAGTTGACCCCTGTCCTCTGCACGCATTGAGAAGGTATTCAATGTTGGGGGGAAAACAACTCACTCTACGATTCTAAACCAACCGAACCGTGGTTCGTGAAGCGTGCCTTCATTCGAGAGCTCATCCAACTTTGCTTCAGCAACTTGACGGTCGACCCCTCGAGCTCCTGCATTGGTCAAAACCGTCTCGAAATCCACACCATCGCCTTGATCCATTTGTGAAATAATAGCGACCAGTGTATCCTTTACATCGTCATCACTGGAATCGCCAGGGGATGAATCAACATCGAGTTGAGCTTGCGGGGCTGGAGCAGGTTGACTCGCTGCTTCCATCCGTCCTTCCGCGATGTCAAGGGCTTGCATGACATTCAACGTGTAACTTTCAGTGTCGATTTCCCCGTAATGGTTCCGAGCAAGAAGCAGACCATCGACCATGTGCTCTGGAACTCCAGAGGCTTTGAGACCTTCTTGCGTTGGCTCAGCACCGAGTGAATCACTGTGAATCTTCATTCGTTCAAGCGTACCTTGGGACGCACGAGTGAGCCACAGAGCGTATGTTTTCGCGTCGATTTCACAAGCCTCTTCTGGACGCAGAGAAGTGTAGACCGCACCTTCATCGGTTTGGTACCAGCGGGACTTTGCGGTCATGAGCAACAAAACTGGTTCACCAGTCTCGGTTTTTTCAACCAAAGACAAGGTCAGTTCTCTCATCGATTCGGAGGCGTAATCTCCGACTGAGAAGTAATGCAAGCCCGAAGGATCTCTCATTTGTCCCTGATACAAAGTTGAACCGTTAGAGGTCTCACGAACTTCCAATCGTTCGAGCAATCCTGCAACAATAACCCTGTTGACCTTAGCACCAAGTTTGGTGATAACAAAAGAAGGATCATATTCGCCAGAGCCCTTCTCATTAAGGGTCGCTTCACTAAATTCAGAGGCCAGCATATGCCAAGCAGGTTGGCGCCGTGCTCGAGGTGCAGATTGCATCAGGCCACCCCCCAGTGTGCGCGCAGTTCTGTTGCACGTAATCCTGCGTCCTCATCAAGAATTGAGGCTTGATCAGCAAGCATCATTGCACCCTGTTCATCCACAATGGTACGGCCAGAAGCCTGGACCATTCTTCCGAGCATGCGCCCGCGCAAATGTTGCACGAATGCCATTTGCCCGTCTGCATCGACTGCAGATTTCATTTCCGCTTCACTCATACCAAGCAATTCGAGGGTTGCTGCCTTGTTGGTGAGCAGTGAGACGCTTGATTTTCCGTCATCGATCACCAAGCGCAAACGGACATCGCTGTTTCCATCATTAGGACCGTGCTCCGCACAGGCACCTTCTCTGAGAACCCTTCTGCACTCGGTACACCGTTGAATGAATCCTGAATCCTCACGGACACTGACCACAATCGCACAGGTTGAAACACCGACACGGCTCGCCCCAGTGGCGAGTTCAGTGAGATCGACTTCTGTGGTGTGATTGGTCAAGTCCAAGGTCTCATCCCAAGGGGTTGAATCTAGGATTTCGACTTGGTCCATGGTGTCCACGGTGACATCTGGGATGCCTTGCCATGCCCGCACACGAACGCCCTTGAGCCGAACCGTCAATGGAAGTTGATCCTCTGTGATCGGCAGTTCACTCCATGCGCTCATTCGACATCGGCCGCTTGGATCCGCAATTTGACCGGACCAAAGGAACCGTTCTTCACCATCTCGTGTGAAGGAACGCTTTGTCCACTCTGTGATCTGAACAACGGCATCGACATCTCTTGCACCATCTCGGAACTGGGAAATGGTCAGAACTGTTTGTTGTGACAATGCTTCTGCGTCTGCAAAATTCTTGTCATGGAAAATTTCGACCTTCGTCGTACGACCAAAGTTCAATTCTGGTGTGTCCCTGAACGTTCGAACTTGAGCACCCTCAATCTTGAGCAGACTTCCAACAGCATGGTCGAATGGCTCCCAAGAAAGGAATCCAATAGTTCCGCTTTCATCTGCAATTCGGCCTCGAACAATATCAAGCGAACCGGAACCATCCTTCTTGTGGATTTGATCTGGTCGGGCTGCAAGAACTCGACCTACCACGCAGACATAGCCATCGGCTGGTAGGGTGTTGATGTCCTGTGGCTCACCAGGGGCGACCACAGGCCGTGTACCCTCTCGAACAATTGCGATTCGTGTAGATTGGTTGATGTTCAGCGACATACGCCCCTGATATTCATTGACTGATGCACCTTCAATTCGTACAATTGAGCCCGGTGCGAGGTTGGGACTTGGGCCCCAATCTTTGTACTCCCACCGTGTTTTGTCGCCTTTTTCTTCCCAAGGATTATCTTCGAGTAGACCGAAGGCGATTTGCTTCTGTTCCCCGCGAATCGTTTGTTCCCTCATGTTGTGGGAGATAATTTCGACTTCGATCTCTATGTCTTTGTCGTTGCCGTTCAACTCACTCAGCTTGGTCACTTTCTTGGTGTTGCGAGGCGTTGATGAACCCGCTTGAGAAGAACCTCGATTGGTCGGCACTGCCTGTTCACCTTTGAATCGGCGAAGAATTGAGCGCATTGCATCTTGCGGAGGGATGTAAAATTCGGTTTCGTATTTTGCAAATGCCTCAGCGACTTCTTTTGCGTCTGCATCAGGGCATTCAGCCAAGATTGCATTGACGTGCGTTTCATATTTCTCAGACATCTATATGCCCTCCGTCAAGCGTTTTCGTTTGATGCCTGTACGGAGAACAGGCTGCGGGCTTTCGTGCGGATTGGTTGAGTCTATACACTCCCTTGACCTCCATGGTGACAAAGAGACCTGACGACGGAACTTAAACAATGCCTCATGATTTTTTCCAATCCCGGGTTAAGGGTCGAGTTTGAGCGCTCAATCATGCAGGATTGATTCTCAACCCTTGCATCATCAACACATCCGGCAAATGCATGCTTCCAGACGAATAGGAGCCTTGGATGCGAACCTCGTCACCTAGGTGGACATCTTCCAGCAAGGCGCCTGCGAGGTTACCAGACAGCCCCGCTTGCTTTACAGGTCCCATGATCTGACCGTCTTCGACGCGTAGAATTGTGCTTGTTGTGACCGAAAAATCGCCGCTCGTTGGATTTGCAGTGTGCGCTCCCATCACGCTGTGGACAATGTAGCCATCCCCCATGTGTTCAAGCAGCGCCTCTTGAGAGTGGCCGCCCTTCGATGAAACCATGGTGAAATCTTTGCAGCCCGTGCCAGGAGGGGCTTGGTGCCCACCTCGAACAGCCGAGCCTGTTGTTTGTGCATTGGTAATTCGACCTTCGGCGACCTGCTGGGCGGCATCACGAGTTGACCAAAAGGAACCAACGAGTTGACCTTTGTCAACCAAGATTTGACGACGAGTAGGTACACCTTCTCCGTCCCGTGAACTTGCAGATTTACCTCCAGCCATGCGCCCATCATCGATCAGGGAAAGGTCAGAGGCGAGGACCTGTTCGTTGTTCTTGCCGGACCAAAACGATTCATTGCGTACAAGACGGTCGCCACGTAAAGCCGTAGGTACAACCATTGAGAACAAGGGCGAGAAACCTTCGCTGGTCATCAAAACTGGAGCATCTTGAGGGGCGCTATCGACTTCGATAGGCCCACGGGTGATTTGAGCCCATTTAACTGCGTTCGAGACACATGCCGGCACATCCTGAAGCAATTGTCGACCTGAATCGCCTTCATACGAACTGGTTAATTCATCTTCAGCATCGATGGAAACTTGGACACCAATGCCATGAGAGGTCGTGATCCCAGAAGACTCAATGCCTTGGCTGGAAAGAATGGCCGACGCCGTGGCGCCTACCCCAAGACCTCCGCCGGTGACCACTGCACGTGGTTCAAGCGACGCAACTTCACTCAGAATGGCATCGGCTTGTTCGAGCAAATCCTCAGGCCCTAAATCCAAAATCCGTTGATCAAACAGTCCGTCAACCGCAGGGGCATCTTCTGCATTTGGCAAAACAAAACCTTCGATTGAAGGCGAGGCTCGTGCGACATCCAATGCCTGTGTTAGGGCAGAACCTGCTGAGGCCACATCGACGAGGTAAGCGTATCCAAACCGGCCCCCTTCCACTACACGGATGCCGTAGCCCCCTTCGCCACCGCCAGCGGCGAGTGAGATCTTTCCCGCCTCGATGTCCAATTGATGGCCATAGGATTGGTAGGCAACGATTTCCCACTGTTCAATGCCTTGTTGCTTGCATAAATCACCTATGCTTTTGCATCCTGCGTTGATTCGGTCGATAGCGTCGTCGGGCAGCATGATCATCCCACCAAGGCTTCAGAGATTCGCATAATAGGGCCACCATCACCGACAGGAACTGTTTGACCTTTCCCACAGAACCCTGGCGCGGCCAGCTTTGCGTCACGGGTTAACCCGTCCACATCTTTCAAGATTTGAAGCGTGAGTCCACTCACGCTGACATCCTTGAGTGGTTTGGTCAATTCTCCATTTTCAATCAACCAAGCTTCTTGTGCTGCGAATTGGAACGAACCGCGACCGGTATCAACTTGGCCTCCTCGTGAACCACAGGCATATACGCCATAGGAAATATCCTCAATCAGTTCATCTAAATCGTTGTGAGTGCCACCCTGAATCAAGGTGTTCGACATACGAACAAGTGGATGGTGGAGGCCATCCTGAGCCCTTGCCCCCGCATTGGGTGCAATGCCGAAGTGGTGAGCAGTTTCACGGTGGTTGAGGTATTCTGTGAGAACTCCGTTTTTGATCAGGCACTTTTCACGCGTGTCAAGCCCCTCGTCATCGATTGGATGGGCACCATAACCTCCACGAATGGTAGGGTCGTCGACCACAGTGACGATGTCATTACCAATGGTGAGTCCGAGTTTACCGTCAAGGCAAGAATCGCCTGCGGCCACCAAATCGGCCTCACAGGGATGGCCGAGGGCTTCGTGGATGTAGACGCCAGTCAAATCACGGTCGGCAACAAGTGGAATTTTTCCAGATGGGGCCCGCTCGGCTTTCAATAAACGAAGGGTTGCAATTTGAGCGCTTCGCCCCAAATCCCCTAGATCACAAGCCTCGATCACCTCGAGGCCACCTTCTCCTCCATGCCTTGTTCTATAGGAAACGACGTCGCCTCCATCGCGACCCGTCACCGTTGCGTTGATCAGGGAGCGTTGGAACGACCATGTTCGGTTCATACCTTCGGAAGTGATTAATTCAGTGTGGAGGTGTTCATCATGCCAACCGCACGTGACAGATACAATACGTTCGTCTTCTGATGCGCTGTCATGAAGCGTCATCAAGTGATGCATTTTCGTATCGAGGTCGGTGTTTCTGACGTCTTTCTTTGGTTTCCAATGAATCTCATTTTCCAAAATTGGAACCTCTGCAAGGGCCACTGGGCGGTCTTTGGAAGCTCTGCGGGACGCGACGGCTTTCGCCAATCGTACGGTTGATTCAACTTGCCCGGGAAGCGATTGAAGATCAGTTGTTGAGTGCACACCCCATGCGCCATCAGCCAAAATTCGCATTGTGACGCCAATTTCTTGCCCGGGAATAGCACGCTCGAGTTTACCATCTCGAAGAGCGACACTAGAGTCTGTGATCGCCATGAGGCGAACTTCCGCATAGGAGGCACCCAAGTCCTGAGCGTGCCCTAATGCAGCTTGAATTTTTGACTGTTGAAGGTACCGACCTGTCCCCGAGGAATGGTCGTCGTTTGGGCTTGCGCTCATCACCATAGAGAGAGGGGGGAGCCAACAGTGCTTGAACCCTGCTCCATTTCGGGTCTTAAGAATTGAATTCAGCAGAGATGACGTGTCCAATCAAAGCATCGCATGTCACTTCGCTTGATGGATCTGGATTGAATCCCAGCCGTTGTGCACCCTCATGACTGATGACAAGAGGTTCATCCACCAAATCAACCCCAATGGCATCAGCAAGTTTCGAAGCATTGCCGGCCATTTCAGTTCGCTTTGATTCGTCAGGGGTTGGAAGATGGTTGCCCTCATGCATCCAATCAGGCAGGACCAAGAAACAGCCAGCTTCGTCACCGTCCCTCATACCTGCTCGCTTGAAGGCGTCAGAGACATGGTGCGTCCCTGCAAGATACCTCAAAAATTCAGCATCGAAGGAACGAGCAAGTGATGTGCTTCTCCGTTGCCTGCGAGCAGCGCTATGCCATGCGGTCCAGAGTTGCGCATGGCACTGGGCGACACCCTCACCGACCAGCACCCAGTGTTCATCCGGTCGATGTTTGAGAAAGGACCGTGTCAAGGATGAACCTTCGATTGCGTCCGAGGAACGCCAGGTGAAATGGGGAAATTCAATTCCATCCATGCACTGCGGAGAAGGTGATGAATTTTCAATCATCCGATGGACCTTCACCTTCAAGCGGCACATCGTCTTGGTGAATCGTAGAGCTGGGCGGGCTCGATTTGGCATGTTCTTGCTTGTCCACGACTTTCTGTACCTGAGTCATAATCTTGTCCAGCAAGAGCGGCCCCCAGCCTCGCAGGGCGAGCAAATCATTCCGTTGTTTTCGAGTCATTGCCAACACTTCACGAGGGGTTCTAAGGTTGAGTTTAGACAATTCCCTAGCTCGCGAACGACCGACATTTCGTATGTTGACGAGTTGTAACAAATCAGGTTTACACCCATGACGAATGCGCTGCCTCAGAACATCAATGATGGTCGAGAGTTGATCGATTTCAGGCAGGTGATCCTCAGAGAACACATCGTCGGTAAGCAGCACTTGTCGTGCAGCAGAAAGCAGCCACCCCATGAGATCGACCCGGTGGTTAACATCGCCAGGACTGACATCCAAATCAGTCTCAATATCACGAAGAGTTTCCTCTTCCATCCACTTTTCGAGCATCCATGCTGATTTCACATACCCAAGAAGCCGTTCTTCAAGAGTGATATCGGTTAACAACTCTTCTTCGATGGAATTCGTTTTCAGCCACAACAGAGAATTGACCTCCATATCGCTGTTCTTTGCCCACAACGAACTGAAATCTGGCGTTGTCGTGGCCAACTGGAGCAAACTAAACTCAGTGACTGGTGCGTTTTGACGCACAAGCCTTCGTACAGCACGCCGTAGGCCAGTCCTGAGCAGCGAGGCTGAAAGCGGGTCGAGGTACATTTGAGTAACCCGTTCACCCATCATTGTCGCCTCATAGACCATGCTGTCATGGTCAACACCTGGGCTGCCACCCCAGCCACCAACAGGCGCCAAATCACTGGCTTGGGTGAATCCAATCGATGCTTTTGTGAATGCAGATTCGCCCCTTCCCTGAAGACCATGATGCTGCGGTTGTTGTGTTTGGAGACCTACGCCACCAGTGTTTTGGGCGATTGTTGCCCAAACTGGCATCTCATCGTCCCAGTCCTCTTCATCGGCATCGATGCTTTGATCTGCACGGCGTGCAGCATACGCCTCATCGACCCCAACACGACGTATGAATCGCTCAGCGACCAACCAATCAAGCATCCGATCGATTTGCTCTTTAAGATACGTTGGGGAAACGGATGCGCCGAGGAATGTGGCTTGGAAGAAATCACCAAGTTCACCGCGATGGCGGAACCCACCTGTGGCAATGGATGCCAATAAATGAGATCTCAAAGCTGGTTCACTTGATAATTTAGAAGAAATGGATTCGACTGGGCCAAAGAAGTAACGTCGACTGACATCGTCCGCAACAGCCCAACCGTCCGTTCCTTTACAAAGCACCCATGCCTCGCCAAAAGCGTCGTACTTAGGCCTCCCCGCTCGCCCTAGCATCTGTCGAACTTCCATCACGGGAAGGGGGCGGCTCATGCCATCATCCCAGCGCTTCAAATCTCGAACCAGCACCCTTCGGGCAGGAAGATTGACCCCCGCAGCAAGCGTTGGCGTTGCGGTCAATCCAACGAGCAATCCCTCTTTGAAAGCACCCTCAATGGCCTTTCTTTGGCCGTGAGTCAAGCCTGCGTGATGGAATGCAATCCCGCCTCGAATCGCCGTAGCCAGACGCTCCGCCATGGCCGTTTGTTGGCGGCCTTCCAGCCCATTGGCAAAATCATCGAGGCGACGGAGACGATCTGGATCTTCCTTCTTCAAGCGCTTTTGAACACGTTTTGCAAGTTTGAGGGCCTCGGATTGAGCGCTGCGCCTCGTCCCAACAAAAACCAACACTTGCCCGTCTTGATCAAGCGTGTCATTGACCACCACCCCTGTTGGATGGGATTTCGGCCCTTCGAGGTCCCGCGGGGGTTGAAGAGCGTCGCCATCGGAACTCATGGCAGAAGATTGCACGAGGCGTGGCTCAAGATGAAGGTCATGGAAAGTGCTGTATTCAAGAGCCACTGGGCGCCAATCTGAAAGAACAAGGCTCGCATCTAACCATGCTGCAAGATCTTCGCAATTTCCAACGGTGGCGGACAAGGCAATAATCTGGGCTTTCGGACGAAGATGCCTCAGTCGAGTGAGGTTGATTTCGAGCGTGGGACCCCGTGTCCCATCATTCATGAGATGAAATTCATCTGCGACAACAATCGAAACATTCGCCATCAATTCTGAGCGGTTTCGCATCAGCGAATCCAATTTCTCAGATGTGCAAACAAGGACGTCGCATTCTTCTATTTTTTTAGCCTCTGCAGAAGCATCACCAATGCCCAAACCAACGGTCAAATTCACTGCCGAACACAATTCTTTGAGGTCGTCAAATTTCTCGCTGGCAAGTGCTTTCAGTGGAACAATGTAAACGGCCTTTGAACCTGGCTCATCGACGAGCAGGCGGCGAAGAATCCCGATGTAAGCAACAAGTGACTTACCGCTTGCAGTTGGAATCGCCAGTAAAGTGTTGGTCCCCGAGAGAACACTCGGCATCGCCTCTTGTTGTGGAGGGTGAAGGTGTGAGATCCCCCAGGTGCCCTCAAGAAACTGACACACTTCAGAGGGCAAATCAAGCTTAGAAACAGCGCGCTCGTCCCCCTCCATGCAACCCCACTCGCGCCAACAGTCCAAAAGGACAACCCCTCATCCTGTTCAACCCGACATCCCTAAGACCTGCCTCTCTTTGTCACAATCCATGAGCGACGATGTTGAAACGATGGTAGACGAACGCCTTTCGGTGTTTGATGATGAACCAGATTTGAACGATTGGGTCGAAGTCATGTGCGGTGCAGCAATGGCTGTGCTCGGAATCTTTCACCTCATTCAGCCAGGTGAACTGATCAATCCAGACGTGATGCGTTGGTTTGCCGCAGCGGTTGTCGCTGCTGGAGCAGTATGGGCTGGCCACGGTCTGAAAGATATGGCTGTGAAGGAAGTCCGCAGGTCGGTTGCCATTCTTGAAATGTCAGAGCGCGACGATGGGCCTGATCATGGACTTATTCGTGATGTTTTGCTCAACCCTCAAGCCTACAGTGAGTTCCTTCTCGAATCCTACGCCGCTGCATGGGAAGATGGAATCATCACAGAAGAAGAACTCGCTGAATTGCGCTCCTTCCAAGAAGTACTGGGCATCACGGACGAGGACGCTGCAAAGATGAACCTCGAGGCTGCCGTGAAGTCCGCCTCCAAGGATGGAAAAATCACTGCAGAAGAAGAAGCAGCCATCAAGAAGGCTGCTAAAGATGCACAGGAAGACGGCGACTCAATGGTAGAAGATGCCAAAGAGAAGGCTAAGCAAGGACAATGATTACTCCCATTTATTTGAATGCTGGAACATTTCTTGAGCCAAGAGTTTTGCCTTTTTCCTCCGAGAATATTCGGAACGGGAAGAAACCACAAGCATCAGCAACCCGATCATTGCGACCGGGGTTGCACCGTTAAACAGGCCAGAAGCATTACGCAACGTCAGACCTGCAGGCACATCTTTGTCATCAAAGCCATCTGAAGCAATAAATCGAACATCCAAAAGGTCGAGGTCGCAGTCACACAGAGTCACCGAGATTTGATCGGGGAACAGCGATGACTGCAACAGTACCCAATCGCTTGCTGAAATGGAAGCCGGACGAGTGCCCCATGCAGGCACGCTGATCGAACCAGTTGCCGGTGCATCAACCATCTCGACATCGAGGTGGAAAATTGGGGAGGTTGGTTGTTCATCAACCACCAATAAGCCCTCGAGCATCAACAGATCGAGCAGGAGTGATCGTCCCGCGAGAAGAATGAAACGAACCGTTTGTTCTTCCAACAAACCTTCGTCTGTAGTTTGGACACCGCCTCTTGCAACTTGCCCAAAAATTGCTTCATCCAGTCGAAGGGCTTCCAACTCCGGGACAACAAGCTGCCACCTACCATCGTCCATTGGCCTCACCTCTTCGACAACGAGACGGAGTTGGAGCCGCTGACCGGCAATCATACCCCATGTTGCACCTGTTTGAGTGACAAGGACTTGGTCAGGGACGCCTGGAAACGACACGTCCCATAACTGCTGCAAACGCATTTCAACAAGTTCATCAAGGGTGTATTCACTTTCGAGTTGAACTTCATCAGCGCCAGCCCACAAAGGGTGGAACACACCCCCAAGCAGCAACAGAACAACACCTGGAGCGAAAAGCCCGAAGCGAAGGTGAACAGAGGTTGAATTCCTGAGCGCATCGACCCCAAAAAGGAGGAGCATACACACGGAGAAGATCAAGAACCCATACCCAGAACTCTCGAGCAAGACAGCACCGTTTTCATCCCCCAAGGAAGCCGCACCTACCGGGTAATAGGAAGCGCCTGAAAAGCCGCTCGGATCGAGAGGACCCAAGCCTTCGAAGGCCAATTGTCCCGTCCAAGTGTAGGGTTGGAATTTTTCAGCTTCGCCCCCCAAACACATGGTGTATTCACCCAAAGAAAGGGCCCTCCACCTGTAGGTCATACGTGTGTATGAATCATCTTCTGAAACCACAACTTCTGGAGCAGGGGCTTCTCGACCGTTTGGCATGTACAAGTCAGGCACCCCATGAGGTTGCTCAATTTCAATGGGCACTGCTTCCCAACGAACGAGAATGGACAAAATTTCATGCTGTTCAACCTCAAAATCCCAACAATCCCGATCGTTTTCCACAAGCGCTCCTTCATGGGTTGTTTCAAATTCAGTAGACCGAGGCTCAAGGTCCCCTGATGGTTCATCAGAATTTCTTGAATTGATGTCTTCAGACCATTCAATTTCTAATTCAATGAATGAGTTACCCCTCATATGAAGCTCCCACGTCCCCGGTCGATCGAGTTCGAAAGTCATGCGAAGACGCACCGGATCTTCAGGCCAAAGAAGACGCTGTCCGTTTAGATTGAGGGGTTCGTCGATGAGCACAATCGGCTCATTGACGCCTTGGTCTGGAAGGAGTTCCGCATCAAAGGCCCAGTCGGTCACCGTTTGGCCGAGAATGAGTGATAGATCCAATGAGGGGCGAGCTGCCCCGGTTACATCACCAGTAAACCGGAGGTCTATTTCCATCCTCGCCATCACGTCAGGTAAGAGCGCAAGTTCGGTTTGCCCGGGGTCCATATCAAATTCAAGTGTGATTATTTTTGGTTGAGCAGGGGAGGCAAACACGGAATCGGAAATGATTTCCTCGCCGATCGGGGTCGGAGAAAGGAGGCAATCATCGTCCGCAACACAAGACAAAAAGACGGACCCATCTTCGGTGTTGAGCGATGCAGATACAACGGTGCTAGGCGCTAAAAGAAGGCCAAAAAAAAGCCCAACCAAACAGATTGCACATCGACGGGCAGAACCATCTTCTACACTGCCCATGCATTTCCCAAGAGATGCTGGGCTTGAACTCAATGGTGTTTTTGTTTAGACCCGGTCGGGATTCAACCTGTCAATGAGAACAGTTCGGCATGTTCTGCAACGGTAACGACCATTCGAGGGTTTTTGCCGCGGGTAGGTGCGTTCGCATTCGTTGCATACCCAAAGCCACATCGCTCGTGCCCTCCGAAGCGCCTCAGTAAATTCGTTTGCATGACGAGCGGCGGCGCGCCCTGGCCAAGCTGCCTCGAGCCTCCTAAAAGTGGAATCGTGGGCTCTGAAACCTAGAGCGTGAATGTATTCGTGGTGGAGGACGAATGCGGCGTAGGCACTCCATTGAGCATCGAGTAATTGCGGATGTAAATCGATCACTTCGACGTCGGAAACCTGCATTGCATCGAGGTCAACGCCCCGTCGCCAGCGTGTGACTCCGTGTCGTTGTGTAGCGTTCTTGCGCAGAACTCCGAGCGGTATTTGACGCAACGATTCCACTGGTGCGTCATGCCAAATGGGCATATCAAGCATCAAATCAATCACCGTGTCTTTGAGGTGTTCAAGGGCGAGCCTTGCCTCAGCACTTGGCCGTGCCATTCCTGCTTCAACTCCATCGATGATAGGCTGGGTGGCCTTCCTTGACAGCCACGAACAACCCTTTCCCTGTAGCGCAAACCTTTCCTTCGGCTTCCAATAACAATTCAACGTTGACTTTATTTCCATCGATTGAAACGACCTGGCTCGTGATTTGGAGAGGCACGTCTTTTGGTGTTGGACGGCGCAGTTGAACCGAATATGAGGCGGTAACGGTGCATGGTGGCTCAGAATCGTTATTCGCATCCATCAAGGCAACCGCTGCGGTCCAATTTCCATGACAATCAAGCAGGGTTCCAATGATGCCGCCATTGATCATCCCCGGAAAGGCTTGATGATGTTCTTCGGGAAGGTATTCCATGCTGAGACCATTTTCGATTCTATGACTTTGAATCCTCAAGCCCATCTCATTGGCAGGCCCACATCCAAAACAAATCGATGAAGGGGCGTACTGCTGTTGAACTCCGGGCTCGGTCATACCCCCCGGTTGAGCCGCCAGCACTTGTTTTCTTTGTTCCACAGGCCAAACCATCGCAGTGTTCATGTGGGGTGTTGCCGTGAGGGGGGCATGGGCGTGAAAAAGAAACCACGCAAAGCGAAAGTTCGTGTCGCCCATGAATTGCCAAAACGGCGCCGCATCGCCATACAGGAAGCAATGAACGCTCACAAACTCGAGGATCGCCCCGAGTGGGATCGCAGTGCGGAATGGGGCAATACCAAGTTCTATAGAAAAACAATCAAGCCTGGTACGATGCGAACAGTGCATCTACCTTTGCTCGAGACTGATCTTGGCGACCCCTGGCCGATCCCAGTCACTATTCTTCATGGGACTCGACCAGGCCCAACAATCACGGTTCTTGGAGGCGTTCACGGTGACGAATTGACCGGACCTTCTGCTTGTACCCATTTGCTCTCAAACGCATTTACTGATCTTGGAAAGCAACTTGATCCATGCCAAATGGCGGGAACACTGAGAATTGTTCCGATCATCAACCTCCCAGGGTACAGATCAAAGTCGAGGTATTTTCCCGATGGAAGGGACTTGAACCGGCAATTTCCTGGTGATTTCAAGGGCTCAACCACACGCCGGGTTGCAGCTCAATTGTGGAAGTACTTGTTGAGTGATGTCGATGCTATTGTCGATTTACACAGTGCCGGCAAGGGGCGTTCAAACATGCCTCAGGTGCGGGCAGACCTCGCCCACGCGGGCTCGAATATTCTTGCCAAAACCTTCGGGATTGAAATCATCCTTGATTCGAAGCCGCCTTCTGGCTCTCTACGAAAGACCGCCGTACGAAATGACATCCCATCGATCACCTACGAAGGTGGCGGAGCAAACCTTCTGGACCATGAATCTGTGAACGTTGCAATTCAAGGCGTTATCAACGTCTTGAAATCACTTCGGATGATTCCAGGTAATCCGAACCGCCCTCGTTTTAGAATGCTGGCGAGCGGTTCCCACTGGTTGCGGTCTGGAGAAGGTGGTTTGCTCGATATGTTTGTCAGTTCGGGCTCGGTCATGCGAGAAGGTGAAGTTATTGCAACAGTCTCAGACCCTGCAAATCCAGGCCTCACTGTTGACATTGTGGCTCCAGAAGACGGCCTGTTGATTGGAGCTGCGACAAATCCATTCACTGCGGCAGGAATGCCCGTTGGCCACTTCCTCCCAATTTCAAAACACATCGCTCTTCTACAAGATCAAATTGATTCAAGTGGCCGCTTCCTTGTGTGCGGTTCAGAAAATGATGCTGTTTGGCGAGAAGAGGCTGAAATTGATGAGGTCGCCCTCGAAGGTGAATGGAGTGGTGGTGGAGTCGATTCAGAATGGAATGGCTCAAAACCATCCCAACATCAACCAACAGAGGATGCTTTTGCAGAGCCTGAAGAAGAGAATGAGTCTTAATCAAGAAAGAAATGAAGCCACTGCGGCTTGAACTTCTTCATCGGTCATGTTTCTGCGTTGGCTCTTGGCAACTTCAAACAGATGTGCGACAAGTTCGTCAGTTGCTTCGTGGCCGTTTTGCTCCAACCACCAGATGATGTTTGAGCGCCCAGCCATATGGCCAATGCGAATCACTTGTTTCAAGCCAAAGTCACCAGCGGGGACGCCGGAATAGACTCGGTCCGCCAACCAATCATCGCCCTTTCTCATGGCTTTGATCACTGCAGATGCGTGCACACCGGTTCCAGTTTCAAAGGCATCTTCACCAAACACTGGATAATTACGAGCCAAAGGCACCTCGATGTATTCGTGGGCCTTTTTGACATAGGCATCCAGTTTGGTGAGGTCGTTGTCGATCACGCCCATCAATTTGAGATTGACAAGCGTTTGATCGAGCGGAGCGTTTCCTGCACGCTCTCCGACACCAAGAGCCGTTCCATGAATCACATCAGCTCCGGCTTCGACCGCTGCGATGTTGTTTGCAACGCCCAATCCACGGTCCTGGTGACCGTGCCAGTTGACTTCGATCTCGTGGCGTTTGTACCCCCCATCCTTGATGACTTCTTCATCGATGAAGTTGAGCAGTTTCTTGACCCCATTTGGAGTCACGTGGCCACATGTATCGCAAACACAAAGCCGTCTGGCTCCAAGTTCCATAGCGCGCAGATAGATCTGCTTGACATCTTCAGGTTTTGAACGGGTGGTATCTTCGGTGACAAACATCACTGGCACTTCGTTTTCGACCGCATATGAGACGGCTTTTTCCATCGTTGCGAGCAACTTTTCCATGGTCCATCCTTCGGTGTACTGACGAATCGGGCTTGTTCCCAAGAAGGCACTTGCTTGGATTGGGACACCGTACTTTTGCTGCAAGTCAACAAGGGGTTCAATGTCGTTCATCAATGTACGAACTGCAGCACCTGGGCGGATTTTGAAATCATGATCGATGATGTGTGCGACCATGGCTTCGATGTGCTCGAGGTGGAAAGGACCTGCACCGGGAAGACCGAGGTCCACTTTCTGCATGCCGAGGTCCTCCATGAAGGTGAGGAGTTCGATTTTTTGCTCAATGGTTGGGTTTCGAGCGCTTGGGCTTTGCAAACCGTCGCGAAGAGTTTCATCATCAAACCAGACCCCGTGAGGATGATTTGCCGGATTTCTTGAGATGTCATACTCGACTGTGTTCCAATCATAAATCAGTGAACGTTCATCCATAGTCAATCACCACTCTGGCCAATCGAGGGCCGGTGTGTTCCACGACAAACGCGAATCATGTTTGAAGGCGTCGCTCAGCCAGCGTCACTCTTCTTCACTCAAATCGATGGCTTCAGCAGCCTTGGCCGCTTCAAATTCTTCACGGGTAACAACGCCGTCACCGTCGGTATCCATTTCATCGAATTCATCCTCAACTAGGATTGAAGGTAAGCGGGCAGAGAAGATGATTTCATCGATGAAACCACCCTTATCTTTGTTCCTTAATTCCATCACTCGAGTTCCTTTTGTGGCCTTACCAGAGGTTGCTTTGGTTTGATTTGCTCTCACTCGGATCATCATACCTTTTGCGGTCAAAAGGAACAGTTGGTCCAAGTCATCCGGGATGGTGTGGACACGAACGATTTCATCACCGTGCTCTTCATCCAATTTCATGGTCAAGACACCGCCAGCACCTCTGCTGGTCTTTCTGTAACCGTCTCTGTATTGCTTGTTCTTTTGCGTTTTCTCATCGAAGACAGTGTTACCGTTTTCATCGACCAATTCGTGCATTTCTCCATCACCAAGGCGACTGCGTTTTGCCATACCGTACTTTGACAAGGTGAGAACCGAGGTTTCTTCATTTGAGGTTGCAATCATTCCAACGACTTCATCGCCTGGTTTGAGCGACATTCCTCGAACACCAGCAGTCACACGACCCTGAACCTTGACGGTGATGCTGACGCTTCCGTCGCTGCTGGTCTTGGTGTGGCTTGGTTGGAAGCGGCAAGCGCGACCCATCTTGGAAACTAGGACGACGTGATCTTCATCGGTGGCTTCACGTACGGCAACAAGCGTATCCGTCTCGGACTTGAACTTGAGTGCGTACTTTCCATTTCGATTGATGCGCGTATAATCTTCCAGTTTGGAACGCTTGACAATACCCTCATGAGTGGCAAAAATCAAGAAATGACCGTCTGGGTTTTCTTGAAGTTCCTTCGAGATAGGAAGAATGGTCACAACACGCTCATCGTCTCGGATACGCTCGATGACATTGCGAATATGGGTGCCACGGCTTAGACGGCTCCCCATTGGCGTTTCCCATGCTTTGAGACCGTACACTCGGCCTTGGTCGGTAAAGATCAACAAGCGATCTTTGCTGAAACAAGTCAAGATGGATTTCGGGAAGTCCTCATCCTTGGTGGTCACACCTTTGAGGCCCTTTCCGCCTCGGTTTTGAACCCGGAAGGATTCAACTGGCATGTGGCGGATGTAATTGTCCTCCGACAACGAAATGACAATCGCACGCTCTTCGATGAGGTCCTCTCGATCCATTGAAAGTGGCATTGGGTCGATGTAGGAACGGCGTTCGTCGCCATGCCGTTCAACCATTTCATCCAATTCACTCAGCAAGATACTCAGTCTGCGAGAACGCGAACCAATGATGTCCTGCAAATCGGTAATCTTGATTTGTAATTCTGCATATTCATTCTGAACCTTTTCTACATCGAGGCGACTCAACTGGTACAAACGCCGTTCAGCGATTGCCTTTGCTTGGGCTTCTGTGAATGAAAACGCATCAATTCCAGGCATTGTTTCAGTTCCTTGCAGCACCCCTTCAAACTGCTCCCTGCTGGAACTTGCTTTACCAGCGGCGATAACGTCGTCAATTCGATCTTGGGCCTTGACCAGTCCCTCGAGGATGTGAGCTCTTGCTTGTGCTTTGTTCAAATCAAATTGCGCTCGGCGTTCAATGATCCCTTCTCGATGCTTGACATATGTATCAAGCATCACCGGGAGGGTGAGCAGCACTGGTCTTCCATCCAAAATCCCCATCATGTTTGCAGAATAAGATTCCTGCAACCGGCTCGATTTGAACAATTGGTTCAACACAGCATGAGGGTCTGCGTTGTTTTTGACTTCAATGACCACTCTGATACCTTCTTTTGAGGATTCATCACGAATATCACGAATGCCGACAACAGTGCCTTTGTTGACCAAATCTGCAATGTGAACGAGCATATCTGCTTTTTTGACCTGGTATGGGATTTCAGTGATGATGATGCGTTTTCCGTTGCTGTCATCGAGAACATCACAACGAGAGCGGACGTGGAATCTGCCCTTTCCGTGAGTGTACATGTCGATAATGCCATCGATCCCGTGAATGGTTGCACCCGTAGGGAAATCTGGACCCTTGACATGTTCCATGTATTCGGCAATCGAAATGTTTGGCATTGAACTGCTGTCCTCGCCTTCTTGGAGAATTCGGGCCACGTGCAAGTGAATTGCACCTGCGACCTCGGTCAGGTTGTGAGGTGGGATCCGTGTCGCCATTCCAACCGCAATTCCGTCGCTTCCATTCAGAAGCAGGTTCGGCAATCGTGCAGGAAGAACCGAGGGTTCGTTCTCCGAATCGTCAAAGTTGGGCTGGAAATCGACGGTCTTCTTGTCGATGTCCTCGAGCATGTGCTTGGCAATTTTATCCAAACGGGATTCGGTGTATCGCATAGCTGCTGGCGGGTCGCCGTCGATCGAGCCAAAGTTCCCTTGCCCGTCAACCAATGGATAGCGCAAGGAGAATTCCTGAGCCATTCGGACCATGGTGTCGTAGATTGATTGGTCGCCGTGGGGGTGGTACTTCCCCATGACTTCACCAACTGAACGGGCGGACTTGCTGTACTTTCGTTCAGCCGTGTGGCCACCCTCATACATACCGTAAAGCACACGTCGGTGAACAGGTTTGAGGCCATCACGTGCATCAGGGAGTGCGCGACCTATGATTACGGACATGGCGTAATTGATGTATGAGGTTTTCATTTCGTGATTGAGGGAATGGTTGAGCAGGTTGCCTGCAGGGGCCATTGTTTCTTCTTCTGGAGTCGGTTCATTATCATCAGATGTCAAGGTTGGTCACCTCCTTAGCGTGGCGTTCGATAAACGCCCTTCGGTCAGGAACATCCTCACCCATTAGAATTTCAAACATACGATCCGTTTCTTCGGCTTCTTTCACGGTCACCTTGAGCATGGTACGTGTTTCAGGGTCCATGGTCGTCGCCCAGAGTTGATCGGGGTTCATTTCACCAAGACCCTTGTATCGTTGCACGCCAATCTTTGCATTCGGGTTGTCACCGCGCAATTCGTCCATGATGGTGTCGCGTTCTTCATCGGTGAACGCATACTTGTTGACTCGTCCTTTACTCAATTGGTAAAGGGGTGGTTGAGCGATGTAAACGTGCCCTTCCATGATGGCTCGGCGCATGAAACGCCACAAGAAGGTCAGCATAAGCGTGCGAATGTGCGCACCATCAACGTCGGCGTCAGTCATGAGGATGATCTTCGAATAGCGAAGTTTGGCTGGGTCAAAGGATCCTTCATCATCAGGATTGTTGCCTACTCCAGCGCCGAATGCACGGATCATGGTCTGAATTTCGTTGTTTTGAAACACCTTGGCGATGTTGTGCTTTTGACGTTCCACGTTCAAGATTTTTCCACGCAGCGGCAGGATCGCTTGGATGCGTCGGTCTCGCCCTGTCTTCGCCGAACCGCCTGCAGAATCACCTTCGACGAGGTAAACTTCGCATTCGCTTGGATCGCGTGATTGGCAATCAGCAAGTTTTCCTGGGAGGCCGCCTCCTTCGAGAACACCTTTTCTGCGGGTCAAATCCCGAGCCTTGCGTGCAGCTTCCCTTGCCTTTGAGGCAAGAACGGCTTTGTCGACAATTTGCTTTGCAACGTTTGGATTTTCTTCGAAGAATTCACTCAACTTCTCGTTCACGATTTTTTGGACGATTCCTGTCACTTCACTGCTGACCAATTTGTCCTTTGTTTGAGATGAAAAGGACGGGTCGGGGTGCTTGACACTGACTACAGCAGCAAGGCCTTCTCGGACATCCTCGCCGCTCAAGGAGTCGCCTTTCAGCAAATTGCGTTTCTTGGCGTAGCCGTTGACACAACTTGTGAGAGCGGTCCGCAAGCCAGTCATGTGAGTTCCTCCATCCTTGTTGCGGATGATGTTGGTGTAGCACATGATCGATTCACTGAAAGCGTCTGACCACTGGAGTGCAAGTTCGACTTCAACAGGACCAATTTCAATTACACTCTCGCCGATAATGGTGATGACATTTTCATGCATAATCTCTCTGCGCTCGTTGAGTTGGCGGACGAATTCACTCAAACCGCCTTCATAGTGGTGTTCGGTCTCATGGACCTCTTCGCCCCGAGTGTCTGAAATGACGATTTTGAGGCCTGCGTTAAGGAAAGCAGTTTCACGCACCCTGGTGTTGATTTGTTCAAATTCAAACTCTGTGACTTCAGTGAAAATAGTCAAATCGGGCTTGAAGGCAATGGTTGTGCCGGTATCTTCGCAGGTGCCAATTTCGGCCAAAGGCGCCACGGGCACACCTGCTTCGTAGCGTTGGAAGTAAATGATGCCGTTTCGGTGGATGGTGACGTCCATCCATTCGGAAACAGCGTTGACAGCCGAAACGCCTACGCCGTGAAGACCGCCGGAGACCTTGTAGGAACTGTTGTCGAATTTACCACCGGCGTGAAGTTTAGTCATGATGACTTCAGCTGCTGAGATTTGATATTCTTCATGAATGCCAACAGGAATGCCCCGCCCATAATCACGAACGGTCACGGAGTGATCGGGGTTGAGCACGATATCGATTTGAGCGGTATGGCCGGCCAAATGCTCGTCAACGGAGTTGTCGACGACTTCCCAAATGCAGTGGTGGAGGGCTGTTCCGTCGTGAGGATCTCCGAGGTACATACCCGGCCGTTTTCGCACTGCTTCCAATCCTTCCAAAACTTGGATGCTTGAAGCACCATAATCGTCGCTCATAATTTGTTCCTCCAAAGGGTATAATTTAGGGTGGCTCGAGGTGCTGGAAATAGGCGTATTTTGCTGTGCAATCTTTAGCAATATTTGCGGCGCAGTCCTCGATTTTCGAAGCCTCACTTCCCCTTACAATATTACCCTGTGACGAGGGGGTATAAAGGTAGTGCAATAAACACATCATCCAGCCCATATTCAGCCCCAAAAAACTGAGCACAACAGGCTCGGGATTTTTCATTTTTTCTTGGTAAAATCACTCGTCGCGAGGGGGCAATAAGTTCAACCATTCACCTTTGATAAATGAGCAATCTCATGCGAGAGCGTTAAGAAGCCGGCCTAAGTCGGGAAGGCATGGCTGACCCATCAGTTTGCGTGTCCCTTGAAGGAACAACTGTCAAAGAAATGCTCGACGAAGCAGCTCGTGCCGGTATCGCAGGTGCAGATTTAATCGAGGTTCGTTTCGATCGACTCTACCTCCGAAAGCCAGAACCAACTGTCACTGAAAACGAAGATGGTGAAGTGACAAAAACAATGCCTCCAGCCAGTGAGTGGCCCGTTCGAGACTACGCTGATATCGACATTGAAGCATCGATCGCCTCGCTCAAAGACGGCATTGCCCTTCCAGTTATTTTTGCAGCACGACCGGTTCGTGAAGGCGGCCACTTTTCCGGCGATGAAGACCAACGAATTGCAGTCCTAGAGGCAGGAATTGCCTCAGGTGCCACTTGGGTCGACCTCGAAATATCAATCGATGAAAAGATTCGCAGTAAACTTGTCAAGGCTGCCAAAGATGCTTCTTGCCAAATCGTTGCTTCTATTCACGACACAGACAGCACCCCCAGTGCAGAGGAGATTCAAAGCCTCATCACAGACAACGCCGACAAGGGCGACCTCATCAAGTTCTGCGGCACAGTCAACGATCATCAAGACGCCCTCCAAATTGTCGAGGCAACGCACGCAATGAGCACAGAATCTGTCAACTTTGCAGCAATGGCCCTCGGGAACGGTGGCGACTGGGCACGGCTTCACGCACCAGTCCTCAACCAGACCATGGTCTACGCAACCATGCGCAATGAATTCCGACTTTCCGACAAAGGCCTCGTCAACGTTCGAGACCTCAAAGAAGCATGGAATCTGCTCGAATACTGAGCGCCCTCATACGTCAAACGGATTGTCGTATGACTTTTGATGCTCATCTGGTTCGTCATGCATCGCTGATTCCCCGGCAAAGGGTACGGTTGAAGCCACGGGGGCTGGTTCGCTGACCATTGGGCTCATCGGAACCCCTTGAGTGTGCGGAGAGGGTGGAGGAGGCAGTTCAGGGGCACTCAAATTACCGCCAGGTTGGAACCCGGGCAATTCAGCAGGTTTTTCTAACGACGGCACAAGTCGTTCTTGATCAGAATCCTGCCCCATGCCTGCCTTCATATACCGTGAATTGGCGATGAAAGGTGCAACCAATGCACCGAGTAAAAGACCCATGAAAGCCAGAGCTACGGTCCATGAGGGGAGGATGAGTGAACGGCTCGTTGTCACGATGGTCACATCAGCAGCTACGGTGACTCCTGGTGCATCTGCATCATTGTCGTGGATGTTGTCCCAAGCATCAACGACGATGTAGAAATCTTGCCAGTCAGATTCACCGAAAATAGAGGTGTACACTTCAGGTCGATCCAGATTTAATGCGAAATTCACCGATGTCACTCGTTCGTATTCATGGGCGTCTCTGTAGGACTTCCAACCCAATGGATTCCAACTTCGCCATTCGGGAGGGATATCGCTGAGCGTTTCCTCCACCTCGCCATTATCCCAGCAGTACCAAGCAGCGTTGTGGCCGCATTCATATGAAGATACATAGGATTCGTACTCGCTGGTCGTCAGCAAGTACACATCACCTTCAACAGGGTTTGAATCCAAATCCTGCAGAGTGATACAGACAGTCGTCCGATGGGTTGCCGACAAGTTCACCCTCAACGCCCCAACGCTGTCATTACCGATCAACATGGTCGTGTAGTGGCTTGTTTCCAAAGGCTCGAGGGCTCTTAGATTCCAATCATTTTGTTGATACATCCATGGTTCTTCAGGACCATCAGCAGCCGCACCGCCTTGTTCTGGAGAGGGGGATCCAAAGTCTTCGTCGTCCTCGTAATACATCGGGTCATAATATGGGTAATATGAGCCGCTATAGTGGGGTACTTCGGCCATCCTTTGCATTGTTTGATTCCATTCGATGGCCTGTGTATCGCCCTGACAGGCATCTGCTGCCTGGACGGTCTGTAGCATAGGACTGGAAAACATCGCTGCTAAAACCGGCAGCATGAGAAGCATCGTCAGTGAAGAAACGCCAAAGAAACGTGCACGCATGACCTCACCCGTCTTCTGCTATGCATGGAGGTTCAAGGTAGTAGCGGTCAACCTCGGCGTCGCAAAGGACGCACATACCCACTGTCGTCGCTGCGACGTTCATCCTTAGACAGGATGCCGGGGGCGGGAGGCGGAGTGTGATGATCCATTCCGAGCAGTCCGCCTTGGCTTTCAACCATCTCGACATCAGTGTAGGATTCTGCAGCTTGTTTTGCTTCATCCTCCAAATCAGAGGGCTCACGCATCACCAGCCACCCTAGAATGAGGGCGACAGCAATCAGAGCGACGAACGTCGCCAAATCGGAGCCTGCCTCGGTCAACCAACTCTTCCAATCTTCAACACTGAAATCAGAAAGTGAAGGTGGGTCTGTTGGAGGAGGGCTCACCTCAACATCTTGAATCATAACTGCGCACATGCCTAATCCATCACACACTTCCACTTTGAGCGTGTACACTCCGGGTTGCTCATAGGTTGCAGAAACTCGTGTTGCGGAACCAGACAGTGGATCGACCCAATCATCTGCGGGGTCGCCATTTTCGTTTTCATCCACTTCCACATCCAAATCCCATCGCACGACCAGATCGGGATTAAGCGATTCATCTCGATCTGAAATTGAGCCGTCGTTGACGTTGGTGTCACGGTAAAGTGCGACCCCCAAGTCAACCTCCAAATCAGAAATATTAGCACCAAAGGAGTTGGAGTCTCCCGAAAACAACTCTTCGGGAATCAAGAGGTTGTGAATCACAGGTGGATGATCAACAATCACGGTAAACGAAGCCCTGCTGACATCCCCGGTACCAAAGGCATCGCGTACTGTAAGCGAAACGGTGTATTCCCCGGGGAGAGTGTAGGCGTGCCATGGTGAAGGAGCGTTGTTGATCGGGCTGCCGTCACCAAAGTCCCATGAATACTGCACCAAACCGTTCCAGTCTGGCGATCCTGCTTCCAATGGAATGTACTTTCCTTCGAACATTCGATCACCATCACGGGTGCCGTCTGAATCAAAGTAGAGGAGGGTGTGGGGTGCTGCGTATGTTTCGCCATCTTCATTGAAGGTGCGCGACCACATGTCTGGCATTGATTCTTCGTCAAAAGTCGTGGTATCTGTGATGATTTCACCCTCGAGCCAGGCGTCAAGAATTCGAACCGAAATGATTGGCAAGGGATTTGCCATTTCAATGGTCATGATACGAGGGGCACTCGCTTCGCCTGCCTCATCAAACACGATGAGCGTCACACTGTGTGTCCCCGGTTCAATGAATGAATGAGTCACTTGTGGGCGGTCACCAAATGTTCCATCTGAGAAGGACCAATTGAATGTGAGATCAGAGGAGTCACCAACCGTACCATCGGGGTCAAACGAATCCCGTCCATCAAAGGTATAGGGCGTGTCAACCTCGCCATCTTCGACCCTGAAGTCGATGGTTGATGAACCGGTTGTAGCGGTTGTGCGCACGATGAAATCGCCAACAGGCAGTTGATTGTGGACCATGACACTTAGCGTGGTGTTGACCGAGGAGCCATCGTCATCGGTCACCAAGAGATTGACAACTTTGAGGCCAGGTGTATCCCATGCAGGCATTGGATTGGCGCTGTTTGAACTGGTTTGTGTGAAATCATCTGTTCGATCGCTTAAGCCACCATCAAGGTTCACACCGTCGGGGAAGGTCCATGCGTAGGCTACGATCGATCCATCTTCATCGGTGAACACATCGGGCATCACCAACGCTGTGTAGGTGTAGGTCGACAGATTATCCGAGAAAATTTGGAATGGTATTCGATTGTTGACATTCACCAGAATTTCTTTGATTCCAGTGTTGACGCCATCCGAGACCGTCAGTGTGAGGTTGTACGTCACCACTGTTCCTGAAATATCGCCCCATTCGTGAGCGTATTCGTAGGATCCAACGCCAGAATCAGAGGTTCCGTCACCCCAATCCCAAGAGAAATCAAGTTGGTCAGAGGGCACATTGTCCACCGTCCGTGCCGCCGAGAACAAGATCAATTGGTTGGTCAAGATATTGATTTCGTTCTCGATCACGACGTTGTTAACAGTGATGATTGGAACTGGAGGTGTCATGTCGCTGACATTGATTTCCATGATTGAAGTTTCGGACCAGGTGTTGCCCTGATCCATCACTCGAAGCGTCACGTTGTACAAACCAGTGGTTTCGTAAGCACGCAAAGGCGACTTCAGACCGGAGGTCGAATTGTCGCCAAAGTCCCACGCATATGCAATTGGTGCATCGAGGTAGGGGAGTGTATTGTTGTCAAGTGAAAGGCCCCATGCGTCGAACCCATCGCCCGTGAACTGTACGTTCTCCCAAGTTTGTGAGGCGTTTGGATCCAGGCTACCGTTTGCAGTCGGGCGCATGTTGTTGAGTGGTTGAGGCGCGGTCGTCACACTGTCGACAGTGGTGCCAATCATGTCCACCATTTCCAACTGGAATGTGTATTGGCCATTGAGCGGCGCGGTGAACCAAAACGATTCCTCTGTTGCTGTTCCGCCGCCTGCTGCAACACGCTTGGTCAAGCGGTCAACTTCCAAGCCTGAGGCGTCGAGCACCTTCATGGTGACATCTAAATCTTCAAAGAAAGCGTTCGAGAACACCTCATAATCGATTTGTGCAGTATCGGGAGCGCCGTCACCATCTCGATCAATTTGAGCGTTGGTGGTGTTCAAGGTCAGCGAGGCTGGCGCAGTGATTCGTGCTGCTTCGATGTCGACTGTCCCTTGTGGGTACGAGGGGCCACAAGAAGTGTAATCACAATCTGCCACGGTGCTTGCATACCAAGTGATGGCCCACACTTCATCGGTAAGGTTGCCAAATCCGGGTATGAGTGCAGTTGCTACGTTGTTTTGGAAGTCCAAATCGGTAGCTGTCCACAATCCATCGGCCGTAGCCTTGGTGACGACGACCCCGTCAAACTGACTGACATCGGCGGTCAAGCGCATGGTCAAAGGAGCCGGTGCAGCCCCCCCAGGGGTGAATTTGAACGCTCGAATACCCCAACCCTCCACAGAATGCCCTGTCGAAGACCAAGGTCCGGCCCAGTTATCGTTGGTGTCCGCAGGTTGAACCCGACAGAAGGACCCTGCAGAACAGGTTGGCGTCAAATCGAGATTCGAGAACCCGTAGATACCTTGGTCTGAATCGATGACTGCAGCGATAGAAAAGTTTGCAAATATTTCACCCATTGTGCGCCCGATTAGGCCACTTTGGCCGCTGACTGGTGATAAAGCGAGGTTCTCAACACCTAAACCGCCGGTTGCTGAATCCTGAACCAACTGTCGGACCGCCGGCCCTCCACCGAGGTGGTCGGCGAGGTACATTGTGAACATGAAGCCGGCACCATAATCTGCAAAGCGCTGGTTCCACCATCGCACGGAGAGTTCAGAGGAAGCCGTCCACTGATTAAGGTGGGAAACTAGGGTTGAATCTGCACCGAAGCAGAGGTAAATGGCGACGTCTGCATTTCCTTCATCGATCCATAGATTTTCGTATGGGTCTTGCGCATTGTGCAGCAAATGTTCCATTTCGTGGGCCAAGATTGACTTGCCCCATGACAAGGTAATGTCGGCAAAGTCGACATAGACTGCTTCTCTTGCATTGGCGAGTGAAGGTGCGAAATATCCGCCGATGTTGTACGCCCCGTCGATATCGTAAATCACGATTTGAACTTGGCAATTGTTGTCAACATCTGGCGGAGCAAGTCCACGACCGTCTGAGTAATCCTTGCCATAATAGGTGGTCATCGTTGGATAGATGGTACTGTCCCAAGATGATGCGAGGTTGTTGAGCACTGTTGAGGACAATGTCCGTCCGCTCTGGACCAAAAAGGCGACCGTGTTTGTCGTTTTTGCGACATACACATTGATTGAACCGCCCGAAGTTGGCACTGACAATTGATCGTTGACCACGTGAGGGTTACAGGCTCTTCCAGCAGAACGAGCCGAAGTTTGAGGTTCGATGATCATCGACTCCACACCGGGTCTACCTTCCTCGACCCAGGCGTTCTTTAGGAAAGAGAAGGCCGAAACCACTGGCATTTCTTCTTCGATCATGATGTATTCACGCCCTTCTGAGGGGTCGAAATCTGCGATATCACCGATGATGACGCCCCCAGCATCGTACTCGGCTTGTGCGGGTTCATCGCTGGACGAAGCCCCTGCTGGAACGAGGATTGGGGTGAAGGCTGCTGCGAATAAGATCGCAACGAGGAAGAAGGCGGAGTTGGAGCGCGGTTCCGACATTGATGACACCTCAGGTATTCGCATTACTGCTTAACAACTGCACGACTTGAAATGAGGTATTTAAGACTGGGTCTATGAGGCTTCACATATGCTCATGCGACGCGCGGCGGTTCCCGGCACCGAAAAACACCCTGCATGGGCTCTTTTTGCCGCTTTATTGATGCTCTTTACCCTCCCAGCCCATGCGGGAGCCGAACCTGTCAGGTCCCCCTACGAATCAGTCGATGCCTGCGCCCAAGTGGATCAACTCGAATTCAACGGAACTCTGGCCAACGCCTCGATCACCGAACAGGTCAACCTTGGCCCGAGAACGACTGGATCAAACGCATCCGCCGCATTAAGGACCGTCATTCACCAAACTCTACCCGATTGGAATGTCCAAAACCACACCTACACTGAAGACAACCTCACCTTCACCAACGTCGTTGCAACACATTCGAACACACCCGTCAATGAATCAACAGACCGAGTCGTGCTGGTTGCCCATTACGATACGAGAGATGTAGCTGAACGAGACCCGGATCTGAACCGTACTGATGAGCCGATCCCCGGTGCAAATGATGGTGCAAGCGGCGTTGCAGTCCTGCTCGAGTTGGGCCGCATTATCCCTTCCATGAACCTCCCTTATCAGGTCGAACTGCTCTTCACGGATGCTGAGGATCAAAACCATTCTCACAGGTTGTACGGTGCGGAAGCATGGGTTGGTGACCAAACAGAAGAGGATGTCAACCGCACAACGGCCTACATCGTTGTTGACATGGTCGGCGATATCTACCTCCAAATGACCCATGTGTACCCGGGCAATTTTGAATTGTGGACGACAATCCCTCCTCTGGCGGCAGCGCTTGGACTCATGGATACAGAAACGGACTGTGAAGGGAATTTGGGCAGAGATGTGGTTAACATGAGCATCAGCACTGGCGTGATCGACGATCATGTGCCGGCCCTCAACAGAGGCATTCGCGCCATCGACCTGATCGACATCCGTTTTGGACCCGATGCAGAACCGTTTGGAGGGTACTGGCACACTCATGAAGACACGCCAGACAAAGTCAGTGCTCAATCCCTTGCAGACGCAGGCAGACTGGTTGAATTAGGCCTGCGAACCGAGGCATGGACCCTCAATGTAAGCCTCAATGAAAACAAGGAAGAACCCGCCGCACCAAGCGCCCCAGATGCACCCGACACTGTTGAAGAGCCAACTGTTGAAGTGTACGCAGTGCTTGGTGCTTCGGCAGGACTTGGTCTTGTTGCAGCACTCATCCTCCTCCTCGTTTTGAACAGGGCCGTCAAACTCAATCCACGACCTTAGGGCGCGGACAATAAGGGAAAGGCGTATTATCCGCGCACATACCCAGTTCAACCAAGCGGGGGTGAGATGGTGGCCGATGAATCTGAAATTGAATCTCGCCGAGAAGCCCTAAAAGCAAGGGTCCAAGCCCAAATTGAAGCCTCGCGCCAAGCCAAAGAGGAGCGGAAAAAGATTGCGGAGGATGAACTCGTTGTCGATGAATCAGACCTCAATGCCGCCATTGAGGAAGCCAATGAAGAATTCAATGCCCACATGGCATCTTTGAACAAAGCAAACGCCTCACAATTGAGAACCTTAGCCGCATCCCTGATCTTAGTTGGAAGCATCTTAGGCATGGCATCGGGAGGTTTGATCCTCCAGGGCAATCCGGCAGAACTGATCAACAGTTTTAGCGTTCTAGGCAACGATGAGACTGTGGACGTTTCAGGCATCGCCCTAGAAACGGATGGCAACGGGTTAAGCGGCGTAGAAGTCGAGTTGCTGAGCATTGAAAACAATGAGGTCATTGGTATCACCACAACAGATGAAAACGGGTATTTTTGGTTCAAGTCCATCGATGTATTAGAATTACAACTCACTTTTTCACTTGAAGATTACAACACAGTTGAACGTATTTTCATTCCTGATGGGGCACAAATCCGACCGGTCACCATGCACCTTGGAAACGAAACGGTGGTTGAAAATGAAATTAAATCCTCAGAGGGTTGGAATTCTGAAGACGCCGTTGCGCTCTCAACCACAGTTGGTGTCTTGACAGTGCTGACTGGTTTGGTCGGCGTTCAGGCCGCAGTGGGTGCACGACGAGCAAAGCGATACCGGCGCACACAATACCTCGCTGGCATCGCTTTATTCAGCCGTGGATTGATTTTGTTTGGTCCAACATTGATCCTTGCCGGCATGGTTCTTTTGATCATATCCAAAGATCAATTCGAAGATGTGGGCGGTGAGTGATTGTACCTCATCAGCGTCGAAGGTGGCGACGGCTCGGGAAAGGGAGAAGCGGCAAGAATTCTCCTCGAATTAGCCGCAGAATTCCCATTCCCTCAAATCCATGCGACTCACGAACCACGGCGCCACAGTGAACTTGGTAAGTTGGCCCTCACATCGGTTAAACTCGGAGATAAAACACCGCTTGAGGAAGCAGGACTATTTGCCGCAGATCGCCTTGATCACTCCCATACATGGGTCAAACCGCTTTTGGAAAAGGGACACGTTGTGGTCTCAGATCGAAACATCCACTCCTCGCTCATCTACCAGGGGGTTGTTGGGAATTTAGGCGTAGACCAAGTTGCAAAGATGAATGCAGCAGCCATGATTCCTGACCTCGTATTGTGGATTGATTGCGACCCTGACAAAGCCATACAACGCATTCGCACTGGAACATTGAGAATGACGAGTCAGAAACAAGAATACTTCGAAACACCTGAAATTCAACGCACCATACGTCAAGGTTTCAACGATTTACTCTCAGGGAAAATCGAAGTCCCCGCGCCTTTCGATCGGTGTTGCGTGATCGGACCTATTCTCAACGAGGGAGGATTGGACGACCTTAGGAAAAAATTGCGAGAGGTCCTTCGAGGGTTTTTCAATCGCAAGCCAACCCCACTCAACGTCGACCCCGATGAAGTCGACCGCTACCTTTTGAGCACCCTTGTCAAGGACGTCAAGAAACAAACTCGGTTGCCCGGAGCACCTCAGGAACGCACTGCAATACATATCGGTTGGTTGTCAGGGCGGTCACCTGCACAATGGATGCAAGAGGCGGAGGATGAATGGCCAGTTGAAAGTGCAAGGGATTACGATGTTCCTGCAAGCCCACATGCCCAATCCTGCTGGTCCGTCCTTGGTACACTTTCCCTGATTGTCGGCTCGACTGAAGTTCCACGCTTGCACCGCGCCTTTGGACCACATCGAATGGTCACCCAACGCCACACACAGCGATTAGTGAAATGGCTTGAAGAAGAGCGTTGGATTCACAAACAGCAATCTCACGTTCCCTTTGCAGAAGCTCAGGTGTTCAAATTAAGAGATGAACGATTGGGCTACGGGCGTCTTGCCCTAGCAATGTGGCCTCTTCGTGCACAATTGGCTTCATGGCGCAGAGCAAACCCCAAGCAGGATTGGGGTGCAGCCCTCCCCGCTATCGCCAGCCCCCAAGACGGAAAGACGCCCCCCCCCGCAGTTCGAAGAGGACTAGAGAACATCATCAAGCGCCTTCAAATGCTGACCAGTGGGCATGAAAACTGCCCTGTTCCTGAAACGGTAGAAGAATTGCTAGCCTGGTGGAGGCTGACACCGCCCTGATCATTCCTCTTCGGATGGCGTTTGTAGTTGGAATTTGGCACCACCAGGAAGAAGCACGGCCCCTGCGGAAGAGAATTTTTCAGCACGTGCTGCAATTGATGCCCCAATCAAGATGGCCAAACCTAAACCAAACGGTGCACCGGTGAGAGGTCGAGTGAGGTTGTTTGATTCATAACTGGTCAACAATTGAGTAAATCCATCAATGATCAACGGGACACAGAGCGCCACACCGCACGCAAGCCATGCAAGCGTTCGTTGGTTTTTCACATACACTTCACCAAGCCATTCATCTGGAACAAGTGAAAGGCAAGTATCCCTTACAGTCCATCGGTTATGGGCGCGGCGAGAGAACACAACCCCGCCCATCATCAATCCAAAGAAAATGCCCACATCTCTGGTGCATACTGGCATTTGGTTGCCTCCAATTTCCCAAGACCGCTCATGATTTTGGTGGCAGTTCAAGTCACCAAAAGCGTAGATAAAGCCAGTGTAAGGGTCCAATTCGCTCCACGTGAAGTGTTCATGATAATGGATGGAACCGTCCGCATGCTTATGGATCAGTCCGCCTTCTGAATTACCGTAGGACATCGACCCTTCTGTTGAAGCAAAATCGATGCTGTTTGCGCGCCCGTTGAGCCCGACAACGGTCCCTTCAGGAAGAATGAACGGTGCAAAAAAGAAGGAAAAAAAGAAAAAACCGCTCACTGATGCAATCCACAAACCGATTTTGCGTTCTCTAAAACGATGCTCAAGACCGTTTTTCTCCATGATGTGACCAGGGGTTCTGAACCCATATAGTTTGGCGTGATGGAATGCGAGCCTTCATGTGCACCACCTCAGGTACCCCGACAGATGAACGTCGAAGAAGGGGAACCTGTGGGCCTCTCGACGGGCCTTCAGGCTGGGGCTTTTTTGGGGCTTTATCTCGGGTTCAGCCTTTCAGTCATCTCGGTGCTCACAGACCCAACACAACTGGCTCGGCTTGGAGGTTTGATGTGCACCCCCCCACTCGTTGGAGCGGTCCTGCTCGGGCCATTTCTCGCTCGACGTAGAAAACCTGTCGACTTGGGTAAGCGCCCCCTAGAACATGCAAGAGAGACCCTTCAATCCTTCAACGAAGGCCAAGGGAAATGGAGAGTTTTGAGTCACGTCAAAAGCGATGGAATGTCAATTCGAATTGACATGCATGACCTCACGAACCTTGCGGGAGTGATCGACGCAGCGTTACCCCTCGCAGACCTCTGCTCGGTCAAATTTATTGTTGGGAGGGGCGTACAAAACTCACGACAACCACACTTGCGCAAGCAGGTGCTGGGTCTTGTTGAGGAACGTGTCCCCCTTACACGCCGTAAGAGAACCGCCAAATCGATTGAGATCTCTCCTGTACCCACGGTCAAATACGTCAATCAGCAGCAGAAAATCAATCGGGCATTGATGATCCTCCTGCCAATTTTCTCCTTTTTTGCTTGGCTAGAAATGCGTAATTGAGGCAGTATATAGGAGTGCTTAAGACTGCAAGTTCGATGTCCAACCATGCGCGAGGTCACCTTTTTCTGGAAGCGGGGCCATGTAGGTAACCTCGTGACGCAATCACTGACTGATGTTTTTCAAAGCCTGCATTTCATCTCATATTCGCGAAGAATACCAAAGGATATTCGCTGCATTTTCAAAGCGCACTTCAAACCCGGAAAGGGCCCCGCTGACATCGGAAGTATGGGTTTTTTTGAACTCCTCGAAGTGATGATGGAGCCTGAAACTGAAGCAGATGGGACCATTATATTAGCCAGGATTAACCACCCAGCAGCAAACCTCAGTGCTCGGTCAAACGGTACTGCTGAAGTCCCTGGTGCCTGCTTTTTGGACGGTGAAGGCTTCACATACACCATCCAGGGGCCCCCACTCAAATTGAGATTGTTCAGTGGATTCATACGCATGTTTGCCAAACCTGACCGAACCAGCGCTCGAACCGTAAAATACCTCAACGAAGACACTGGGGCACTTTCTCAAAAGCAACTTAAACTTGCCAAATTCGCGTACGATCGTGGCTACTTTGACACGCCAAAGAGAATTCGAATTGCTGAATTGGCCCAAGAACTAGGTTTGGCAAGAGCGACCATTTCAGAACACATGGCTCGAATTGAATCGGCAATCATGGACGATATGTTTTCATCCTTCTCCGATATTTATGTCGCCCCAGAAACTCTGAAAGAAATTTTACAGATGGTTGTGGACGATGCTGAAGAATTAACCGACATAAACAACGATGGTTTCAGCGACTTGATGCTCGAAATCAGAAGCTCGATTGAAGAAGAAATGGCGACCCTTGATCTTCAAAGAGATGTATCTGATGTTGACCTTGAAGCATTGATTGAGGAATCCATTGCCCAGCATCAAGGCAACATCAGTTTCATTGATGACAAACTCGCCAACCGAAACCAGCAATTGAACCAACTTTGAGCCGATGCTTTACATGGGCCGGCGTCTGTCCTCCTTACATGTCGGATATCGCCGCCCTCCTGCGACGACTGCAAAAAGGAGGCATTCCGATCTCCAACGCCATCAAAGAGGCGATGATCAACGTCGATGTTGAGGACTTCACTGATTACGAAACTGAGGCATTTTATGCAGACCGCCCAGTTCCTTTCATGGAGACGAAGCAAGGTGCAATCAAGACAATTTCAGCCCCACACATGGTGGCTACATTGCTGCATCATATGGAATTGACAGCAGGTGAAGAGATCGTCATCTTGGGTGCAAAAGGAGGCTACCTGGCAGCATTGGTGGCAACGATGGTTGGCGAACACGGCATGGTGAGGGTGTTGGATCCCTCGACCGATGCGATTCATCATGTACGAAGTCGACTTACACACTGGCCAACCGTGGAAGCGAGGGAATTGGAAGCCGTAGATATTGCTCCCGTCGCCTTCCCGGGAGAATTCCATCGAGTGTTGGTAACGGGCCAGCTTTCTGCCATACCAGAATGGATGAACGAAAGACTCGTCGAGGGTGGATTCATACTCGCACCTTTGGGAACAAAAACCAGTCAGCAACTGATCAAAGTTGAACGTCAAGGCGAAAGTTTCCTCCCGACTGAACTCGGGCCTGTGGCCTTTGGACCTGTTGACGTATCCCAAGGGGAACCCGGGCCTATGAACGCCAATGAACTGGCTGATTTGATTGAATTGGCCATTCAAACATGCGAAGACCTCGAAATGATCGAGGAGGAAGAGCGGCACGCTATGGAAGATTTGATTGTTAATTTACGAGACTTACCAGACGATCTTCCCCCGCCCGGGGAGGGCGCGTTACCGATTGATCAACACCCTATGATTCAACTCATGTGGCAAGCAGCACCCTCCTTTTTCCGGCTTTGGCCAATGTTGCAAACTATGATTCAGCCACATTTGGCCCAGCCTGGTGCAGAAGAATGGGACGATGACGAACCAACTGGCGACAGTGACTTCCAAGCCTAACCTGAATCACAAAACCACAGGCCTATGAAGCGGCGCCGTTTGGTGCACACATGGCAGGTGGTTTGGACGGAGAAATTTCCAAGTTGCGCCATCGAGATATTCGTGAACGTCGAAGAGCTGTCCGTGTATTGTTCGACACTGACTTGCCCCGCGCCTTGAAGGGGTTTGTGCCTCTTCTTGACGACAGAGATCCTTGGTTCCGTTCGAAGGCACTTGACGCCCATCGAAGGTGGGCTGTAGCCATGGGGCCATCCTCTCTCGAGGTTCTTGCAAGGCACCAATCTATAGAGGCTCGTCGTTGCGCAGCCAACCTGCTCAACGAGTTTACCGATGATGTGACAGAGGTGGCCTTGCTCCTTGTGGAAGATGAGGATTTGACATGCCGGCGAAAAAGTGCCGCAGCTCTTCTGCAAGGCCAACAGGCACCAGACCATATCGAGCGTTTTCTCACAGCGGACGACCCTTACCTGCGTCGCTTGGCCGTCTCGAGTGGGGTGGCGACAACCGCTCATCGCCGCAAAGGACTCGAAGATCACGCAGCAACGGTTTGTGAAGCGGCCCTGTTAGCCATGGTTCATCACGGAGAACGATTGGCAGAGGAGGAAGTGCTTCGCCTCCTCGAACTTGGCCTTGATGGTGCGGTGTTAATCGATTCTGCACTTGAGAACAATGGTGAATCACTTGTGATCTTATCTCAAAAAGCACAAGGATCGACGTTGAAAACTCTAGTTCGAGCGCTCAAAGAAAAATGTGATTCGATCAAAGCCCCGCAAATATCAACACTGCTTGATGCAAAGCAATATGTCGTAATCGGAAGATGGTTGCAGGGAATGCGAGGGAATGAAGCAGATGAATTGCGTTGGCAGCTGGTACGTGAAGAGAGCATTGATTCTATTGAACGCAGCCGTTGGATCGAGCGTTTACTTGGCCGCTGTGGAGAGGAAGATTTGATTTTAGAAGCAAGGCGTTTTGCGGGGGAAAATCACCCTCAATTGCTACTTGATGCGGCACAGAACCTTTCAACCGCCTTCGACAAACTCGCACTATGAGCCAAAAGTCATCGGGGATGTTGTTCCGAATTGATGCCACCGAAGGATCGACGCGTCGCATGCGAGTGGGCGTCGAAATAGAAGGGCCGTTTACCGAATCATCACTTATGCTTCACTTTCCTCGCTGGGTCCCTGGCTCGTATTTTTTGCGGGAACCGATCCAGCACATGACCGAATTTAATGCGGTCAATGAAAACGGTGTTGGCTTGAAATTCGTACGGGTTGATGTGGACGCCATGCGCATCAAAATCCCGGTCGGGACGAAAAAAATCACCGTTGCCTACAGGCTCTTGGCGGATGATCTCTCAGTACGCTCGAACCATCTGGACGAAAGCCACATGCACATGATGCCTCCTTTCACATGGTTCCTGCCTACCAAAGGGATTGACAACGAACGAATGAACCAAGGTCATTCAATAGAACTTCATGCCCCAGCATCCTGGATCCCTGCCACGCAATTCAACCTGGTGAAGAGTGTCGAAGGAAAAGGAAACCTCAGTGGTAAGAAGGGGATGACACACCACTTCACGGCTTCGAATCGCGATGAGTTGCTCGATGGGATTGTTGAAATCAATCCAAATCCGAACCAGTCGTGGGTGGTCGAAGGTCGGACGCATCATCTGAAATTATGGGACAGTGGAGGCCATGACATCGATGAGGGGATGTTGGCCAGATTCAAGGAAGACATGGACCGAATCGTCAAGGAACATCATGCTCTTTTTGGCATACCATCTTGGGACAATTACATCACCGTCATTCAATTGACAGAAAAGGCTCGAGGGGGGCTCGAGCACTTGAATTCTCAAACATCGATGCTCCCTCGGCAGTGCCTTATCCCTGGCCATGAAGACGAATACAGGGACCTTGTCAGTCTGTTCAGTCATGAATACCTCCACCAGTGGAACGTCAAGCGACTTAGACCACGAAATTTCCTCGATTACAACTTGCAGAGGGAGGTGCACTCCGATCTCCTATGGTGGTTTGAGGGAGGGACATCTTGGCTCGGCGACATGCTATGTGTGCGTTCTGGCGCATGGTCTGAAGAAGATTGGCGAAAAGATTTCATGAGGAAAATGAAACGCCATACGATTAGAAACGGTATGGAATTTGAATCGCTTACAGAATCAAGCCATGACGCTTGGATTCATCTGTACAGAGGTCATGCATTCTCAAGAGAAACGCAAATCTCGTACTACTTGGAGGGGGAGCTGACCATTATGGAACTTGATATGGAACTTCGTAAGCGCTCCAAGGGCTTGAATGGAGTCTGCGATCTCATGGCACTCCTTTGCCAAAGGCACGCTCTTGAATGCAATCCAAGCGAGAGGTTGGGTGTCACTCACAAAGACATCCGCAAGGCACTTGTTTCAATGAAGGGCGGAGGACGTTTGGGATCGATGCTTGACCGTGTAGTCACCCAGAGATGTGCACCAAACATGGAGAAAACTATGTCGTATTTTGGACTAAAAATCGAACCGGAACACAAGCAAAAACCCGACGAAACACTTCCTGCCTGGCTTGGCCTGAATGTAGGAGTAAAATCGGGCCGTGTGATAATTTCCACCCATATGGCTGGAAGCCCGTTGCGCAACACAATCATGCCTGGTGACGAAATTGTCGCCATCGATGGGCTTCGGACTCCCACCACCAAGAGCCTCGAAACGGCATTGAAAGGAAAAATCGGGAAAGAGGTGAGGATTACCTTTACTCATGAAGGAACCCTTCGAACACACTCATTGAAGCTTGACGAGCCTCCAAAGCATAATGTCAAATTGAGTGGAAAGGGCAACGCAAAATGGCGCTCTTACATTGAAACAAGGCAAAACAAGTGAGGGGCTTCAATCCTGCGGCTGAATCGGAGCCGGTTGAGCCAAAACTTCGAGGGGGAAATGAATTGGAGGGAGATGGTCCGCTATTCGGTGCCTGCTGGTTTTTGGAGGAAACACTTCTCCCGAAAGGCTCATTTCAATGACTTCCTGTTTTGTGAGGCTTTCTATGGTTGCAGATGGCCACACATCAACTTCGATGGTTTCATCGTTGAGGTAATCCACTGCAATGACCGGTATTTGTGCCAAACCCAACTTCGAGGCGATTGAGAAACGATGGTGGCCGTCAAGGATGGCACCTGTCACTTTATCCACGATCAATGGCTTGGTGTAACCCCCCCATCTTTTGGTCATCTCGAGAAGTTTATCGCGGTTGCGTGGCTTGATTTCTTCGTGAGGTTTCAGCCATTCCACAGGGACAAGTTGGACGTCTGCTTCTTCCCACATTATCCCTTGCGAACGCCTTGTGTGCGATAATGCTATTCATGTATCGACCGTGGTCTGGCTTGGAAGGAAACTCATGTCATCGGACTCGGCATCAGAGGGGCTCCCCATCATTGCTGATGCTGCAGGTTCACCTTTGCCACCTCATCTCCAATCTTGGCTGCAACGGCTCCCTTCGGAAATCGATACAATCATCGATACCGTTGCCCATGCAGGAGGGGGCATTTGGATCGTCGGAGGAGCCGTTCGTGACGCATTTTTACATCTTGATTTGGAACTTAAAGACATTGATTTCGCTGTTTCATTCACCCCGCAACGAATGCTGGAACTGTTTCCAGATGCAATTGACACTGGAATTGAGTACGGAACTCTAACCCTCAGAGGCACATCTGGTGGTTTTTACGAAGCGACGACGCTCCGGACAGAATCTGAATACCGCGATGGGCGACGACCAGAACACGTCGAATTTGGCACATCCCTCCTCGGCGATTTAGAAAGGCGAGACTTCACCTTCAACGCCATGGCAATCGATGTGCGACGAGGGTTGCTCCACGACCCTTACCATGGAGTACGGGATTTACAACAGGGACGGGTGAGGGCTGTTGGTCAAGCCTACCAACGCCTCGCAGAAGATGGTTTACGGATTTTGCGAGCGTATAGGTTCCTCGATCGAGGAAAAGCCGGCATCTGGCAATTTGATGCTGAACTGGCTGAAGCCTTGAAGCAGCACCGTGGTATGTTATCGCACGTTACAAACGAGCGGATTTGGATGGAGTGGAAGAAAATCTTGGCCGGAGAAAATGCCGCTGATGTGATTGAACGCATGGCCAGAGATGAGGTTTTAGATCGCTTTTTACCTGGCCAATGGAGGGCACAAATCCATCATTTCCATGCACAAAATCATCACCTTACCGAGGATATTTCTGCCTTAGAGAGGTTCGCTCTTTTGCTCTGTGAGCACGACTCTATAGCGGTAACTAATTCGCTAAAACAACTAAAACTCTCAAAAAAAGAACGCAATAGGGTTGAGACCATACATTCACGATTTGGACAGGTACCAAATGATACACTTGCAGGACTCCGGTTGTATCGAATGATTATGGGCGATCGTGCGGAGGCCCATCTTAAATTAGAAATTGTAATTCGTGAATCTGGACTACAGCCTGAGCAATTACAAGAAACAACACCCGCAGACATCCACAACCTAATCGAGAAATTGAATGCCGTCGAACCCCTCGCTGCCGGCAACGACTCGCTCGTGGACGGGCATTGGATCATGCAGCGCACTGGAATGGCAAAAGGGCGAGCGGTGGGCCGGCTAAAGCAATGGTTGCACCGA
>MDSV01046349.1_pt1 | contig 64961 bp, 60 predicted proteins | sample 810851 | NCBI WGS metagenome assembly MDSV01 (sample SAMN05326640, study PRJNA326480) | marine metagenome | isolation source: seawater | place: Atlantic Ocean: North East | collected 2012
GATGTAGTCGACGCAGCCAGGGTAGTAGCCGACATTGGAGTCAATTGGGTAGTCTTCTACGGAGACGAAGGCTTCGTCGGCCCCTTCCTCAGCTTCGGCAGCTAGAACAGCCTGCAACAATGTGTGAGGGATCTCAGTTGCCGGTGGTCCTCCGACAATCAGATTCCTTCTGATGTCAACATAGGAATCATAGTCAACAAGTTGGGGGCATGCATTTGTGCAAGCCGTGCAGGTCAGACAGGAGTACAGAGGTACTCCATCATCCTCATTGTTCCAAGTGTTGTAGATGATGTTGAGCTTGTCACCAGCGTTGAACAGCCTGACCGGACAGGCATCGTCGCACAGGTCGCAGCCGTAGCACTTGTTCATCTCCCACTCGTATCCTCTAGCCATGCTGCGCATGACCATGAACACAATTGCACCAACACCGAGGCATGGGACGAAGAGGCTGTAGATTAGCTTAGCATCCAAGCTCTTTGGATTTTTGTGGTAGGTTGGATTATCCAGTGACAGTGCCACCAACTCATCCAAACTTAATGAGGAATCTGACCTCACTAATGCAGTACCGTCCTCGGCGAGCATTAGCGGCTGGTACGAGACAGCGGAGAATCCAGCAATCATTGTCACTGAATCATTGACTCCTTCGGAGTTAGCAGAGAATGCGATTGTGTAGGTGTTACCTGAATCTAGGTACATTGTGGTACTCTCACAGGTCCCATCGGCGTTCTGCCATAGGAGATTCCCGGCAGAATCGTGTAGCGTTACTTCAACCGAATGCGTGCCAGCGTTTCGTACACTTGTCCTAAAACTGCAGCCGATATCGGCGGGAATGCTGGAAACACCAAGATCTTCTACCTCAAAGGAACGACTCTCGGTAACTTCGAACGCAGAACCATCAGAGTTGCCATCGTATGTCATGTCCATGCCGCCGGCATTGCGTCCGGTATCTTTGTCAGCGTGTCCGTTATCTCCAGCAAAGTCGAGAATGATCTCCTTTGTCGGTTGGTAAATTCCCCAGTCTGACCAATGTACAGCGGCTATTACGCACCAGTCGGTTACATCCTCGTTATCGAAGTCGAAATCATCCCATACTGCTAGACTCTGTGTTTCAGAATAGGGTAGACAATCATCTTCCCAATCCGCCCACACATTTCCCTTGCCTTCATGCACGAGAGTATCCGAAGGCTGTGTTCTCAATGCGTCAATATCTTCGACCTCATCCATCGCACCTAAGCCCCCATAATCCCAGAATCCCCCGTCGTAAACGGGCCATGTCACTACTGAGATTAGTACCGTGGCTACGAGAGTTCCAATCGCAATCTGCCGCCCCATGGTTGGATTGACTCTAGCACCCATAGATTTCAGTGCGAACCATCTGACTGCGAAGTAAATTACAGCGAATAAGAAGATCCCAGTCAACACCCATGGTAAGGCATTGAACAACTCAGCCGTCCAGGGGGGCTGTCTTCCACAGAATAGGTAGTTGTGAGAATCAGACCAGCAGTAATTGGTCAGATCCTTTGAGTATAACTCTAGGAAGATATTGATTGAGAACACCGAGATGAACCAGACATGAGCGAGATAAATCGCACCAGCAGTAGCGAACCAAGGGTCTTCAACACCTCTCTTCTCCCTTCTACCGATAATGAATGGAGGGAGGGCCAGTATGCCAACCGGGATTCCAGTCAGTGCCGCCCCCCACCAGCCCGCATTCCAAGCTATCACAGGAGAACCGAAGAACTCACCAATAGGTCCTGCAGGGATGATGTACTGAGGTAGGTATTCACCCCACCTGAGATATCCGTACGAGAACAGAACATACCAATCAGGGAACACGAACCCCGCCTGAGCAAACGGATCAGCGGCGCTGTGTAGTGGAGGGGGGATAATCCAAGAGTAGAATGCGATTACAGCTACCATGGCGGCCAGAATGATACTGTCTCGAATAATTTCAGTCGGCCAGACGGAATGACCGACGAAGACCCTCCTCCTCTCAGGGTCAGCCTCGAGCAAGCGATCCTTCTCACTCATGTATGTATCAGCAATTCTGCCAAATCTATCCAAAATACTCATTCACACACCTCCTCAATGCGGCTCCGCAATTCCCTGTACCCAGACGATGAAGAGATGGGCCAGTATCAATCCCGTAACTAGGACTGGCAGTATGAACACATGCAGGAAATACATCCTAGTGACTGTCTGCCCACTCAGTGTGGTGCCAGCAAACAGTGCCTTGGCCATCCACCCTCCGATTAGAGGTGTGGAACTGGCCATGCTGATTCCGATAGTGGCCGCTCCAAAGGCTAGACTGTCCCAAGGTAGGATATAACCCGAGAAGCCAAAGAATATGGTGAAGAACATCAGGGCGACACCGATGAGCCAATTGAGCTCCCGAGGATTCCTGTAGGCACCGGTGAAGTAGACCCTGCACATGTGCAGAAACACTGCGGCGACCATGAAGTGCGTCGTCCAGTGGTGTATTGACCTGATGATATAGCCGAAGGGCAACTCAGTCATGATGAACTCCATGCTGAGGTAAGCCGGAGACGGGGTACCTTCTCCCCCTGGGACATAGTACAGGCCAAGTACTGTTCCGGTAATTACCAGAATCACGAAGGCTAGGAAGGAGATTCCACCTAAGCAGTACAGAGGATACCAGTACCAGATGATTCTGAGCTTGTACTTCTCTGCATGAGTCAACGGCATCTGCCTGTGTATGTGGTGGTAAGCATCCTTGCTCATGCCCCAGTAGTCCTGTATTCGGAATCGAGTATCTAGCCACGAGAACGCCCAAAGAAATATCTTCTCAGCTAGGCCCATGCTGCCAGCGCTTGTCTCTACTGCCCGTAGAATATCAGTGCGCGGCATGTCATCTCTCTCTTTACGAAGGGTGAAGGCTACTAGAACCACCACAATAGCGATGAACAACCACAGGAACCAGAATTGAATCATAATATCACTAATCGCAGTATGTGTACCAGTCCTTGAAGTCATCAAGGGCTTCAATAATGTCGCCATTGACTTTGAATGGAATTAGGGGAATACCTACCGGTGCGGGACCGCCAACTCTCTTGATACCAATGAACTCGAAGTCTTCGCCGTTGTTCCTGTTCCGATTTGCGTTCTTTTCTATCACAGTGGGGTCAAATCTGCTTGAATGACAGATGCAGAACAACTTGTTACCACCGGAGTCAACGCCACCGGGAACCCACTGGTCGGCTGTGAAGTCGTTACTGACCAGTTGCCACCCAGGGATACAACACAGATGTGTGCATTTAGCGAATATAATCACCATATTGTCGTGAATCGAGAGCGATTCATATGTGGGGTCTTCGTCAATCTCGTACCCCGATCCGACATAAGCACCGCTCTCGTTGTAGCCATCCATGAATTGGAATCTCGGACTGCCCTGGACAGGAGCCGACTGAACATTTTCGTTGTGAGGCACATAGATGACAATAATCGGTAGACCAGACCAGATACCGGATGCTCCCGCCATTCCGGTAGAGGACTGAGCAGCAGCATCGACGAAAGTCTGGTAACTCATCGGCTCTAGGTGCCTGTCTCCATACCAAGCCGAATCCTCTGCCCCTGTAGGCACCCAGTATCTAACCGTCGAGTCCCCCCCATCTGCACCTGACTGCCCCATCAGAAGAGAAGCAAAGCCTACAGTGCCAAGACTGGCCATCGTGATTACGCCAGCCGCAGTGTTGAATGAATGCCGCATGAATTCACGCCGATCAATCAACTTAGGTGCCTCCGAATCTGAAGCCTGATCTCCAGGCAGGGGCCTCAGTTTGAATCTTCTAGCCATATCACACCTCGTACTGTTTCCACTTATCTGGGTCATTGGGCGTGATGTACTTGCCCCCTCTGTGCTTGACAATGACAACATCCGGCAGCACATACTTCAGGTAGACTATACCCATGAGTATCAGAGTCAGCATGACCATGCCGAGACTAAATGAGAGTAGCTGCTGATCCCAATTCTTCAACAAACCATAGGCTAGTGCACCAGCCCAGAATAGAGTCCATAGAACTCCCCACAAAGCGAATAGTAGTATGAGAATCGAGTCTCCATGAGGCGACATAGAGGCCCTGACTACCGTGCCGGGCTCAGGCTCATTGAAGACTCCGTGATCTACAGCCGCTTCTACCTGTTCGCGAGTCAAGGCAGCGCCCTCAAGCGCAGCACGGGCATCATCGACACTGACCTCACCAGCTTGGACTTGTCTCAGTAAATCCATCACGATGTCCTCTTTCATATCTGATCACCTCTCCTTAGATGTTTAATCCGTAGCCGCAATAGATTGCTTCTCCCAACATAATGTCTAGAGAATCCGTAGCGCAAGAAGAGGCCGCAGAACAGAATCACTATGATTACTGCTGCGAAGCCAAGAAGACCAAGCCAATGAGCCCTCAAACCGGCCCCCATATCATGAATTTCCATTCCGTGATCTGCCGGTGCAGGCGGTTCAATTTCTCCATTACCGGAGAAGACAGTTCTAGTCCTGCCATCGTCATCTCCCTCATCAACAGAAACACTGAGGCGATTCCACTTGTCTAACTCGCTGGGAATCTGATCCCCATTCACTGAGTTTCCGACCAACCACAGGGCCACTACCTCCTCGTTGTCTGAGGGCGCCGTCCAGACTATCTCCCAAGTACGGTCCTCAGTCTGAGATCCCGAATTGGTATGTGTGAGTCTCGTCTCGTCATCCTCCCAGTTCTGCACATAACTCTCAAATCCTTCAGCCGCACTGAGGGTTCCGGCACTTACCCTCATGGAGAATCCGCCGGTGTTGGATGATGCATCTATGTCAGGTCCGCCAACCAACTGGATAGTTAGGAGATACTGAGAACCGACTTCGTAGCGATATGGCAATCCATCTAGAATCACTGTGACTGAGTTGTCTGGATTTTCATTGTGGCAGGTACATCCTGCAATGGCGACATCTCCATCGCCGTTAGCATCTCCTCCGATACCTAGGTGTGAAGCCTGCGAACCGCCGGCTAGAAGCAGCAAAATCGCACCTAGGACGAGCCCCCTTCGGTAGTCCCTTGCAATGCTTCCCATGATGATACCTCTAGGAGTGCTACAAGCCACCTAGGATAGGGATATTAACGTTCCAGTTTACTTCCTTCCCGTAGGGAAGCCTAACGACATTTCGAATTCATCAGCATTCAAGAAAACTCAAACGACATAACTCCGGGCGTCAGACCGTGTCAGAACGGCAGTGGAGGAATTCCTACCAACTCTCTCAGGAGCAACTCAATCGATTGGAAGAGGCAGAAGAATGCATGGAAATGCTCGATATCGACAAGGCAGAAGGAATTCTTCTTGAGATGCTAGATGAGAACTCAGATTGTGTCCCTGTGCTGAATAACTTAGGACATATGCATGGACGCTATCTATCGGACTTTGAGAAAGCAGTCGAATATTACGAGAGAGTACTCGAGTTGGAACCTGACAATGCTTGGGCACGCGATGAGAGGCGTAGATATGCCCGCTACCTCACCTATGACTGAGCAGATTTAACGACTTATCCAGCGACCGCACGCCGTGGACGAAGGCGCGATACTCATCGCAGGAGTGGGAGGGATTGGCTGCATTTGGGCTGAGAGAGCTCATTCCAAGTGCCCAGAACTCTCAGACCTCCTATTGATTGATGCCGACGAAGAGTCGTTTGCCGGAGCAGCCACTGCACACTGCTTGCACCTAGATGCCGGTGGAGACGGTAGAGGCACAGCATCATTGACAGCTTTGGCTGCGCATCGTATTAGAGATGGACATTCTTCGATATCTCAGCTCCTTGATAGGGCTGAGCTAGTGATAATTTTGTCCGGGTTGGGAGGGGGAATGGGTTCCGGCGCCACGGCAGAGTTGGCCTCCTTAGCCAGAGAGTCGGACAGTTTGGTAATCTCGATCGTGGGCCTCCCCTTCGCCGAGCAACCTCTTCGCTACTCGATAGCTGAATCCACTCTACCTTCTGTGCAGGCTAACTCCAACCTCTGCATCAGAGTCAGCATGGAACGACTCGCTTGGCAGGCACGCTACAGGGGAACAGACTGGAGGACTGGCTCGGGATGGATAGAGGAACTTGTAGAAGGGCTGGTCACAACATTGGCTAGGGTCGGCAAGATAAACTTGGATCTGATGGATCTTCGGACAATAATTAACCGACCAGGAAATGCTACACTCATAGTTGGTACAGGGACTACTGACCGGCCTGGCAGGGTTGTTCACGAGGCTCAGAACTCACCACTATCCGATCTCGGCGTTGAAGGTGCTAAGGGTTGTATGATACAAGTTGAAGGTGGCCCAGACATGACATTATCTCACCTCAACGAGGTGACTGAGGCATTCGTATCTTCGCTCGACCCCGATTGCCAGGTGATAATGGGGGCAAGGGCGAGTGACGAGATGATTGGTAAAATCCGATTGGTTGCTGTAGTCAGCGGCCTTTGACCAAGACGATTAACAACAACCCCCTCCGAGTGTCATGGCCCGACTAGGCAAGGTGGCTAGAGGAAAGAGGCGCTGGGTTGGAATCCACATATCTCCTCCAGCCGACTCTAGAGATTCCTGTGAGAAAGCCATCGCAGTTCCATTGGGTGGAATTAAGTGGAAGATGTACGACTGCAGGACAGATGAATCAGGGACTCTGGCAATAATCAGAGTCTCCTTGGGGGATTGTGAAGAAGTCACTACTAGGTTGAACAATTCACAGAATATCTCCACACTAACTCGTTCAGGAAAAATCAGGCTAGTGCGTCAGAGAATGGGAATCAATCACTCAGAATAATCCAATCAAGTCTTCCGACCTCATCAGTAATTCTCTCCACTCCTGAATTCTCGATTTCCAATCTCCCTCCACTATCTAAGCCGACTACGCGTGTATTACCATTCTCGACATCAATCAATACTCCTCTAGAAAGGCTGTTTGCCAGACCCCTCCAAGAGATTTCCACTAACTCCTCCGTGGAGATTCTGGGGACTCCTGGAGGGCGTTCGAAAAGAGATGCTAATGCAGAATCTAAGAGAGCGAAAACTTCCATCAAACTGATTTTTCCAGTCACTTCTTTCCAACCCGAAACACTGGCTCCATCGACTATAGTGGAATCTCTATTGATTCCGACTCCTACTCTCACCGCAGATTCCGAAGTAGAACTCTCAACTAGGATTCCTCCAAGTTTAACTCCACTTTCGTCTATCAGGTCATTTGGCCATTTGCATTGGCAGCCTAGGGCTGAACTCAGAACTGAACCAATCGAGGTCTGTATGGTGCCGGGATTCAATATCTCAGAATCTGAAATCGGTATTACCCAGGTACAAGCCAAACTGCCAGGTGTAGTCCTCCATCTCGAACCTCCTCGCCCGCGTCCTGTAGCCTGACTCAAGGATAATACTCTGCCCCAGACTAATGTATCCAATTTCTTCGCTTCATCCATCGTCGACTCGCACTCATCTAGGATTAGCGGCCCGTTACCATTTACAGGCTTCCAATAACAAACCGCCTCTAACCTTTCATCACCCATTCTGAGGCTCCCTAGAGTCCTGCATGCCCAACCTGCCTTGAGCCAAGATTCAGAATTACTCTGACTGGGAGGATCAGTACGCTGCAGCATTACTACTAGACAATCTTCCGAAATCTTGGAATCCAATATTTTCTTCAGTAGAATATCAGACCACCCACCTAGGATGTCTAGCATCGAAGCATCTTCAATCGGCTCTAGTCTCCTTCCGTCTTCTTCAGGGTCGAGATACGGTAAGTTCCACACTACCAAATCCGTGCCTTCAGGCAAATTCCACCCTGGTTCACCCACTCCTCCCTCGCTAATTGAAATCATATCAGACAGGCCAGTTGTATGGGCGTTACCTCGTGCGGCAGCTACTGCGATTGGATTAACATCACACGCCTCTACATTCCAACCCAGAGATGCGAGCACAATCGAAATTGCACCACTTCCACATCCGATTTCAAGAGCAAGTCCTGATTCTCGCTGTATAGTACTCAAGGCCTGTGCTAGGAGTAGAGTATCCTCCCGTGGAGGATAGACTGTTTGGGGCACTAAGAGTTCCCAGTCCCCGACTCCTTCTAAGCCGAATGAGATTCGTTTTGTAGGGCCGGTTAAATCACGCTCAGGGGGGTCCGGGCCCTCATGCATAGCCCTGCTAGCACCCGACGAATCTGAAAACCTTTATTCGGGCGAGCCTACAAGGTTTCACTGTCCCTCTGCCCCTCTAGAGGGAATCGTGCCTTGCGTAGCCTTGCTTGTGTCAGATGGTAAGGTTTTAGAAGCGACCTATGGTCGCAGGAGGGCCCAGCATATGCTATGGGCCTGTAGCTTAGTCAGGTAGAGCGCCGGGCTTTTAACCCGGTGGCCGGGGGTTCAAATCCCCTCAGGCCCGCCTGATATGGCTTCAGGACCACACTTTCTGGGCCGAGAGGGGCGCGCATATGGCAGTAAAAAGTTCAACCAAAAAGCGCCTAATGGAACTGGGCATCTCAGAGACTCATGCTCACCGTCTCGCCGATGACGCCAACATGGACGCAATCAAGAGAATGACAGTCGAACAGGTCGCAAAGAAACTCGAGCTGGAAATTGAGAGCCAGGATCTCGAGAATGTGATGGCTGTTATCAGGGAGCAGATTAACTCGAGAAAGAGGACTAGAACTGGAAGGATCACACTTTCTAGAAAAGCCATTCTTGATGCAGATATCCCGACAGGCGATGATCGGTTCAATGTGCTGAATCACATCCTAGTCCCTCATCATGAGTTGGTGGAGTCAGAAGATGAGGAATCTTCTTTGGCACCTTGGGACATGATGGTAAGCAACTCAGATGGAACCAAGAGGCTGGCTAAGGAGTTCCTACCAAAGATTCTGATTACAGATCCAGCTATTCAAGCAATCAAGGAATCCGTTGAGGCAGAGGACGACGAACTACCGGCTGGCTGGCTAACAAACAGGATTGTCAGGATTGTCAGATACAGTCGATCAGCAGGTTCCAGCACTGCTTTCAGGTTGATTGTTGAGAGTGCATGAGGTGAGAAGATGAAGGAGATAGTTGAGAGTTATTTCAGACAGAGAAGCCTAGTCAATCACCAGTTGATGTCTTACAACGATTGTATCCCTTCTGGAGATGGAAGACTCAGCAGGATGGAGAAGATAGTCAGATCTATCCGTATCGGTACAGATGAACCTGTAGAGGAACTCCCTGGCGGCGAGAGCGCAGGAGGCTGCATCAAGCTCGATGTACTTGACAAGGAGATCATTGTCAGGCTGAAGAGTATCCGTCTCGGTAGACCAACAATCAGAGAGGCAAATGGGGCAGAACACCCTGCAACTCCTCTAGAGTGCAGGATAAGGAAACTAACCTACTTCTCGCCCGTATACATGGACTTCCGAATATACCGCGACGACATCCCCTCTGCTAGCCCAGATGGAGACCTCGGTTACATCGAGGAAGAGGGAGTCCACATCGGAAACCTTCCTATCATGGTTCGCTCAGCTAGGTGTAATGTTCACGCTGATCACATTGACGAGAACAGAAAACTCTCCCCTCAGACCTCTGCTGAGGATGCTGAGCACCTGACTCAACTTCTGCGGAAGGCGGGCGAAGATCCCTTGGATCCCGGAGGGTACTTCATCATCAATGGGACTGAGAGAGTCCTAATCTCGATGGAGGACCTAGCGCCTAACAGAGTCACCGTAGAGAAGAACAAGAAGTACGCCCACGAAACCGAGGTGGCGAAGATTTTCTCCCAGAGAGACGGAGTACGTAAGCCAATCAACATCGAGAAGCGCAGAGACGGTATGCTGATGGTGAAGATTCCCAGTGCTGGAACCACTCCAATACCAGTAGTACTCTTGATGCGTGCTCTTGGGATGAGCAACGATCGCGAGATTTTCGCTTCGATTGCCGGACCCGTAGAGGCGATGAAGTACACCGTGGCGAATCTCAATGACGTCAAGGACAACGAAGAGTATGGAGTTGAGACTGAGGAGGAAGCGATATTGTGGTTGGAGAAGAAGTTCGCTGCCGGCCAACAGAAGGAGTACAGAGAGACTCGAATTCAGAACTTGCTGGACAAGGAACTACTTCCTCATCTAGGAGATTCAGATGAGCACCGCCAGAAGAAGTCCATTTTCCTCGGCCGAATAGTCAGGCAGGTGCTCGAGATGGCGATCTCAGACCGCGATCCGAATGACAAGGATCACTACGCCAACAAGCGAGTCAGGCTGGCTGGCGATCTGATGGAAGATCTATTCAGGGTCAGTATGCAGCAACTTTCTAGGGACCTCAAATACCAGTTAGAGAGGCACCACAACCGCAAGCGCGAGTTGAAGATTAACTCCTGCCTCAGGCCGGATGTACTCACATCCAAGATTATGCACGCTCTAGCTACCGGGAACTGGGTTGGGGGTCGTTCGGGAGTAAGCCAACTCCTCGACAGGACCACGTACATCGCAGCTCTATCTCATATGCGTAGAGTAACCAGCCCCTTGGTTCGCAGTCAGCCTCATTTCGAGGCTCGTGATCTTCACCCTACACAATGGGGTAGACTTTGCCCGAACGAGACCCCCGAAGGCCAGAACTGTGGTTTGGTGAAGAACGCTTCTCAGATGATTGATGTGTCAGAAGAAGTGCCTGAGGACGATGTGAAGGAACTTCTCGAAGAGGCGAATGTAAATTCGTCCCCAGAACAGTGGGCAGACGGATCGAGAATCCACGTCAACGGCGATATATTTGGCCTGCATAAGAGGCCATTAAAACTCGTTGAGAGAATCAAGAGGAGCAGACGCTCTGGTAGACTCAGGCCTGAAGTCAGTATCAGGCACGACACTGCCAACAGAGATGTATTCATTAATACCGATAGGGGAAGAGTCCTAAGGCCGTTGCTAGTCATCGAGCATGGTAGCCTAAACCTCAACAAGTTCCACCTCGAAGGCCTACGCTCAGGCGAACTTACATTCTCCGACTTGGTATCTTCGGGTGTTGTCGAATGGGTCGATGCTGAAGAGGAAGAAGACCTACTTGTAGCTCCACGCCCATTCGACCTACCTCTGATGTCTCCCGAGCACGGCAGACCAATCAATCCGGCTAAAGTCGAATGGCTAAACCTAGGAGAAGAGGAGATTTCCGAAGCCAAGCTGAGGGTCGAGGTACAACTCTCTAACGGAACAACTGTCTTTGAGGAGTTTAACCAACCTCTCAACTACTATCAGGAAGATGTTGATTTATTGAAGAAGAAGGAGAAGAAGGACCATACGATACTGATATTTACTCATGTGGAGATAGATCCGCAACTAATTCTCGGTGTATGCGCTTCCCTTGTCCCCTACCCTGAGCACAACTCTACACCAAGAGTCACTGGCGGTACTGCAATGGTCAAACAGAGCCTAGGACTACCAAGCTCAAACTACCGTCTGCGGCCAGATACAAGGGCGCATGTAATGCATTATCCGCAGCAATCTATCGTAGGCACTCGTGCAATGGATTCGACCAATTTCAACACACGGCCGGGAGGGCAGAACTTCGTCGTCGCGATTATGAGCCAGCATGGTTACAATATGCAAGACGCTGTAATCATGAATCGCGCTTCAGTGGAGCGTGCACTCGGACGTTCGGCCTTCATCCGTACTTACAATGCCGAGAACAAGAGATTCCCAGGAGGCCAAGAGGAGCGTATTGAAGTTCCCGGCACCGGTCTCGATGAAGTCAAGGGCCTGAAGTCATTCGACAGCTACTCTCACTTAGAGCGAGACGGACTACCTATCCCTGAGGAATTCCTCTCGACTCTCGATAAGTCGGAGAATTCGGTCCTAGTGGGTAAGACCAGCCCTCCGAGATTCCTCGAGGAAGCTCATGGCGCATTCCTCCAAGCCCAAGAGCGAAGGGAATCATCGATGCTCATCAGGCATGGCGAAGAGGGATGGGTCGACAATGTATTCGTTACCGAGTCGCTAGATTCTGGTCGCCTGGTTCGAATCACCATGAGAACTAACAAGATTCCAGAGTTGGGCGACAAGTTTGCTAGTCGCCACGGCCAGAAAGGTGTGATTGGCCGACTTGTCGATGAGAAAGATATGCCCTTCACTGAAGATGGAGTTATTCCCGACCTCCTCATCAACCCTCACGCAATTCCATCTCGTATGACCGTGGCTCACGTTCTAGAGATGATTGGAGGCAAGGTTGGTTCGATGGAAGGAAGAAAGATCGACGGCACTGCGTTCACCGGTGAGAAGGAAGATTCGCTTAGAGCTGGTCTGCTGAGGAATGGATTCAACCATACTGGCCGTGAGTCGATGATAAATGGAGAGACCGGAGAAGGATACATTGCCGAAGTTTTCGCCGGAGTCATCTACTATCAGAGGCTGCACCACCTAGTAAGCAGCAAACTACACGCACGCAGCCGTGGAAGGGTACAGATTCTGACCCGTCAGCCCACCGAGGGCCGCGCACGCCAAGGTGGCCTAAGATTCGGAGAGATGGAGAGAGATTGTCTGATTTCTCACGGAGCCTCGATGGTAATCAAGGACAGGCTCTTGGACGAGTCTGATGGATGGGAAATGATGGTCTGCAACACTTCGGGCTGTGGCCACATAGCCTACTATGACTGGAAGCGAAGGACAACGGTCTGCCCTAATTGCGGAGAAAGGTCTGATGTCCACAAAGTACAGACTTCGTACGCGTTCAAACTACTACTCGACGAGATGAAGAGTCTCGGAGTAGCCATGCGATTAGAATTGGAGGACCGAAGATGAGCGCCCGTGATGCAGCCAAGATTCCTAAGAGGATTGAGTCAATCAAGTTCAGTTTGATGGATCCCAATGAGATTCGCAAGATGTCGTCAGTAGAGATCAAGACTGCTGACACCTACAAGGATGATGGACACGCCTTCAAACAGGGTCTGATGGATCCCAAGATGGGAGTAATTGATCCAGGAATTCGCTGTGAGACCTGTGGCAACAAGCACGATGAGTGCCCCAGTCACTTCGGACACATAGCGCTTGAACTACCAATCCTCCATATCGGCTTCACCAACCTAATCAAGACATCATTGAAGTCTACCTGTAATACTTGTAGCAATGTGCTTCTGCACAGTTCACCTGAGACTCATCCTCTAGATCCTGAGAAATCTGAGCAGGATTACTATAGGGACCGCGTGCATGATATCATGATTAAGCACGGAGTTGGGTCCAGAGAATTCAAGACCATAATCAAGGAGATAGAGAAGGAATGCTCCAGTAAGAAGAGAACTATCTGCATGCATTGCGGGTCTGAGCAGGGCAAGATTATCCTCGACAAACCTTCCACCTTCAAGGAGAAGAAGGCAGACAAGGGCGAACATAAGCTCAACGCTAGAGACATCAGAGAGTGGCTTGAGAGAATCCCCGACGAGCACCTAATCTTCCTAGGCATGGACAAGGACTCCAGCCGTCCAGAGTGGACCATCATGAAGGTCCTCCCCGTCCCTCCGATTACCGTCCGACCTTCAATCACCTTGGATAGCGGCGACCGCTCCGAGGATGACCTAACTCACAAACTCGTGGATGTCCTGAGGATTAATCAACGCCTACGTGAGAACCGTGACGCCGGCGCGCCGCAGTTGATTGTAGAGGATTTGTGGGAACTCCTGCAGTACCACTGCACCACCTACTTCGACAACCAGACTAGTGGAATTCCTCCTGCAAGACACCGCTCAGGCCGCCCCCTGAAGACGCTTGCACAGCGTCTGAAGGGCAAGGAAGGACGCTTCCGTAGTAACTTGTCCGGTAAGCGTGTTAACTTCTGCGCTAGAACAGTCATAAGCCCCGATCCGAACCTTGGCATCAATGAGGTAGGGGTACCTGAGAAGACTGCCAAGGAGCTTACAGTACCTATTCGTGTTACTGGTCGCAATAGAGAGCAGCTGCGTCAGATGATTCTCCGAGGGCCAGATGTCCACCCTGGCGTTAACTACATCATGCGTGGAGACAGTTTCAGAGTCAGAATAACTGACCGGACCAAGTACATATGGGCTGGATTCAGGTGCCTCAACCCTGAGTGTGACTCTGGTAGTGAGGATGAGCCATATACCGGTTTCAGACCAGATCTCAATGAGGTATTGCCAGCACCCAATTTCCTACCTGGCCTTGAACTAATGAGGCAGAAGAGTCGGAATGCTATAGGAGATCTCGAAGAAGAGTGGGGAGTCGACCTCGATGGCACCTTGAACAACCTCAGGGGCGAGGACTCAAGAGGCGCATCATTAGCAGATGACGATTCCAAGGCTATCATCCATAACAGGTGGAAGTGGGAACATTCCAACCCTGATGATTTCTTCCCCGACCACCTCGAGGTCCACTGCCCTCACTGTGGCAGTCCTGAGATTGAAGACGAGTATGGCGGCTCATATCGCACTGAGATAGAAGATAGACTTAGCACCGTCGATAGAGATGGCAACCCCAAGCCAGGAGTGATTGTTGAGAGACACCTGATTGATGGCGATGTCGCGATTTTCAATCGACAACCATCACTCCACAGGATGTCTATGATGGTACACGAAATCAGAGTCATGGCCGGCAAGACATTCAGATTCAATCTGGCAGATTGCACGCCATACAACGCCGACTTCGACGGTGACGAGATGAATCTGCATGTAATTCAGAGCGAGGAGGCCAGAGCAGAGGCCAAGATTCTGATGCGAGTGCAGGAGCACATCATCACGCCGAGATACGGCGGGAGCGTAATCGGTGGAATCCACGATCACATCTCAGGCGCATATCTCTTGACCAACGGTAACCGCATTCTGCCCAAGAGTCTCGTACTCGAGATTCTCGGTGCAATCGGTTGGGCAGGAGATCTTCCTGAGGAGGTCGAGAGCAATGGCATGATAGGATACCGTGGCACGGATGTCCTTGGCCTAATCGTACCTTCAGGATTCAAGCTCAACTATACCAGCAGAGTAGGCGACGAAGTAACGGTCACGGAAGGAGATGTCTCTGGTACCATAGACAAGAGGGGAATCGGCGCTGAGGACGGACGCCTGCTCGATGCGGTGGTCCAGACTCACGGCTCGGATGCAGGAGCAGAGTTCCTCAACCGTATGACCAAGATGACAATCGCGATTTGTACTGCCATGGGCTTCACGACTGGCATAGATGACGAGGACCTACCGCCCGAGGCAAAGGCCGAAATCATTCAAATCAACGAGAGAGCCAGCCAAGAGGTGGACGATGAGTTGGAGAAGTTCGGCAAGGACGGCCGCAGATATGAGTCTAGACCAGGCCGCACTCCATTAGAAACTCTAGAGGAAAACATTCTACAAATTCTAGACAAGGGTAAGGCAGAGTCCGGAGAGGTCGCGAAAGACCATCTTGGCTCAGACAATCCAGCTGTTATGATGGCTGTATCGGGTGCTAGAGGATCAATGGACAATCTGGCTATGATGGCCGGTTCTATTGGTCAGCCAAAGGTTCGCGGAAAGCGACTTGAGAGAGGCTATCAAGACCGTGTACTGTCTCACTTCCAGAGGGGCGTCAAGGGGGCCCGAGAGAAGGGATTCGTATCATCTTCGTTCAAGCGCGGCCTCGAGCCCACTGAGTTCTTCATGCTCTCAGTTTCTGGAAGGGAATCACTCGTTGACACTGCAGTAAGGACTAGCAAGTCTGGTTACATGCAGAGACGACTCATCAATGCCATGGACGATCTGAAGGTAGCTGACGATGGGATGAACTCGGTGCGTAATACGGCAAAGCGAATCATCCAGTTCGAATATGGAGAGGATGGGGTCGACCCCGCCCGCAGCCGTAAGGGCTCTCCTATCGATGTGACCCAAGCACTCGACGACGCGCTTGGAGGTGAGAACTGATGGTAGTCAAGAGTGCCACTAAGAAGAAGCTCATGGACCTCGGCGTCTCTGAGGAGTACGCTCACAAACTCGCCGATGATCGCAAGTGGGACGATGTGAAGATACTGACATCAGGCCAGATAGCTCAGATTTGCGGTATAGACTCAGGTACCTCGCAAGAGATATTCAATGTCATGGCTGCTTCTGGCAAGCGCTCCCGGGCCGCCACCAAGACCGAGAAGACGATAGTCAGGAGGAGGCCTGCATCTAGGCGGAGGAAGAAGAAGACTCTGCCGCTGCAGCAGTATGACTCAGAGTCTAAGATGAAAGAAATACTCAGAGATATTGATGTAGATGATCCAATTTACCAGCAACTCCGTGATGTTTCGATAGAGATGGATGCACCTATCACGCCTAGAGTTCTAGGGGATTTGATGGAGGGCCTTCGTGCTAGGGGTAAGACCAAACTGAGTAAGTCGGAAGCGAAGAAGGTGATTGAATCCTCGATGGCCTTGTTGGCGGTTTCAAGAGCCGACCCCTATGAGGCGGTGGGGATTACCACTGCCCAGTCCATTGGTGAGCCGGGAACTCAGATGACGATGCGAACATTCCACTATGCCGGCGTGGCCACTGTCAACGTCACTCAGGGTCTGCCTAGAGTCATCGAGATAGTCGATGCCCGAAAGGTACCGAAGACTCCGACCATGCTGATTTATCTCGACGAAACTAATTCCAAGGGTAAACCGTTGAACACTGACGAGAAGGCTGTGCGTAAGATTGCAGCAGCTCTTGAGATGACGACCACTCTAGACATAGCTCAGCTTGATGTTGATGTGACCCAGCGCCACATCACGATGAAATTGATCAATAAGAATCTAAGAATCAAGGCGATGAACGGTGCAGAGGTCAGAGACAAACTCTCTCGTGCCCTAAGGCTGTACATCCAAGCCGACGACGAAGACCGCCCCAAGGTACTAACCATCATTCCGGGTGTAACGAAGGAGGATGATCTTGCTTCTCTAACCTCAGATCCGCCCACTTACACTGCACTTCTACAGTTAGAGGAGAAAATCAAGAAGTTGAGATTGAAGGGACTTGCAGGCATCTCCCGAGCTAATATCCAAGGCCCAAGCAGAGACACCGGTGAGTACTACATTTCCACTATAGGATCCAACCTAGCCGTGGTCAGCGAGTTCGCGGGCGTAGACAGATCTAAGACCTACACCAACAATATCGAAGAAATCAACAAGTTCCTAGGTATCGAAGCTGCCAGGCAGGCAGTCATCAACGAGATGTCGGACACCCTTGAGGGAGCAGGCCTTGAGGTCGACATACGCCACTTGCTAACCGTCGCAGATGTAATGACCAGTGAGGGCAACTACCGCGCAATAGGCAGGCACGGAGTCAGCGGAACTAAGCACAGTATCTTGGCTCGTTCCGCCTTCGAGGTTACAGTTACTCATCTACTGCAAGCCGGCGTAATCGGCGAGCGTGACGAGTTGAGTGGAGTTACTGAGAATATCATAGTAGGACAGCCGGTATCTCTCGGTACTGGCAGCGTTGATTTGTTCTACATTCCACAGAATGTGTGAGGTATTTCTATGGACATTGCAAGACATTTGAAGCAGGGAATGAGTACAGGTAGGATTGTCTTCGGGCAACGCCAGACTAGAAGCGCTTGTGCAAATGGCGACGCCAGATTGGTCGTCGTCGCAGCAAACTGCCCCCCTGACTACATCACAACTCTTTCTGAGAGCCATCCTGATGTCCCTGTTCACCAGGTGCCTTTGGTTAATGGCCAGTTAGGCGCAGCCTGCGCAAAACCCTTCCCAGTCAGTGCGCTTTGCATTATTGACCCCGGCCAGAGTGACCTGTTATCACTATCATCCAACGTTTGATCATCAAACCCTTGGGATTGACTTCCCTGCACTTGCGCCAAGCGCTCTATTCAAGTCCGTCTTACCATCGGCTAACAATGTGGATGGCACTGTCAGAGACCTGTTAGCGGCCCGAGATGTAGTGCTCTCGCCGTCAGAAATACAGAGGATTCACGGTTTTAATTGCATAGGAATCGCCGAGAAGATCCCCGATCTATCTCTAACCTCGTCCTCACAGGTGCATGTTTGGCACATCACTGACGACCTTTACCCAGTGACCCCCTCAGAGGTTGAGAGGTGGATGGTAGATGCCCCCCCTGGTAAGCACTGGATTTTGAGTGAGAGGGAATTCGACTCATCACTCATTGAACAGTCAAATTCTCTGGAAGTAGTAGTTTGGGGGCCAGAGAGGATGGCGAGTTGGATTGGAGAGTCAGTACTATCAGGTGAACTGGGGACATTTCTTCAAACAGAGGAAGAGATCGAATCTCCTGTAATTAATATTGAGAATGCCTCTTCTGAGAACCAAACTGTGCGAACGCTCAGACCACTCGTCGAACTCAACAATTGGTTGGAGCAGAGAGGCTGGGATGGCGCTAGAACCTCACCCGTGCTCCTATCTGCACGTTTATGGGATATTACGGGCACCCTTACGGGTCCGGATGACCAGCCAGAGTCTGGGAATTGGCAAATAATTGAGGACCCGTGGGCTTCAACATACCAGATACACGAGGCTGAGCAGGTGTTGGGGAAATCTCCAGCTCTCAGGATAATGAAGCCCTCCTCTGGCTGGATGGCTGAGCGCGATAGTTTGCCTTCGGAAATGCTCAAACTGGCAGATCAGCGCAGACAGGGAGAGCCTGAGACCAATGATGACGAGGTTAGCAGTATCATGCTTGAGTGGTGGAGGCTAGACCAATCTTCTGTCCAGGCCGAATTCTCTCAGTTAACAATTCCTGGATGGATCATTTATCTCGAGGGCAATGAGTCGAAGTTGCTACATGGTAGAAACGGTAGACTGTACGAGTTCGATTAGTCAATTCCTGCGCAAAGCCATCAGTTCGTCAGTAGACAGTGTGTCTCCCGACATCAGCCTGGACATCAGATCCGTGACTTCGAGCTTCTCCTCATCGCCCGCGTCTTCTGACTTCTTATCTCTGGAATCCATGGCTCTCATCATGTCCACGATGGAATGAATACACCTCAGAGAGACGATATATTGTGAGTGCAATGCATCCGCCTCTCTTTTGGATTTGTTCAACTCTCCATGTGCTGAGTTTGCCTTCTCCCTGAGCCTATCAACCTCTTCAGACAATTCCACCATTAGGTCATGAGACTCCTGCGCTCTTCCAACTGAAATCTCAACGGATTTGTGAGCTTCCTCCTGTGAGGCCTCGGCAACTCTGACAGCATCCTTCAGTTCCCTCATTCCGCCACCGCCTCTCTCTTTCTCCGCGCTTTTTAGCGCCTCTGAGAGTTGCTTCATTTTCTTGTGATAATCGCGCTCTCTCTTGCCTAGGAACTGGCCGGTCATATACTGTTTTTCTAGCCTCTCCATGTCCGACCTTATCTTGCCTGGAGGGGGGCCTCTTGAACGCTTAGAGTTGGCTCCAGAATCTCCTTGCTCAGCGAGTTTTTCCCTGAGTTCATCACGAACCAACTTGAGATGCTTAGATTTTTCAGCACGAATTTCCTTCAGTTCCTTGACTCTGCTATTGATTTCATCCCTAACGGACTTCTGTGACTGGACCTCATTGATGAGCTCCTTTACTTGACGATTAACCTCATTTCTCTCATCTAGGTGTTGTCTTACCTCTGCATTCCAATGGTCTCTCTCGTCCTTGTTCAATTCGGACTTCTGGACCATAGTCTCAGATAGTGGCTGGAGAATAAGCCGGACTTCGTCAAATTCCACTATCTCACCTCATCGCCCTCGAACAGGATTCCTCATTTAGGCGTGATGGAAGCGTCGATGCTACTCATCAACCTCCCTCTTAGCGGCGAGAGAACCTCTGCGAGCACCACCTCTAGTGACACCTAGACGCATACCCTTACGCTTCGTCCTCTTATGTTCAGACTCGACCTTGGATGACGATGACTCATCTTTCGACTCAGTTAGTTCACTCAACTTGGCAGAGCCCAGAAGTGTCTCTAGTTCACTGACATCCAGAGTACCGCCAGTTTGAGCTCTCTCCTTGATGTCTGATAGCTTGATTGGTCGGCCACCTATGGTGGTTGCCTTCTGGTAGGTCTTGACTCTTCCCAGACTGCTCCTTATCTGCTTTCTTTCGGACTTGAGGCGATCTAGTTGCTTGTCTATCTTGCTTATTCTCTTGCTGATTTTCCTGATTTCCGATCTAGATATTCCGGATTGACTATCAGACTCATCAGATTCTCCTTGTTCGGAGTTTGTTGCAGATTTCTTCGTCTCGTCGAGTTGTGAAGTGATTTCACGCATTCGCTTTATCTGCTTGACATATTCCTTGTGAAAACTCTCAGATTCACCTTTCATTGCAATTGCAGACTGCAACTCAAAGAATCGTGAGAAGGAATCCAATTCCCTGGCGAGAGTTGGAACAGTAGTGAGGTCATTATCTAGGGTAGTCAGTCTACTATGAGTATCGCTCAACCATTCGCATAGTACCTCGATAGGAGGGGGAATTCTACTATTCACCTCATCTCTCCCTCTACGGGCTTTATCCGCAGCCTTCCTGACAGAATGGAATTTCCCCAGCAAGACCCTCCTTGCACCACTCACCTGCTCCATCTCGCCAACAGCGGTACGAATTGAGCGAACTAGGCTGACTTGATTGCGACGCTCGCCACGCAAGTCTGAATGCTGCCTCTCAACGGATTTTAGATTTCGATCTAAGTCCTTTCTCATTCCCTCGATTTCAAAATGATCCATTTCCTCCAAATCTTCGAAGTGTCTAGAGTCAGGAGATTTACTCATTCCTCTTCACCTTCCCGTACCTGGGCCGATCCAGTCTTCCGACTACGGGCGAAAGATGACCTTCCTCCTGAGGAAACCCTGTTGCTGGCCGCCATTAGATCACGGAATCCGCCTCCCAACTCGCCGAATCCACTTTCCATTCTCTTTTGCCAGTGCTCGATGGCCGCATCAGACTGCTCAAAGAGCTCTCGTGCCCGGTCCATCTGTCTGCGAATCTCGCGTAATTCTGCGGTCAGCAAGACCTTCTTATCATGCAGTGGTTGAGCCTTTGATACCGCTTCTAGCATCTTACTGTGAGCCCCATCTGCTTTACGATATGACGATACCATATCCCTTCTGGAGTCTATGAATCTAGACATTTCCGGATTAGCATCCCTCCTCGATTTGAGCCATTTTTCGTTCTCCCCAAGGAGCTTCTTCCTACGGTCCAGAAGCTTTCTCTCCGATCGGTGATCCAGTGCCGAAGTCTGAATCTTATCTTCGATTTCCTCGAGTTCATCAAGCAACTTCTCCTTCTTCCAATTAGGATCTAGGTTGACCATGCCTCCTGTCTTAATCAGACTGTCTCTGGAATCCTTGACATCTCTGAGTAATTTCGTTGCCTTACTCTGCGATAGATTCCTCTCTTCTTTGTACTTGGCGACCATGCCGTTAGCCTTGCGATGAGACTCAACAGCCCTTTTGACTCGTGGCTCTAGAGATTCCTCCTCAGCTTCGAGATTTCTGATGACGTTGGGGAGCTCTTGTTTGAGCACTTCGCGCCTTACTAGTAGGGCCTGCGCTAACTGCTCCGGACCTATCGCTAACAGCTCGTCGACCTCCATGGCGTCCGGGGCACAGGAGAATCTGCATTAAAGGTCACTATGTGACCTTGGAAAGGGGTTTCCTTCATACATCGAATAACTACTAGGTGTACGATGGTTTACCGGGCACCAGCCAGCAGGGCGCTACTCGCAATCCTGTTTTCTCTATCTTTGCTAGCATCTCCTGTATCCGCAGATGGGGAGAAGATGTTCACGCCGGCTGGCTCTTCAGATGTAGCCATCTCTGGAGAGCCGATTCATGTTGGAGATGTTGTATTAGTATCAATTTTGGTCCATAATCAGGGCTCTGAGTCAGGATCTGTGAGGTTGGAGCTCACTGGCTCCGGCGGTGAAAATCTATCAGTAGGAACAGAGACTGAAATCAACCCCGGCTCTAGCAGGGAGGTCATTGCTGAATTCACTCCCTCGATTGCAGGACTGATGGATGTCAATTGGGAAGTGACCAGCGATGATGGAGGAGTCTCATCAGAACTCAAAGGAACATTTGAACTCCAAGTAATAGAGAGCCAGTCTATATCTCTCACATTTGAATCGACAGTATGGACTCTGTCCGACGGTCTTGAATGCGATTTCACAATCACCCTTTCTGAAGGCAAATCCCGTCTAATTGAGGTATCCATCTCGTTACTTGGATCAGGAGAATCTACGATAGTGCAGAATTTCGAAATCTTACTGAACCCCGGCGTCCGTTCTTTGGAAGCATCCCTGGGGCAACCAGATATTACTGGGATTTCAATCACCGTGTCTGCCAAGGGATGGGGAATCGCCAATTCTCCTGCTAACCTCTCATGGGACAATCCTGTATCTCCCCCCGTAGTATCGCCCTCAGTTTCAATTGGCCCCTATCAGCCCGAGTCTCCTAAGCCCGGAGACACCATATCAATGGATTATACCCTTGCAAATTCGGGCGACTCCTCAACTCTACCAGGTACGCTGAGTTTCATCAGCAACTCTGATGGAGGGATGATTCTAGCTCAGATACCAGTCTCAGCAATCTCGGCAGGAGGATCTTCATCTGGCACAATAAGCATAGGTCCTTGGCCAGACTCTCGGGTGGTCGAGGCAGAATTAATCTGGTCTATGGCTGGTTCTTCGGCCATCAGCCCCCTCTCAATCTCCTCTGACATGCCTACAGATACGGGCCTAGAGCTACCCTTCGATGTCATGGCTGCAATCTATGGTGCCATAGTCGGTTTTGCCGTGGTCCTAGTTGGATTAATCGTACTAAGGGCAGTCTCTGAGCGCACCCCTAGCACTGAGTCTGAGGATAGTGTGCTTAGAGAATCGCGCATATCTATGAGACAGGAGTCGTCGTCAGAGAAAATTGAGGTTCCATGCCCGAGTTGCCAGCAGAGACTCAAGATTCCATTTTCTCACTCGGGGATGGTCAAATGCCCAGCCTGCAACAGTCAATTCCATACTTCTCCTCCTGAAGAAACGGAGAAATCTCAATCAAACCCTCCCAGTCAATCTGGTCCCGAGCCGGCAACTCAATCCGATACCGCTTCTTCGATTGCCACCGTGGTATCTTCAGAGGATGAGCTCCCATGTCCCGAGTGCCAGCAGATGCTCAGAATACCAATAGATAGGAGACCAGTGCACTCTAGGTGCCCGGCGTGCAGGACCGAATTCCTGGCTGAAGTAGGGTGATATTATGATTGAGTTGAGCGAGTTCGAGGAGATGTATCTGAAAAGACTCTTCGAGGCCCATGCAGACGACCCCGCAATGATTGTGAAGACGACTAAACTGGCCGAAATGATGGATGTGAGTCCGGCTTCAACCACTGAGATGATTCAGAGGCTCGCCAAGCGTAATCTAGTCACCCACGTACCCTACAAAGGCTGTAGACTGACTCCAGAAGGCTTTCAGCAGGCTGCGATGATTAAGCGCAGAGAAGGGCTGATAGAGATACTTCTTACTGAGGTAATCGGATATGAGGGAAGTGTCAATGAGGCTGCCTGTAAAATTGAGCATGCAATCGATGAGGAGTTAGAAATTGCCCTAGATCGCATGCTCGGTTACCCTGAGAAGACCCCTAGCGGCGACAGAATACCAGTCATAGAGAGACAAATTGAACCTATGCGAACTGGGCTACTAATTCCTCTCAGTGCGCTACCGATAGGTAGCAAGGCTACCATTGAGCTGATTGTCATGCGACCAACCGATTCACGTACAGTCGAGTTAGCCGGACTTGGGGTTGGGACTGAGGTTGAGTCAAAGAGCGATGGAATCTACTCCTCAAATCAAAAGTTGGAGATGTCAAAATCAATGTCCCTGAGAATCCTCGCTAGGACCGAGCAGGTGATGTAATGGAGAACCAAGAAGATCTTGATTCTCTGGCCGATTCAATCGGTGATGTAGTTCTGCCAGCGCCGGAAATTCAAAATCAAGCCCCGATTGTTTCCGTTGAGAATGATAGAAGCAAGGACAGAATCAAACTACTTCGCTCCAGAGAGGAGATGCTACTGAGAATCGACAGAATGCTAATCAGCAGCGGAGCGAGATTAGTCCTCTTCCTGCCCCTAGTCGTGATTATTCTATACGGGCTTGCACAGGCGTTCTCGCAAGGTGACCCAGAATGGTGGACAAACCACTTGGAATCTGTGGCTTGGGGCTCAGATATCTCCACTGCAATATACGGGCTTTCAATGCTGATGCTGATTGCAGATTCAGCAATGCTACTCTTGCTGTTCTGGCTCATGTCAATTACTCGATCAATCTTCTCAATGGAATCGAGTGAATTGACTAGGCTGGGCCTGACCTTCAAGAGCTCACATGGGTACGCTGAGATGAGGGCCACGATTGATGGCGCCATCAGACAACTGGGTATCACAACGGCCCTAATTTCTCTTGCTGCGATATTGCTCGGAATCTCAATGTGGCTCCCTGAGGACAGCGCAGGAACGCCATTCATGCTCGCACTCTCAACTGGAGCCTTGCTCAGCGGCCACGGTGTGCACATGGTCTCAGAACGCTCTAGATTCAACACTAGCGAGCCGTGGGGTATGCTGCAAGCCTTCTCACCGCCAATTCATCCCGCTCTGCTGAACCGCCCATTCACCGATGTAATTCGCGCACATGTCGACCCTCTGTTAGCAGTCAGGATGTCAGAGTACCTCTCTTCCATAGAACCCTCGATTAAGGAAGGCAGCAGTGTGAGGGAGTTGCAAGAGACTCTTCTACATCTACTGTATCTCCGAAGATCTTCACTAATCGATGAGGATCTGTTCAGATCTGCTCTAGAGCCCATGCTCGATCCCCCAGCCATTGAGCGCCTGTTCAACCATCCAGAACTAGGCGAAGAGACATGGGATAGACTTCTATCAAGAGCACGCTCTCAATGCGCGCCTTTCTTCCGTATCCATGATCGCTTGAGGATGAGCAGGTCGGCTACCGAATCTACCGGCGAAGTCTGGCTGGATGTGGACATGGAGAACTTAGTAGTCGGTCAGGCCAACCTATTCGCATTTGTATTAAATCAAGGAGAATCTCCACTGGATTTGGTACTTAGAGTCCAGACTCCAGATTTCAGACCCCAGGAATGTGTTTATCGGTTGAATGCAGAACCAATGAGGGTTGACTCCGAACCTGTCGGAGATGAACTCTACTCGGCTTTACCCGCGCTGATGTCCTCTACTCGGATAATCTGGCAGAGCTTGCTGCCTTCTGCCATGGGTGAGGCTACAGTTACACTACGACTCGAGGACGAGGCTGGGAACCTAATTTCGGGGAGAGTATTGGCTGTTCAGGTACGCCCTGATTTGCTGACCCGGGTTAGAATGTCTCTTGGAGGATTGTTCATGTTCGGAGCAGCAATCGTAGTCCTCTCACCATTTGTACCATTCCTGATCAATCTAGTAGGACTTTGATTCAGGTCCATTCAAAGGTGATGCCCTTGTGGTGCAACTGTGTCTGAAGACGGCTCTATCCAGAGTGATGACCTCAGGACCAGGCTGCACGCAATGGAGACTAAATTGCGTAGGATGCGTGAGCAGAGGGGCAATCACAACGAGAACGCCAAGAGGGCTGCGGATTCGAGAGACTCTGTGCAGAACCAGGGCAAGGAGCTAAGGGAACGAATCGGAGAGAGATTAGAGGCCCAGAAGGAAGTCAGAACTAGGGCCAAAACACATCAGGCCAAGCGTGACGAGATTCAGAAGCAGATTGGTGAATTAATCTCCCAGAAGAGAGGTAGGAAGAGAGATGGCGGGACCAAGTCAGTCGTGATTCAACTATCAGAGACCATTGGAGAGATTGATCGAATAGAGAACCAGATTATGACTGATGGAAACCTATCTCTCAAGAAGGAAAACCGCTTACTGAAGAAACTAAAAACTCTGATTTCGAAGAGGGACGAGTTAATGCCCGAGGTTCAGGAACTACAAGTCATTGAAATCGATCTAGGCGATATGGAGGGCTCAATCCAACTTCTCCGTTCTGAGGCTGACGCTGAGCACAAAGCGATGCTTGAAGCCAACAAGGAGGCTGATGAGATATGGGAAGAAGTCAAGCCAATGCTCGAGGAACGTGATTTCCTCAGAGCGGAGGGCGATAGGCTCCACGCTGCATTTGTCTCATCTAGAGAATCTGCAGACAATGTCCACTCTGGCATTAAGGAATTGTTAGATCAGGTCAATGAGATTCGTGATGAACTGAAGGCTCAGAGAGAGGAGAGAGAGCGGATTATCAGGGAACATAACGAATCTGTGAGAATGGCTACCAAGACTCCGGATGAAGACGAAGAGTTAGCCGACTCACTAACTGAGCAACTACTAGAGAGTGGCTCCATCACTCTGGGTGGTACCAGGGCAGAAATCTCCGAGAGAGAATCTCCCCGCAAAAGGAAGAAGTCACGCAGACTGGGAACAACTAGGGGCAAGCGGGACTGATTACCAACCACGCTCTTCCATTCGGACTTCGAGTTTGTCTATCTCCAAACCATCCATTGGTTTCCCCGCCATCATAGCAGAAGCCTCGGTGACCTTACTGGGATCATTAAAGTGATGAGTTGACATTACTATTGCTGAAGCAGTCGTGGCTGGATCCTCGGACTTGAAAATTCCTGATCCTACAAATACACCGTCCATCCCGTGACGCATCAACAGGGCTGCATCGGCTGGTGTAGCTATTCCTCCTGCAGAAAATGTCACGACAGGTAATCTCCCCATCTCCTTCACTTCTCCCAGAACTTCCACGATGGCATCGTGACAAGCATCCATGCTTCCAAAGGGCGTGTTTTCGACAATGAGTTCATGCTCACTGGCTTGCTCTATTCTACGGAAGCCGTCGGACATCTTGCGAGCCATGACCTCAAACTCAACATCGTTTGCACTCTGTAGAAGAGCAATCTCCTGAGATACCAACCTAGCGTGTTGGATAGCACTGACGACATTTCCCGTTCCGGCTTCCCCCTTGGTGCGAATCATCGCTGCACCTTCCATGATTCTTCTGCATGCCTCGCCTAGGCTAGTACATCCACAAACAAATGGAATGGTGAATTCATTCTTGGTTATGTGATAGAAAGGATCTGCCGGAGTTAGTACTTCGCTCTCATCCACCATGTCGACACCGAGTTCTTGGAGGACACGAGCCTCTTCGTCATGTCCAATCCTAGCCTTTGCCATTACAGGGATACTGGTGGTCTCAATAATTCCTCTGATTAGTTTTGGGTGGCTCATTCTAGCCACGCCTCCATCAGACCTGATGTCTGCAGGTACCCTTTCGAGGGCCATTACTGCTGTTGCACCTGCATCTTCAGCGATGTGAGCTTGCTCAGGAGTGACGACATCCATTATGACGCCACCCTCCTGCATCTTGGCGAAACCTCTCTTTAGCAACTCAGTGCCATGTCTCATCTTGTTGAGGTCTACCAGTCTGGCCACATCATAGCCTCGGGCCAGTACCTCAAGAACCCTTGTGCAGGCCCGATTCAGGAATCAGCCAGCACAGGAGAGTCACCTTCTGCAATAGGCAGGTTGGGGGCCTCATCCTCATTCTTGTCCAACCAACTGAGCTCCTCATCCGGAAGATCGGTGTCAGCGTAAATCGCTTCGACTGGACATTCGGGGACGCAAGCAGCGCAGTCAATGCACTCGTCAGCGTCGATTACTAAGTAATCATCAGCTTCTCTGAAACACTCTACGGGACAAACCGCAACACAATCCTGATATTTGCACTTTACACAAGCACTGGTCACTACATGAGTCATGTCTATCGAACTCTGGTGAATACAGATTGCATATCAACGCTTGTATGAATCATGCTTTTTCTATTAGTTCATGAATCAATCCGGTAGCTACCGACTCTACTTCTTGACCGGGATAGGACTCTACCTTGAAACATCCTTTCGCAGTAGCCTCTGAGCTATCATCGCTCACTATTGTGACTTCCCCACAGACCAATTCTGATAGAGAGATTCTGATGTGCAGAACCTTGTCTTCGTCTAGTCTGTTTGAGATTCCATTTTCTAGTAGGTTCCGTAACCCTTCTCCTCCCAATCTGGAAAGCGAATACGCAGATGCCTTCCTACCTGAGATGCTAGCCTCAATGATAGTCTGCTCTGAACCATGCCAAGATTTGCCTTTCTCCATGTTGACTTCACATCCTTCACCAGTCAGCCAGCGCAAACCCTGCTCAATAAGGGAGACATCATCGACAGCGCTGGCATGCACTCTCCAGCGTGCGCTATGCAGTCCCATGGTTGGAGCAGAAAAGCCCTCGACTTAATGCTCTCCTGCCGCAGCATCCACATTCCTTCGAGGCTTTGGTTCATATACTCGGGGTAGGTGGCACGGCCCGCATACGAGGTAGCCCTCGGCAGGAGTCCAATGTCATGGCAAAGGGAGCAGCAGCCAGGGCAGCGGCACGCAGGCAGCGCGACAAGTGGAAGTCGAAGCGTTGGTACAGCATCAGAGCCCCTAGGAACCCCTGGGCATTCAAGATCATCGGCGAGACCATGGCCGAAGAAGAAGAGATGCTCCTCGGGCGACATTATGAGATTCTACAGTACGAGTTGGACGGCGATTTCTCCAAGATGAATGTCAAGGTCCAATTCAGAATCCACGATGTCATAGGCTCAGATGCACTAACTGAGTATATCGGGCACGAGCTTCTGAAGGATCATATCCGCAGACAGGTCCGTAGAGACCGAGGCAAGATTGACGATACTGTTGATCTAGTTACCAAGGACGGCTATTATATCAGAGTCAAGCCGATGATGATTACACGCAACAAAATCAAGGCTAGCCAGAAACAAGAGATTAGATCTCAGGCTAGAGATTTGATAATCAAGTTCGGTGCCACCACCACATGGGTCGACATGCAAAAAGCAACTCTCGATGGAACTCTCGAGACGCAGATTCGAGAGATTGCATCCAAGATCCAACCCGTTAGGGATGTCATGATTAGGAGAGTGCAACTAATCCAATCTGGCGTTGAAGTCGGTGACGGACCTACTCTCGAGGAGATAATCTCCCAGGAGGAAGAGGTCAAGCAGGCCGAGACTGTTGAAGAAGACTCAGAGGGAATCTTAGAGACTATTTCGGATGCTGTGGATGATGTGGTCGACGAAATTAAGGAGGCTGCTACAGAGGTAGCCGGCGAACTAGCCATAGGTTCGGGCACGACAGCAGTTGATGCGGCCGTCGAAGGTACAATTGAGATAGCCGAAGAAGTGGTCGAATCCGTAAAAGAAGTCGCTGAGGCTGTGAAAGAGGAAGTCTCCGAGACTATCAGCGGAGACTCAGATACTGACTACGAGTCGATGACGGTCGCCGAATTGAAGGTTCTACTGAAGGACGCCGGCAAACCGGTCTCGGGCAAGAAGGCCGAGCTGATTGAGCGCCTCAAGGAGTGATTCAATGGCCCGCATTGCGGTGCTTTGCGGAACTGGCATGAGTGCCTTTGCTTCACACCTATCCTCTACTAAGGGCGCCAAATCAAGTACCCTGAGGGTTGATTCTGAGTGGGGCCAAGTTCCCGCTACTCTGGTTGATACTAGAGACGGAGAGGTCATGATAATCGACAGACACCACTCTGATTCCGACTCAAGAACTCCTCCTCATCAGATTGAACATCGTGCCAATGTGCATGCAGCAGCGAGCTTCCAGCCCAATTTGATTCTCAGTATCAACTCTGTAGGTAGCATGCGAGAAGACCTACCCCCGGGAACCATAGGTGTTGCAGCCGATGTCCTAGATCTAGCAGAGAAGCCATGGACATTCCATGACAAGCATGCAACACACGCCGACAGAACATCTTGCTTTGATTCGCATGCTAGTCAAACCTGTGCCAATACTCTCCACTCCGCCCAAGGACAAGTCACCTATGACCTAGTGGTGGCGCAGTGTGTCGGACCTCAATTTGAGTCTCCCTCAGAGATAGATGCTCTAGAGAGACTAGGGGCTGATGTAGTGGGAATGACTCTAGGCCCTGAGTCAAGACTCGTAGCAGAGACAGGCATTCCTCATGTAGCACTATCATGTTCTTCAAACTGGGCTGCTGGCAGAATGCCTGGCTCGCCGAAAGCCGAAATTGATCACGAGGCGGTGGATGAGATGGCAGCATCGATGCGAGAGAGGGTGGATGAGTGCGTGAAGGCCCTGTTATCCAGCGGGTGATTACTTGGAGAGTGACACTAGGAACGGACTCCTACTTATCGCTGTGTCATTGATAATGCTCCCTGTGATGATGGATCTAATGCAGTATCACGATGATGCTTCTGACGAGTATGAGCGAGAGTGTGATATTAATTACAGAATCCTGATTCTAGACAACAACGATCCTATCGACGCAGCACAGTGCGAAGAGTTAGAGGATGAGATGTCGAAAAGGCTGGTCTACTTCATCGGATCAATGGTAATTTTCGTACTATCGGGACTTTGCGGCATTGCGTTAGTACTGCCGCAAGGCGACAACGGCCGTAGGCAACCACCGATGGGCGGACAACTACGTTGATGGGTCGCGACTTCTAGCGACTGACATGGCAAGACCGGTGAATGTAGACGATTGGATTCAGATTGAAGCTCAGGATAGCCCTGACGGCTCATGGTATACGATGATGTCTAGAGTCGCTGCTTTCCATCACAAGCACGATTTCGCATCAAAGGAGAACCACGGTCACGATATGGGCTACAGGGTGGCATTGACTGTCGAGGAACTGGGTGAGTTCGCAGCTGCGATAACTAAGGGTAAGCCCGACGAGGAGGCCGCCGAAGAACTGGCGGATTTACTGATACTGGTTCTGGGCCACTCACTTGCAATGAAAATCGATCTTGAGACCGAGTTCCACAAGAAGATGGATCGGATTATGACTAGAGATGCGCGCAGAGGTAGACTAGGTATTCGCGTCACAGAGTACACGGGGGAAAAATCATAGAAGTATAAGGCCATTCTCAAATCTACAATTATACAATATTCTTCTATCTATAAACGATGTACTGAGACACTATTAGAACTACTTATATTGTACACAACCCTCACCTATTTATGTTCCGGGCGTTGGAAGAAGCATTGGCGGGATTACCAGCACCCACTAGCCCTAAAACAAATCATGGAGGTAACAATCCAAAGCTAGTTCCGCCCAACGAGGGAGTAGTAAACAAAGAGTGCAGTTTGGCATTGTGCAAAAGATATGAAAAGATATACACAAATCTGTCTGCAAAATCAATGAAACCTGCGACTAAGGTGGGTACTCACCATGGATTGTTTTCAGGTCGAAGTTATGATGTTGGATTTGGGCCTAATGATTCAGATTTTCCTCAACATGCAATTGAAAACAAAGTCCTGCCGAGTGAAAATTCTGGAGGGTGGCAGACAATCCGTGGCTTTCTCGGAGCAACTTTACTTACTGCTGTTGATTCAAATCAGAACCCAAATACAAACTATCATGCAGTCCTTGTATTGCCAACATCTGAATACTCTCGTGATACTCGTTCGATGCGCTGTTTGAAAGCTACAGTCGGTAAACAATTAGAACTAGTTATTGAACCGTCAATTGCTTCGACAGATAAAACTGGTTTTCACGAAGCATACAATGAATATTTTACTGTAATTAAGCCCAAAACTCGAGGGCATATTGGTGCGATGTTTGCCAAGTTTCCAAGTCACGCCAGCTCGTTCGTAGGACTCTATCGCAGAAGGGGCGTACTAAGAGCGAAGTGGGATGTCAGTACTGTTATTGGTGGCGAATACACGGCTATAGTGCATTCCGTTAGCTCATTCGACGCCGATTTGCCAGATGGAATCACTCTAGAATATTGGTGGCCCTAAGTCGGGAAACTATGTTTTTGCCCTTAACAGATCATCGAGTGAAGGCCGCACCCCGGGTCTCCAATCTGCAATCCATAGGCTGAGCAATATCCCTCCTATCTGGGCAAACATTCTGATTACATGTCCAGTAGGGGAAAGAGAAGCTCCATCTCCGAGTTCCACATCATAGACCCACATGTAGAGATTGGCCGGATACAGCGCCACTAGAAGAGCTGCGCTGGCATATCCGCCAATTTTCCTCGTCCTTGGTAGAATCAAACAGATTCCAACTGCTATCTCAACAACTCCACTAGCCAGTACCCAGAAGGTCGCAGACCCCATTATTGGAGGGACAATTGGCTCAAACCAACTCGTATCTGTGAAGTGCAGTACTCCTGCGTAGGTGAAGAACAGGCCACCGGCTAGGGCAAACAGCCAACGCAGATCCATGTCATCCCCGGGTCCAGATAGAATATGTGGAGGCGAACTCGTTATTCTCATCCGCCGTGACTCTCTCTACCACTTTCTCAGACCATTCTTTCCTGTCCCAATCAGGGAACCTAACCTCACCACTGCTATCTGTGTGCACAATGGTCGCGTGAATCTCCTCAACCCTATCTAGAAACATTTCGTAGACCTGCGCTCCCCCAATCACCCAACACTCGTCACTTCCTTCAGCATAAGCCAACTCGATTGCTCGGCCGACATACAGAGCAGTCTCAGCACCCTTGGCTTGCCAGTTCGTGTCACGCGACATCACAATGTTGACTCGCTCAGGTAGTGGTCTGAAGGTATCTGGCAGGGAATCCCAGGTCTTCCTGCCCATAATTACCGAATTGAATCCATCTCCCTCTGTCAGACTCTTGAAGCGGGTCATGTCACTCGCCAGTCTCCAAGGGAGTTGGTTGCCTCTTCCGATGAAACCTTCCTCGTCCATGGCTACTATCATCGCCATCTTCATTGGCTCACCTCAAACAGAAATCGGGGCCGAGATATGTGGATGGTGGTTGTAGTCCAATATCTCGATTTTCTCGTAGGAGAAGTCGTCTATCGACTTCACATCCGGGTCAAGCCTCAGAGCCGGAAGCTCAAGTGGTACGCGACCAATCTGCTCGCGGGCTTGGTCTAGGTGGTTGAGGTACAGATGACAATCCCCACCAGTCCAGACGAATTCGCCAGGCTCGAGGTCACAAACTTGAGCCATCATGCAAGTTAGCAGACTGTACGAAGAGATGTTGAAGGGTACTCCGAGAAAAGCATCTGCACTTCTCTGGTATAGTTGGCATGACAACTTACCATCGTTGACATAGAACTGGAAGAAGGCATGGCATGGCATTAGTGCCATCTCGTCGAGTTCTCCAACATTCCATGCCGAGACAATGATTCGTCGGCTATTCGGATTGTTCTTGATTAGATCTATAGCATTCTCAATCTGATCGACCACAGTGCCGTCATCGGCCTCCCACTTCCTCCATTGCTTTCCATATACTGGACCTAGGTTACCGTCTTCGTCTGCCCACTCGTTCCAGATTCTAACCTTATTCTCTTGTAGGTAACTAACATTGGTATCTCCTGATAGGAACCAGAGTAACTCATGGATGATGCTCGGCCAGTGTACCTTCTTGGTGGTCACCGCAGGAAAACCATCAGACAGATCAAACCTCATCTGGTGGCCGAATACCGAGATTGTACCAGTTCCCGTACGGTCACCTTTTTGCTCGCCCTCAGCGAGAATGCGACGCAGGAAATCGAGATACTGCTGCATATGCCTACTGCGCTGTGCACCGGTAGTCCATCAAGGATGCGGCTTGAGTTCCACTAGGGTGCGCCCATCTGCCGCATAGTCTCAATCAATTGATCTGTGAACCTACGGTACATACTACTCATCTCATCTTCGGAATCAGATAATCGTCCGATGTCACCATCCGACAAACCTCCTCCTTGCTCAGATGCAGCCCATTGGGCGAAATTGATTGGCTCATCAATTCTGACTTCGACCCTCTCCCATAGTCTGATCATCTTGGAACCAGGACTCATCATATTCTGTGTACCAACCATCACCATTGGGACTACTGGCACATCAGGAAAGCGTGCGGCGAGTCGAGCGACCCCAGTCTTACCTCTCTGTAGATAAGGCGGATCGCGCTTGCGGCTGCGAGTACCTTCTGGATAGATTCCTAACGCAAGCCCCGCATCGAGAACATCAACTGCTCTGGCTAGAGCATCTCTTGCACCAGTCTCTCTGAATGTCTCTATCTGACCAGTACTGGTCATTACAAGGCGCTTTAGTGGATTCTCGAAGTTCTCTTTCTTCGACAGAAAGTGAATTGGCCGACGAGCCGCTTGAACCATGAATATAGGATCGAGGTTGGAGATGTGATTGCTGACAACTATTACAGGTCCATTACGAGGAATCCTAGAGAGGCCGTGGAATCTGACATCTGTGAAACTGCGAATAGAGGTCGCTAGAACGGCGATAACAAATTGATAGACCGCAGGAGAGCGAAATGGAGTACCAGTCCCCTCCATCTTAACTGCACTGGAGATCGATACCAAAGACTCAGAACTCAGCCCACCCATGTTTCTCCAGCTTCACGGACGCTTATTGTGTTACTCGCAAGCAGTAGTTTATGTCTGCGTACCATTGCCAATGCCCATGGGCAACAGGTCTTTTCGGGCGACATTGATACTTGTTCTTCTACTCACATCCATTAGTGCACCCGCGGTAGCCGGAGAGTGGTCTGATGATACTTGGCTAGAGAATATAATCGGTCCCGAGAGGATAGCCAATGGGGATGAGTTCGGATGTCAAGGCTACGAGGGAATTTCTACAACCGAAGAGAACTGGGTCATCGAGGCTTGCAGGGACTATCTTTTGGAAAGCACCAACGCATCTAGGTGGGGCATTGCTCCCGTGTCTTTCGGCATATCCGGACAAAATCTCGATGAGGAGACGGCTGAACAGTTGACTGTGTCCGGTTTCATGATTGTCGGCGATATGCTGAGTGATGTTCCAGAGGGGCTAATTTCAGTCACCAGAAACGGAGCCAGCCTTGAGAAGGGAGTGGCCGACACCTCTCTGATTCAATCTGCAGAGGAAGATACGCTTGTCAGTATCTATTGGAGGGCTAGAATTGATGATCTCAGAGTCAGAGAGGACAAGGATGCAATCGCTTGGCTGGAGCAGCAGCAACTATGGCTCACTACTTGGGGAGAGTGGAACCTGCACCGCATTGCCGGAGAGTCCACTATTGCCAATCTGGAAGGCTCGCGGATTACTTCCGTCTCTCAGCCCGCTAGCACATGGTCTGTTCCTGGGACGATTAGACTAAAGTTCGATACGGAAGTATCCGGAGTTTACAACTCGTCAGGAGAGCAGTATCCGGTAATTTCATCTGATTCTCGAAAGTTGGAAACAGGTTGGAGGCAGATTGAGGAAGGAATCTTGCTGACCCAGGCCCCTGGGACTTCAATCACAATCGAGCTTGAAAGGGAGCCAGACTCGGTAACGAGCTCCCCTGTAGTTACCTTCAACGATCATCACCACGCTGTCACAGTCGTCGGACACCACACTACCAATCTGTTCCAGTGGACTACTGATTTTGTGAACTCTGAGTTAGTATTCACATGGCTGATAGAGAGGCCTGCCGGAATCGAGCGTAGCTGGTTCCTACCCGCTCTCGCTCTGACCATACTGATTGCGGTACCCGTTACCATCAGATATCTAGTCAAGAAGGACATCGAGGCCCAATAGATTTCATTCACCTATTCTAGGGCCTTGAATTATCGCCTTCTCGCTAATCATCCTCTCTACTATGCGCGCTACGACTTCAGGAGGTAGTACTTCGGGAGGATGCACTCCGAGTGGAACTATGCCATCGTCCTGCAACCACTCTTCGATACAGAAAGCAGTCACCATGCCCGTACTGCGAGCCATAGAGGAACCATCATCACGAGCATAATCGGCATATCTCCAAACCATCTGCTTTCCATCGTGCCCCTCAGCCATGACCTCCATCCATGTGAACTCAGGAATCTTGTGATCGTACCACCACTCTCGAAGTAACTCATCTTCATCGAGTTCCCCTGAGTCTCTTTCGTCGATGAAGCGCTGAATGTGGCCGGGCCAGCGTATCGTGTACTCAGACATCTCTACGGCTGGAATCGTTTCCAGTAGACTGCGCAGACCATCAGTTAGAAAAGCCTCCATTTGACCATGTTCTGGAACTTCGATAAAATGTCTTTCGGAGAGTGCAGGGAGAACTACTTCACCTCCGTCTCTGATGACTCTAGCGGGTCTGGTATACTCTGCAATGACATCTTTTGGTGAAAATGGAGCCATATAACTCCAGCCAGGAGTAGGTCCAGTTGGATTGCCACCAACTCTAATTTCGGCTTTTGAGAGAGGCCCGAGGACTCGGTACCCCTCCGCTAGAAGCATATTCGACAAACCGGGTGCAATTCCGACATCCCAAAGCACCTTCACACCCCAGTCTTCGGCAAACTGGTGGTAACGATTAGGAGATTCATCACTAAAACTCAAGTCAACTATCCTAGTGAAAGTATCGTGATTACCACAAAGTACTCTCATCCCAATCTTACCTATTTCTCCGGGAAGCATGTTGACTACTAAGTCAACTTCAGAGCGGTCAATTTCTTCGCAGTAGTCCAGTGCGTCTTCATGATGGATAGTAATCCCGGGGTATCCAATTACCTTGGGTTTAGGCTGCATGTCGATTACATGTATGTCGTGTCCGGCATCAGCTAACCTACATGCAACATAGGATCCAACGAGCCCCGCACCAAGACAATGTATGACCGCCACGGTTCGACGAGCCCGTTTCTCGTATTCTGTCTAACGGTCGCACTCTGAGGCCTGTGAACGGCGATGCCTTGATTGAGGGAATCGCAGGCCAAGGGGCATGGCTGGCGCAGGGCGCATAGACCCGTGGTCGTCCGAACAGTCGCAGGACTATGCTAGGATAATCGACCAGTTTGGTCTCGGCTCGATAGATATCCCGAGCATCCCTAATCCTGGAATGTTGCATCGAAGAGGGATCGTATTCGCACACCGTGATCTCGATGTAGTTCTTGGTTGCATGAAACGTTCCGAGCCGTTCGGAGTTCTGACCGGCCTGATGCCCAGTGGTAGAATGCATCTGGGCCATTCCATGGTAATAGATCAGGTCAAGTGGTTCCAAGATCAGGGAGCTGATATCACGGTCACAGTCGCTGATCTAGAGGCTTTGGCCACACGGGGAACCTCTCTCGAGACTGGTAGGAGAACTGCCATTGAGGAGTATGTACTCAACTATGCTGCAATGGGTCTCGATCCTGAGAACACCAATGTGTACTTCCAAAGCTCTCGTCCCGAAGTGCAACGATTAGCCTTCACTCTCGGTAGAAGAACCAATCTTTCTGAGTTTGAAGCAATCTATGGATTTGAGGGTGAGACCAATCTTGCCCATGTCCAAGCTCCACTAGTCCAGGTGGGTGATATCATACACCCTCAACTCGATGAGTTCGGAGGATTAAGGCCAATTGTAGTCCCCGTTGGTATAGACCAAGATCCTCACATTCGACTGACCCGTGGAATTGCCGGCAAGACTCATTGGTTCAATGTCAAACCACGTCACAAAGGAGGCGTGACAGTTGCTCTATCAGTGCAGGAGGGAAATCAAGATGCTCTGGGAGTCATATCAGGAAAGGTAGACACTGATTCGAGGCAGTCTTTGTTCGAGCGAATATCTTCGGCCCTCTCCCCTTTGGGTTACTCCGACCAAATTGCAAATCAAAAGCATGGAACGCTTGAGATACCAGGTGCCAGCATAGATGACATACCAAGAATCCGGATGTGCCTGCTCGCTCTGGAGCGAGAGATGGGTGGCATGGGTCTTATGCCGCCTTGCTCAACCTACCACCGCTTCGCAGTGGGCCTCACTGGAGACAAGATGTCCTCATCACAACCCGAGACTACCATCTTCATGGACGAAGCGTTTGAGGATCTCGAGCGAAAAATCAAGAGGTCTTTCAGCGGTGGTCAGCCTACCATTGAGGAGCATCGTAGATTGGGTGGTGACTGCTCTAAGGATGTGGCATTCCAGTATCTACAGTTCTTCTTCGAGCAGGATGATAATGCTTTGCTGGAGATAAAGTCAGATTACGAAAGTGGTCGAATGCTTGCAGGAGAGATGAAACAGGCCTGCATCGACAAAGCATGGGAGTGGCTACAGGAACTGGCAGAGCGCAGAGCCATGTGGTCTGACCGATTGGATGAGTTTCTAGCACCCGACGCACTCTAGGACAAGTCGTCCGCGTCGAAAACCGGGACCTTTGGGCCCGAATCCAACAATGAAATCTCCTCTTCGGAGAGTTCACGCGGAACAGCATCATCATGCAGAATCTGGCTATGGCCCATAGGATCCAGCAATTGCAACTCTACAGAGTAGTCGCCTGACCTAACGCGTGACAGCACTGCCAGTAAATCAGCGCATTGAGAGGCAACCTCTCCTTCAGCACCCCTCTGTAAGGAAACGATAACTTCCTCAAATCGAGATAGTACTCCCTCTATGTTGGAGACATAGCCAGTTGAAGCACCACCCGGTAAAGCCTCCAAATCCAATTCGACAAGCCGCACCGTGCACGAGCCTGAGCGGACTATGCGCGTAGACATGTGCTCTGTTGAGTCGATTATTAGACTCCATCCTCCCGGTTTCCTACCTTCAGCAGGTATGAAGTCCGTATGCTTCCATCCGCACGAGTCGCAGAGCACTGTAAGTTGAGTATGCTCACCGAAGTAAGGTATCTCTGTAGTGTGGGCAATCATGGTCAGGCCACTATCTGAGTCGCAAACCAGACAAGGTTGCTCAATCCTGCTCTCCATATTGGCCTCAGTAGTACGCAGAAGGACCTCTTTCGGGCCCCTTGACACTCTCGAAATCATTTGGTAATAGTAGTAGTCTAGTATCGCCTAGTCTGACGACTTCTCCCGAGATATCATCCTCGACGAAGTCACGAATCCTCTCAACTGCAGTTTGTAACTCCAACTGACGTGTGAGCAGATTACTCATCTCGACTATCACTAGATCACCGTCAGAGATCCAATCCATAACTCTTGAGACACCTGTAATGTCATCGAGCACTGCTCTATGGACAATTGCATCTCTAATTCCTCGGGGTACCGGAGCATCCGGATAACGCTCACCAAGATCGTGGTAGTTCTGACCTGGCTCCAAGATGAAACCAGGAGCATCGCTGACACTGGGCATCTCTATCCACCGAGGCTCACCAGCATTACCTCTGGCCATGACCGGGCGCATTTGCACATCGTCTTGACTTCTGCGGTGCTGTATCATCGCAAATCACGATTAGATGCCTTTGCCACATTATCCAGTCTTCAATCCCGTCGCATTGATAAGGGTCCTGAATCGAGACATGTTCGCTGGGAGTTCAGCAGCAGGTGAAATCTTGAACGAGAGCGCTGACGTAGTCAAGACAGGTACCAGTACATTGGGCATCACATTCGATGGAGGAGTCGTAGTCGGCGCCGACCATAGGGCTACGATGGGCCATTTCATCGCAAACAAGAGCGTTCAGAAGCTGTTCAAGATATCAAATTCAGTCGCACTGACTACTGCGGGCCTAGTTGGGCACGCCCAATCGCTTTCACGCACACTCACCGCTGAACTTCGGCTTTACGAACTCAATCACGGTAAGCCAATGACTGTCAAGGGGGCCGCCACCCTAACTGCCAACATATTGGTCGGCCGACCTCACTATGTCCAACTCCTCATTGTCGGTGTTGATGGTTCAGGCTCCAGTGTATACAGTATCGACTCTGCAGGTGGTTCCATTCCCGATGCATACTGCGCCACAGGATCGGGTAGCCCGTACATGTACGGTGTTCTCGAGGACCAGTTCTCTGAGGGAATGTCTCAAGACGAGGCCCTCAAGGTAGCTGCAAAAGCCCTACTAGCTTCGGCCCAGAGGGATGCAGCCAGTGGCAATGGAATGGATTTGGCAGTCATCACCGCCGAAGACGGTTTCCAACAGATGTCTGAGGATGAGGTTTCCAACCTCATATCCTCAATCTAGACTCACGGCCTAGTGCCTTCCACCCTTCTAGGGTACAGCGCTACCGTGAGTTCATCATGGATGTGAGAATATGCGTCTAACACTGAGTGAATTAAAGAAGAAGATATCCAAATTGGTCCCCAGTGATATCAATTACGAAGTCGACCTAGAGGCAGGCTCCATTTCGATAATTACAGACCAGCCGGCAGCCTTCGGTGGCTCGGGCGAAAATCTCACAGTCAAGATTGCTAAGTCAGTGAAGCGACGCATAGTTATCCGACCACATCCTGATTTGTTGGCCGATGAGGCTGCTGTTCACGATGCTATCCTGAAATTCATCCCCGATGAGGCGAAGCTGCGCAAGACCTGGTTAGATCCTGCTATTTCCCAAGTCATTCTAGAATGCGATGATCCATCTTCGGCAGTCGGACCAAAGGGATCCAACATCAAGGCATTGAGGGATGAGATTGGGTGGCTGGTTGATGTAGTCAGAGCCCCAGCAATCGAGAGCCGGACTCAACATGATATCAGGCGTTTCCGCAAGGAAATGGCAGATGAGAGAAAGTCCTTGCTGAGAAAGTTCGGGACTAGAATCTATCGCCCTCCCAGACCTGGTGAATCATGGGTTCGTGTCACTGCCCTTGGATCGTACCGAGAAGTCGGCAGGGCAATGCATCTTGTGACCACTAATGAGTCCAAGGTACTTGTTGACTGTGGAGCGAAGCCTACTACTAATCGCAGCGAGGTCGAACCTTTCTTCACCGCTCCCGAACTACTTCCTCTTGACAATCTCGATGCCATAGTCATCACACACGCTCACATAGACCACATTGGTATGCTCCCTGTTCTGTTCAAGTACGGCTACAGAGGGCCAGTCTACTGCACTCCTCCAACTAGAGATTTGATGACTTTGCTTCAAATTGACTACATCAAGGTGGCAAGAGCGGAAGGCAATGAGCCACCTTATTCCAAAGCAGACATACAGGAATGTATCAAACACATTGTGGATGTCAACTGGGGAGATAAGACCGATGTCTCTCCTGACATTAAGATGACAATGGAAAATGCTGGACACATCCTCGGTTCATCCAGCGTTTACATGCAGATAGGTGAGGGCAAGGGTGAGCATAAGCTGTTGTTCTCGGGCGATATCAAGTATGAGAAATCTTGGTTGTTCGATGCCGCTACTGTCAGGTTCCCAAAGGTCGAGACGCTGGTCATCGAGTCCACTTACGGGGGGCCTCAGGATATCCAGCCGACCAGACAGCAGGCCAGCCAAGAGTTGCAGGATCTCATACAAGACTCATTGGGAAGGGGTAGCAAAATATTCTGCCCTGTATTCGCCGTTGGCCGCTCCCAAGAGGTCATGATAGCAATCGACCAGTTATTCAAATCGGGCAATATTAAACCGGTCACAGTCTGGCTCGACGGAATGATTTCAGAGGCTACTGCGATTCACTCCAGTCACCCCAATTTCCTCAACAGAGACCTCAGAGGTAAGATGCTGAAGGGCGGTGCTGAAAATCCATTTAATTCACCTTGGTTCAAGCAGGTTGATTCAAGAGAGCAGCGCGAGAGTATTTTACTTGACCCTAGTCCATGCATAGTCCTAGCTACCAGTGGAATGATGACTGGTGGTCCGATTGTAGAGTACTTCAAGAACTGGGCACCTGAGCCCAGTAACACCCTGTGCTTCGTTGGATACCAAGCATCTGGTACACTGGGAAGACGACTTCAGCAGGGTCACCCTCAAGTCCCACTCTCCGACGGAGGTCAGACACTGATGGTCGATGTTAGATGCAATACTGTTACTATCGACGGATTCAGTGGGCATTCTGATAGAAATCAGCTCTTCGATTATGTCTCTGCCCTAAATCCGACTCCTCGAAAAATCATCTGCCATCATGGCGATCCTCAGACCTGTAATGCTTTCAGGCAGGGTTTGAGAGAGAGATTCAGAGTTCAGACATACGCCCCTGCTAACCTAGAGACACTCAGGTTGACATAATTAGAGTACGGGTACATCATAGCCCGATTCAACCGGGTCCGGAGTCTCTGTGACTACTTCCGAATCTTCGTCATCTTCGTCCCAATCAGACTCATCTCTATCAGGAGACTCCCAAGGAAGACTCGTACTAAGTGCGAGTACGAGTGCCATCGGAGTTAGAAGGAGGTACCCCCAAGATTCTGTGGTTAACTCTCCGTTCTCTGCAAAAGAGCTGCCCGACATGAAAATGAATACAACGGCAAGCAACCATCCGGTCATTACTCTAACTCGCACAAACAGGCTAAAGGCCCAATGTTCATCAAATGGCCCTTAAGACCATTCAATTTTCACCATAATTATGCCATACAACCCATGTCCAAAATCCTCACTCGGCCGGATCTTGGGTCAGCGCTGATAATGATGCCGCAACTCAAACACATAGCCCTGCGTACACCACCATGGCCATAAATATTCTTTCTTTGAAATGTATTTGCAGAGGACAAACTATTGTACTCTGAGACTACGGTTTGGCCGTGGAACGGCATTGGGTACTCATCAGGTGCACCTGTGGTAGCACTTACGGTTCTGCTAGGGGCTCTGCACACTCATGCCCTCACTGTGGGTCATCCAAAGGCTCAGAATTGAAACTCTTTGAATCCCCCGATGAACTCTCGGAGGCAGTAGCGAGATCGAATCTCCCAGACGGCATAGCTCAGGAGGTTGAATCCAGATTGGCATCTCAACAGGCCAAGGCTGAGTCTAAGGCGAACATGTCGAGAGGTGGGGCCGAGGCAATCCGCAGAATAATGCGCCAGGCAACATCTTCAGATGGTACTTTGACTGTCGAATCTTTGTCTAAAGAACTGCTCAAGGAGGGTTACGATGAACCGACAGCAGAGCGTGTTATTGGTGGTGCAGAACTTGATGGGGTACTAATTCGAAACAGTCCGACTTCATGGGCTTGGCTCTAGTAACCTTCATCTCAACATCTCCAGTGGACAGGGGTCAGGGCCCGTGGGTTAGTCTGGCCAATGCTTGTTGGTTTGGGACCAATAGACCCAGGTTCAAATCCTGGCGGGCCCACCACTACTCGACGCGGCGAATAGCTTCGATATCAAATAGTGAAACGGCGTTTTCTAGAGCGTTATTCTTAGAGAACCATCGCGCATCCTCAATCTCATCGTCCTTAGGGACAATATCTTCAGCAGGGATATCTGCATTGCATCGGTAGGTGAACGAGAGCCAGTTTATCCCATCTTGCTGGAAAATAGCCTGTTGGATTACAGCCCCATCATCCCCCTCAGACGATTCGCCTGACTCTCCCTTGGGGTCAGGTATGCTAATGCTGATTCCCAACTCTTCCAAAGCCTCTCTCTCAGCTCCCTCGCGTGGGTGTTCGGCATAATCGACAAATCCCCCTGGGAGAGTCCAACATCCGGTGAAGAAGCCACGACTAACCTTCGCCATCAGAATTTCATCATTTGAATTGGTAATCACTACTTTACTCACAACCCTGTGTAGAGTTCGATAGACCGATTCGCGGGCAACTGGGTCTACTGCGCTGTCAGAGATTACAGCATCCTTCCAAGCCCAATGCCCGGGCCATGGTACATCTGGTGTGGCTACAGTGACTACATGGTCATCCTGGCCTAGACGGAATCTGTTAACTCTCCTCTCCTTCCAACTAATTCCCATATCTGTTGCTTCACTAGGAGATGGAAGTCGAATCAGGAAATCCCCTCCTTCCCATTCTGTCCGCCCCTTCCTTGGGATAGCTGGGCCTTTTCCTTGCATATCGACAAGAAGTAACTTGCCGTCATGCTCGAGGTGGATATGCTCGCAGTTCCTGTTCACAGTCATCCCAATACCTCGAAGCGGATGAATCCAGCGCTAGTAGTCTAGAATTGAACTCAATTGCTCCTTGTAAAATGCCGCTGATCCTTGCAGACTCTCGAGTTCGGATTTTTCGAGTTCTAACTCAACGACTTTTTCTACTCCTTCACTACCTAGTATCACAGGAACTCCGATGTAGATGTCATCTAGGCCGTACTGGCCAGTCAAGTAAGCGCTACAAGGAAGGATACGCTTCCTGTCTTTCAGTATGGATTCAGCCATAATCGCTGCCGCTGATCCGGGGGCGTAGAACGCACTACCCTTCTCGAGCAACTTGACTATCTCCCCTCCTCCTCCTGCGGTCCTTTCAGAGATTGCCTCAATTGTTGCCTCGTCCATTAGTTGAGTTATGGGAATTCCAGAGACGGTTGTGTATCTGGGCAGAGGTACCATGGTATCACCATGACCACCCAGCACCATGGCTTGGACATCCTCATTGGATACGCCAAGCTCCTCTGCGATGAAGTGAGTCATTCTCGCAGAGTCTAGAATGCCGGCTTGCCCAACTACCCTCTCGGGTGGAAAACCAGTGACTTTCTGCATATGGTAGGTCATCAAATCGAGAGGGTTGGTGACCATTACTATGACAGAGTCAGGAGCATGCTCGCGGATACCCCCTCCGACCTGTGAGATGATATCAGCATTCTTACCCACTAGATCTTCTCGAGTCATTCCCGGCTTACGAGGGAATCCAGAAGTAACAACCACAACATCGGCGTCCGCGATATCCTCGTAGTCCTTAGTGCCAGTAATTCGCCCATCATAGTTCAGAATCTGCCCCCCCTGACTCATGTCGAGCGCCTTGCCTTTGGCAAAGCCCTCGTAAATGTCCAATAGGACCACCTCTCCGATGTTCTTCTGGGCCAGCACAAAAGCGCAAGTCGCACCTACATTCCCAGCCCCAATCACTGCAACCTTACCTGCACCCCTCGACATGTTATCCTCGGTTGCTCGCCGGCGGCTTCGGACTTAGCATTAGTGATGGAGACTTGTCCTCCTCAGCAAGCAGAGTGAATGCTTCGGCGACGGCTTCAAGAAGTGCCTCAAGGTGGAGTGAGTCGTCGAGACTGAGCCTATGGCTCAACTGGAGGTGTTTGAATGAAACTCGGAGTCATCACTGAGCCCGAGGGAGAAAACAGAGTCGCCATCGTTCCCAATTCAATACCCAAGTTGAACAAGGTTGGTTTCGAGGTTCTAGTCGAATCAGGAGCCGGAACTTCTTCGAACTACTCAGATGCTGAGTTTGAGTCCAAGGGTGCTAGCGTGACCTCGAGAGGTGATGCTCTGTCTGCGGATATCCTAGTGACTATCCACATGCCCGATTCTTCTCAGTTGAAAAGGGGGCAAGTCATTGCCTGCGTCGCCGACCCGTTTCGGCATCCTGAGAGAGTCAGAGAATGCATAGATTCCTCAATCACCCTTCTCAGCATGGATATGATTCCACGCAGACTGTCAAGAGCCCAGTCCATGGATGTTAATTCTAGCCAAGATAATCTGGCTGGTTACAAAGCTGTGTTAATGGGAGCAGCCCATATTGGTAAATCAATCCCGATGATGACTACAAGCGCGGGCACAGTCAAGCCTGCCAAGTTCGTCATAATGGGAAGTGGAGTGGCAGGTCTACAGGCTATCGCCACAGCCAAGCGTCTGGGTGCCATAGTATTCGCATCCGATGTGAGGAAGTCTGCCGCAGAGCAGATTGAGTCGGTTGGTGGACGATTCATCGAAGTTGAGGGCATGGATGACTTTGAGGATGAGTCAGGCTACGCGAAACCACTCACTCCGGAGTTTATCCAGAAGGTCAACGATACCGTTTGCGAGGTCGCCAAGGATGCTGATGTCATCGTCACTACTGCGAGAATCTTCGGCAGACCCGCGCCAATCACTGTACCAGCTGATGCTGTATCCTCGTTCAAGTCAGGAGCAGTCATTGTCGACATGAACGCCGATGTAGGGGGTAACTGTGAACTTACAGAGGCCGGACAAATAGTGATGCATAATGATGTCACCATAGTCGGAATCGAGAATCTACCGGGCACTATCGCCTCTACTGCAAGCATGCTTTACTCAAACAACCTGACAAATTTTGTCACTTCACTGATGATTGATGGGGAGTTCACCATGTCCATGGAAGATGATGTCTTAGTTGGTGCAGATGAGGGTTCAGACTTTCATGTCCCTGGAATGGGTGGCGTGCTAATCTGCTCCGAGGGAGCAATCCATCCAAAGCAATCACGATTATCGGAGGTGGTTGAATGAGCCTTACCGTAGCAGCCGTAGTAGGGAGTATCACAGTATTCATCCTTGCAATATTCTTGGGTTTTGAGTTGATTAGCAAGGTACCTCCTACGCTACACACTCCGTTGATGTCGGGTGCTAATGCTATTTCCGGGATTACGATAGTCGGCGCACTCATTCTATCAAATACTGCATTCAACAATGGCGATCCTGGCACAGCCGCTTGGCTTGCATTCGCGGCCCTCGTTATGGCTACCATCAATGTGGTTGGTGGATTCATGGTCACAAACAAGATGCTCGAGATGATTGCCGGCAAGAAGAGAAAGGGAGGTGGTTGATTGGTTGACGCAGCAGTTTGGGATATAGGCTATCTGATTGCCGCAGCGCTGTTTATCATTGGGATAAAGAGACTATCTAGCCCTAGGACTGCTCCGCAAGGAAATAGACTTGGTTCTATGGGAATGCTTCTTGCTGTCGTAGTCACTCTGGTTAGGATGCAATCAGAGGGAATAATTGGCTGGGAGCTGATTGTCGGAGGTCTGGCCATTGGGGCAATAATTGGCGCCCTGATGGCAACCAGGGTCGAGATGACTGGAATGCCAGAATTGGTAGCGCTCTTCAATGGCTTCGGAGGCGGCGCATCGGCTTTGGTGGCACTTTCAGAGGTACTCGGTAGATTGGAGCATGGAAATGTTCCAGATGCAGGGATTGAACTGTATGCAGTTTGGGTCGCCATCGGCCTTTCAGGAATAGTCGGTTGGGTTACCCTGACCGGCTCTCTTGTAGCCATGATGAAACTCAAGGGCGGTTTCTATATCCCATTCAGCAAGAAAGACGACCGCGGTCGACCCAAGTGGGTTAGTTTCCCAACATGGGGTCCATCTTGGCTCAATGCCGCCAAGGTCCTGCTGCTTACCGCTTCTTTTGCATTAATCTGGATGACCATCGATGATCCGACAAATAAGGACTACATCTGGATGATTGTGGCATTCTCAAGTCTACTCGGAATACTGTTTGTTTTGCCAATCGGTGGCGCAGATATGCCCGTGGTAGTCAGCCTACTCAACTCACTATCTGGAATTGCAGCTGCATTCACCGGCTTCGTGATTGGAAACAATGTCCTGATTATCGCAGGTTCGATGGTAGGGGCGGCTGGACTGATCCTGACTTTCATTATGTGTAAGGCGATGAATAGAACTCTACCGGATGTCCTGTTCAAGGCATTCGGCGGTTCTGCAGAGAAGGATCAGTTGACTCGTACTAAGGTCGGCAGTGATCCCGAGGAGGTTGCTATGGTTCTGGATGGAGCTCAGAGAGTGATTGTGATCCCCGGATATGGTATGGCAGTCAGCCAGAGCCAGCACGCAGTCAAGGAATTTGCCGACTTTATGGAAGCAGAAGGATGCGAAATATCCTATGCTATTCACCCAGTTGCAGGAAGAATGCCTGGCCACATGAATGTCTTGCTGGCAGAGGCCAGCGTTCCTTATGAGCAGTTAATCGAGATGGATGACATTAATCCTGAATTCCCCGAGTGCGATGTTGCCGTAGTAATCGGGGCCAACGATACTACCAACCCGGCTGCTCGTACTGGAGAGGGACCGTTGGCAGGAATGCCTATTCTAGATGTGGACAAGGCTAGGGTTGTCGTCATTATCAAGAGAAGCCTTTCTGTGGGCTATGCTGGAGTCGACAACGACCTGTTTTACATGGACAAGACGATGATGCTATTCGGTGATGGCAAGAAGATGATGAATGAGCTAAACTCGGCGTTGAAGGAGTTGTGAAGCAGCGCATCCCTAAGGGATGCGTCCGAGCAACGGTTATGAGACTCCGACCGACGAGGTCATACCGGTAGTTATGCGAGGAGCGCTGTCCAAGGCTTCGGTATGCTTGGTAATCTTGACCCTTCTAGCATTGCCAGCGTTTGGGATGAGCAACGGACCCGCTGCGCTCAATGGCAATGAAGAGTCTACTGTGAAGTATGGGTGCTCGTGCCACAATAACGGGGCGCCATCAGAGAGAGTTATCGTGATGATAACAGGAGTTCCGGTGATGTATGAGACAGATGTTTCCTATTCACTCACCATCACAGTGGCCGACTCTCTGACTCTTTCTGGAGGAGATGGTAACACTAAGGCAGGATTTCTACTCTCATCTGGTGGTGTCGGTGCATTTTCATGGTCTGATGACCAAGATCTCAGGCAAGCAGAGGATGCACCAGAAGATGTTTCTCACTCAGAAATCGATTCTGACGGAGTATGGGTATTGACTTGGACCTCTCCTTCAGAAGATGTCGGAAATGTCAACTTCTGGCTCGCCGGGAATTCCGTAGACGGAGGGGGGTTGAATGACGAGACTGACTACTGGAACCTCCTAGCCTTCTCGATCAGCCCACCTGGAACTATCGTCTCAGGTGATGATGCTGCTACTCTTGAGACTAGAACCATCTCTGTTGGAGATTACGACACCCTGTTCGTGATCGAGGAGTCAGCGGCCCAAAAGGAGGCCGAACGTCAGGCTGCATTGGCACTAAGCATCTATCGACAGGGTAACGCTCTGTACTGGACCAGTTTAGTCGCCCTGCTTGTCGGGGCTGTATTTCAGAGGGAAGTACTGGAGAGGCGCTATGGAGATGGTCCAGAGTACCTTGCCATGGAACTGGCATATCCGCAGGCTATCCGCAGGAGTCTTCTCAGTATTGCGTCCTTTGTAATAGGGGTCCGATGGTTGTCGTCCGACGCCGCAATCTCATTCCCTCCTGCTAGCATCGTCGAAGAAGGGACTCGCGTTACTAATCTCACTGGATTCCTAATCGGTTGTGCTTTCTTCCTCAGTGCTTGGGCGGCATACGGAGTTTACCGTACAATACTAGCTACTAGGGTCGAGCCTGATGTCAAGGACATCCTCTGAGAAGTATGGAACACCCTACCGCCCGCAGGATTCAATTCCCTCAGCATCTGTCAGATTTGTATTCTATATTCAGACAATCAATCTTGTTGATATTGGGGATATCACTTCTCTGGGGCTATGTCAGTGACTCGCTAATGACCTCTTGGCTCGAATCACTTCCTCTAGGCAACTCCTCACTAGACCTCTCAATCTATTCTCCTTTTGATTGGCTTGAAATGAGATGGGCGATTTCTATCCTGTTGTCAATACTTACTGTAATGCCCCTCCTTTCAATTCGTCTACAGAGATTCGCTTCACCCGGACTCTTACCGAGTGAGCGTACATGGTTTTCCATTGTACTGGCCTTCTGTACCTTAGTTCTACCAATAGCGATCATTCTGCTCTGGTGGATAGCATTTCCCGTTTTGATTGAGGCAACTCTTGCAGCAGACGCTCTGGATGGTGTTGGTAGTAGATATGATGCAGCATCAATTTTCGGCCTAGCGATAGGTGTTTCTTGGATACTTGTATGCATTATCCTTGCTACCGTAACCATGTCTCTAGCGAGACTCCTTGGAATGGTCGAAAAGGGGCGAACTAGAATGCGCAACAGATTGCTCGTAATTCTCGGAGGGGTACTGATTCTCTCGCTTCCCTCACAATTCGAAGGACTAAGGATACTGTTAGCAATAATTGCCATGGCAATTACAGACTGGATTTCTTCCAGTCTCCCTGCAGCGGCTCTAGGAAGGCGACAGTTCGATGTTAGGAATCTCCAATCATCCACAGAAGAACCTCTCAGATTGGCCATAATCGATTGTTCCTGTGAAGGAGTATGCCCTAGTGTACCACCAGGGAGCTTGCCAGATGGAGTAGCTTCACCCACATGCGTTGCTCTTTGTCTGAATACGCATGAACAGGATGCTCTGGCAGACTTAGTTTCTCAGCATTCCATTACAGAGCTAATAATTACTGGTTGTGATGCTGAGCCAATTCCATCTAAACTCAAGCGAAGCCTTAGCTCAAGTGGTTGTAGTACAAAGGGCCTGAGTTGGTTGGACGAAACACGCGCAGAATCAATTCATTGGAGGATGAAATCCATCACATATTCGACTCAAGAAGCAACCGAGTCTGCATTGGATTGAAAGAGGTAAATCTTAGACGTAGGACTATGAATGCGGTCCGGGCTGCCTTGGCAACATTAGTTCTGTTGATGGGCATTTGGGCAAATGTCAACCCTGATGTGCTCGAGGATTGGCTGAGTTCACCCGCCCCGAGTACATCAGTTCAGAGCGAGTTAGTTGGTTTGCAAGAGAGTGAGGAATGGCTCGTTCTGAGAGTCGATTTTCCAGATCGCCAGTTCGCTCAACAAAAGGCAGACTCGATGTTTGATTCGAACGGTCCAGCCCGCAATTACATCGACCAGATGAGTGGCTCTGACTCAATACTGTACGCCACGCTCTCGGATCGTGTATGGACATCACCTAACCCTGAGAGTCATTGGGGGTATGATTCAGATGATGAGAGGGATGTGTCTGTTGATAGCCTGATTGAGGCCGCCTGTCTCGATTTATTGTCTGGAATGGATCTTTCGAGATGGGATTTCAACGATGACGGAGTAGTCGACAGACTTCTGGTTCTACATTCAGGAAGAGCTCAGGAGTCGGGAGGTGGTGCAGATGCTCTTTGGAGTCATATGTCATGGTTGAACGAGCCCTTGGAGATTGGTGACTGGAACATCGCTCACTATACCATAGCATCTCTAGACTCTGGCATAGGTACTGTGATTCACGAAATGCTGCACCAGATGGGGGCGTACGATCTGTATGATGTTCACAGTGAAATTCCCTCTTCAAATTGGGACGGCTTGGGAGAGTGGGATATTATGGCCAGCGGAAACTGGAATGGCGACGGACATATCCCTGCCTTGCCTGGGGCCGCCTCGCTGAATCTTATTGGAGCCGATAGGTACATCCAAGTCGACTTGGCAATAGATTCCACACATGTTCTGGAACCGATTTCAGACGGCGGTTTCGGACTCTCTATTCCAATAGCACCCGGTGAGACAATTTGGGTCACATACAGGAGTGATTCTGGTTTTGATGCCGAACTTCCTGGTCATGGCATTTTGGTCGAGCATTCTGATGAGAACAATGGTAACCCTGTAGAGAACCTAGTCAACACTGACCCCGACAATGCTTGGGTCAAGATTATCGAGGCAGATGGAGATGCAGCATTGCAAAGAGGTAGAGACTCTGGTAGCCCGGGAGATGTATTCGATGTTGACGACTCGTTCGGGTCTTCTGGGATGAAAATCAGGGATAACCGCGGCAGATTGGTAGGCTGGACTATTTTGGTAGAGCAGATGTCAGATGGTTCTGCTACAGTTTCTTTTGATTCCGGACCCCATTCTAGCATAGTCGCACTTACTCCAAGATCTCCTCTTCAATTGCTTTCTACAGAATCTGCCTTCGCTGAGGTGTTTGCTTCCGAGCCTTGTAACCTTGAGATTTCACTCTCAACCAGTCAGTCCGACAATACAGCACCCCAGTATATCGATATCCCTGCAGGCACCCATGAGGTACAGATTCTAGCACATGACAAGATTCCCTCTGATTCATTCACACTGATAGGATATATTGGTTGTGAGTCAGAGTCTAAAACTGACATCTCACTTGAAATCGAAATAGTCGGGCATAGGATTTCGACCAAAGAACTCTATTCTGTAGTTTCTTGGGAATCCCCTTCGATAGTCACTGTTACACCCAATTACGAAGGTGGAGGGGAGATGACTTATTCGATTGCATTAGAGGGCGCTGTTTCTAGAGTTGCGACACCCCACTCTCCAGCTACATTAGGGCCGGGAGAACCAATCACTCTAGATGTCGACCCCCTGGGTCTTCTCGAGCCTGGCATGCTGGCCAGAGGTTCGATAGTTCTCTCCGATGAACACGGTTCCGAACATCGGATCCCTCTCCTATTGGAGGCCGAATCACCATTCACAGGAGGCTGGTTGGCCTGGTTTGCTGAACCTGCAAATGGATTGCTTGTAATCTCGATATTGATATCGATTTCGATAGTCAGCGGCGGACGCCGAGATTAACTATCTCCTGCTTGGATTACTCCATCTAGAGTCAGCTGGCGGCCTAGAGATCGACAGGTACTCCCATGAATCTTGAACTTGCAGAGGATGCAACCAGATCTTACCTACACCTGCTGCAAGTCGGGAAGCAAGGCAAGCTCCCTCCCAGTCACTAGGAGCCTCTGCTGGGTGAACTACAAGCCATGGCGCATGCTCTTCTCCCAGTGGCTTGTGATAGCACCTCCAACGAGTACCATACTTGAAACCGGGTCTAGGGTGGAGGCCTTTGGATAACAGATCTCTCAGAATACTGGAACCCATCGATAAATTATCCTCATCAGAGAATATCATCTGTGAGGCAATAGAATCTAGAATTCTTCCGTGAGGATGAGGTACACCAATCCTCTCATCCGGCCATTCCTCGTCTTCGAAAACGATTACTGATCCATTAGCAAGAGGCTTGAACTTCCTGTGACGTATCTGTTGCACCGCTTGATTACTCAATCTTCCCATTTCACCCGATGGAGCGGCCGTCGAGACTCTGTACGATACTACTGAACTCTCATCATCTACTACGATGACCTCTGCGATTCTGTCACGTGAAGAGACTTCTTCAGACCATTCGTATAGGTCCTCTGCATCCAGTTCCGAACTCGCATGGAACCACCTCACCTCTGCAATGGGCCCCTCATCTCGTGGATGTGTGTCTGAAGGCCACCTAGCCGCCCAAGTAGAAAGAGAATGATCGACATCCAAATCATTCAGGTTTGCATTAACTACCACTTTGTTTCCAGGTACCCTTAGGGCTTCCATTACTACTGCTTCGTCCAATAGACAAAGATCATCTCCAACTGCATCAACTAGCCATTCAGGATAGGGTAGATCCAGGTGCCTGTGTTCGTTACAGAAGATTACTTCCGCACCAGTCAATAGTAGTCTTGACTGTCCCATAGGCCTACCTATGGCTGATTTGGCCCAGAGTCGGTCGGATGCTTGACCGGAGTAAAGCCAGCCTTCACGGTGTTTCTCCACGGCTTCGCCATAAGGTTCCCGACTTGAGTGCGCCGGTGGCAAACATCATTCGCATTCCATACCACGCAGGAGCATGGAGGGAGACGCAGACAGAGTAAAGGTGCTTGCTAGATTAGGAGACATGCTTGACTCAATAGAGGAGTCTAAAGTAACCCTAATCGGAGATGTGATGCTTGACAGATTCCACCATGGTTATGCTAACAATCTTGATTCCACCGCTCCTGTACCTGTCCTCAAAATAATGAGGACAGAAGAGACCCCGGGAGCCGCTGCTCACATCGCTATGGGCCTGCGATCATTAGGAATGCAAGTTAGTTTACACTGCTGTGTCGGTGACGACAGAGAGGGTAGCACGATAGTATCCAAACTCGCTGAGCACGAGATACCGACAGAGGGAATACATTCTGTACCTAATCGCAATACTCTAACCAAGATTAGGTTCTACGGTAGCAGAGAGAGTTTGTTGGACGAGAGCCAGATTTTGTTACAAGCAGATCGTGGACCAAGAGATCCCCTACCTGAAGAAGTTAGGAAATCGGTGGCTGAAGGGGCTATTAATGAAATCTCAGAAAGCAACGCAATTGTATTGTCAGATTATGACAAGGGAGTGTTAGATACAGAGACATCACTGATGTTGATTTCTATTGCAAAGAAAGCAGGACTTCCCGTAATTGTAGACCCTAAACTCACAGGTCTAGATCGGAGCGCTGGGGCTGATGTCGTTCTATTTGAGAATCGTGGACTAAATCTTCTATCTCGCAGGCAGGGTTCTTCCGACCAATCTAGTACTGCATCTAGCCTGATATCACAGTATGGTTGGGGTGCCCTACTAGTTCTCAGAGGTACTGAAGGAGTTACCTTGTACAGAGACGGTGAGGAACCGTCCCACATCCCCTGCCTATCCCCTTCTGCGGTCCAGCAAATCGGTTTACACGACGCTGCAGCCACAGCTCTAGCTGCAGCACTTGGAAATGGACTCTCAATGGTCGAAGCTGCCACCTTAGCAGCAGCTGCATGTGACTGCATCCTAGCCGCTGAGGCCAGTAGGGAGTTTGTGGACAAACAGACATTGAGACTCTGGATAGATGAACTATCGTGGCAACTTAGAATCTCAGACAGATGAAATCATCTATACATTGGATTCATTACCAGCAGAGATTGCCATCGCATCATGAGGTCGAGATGCTTAGTGATGACCATAGCATTCTTACTCTCGATAATCGTTTCACTACCATCTACTAGTGCCGAGACCAAAGATCCGGCCATTATCGGATTCGATTTTGAGAATGGCCTATCTATCAACGAGTCAGTATCGCTTTCAGGTTCAATTGAGTCGGACACATTTCCTGATTCGGTCATTTGGAGCATTGAATCAGACCCCTCTACTATGGTACAATTGTATGACAATCAGATTAATGATTCATTACAGGAAACACAGTCACAGAGCGGCCGAATGACATGGTCTTGGCAGGCTAATTTGGAAGTTGAATGGTCCCATTGTACATGCTATTTCACCATCACAGTAATCATCGGAGAATATAGTTGGAGCGAAACCAGAGTACTATTCATCGGAGATACATTGCGTTCCGGACTTCTAATCGACTCACCAGTTGATGGGGATTGGACTCATGAATCAATTGTTGTCACTGGTTGGAGCTCCCATCCTACAGTCTGGGCGGATTCAGAGACCAGATTCTTCACCTATCCGGCAACTAACTCAGTCCAGTCTTGCTCGGAGGAAGGAGACTCCGATATGACTCAACTGCTATCTGTGATTAGTTCCGAAGGAGATTACTCTTCAACAATAAACATCTCAGCGCTGGAAGATGGTTGGTATTCGTTGTATGTTGAGAACTACGATCCCTCCAGAGTCGCCTTTGCTCAACAGTGTGTAGGTATTCGTGTAAATAACGCCCCTCCCGGGATTGTCATCAATGGAGAACCATATCACATTGAGAGCCTAGGCGAGATAACCTTCGATGCTAGTGCATCAGATGACCTATACTGGGGCAGAGAGGAGATGGAATACATGTGGGTACTACGCAAACCATCACACAATGGTCAGACACCAATTGATATTGAATTCGGAGGCAGCACATACTCGCTGTCCGCAAATAGCGGAGGGGACTATTCACTGACTCTCAGGCTGACCGATTCAGGAGGGGTCTCTTCAACTTCGGTATTTCAGTTCGTTATCGAGAACCAGAAGCCCAACGCAGCCGGTTCAATATCCGGAATTCCAATAATTGATGGAGATACAATCAGACTTAGTGACAGTGATGAATGGGAGTTAGATGCTTCTGATTCTAGTGATTCTGAAAACGATATTTCTAGCCTCAGATGCATCTGGAAGATAGATTATGAGCCTATTTTCGAAGGTTGCCAAAGATCATTGACATGGGCTTCAGAGATTGAATCGGATTCTTGTATCTTGACTCTAGAGGTAATTGATAATGACGAGACTTTTTCCAGTATCTCGGTTATACTAATTCATCCCGATTCAACTGAACCCCTCCCCTACTCGCTGATAGTCCTCTTGGTTTCGGCACTATTCCTAATCTCAGCCATTTTCCTAAGATACCGTTCTTCGGATGACTCAACAGGCATTCCCAGTTGGGACTCAGACAAGTAGAATCCCTCATAAGCAACCCTCAGTAGACCGATGATGGGGATACATGGTGCTAACTTTCTCAGCAACAGAGTATTCGAATCGGCAATCAGCCTTCCTAGGTCAATTACCAGACGACTCAATAGTAATCATACCCACTAATCTCCAAGCAGTCAGATCTAACGACACTCATTTTCCATTCAGGGCGAACTCGTACATGCTCTACCTGTGCGGTTGGGGCGAGCCTGAGTCAGTATGGATAGCCACCAACTCAGGAGGGGATTGGATAACATCGCTGTTCGTCCCCCCTCAAGACACCAAGGCTGAGATTTGGGAAGGTAGACGGGCCGGCCCAGAAGGGGCAGCCAAGAATTGGCCTGTGGACGAGGCCCATTCTATACTTAATCTGAATACTATTGTTTCCTCTATGCTAGGAAATTGTGACAATGTGTACGCCATCCGTGGCCTGAATTTAGAAATCGACTCCATGTTAGATGTCTACGAGAAGGAAGTACTGAATCCAAAACCTCACCTAGATTCTCTGAGAGTAATCAAATCCGAGGCTGAGATTGAGTTGATGAGAGAGTCTGCCGAGCTAGCCTCGCGGGCTCATGTACTTGCGATGAGATCAGGAAAACCTGGCGTGGGTGAATGGCATCTTCAATCAATAATCGAATCATGCTTCACTTCGAATCGCAGTCATTGGGCCTATCCGTCAATAGTTGGAGGTGGAGAAAATGCAGCCATTCTGCATTACAATTCTAATTGTGATGCTGTTGAAGATGGAGACTTAGTTCTCATTGATGCCGGCTGCGAGATTGAAGGATATGCCTCTGATATCACCCGAACTTGGCCGGTCAACGGGAATTTTACCGAGGCCCAGAGAGAAATTTACGATCTAGTTCTGAATGCACAACTTGCAGCAATAGGGGCATGTCAACACGGAGCTCACTGGATTTCATTCCATCAAGCTGCATCGAGAGTGATAGCACAGGGATTGATCGATCTAGGAATACTGGATTGTACTTTAGAAGAAGCTATAGGTGACCCAAAGGAATTCGATGGACCATACAGGAACTATTTCATGCACGGAACCGGCCATTTCCTCGGACTCGATGTCCATGATGTTGGAGGAGGGAGGCAAGGCGACAAGGACGCTGGCCCAATACTCAAATCGGGGATGATTGTCACTGTTGAACCCGGCCTGTACTTTGGCAGTTGGAGAACAGATGTCGAGATCCCTGAGAAGTATGCGGGAATTGGAGTCAGAATAGAAGATGATATTTTGATTACGGAAGATGGTCCAGTAGTTCTGACCTCTTCTTGCCCGAAGGAGATTGGTGATATGGAAGCCATCATCGGGCAAGGGAGTTGAGCGCTTGGCACAATGGAAGGAGATTCTACAGGCTCAGTCTGAAAACTCCCCATCTAGGCTTAGCGTAAAAGATGCCACTATACTGTACGAGCACGCTGAATTGACAGAACTGATGTATGTCGCATCGATTCACCGTAGATTGAAAATCCCAGGAAATCAAGTCACATATCTAGTTGATAGGAATGTGAATTACACCAATGTGTGTACAATCAACTGCCAATTTTGCTCCTTCTATCGACCCCCTGATCATCCAGAGACCTATCTCCAGACTGTTGAACAAATCAGTCAGAGGTTCTCTGAGTTGGAGAATATCGGAGGTTCACGTGTACTCATGCAGGGAGGAGTTCATCCTGATCTTTCTCTAGATTGGTATACAAATATGATACGAGAATTGCGTCAAAGACACCCTTCCATAGAATTAGATTGCTTCTCTCCGATTGAGATTGAGGGAATTTCAGATATCTGCGGATTATCAACTAAAGAGGTTCTGGAAGAACTCCGTGCTGCAGGAATGCATGGTTTACCAGGAGGCGGAGCTGAGATGTTGGTTGATGATGTACGACTGGATGTTTCTCCAAAGAAAGGCTCTGCTCAAAACTGGCTGCGTGTGATGGGCGAGGCTCAGGAATTGGGCCTGACTACCTCGGCGACAAATGTATTCGGATTAGGCGAATCGATCTTGCAAAGATTAGAGCATATGAGTAAAATCAGGGATTTGCAGGATGTGGCGATTAGCAATGGCCATGTTGGATTCACATCATTCATCGCTTGGCCCGTGATGCTTGAGAATAATTCTCTTGGTCTCAGAGAGAGTGGGATGAACAAGTATATTCTCGGCGCTAGCGCTAATGAATATCTCAGGCATGTTGCTATATCTCGTTTATTCTTAGATAATATCGATCATATTCAGGCATCTTGGCCAACTATGGGAATTAAGGTTGCTCAGATGGCGCTTTTCGCTGGAGCGGATGACATAGGTTCGACGATGATGGAGGAGAATGTTGTCTCTTCTTCCGGCTCTACTAAATCACGAGCATCGGAGAATGAGTTACAGATGATTGTACATAGAGCCGGATTCATACCTAGGAAGCGTGATTCTGATTACAATCTGCTAGATACTGATTCTACTACTAAGCAGGAATTCGCCCCTCCTCCTTCACAGACGATATAATCAGTTAGACTCGACTCGACCGCTTCTTACTGGCATTACAGGTATTGAATCTAGCCTCTCCCGATCATTAACTAAGACTGGCTTAATCCATTTCATCCTAGTGCCATCGTCTCTGACAGCATCAATTACTATCTCCCAATGAATTGCAATCAGTGCAGAATATATCGAACCAGGCCATATTTGTCGAGGACCAGGTAGGCTATATCTACCAGAGGAGATATCCAAATCAACCCATTCTCCCCAATCCATTACCCTGAGTGGCTCTAGTAGGAGCAACCTCGGATGCTCGATAGCCAAAGGAATCGACTCCCCTACCCCAGTCCCAAGTTCCTCACCTGCAGTTATCCTTCTATCGGGAAGGCGAGTGGACATCCCAGGTGCAGATTGCCTGCCTTCCTCGCGTCCCAGGGCTTCAAGCATTTTTTCACGCTCGGGAACTATCATTCCCACTTGTAATCTAGCTTTCTGAGTTATCACATCGACAGGGACTTGTTGTAGCAGCAGGTCCAGAGTATTTCCTTCAATCTCAACTGTTGTCAATATGTCATCGAGCGGTGAAGAGATGTATCGGTTTTGTCTCCTGATATCGCGCAAATTGGCTATAATCCTGAATATGATGGGGACAATGAATAGAGGGAACGAGAAGAAGAGCAGTTTTGGGTAGTCTAGTGGCCCTATCCGATAGGACCCAGCGATTGACTCGGAGAGTAGACCACTCGCAACAAGCCCCGGCTCAAGACTGTGGATGAGCAAAGAGAAGATGATTATCACGACTGCCGGACGAATGGCCCTTCTAGCAAGAGAATGAAGTGGATCTGGTTCGATGTACCATCCATTCCTAGTCCTGGTGATGAATTCAAAAGGTTCTCTAGAGATTTCACATGTGAGTGACGGCAAATCGTCTTCGTTTGGCATCAACGACCTCCATTCGACATTCCAATCCTCATCATGTCCAATTGAGAATGCAGGAGGGGGTTTCTGTTCTGACTCGACGACTACCTCAATCATTGAGACACCTAGAGGATCCATACTAGCATGTTCGAATGGAGGATATCTGAGTCTCTGAACTGAACGGAACATTACTCAGCCCCACAATACAGCCTTTACCGCGCGCCTAGCAAGCGATCTGAATTCCGGCACATCACGAAGCATCCGTAATCCCAGAGGTATAGGATTCTCAATCTCTCCGACCTCGTTGATTAGTTCTGTAACCTCAGGCTTGGACCATACTGAGAACACTTCATCCAACTCCTCGTCATTCATCTGTGTCAGGAACGCATCTCTGAGAGCTTTGGCTCTCAGTTGGTCTTTACGAACTGGCTCAAGCACTTTTTTCATCATTGATTCCATGTCCGACTGAGATAGTAAATTCTGAACCCTATTTAGTAAGATGGGGGCTGTATTTTCCACATGGATAAACCCGGGCCCAATCCCTCCCCCGGTTGTTGGCTTGCATAGGCCAGCAGCATCACCAAATAACACCACTCGGCCCTTGACAGGGCGACTGACTAAGCCACTTGGTACTGGTCCACAGAATCGTCCAACTTCTCTGCATCCAGTGAACCTCCTAGACCACAGAGGACTCTTCCTTAGAGTATCGAGGAGTTGCTCAGGAGATCTACCTTCCATCATGTCCGCTTTGCTCCATGTACCTATCCTTGTAGTATCTCCAGACGGAATGGCCCAGGCGAAGAACCCTGGAGAAATCTCTGAGCCAGTATACATGTCAAGCCTGCCCTCTTCACCTACATAGCCGGTTACCTCAATCTGAAATCCAACCATCATCTCCTTAGGCCGGCCCATTCTGAAGTTTCGTCGGACCCAAGAATGGGCACCATCAGCACCGCAAAGCATCAAACATCGAACACTGACATCTCCTGTTGGAGTAGTGATTGTAACATTAACTCCAGCCTCATCTTGTTCGGCGGCAAACGGAGTGCTAGATAGCCAGATATCAGCTCCCGCATCCAGTGCGGAATCAATTACTGCCTCATCAAACATCTTTCTACAAACGCTCCAAGTCCTGATTAAATCAGGAGAGCCGATTGATACTTCTTCACCGGAAGGGCTGTGAATTCTAGCACCCCAAATGGGGGTGAGAACAGTGTCGGTCAATCCTACTAATTCCATGGCCTTTGGATTGACTAGTCCTGCGCATTGGAAGGGCCTTCCAATCTGTGCATGCTCCTCGACTATCAGAACTGTAGAACCGCCTTCGCATAGTCGTCTAGCCAGTAATCCACCTACCGGACCCGCACCGATTACCACGAAGTCGTAATCCATACATGTGCCTCTAGGCATCAGTTATTGAGTCCTGCCCAGTATAGCGATTAGGAATTCTTCTTTCTACGACGGCCCCGGGAACGACCCTTAATCTTCGAGATTATCGTACTGGCATCATTTTTTGTCAATTCCGAGATGTCCCTAGCACCGACTATTGTCAACAACTCAGAGATTTGCTTGTCATTTTGCTCGGCGAGTTTCCCAATCAAGTCTACCTGCGACTCTGTCGCAGGGAGTTCTTTGGACTTCTCAATCAGGGTCCCTATGAGCTCGCTTGCTGTCCCCGAACCTCCACCAGTTAGGGCGGAAATGTCACTGACACCTGCCATCTCAAGTACACCATCCAATCCAATACCAATCTGGTCTGCTAATTTCAAGATGAGAGCACTCTGTTTCTCACTTGGAGGGTAGCCTACTGTATCACCAATCTCCTTTAGTCTGTCAATGATTACACGCGCCTCATCACCAGTAATTTCGTCTACCGTTTTGGAAGACATTACTTCATCAATCAATTCAGGCTGAAGGTGAACCAAGCGAGATTCAATCAGTGCTCTCTGGCGTGGCGTGGCTGTCTTCTTTCTGATATCTAGGGCGTTATTGTGCATGTCTCTGAATTGGATGACGAATGAATCCCAAATCTCAGGGCCGTTCTGAGTTCCGTTCTCGACTAAATCCAAGTTTCCTTCCATCTTCGAAGTGAAATTGGGTGTGAAGAGACCATAATCTTCATCTTGATTATTGTAGAAAGGAACTACATCAAGCCATAACATTCGCCCGTCATTAGTAGGTTTCAGAGAACCCCCATCTGACTCTACATATCCTCTTCCCGTAAGTTTCAGAATGGTACTGACATAGGTAGATGGGCGGCCAATCTCGGCTTTCTTCATGGCTTGAACAATTGAACTCTCTGTGTACCGCCCAGGCGGCTTTGTATGATCTGTAACCATCTTCGGACTTTCGTCATTTTTCTCAATCGGCCAGTTTGCTTGTTCCTCCAATGCTCCCGCGGGAGGTGTTGTACGGACATTGGAGTTGAATTGATCGAATACGGTTTCCCAACCACTGTGTGTTCTCCATGAGGCGGTTCCTCTGAGAGATTTAACGCAGTCGGGAACCATTGCTTCTAACTCGCGCCTCTCTCTGATAGACTGAGACATTTGACTTGCAGCGAAACGAGCCCAAATGAGGGAGTATAATCTCTTCTCATCAGCTGAGGCATTAATGGATAAGACATCTGGCTTACTTGGCCTGATGGCCTCGTGAGCATCTTGTACATTCGCCTTACTATTGACATCCTTTCCGACCACGCCCTTACCTAGATGTTCTTCTCCATATTTGTCCCTAATGAATTGCCTGACAGCCTTACGTGCGTCTGGATTAGTCCTAGTAGAATCAGTCCTGATGTAGGTCACGAAACCAGACTGATACAGGGATGAAGCGATACGACTAGTCTTGGAAACAGACCACCCAAGTGTTGAGTTACCGGCTTGTAACATTGTATCGGTAGTGAAGGGCGGCTTTGGATTTCTTTTAGTAATCCCTTCTTTTACAGATGTAATTACCAGAGAATCTGAAGAAGTAATGGCGTCAAAAGTTGATGTTGCTAGGTCGCTGTCAGAGGTCCTATCGGCCCTATGTTTTCCAGAGTCGTCGAACCAGGCATCAGCTTCTCCCTTCTCATGAAATCTAACATTGAACTTAATCCCGTGACTACTTGCATGTACGCTATGATATTCTATGGGGACATGAGCCTCTCTTTCGATCTCTCTTTCGACTATGAAGCCCAAAGTGGGAGTTTGGACGCGACCCATGGAGGTTAGTCTCCATGACTTACTGAATCTTGAGCATCTGTAACCAACCAGCCTATCCATGAACCGCCTAACTTTGGCAGCATCAACTAGGTTAGAATTTATGCCGCTGGGGTTTGATATTGATTCCGATACAGCGGATTTGGTGATCTCGTTGAAAGTCACTCGATTTACTATGGGAAACTCGGAGAATAGTATGCTTAGTCTCCAAGCGATGAACTCTCCTTCTCTGTCAGGATCAGTTGCAATATAGACTTCCTCAACATCAGATTTTCGTGCCTTAGCTAGAATTTTATCGATTACTCTCTGAGCACCATCAGTCCAGTCCCATGGGGGATCAGGTAACTCTCCTTTGTTAGCAGCCCACATAGCCTTTGAGCGCTGCTTCGAGCCGTTACCAGAGGGGAGATCCTGAACATGTCCATTACACGCTTCGACGATCCATCCCTTACCCAAGTAGCCCTTGACGGTTCGTGCCTTCGCACCCGATTCGAGAATCATCAACTTCATGCCGCCATCCTCACCAGTATGTCATTTGCAGACTCAACTGGCTGAATGCAGCGCCGACTCCGACCCTGTATAAACATGAGTGGCGAGTGATTGACGACAACGCCCGCACGAGCGCGCGCGTGCGCGAAGCGGAACTATGCTAACCTACCTCTTGAAGCCACTTCATCCCAAGCAATCTCTGCGGCAGGACCGGCACATCCAACGCATCCAGGATAGCCAGCCTCAGCAAGCTCCAGCATTGTTCTGAGATACCTATCCCACATGTTCGAGATATCTCCCGGAATCCAGACTTCATCCATCGAAGAGGGTTCTGAGCCACTGAAGATTCCTCCAGGTGAGTCAGTTAGACAAACAGAAATATCATCCTCACAATATTCAAACAATTTGAATTCAATCATCAGCGCTGCCGACGCATCACTAAGTGAAGTTGAGATATCATCGATATCAATGCCGTGGTCGATACTCGCCTTGTAGATTACATGGGTGCTACGCAAGGTCCTTCGAGCCAGTTCGCTAATCGCTGCAGCCTCAAATGTGGTACGCACAGACCTGCGATGCTACGCAACGCTTGAAGTGTACCTCTCTGCGCATTCGCTTGATGGGCCTACCCTACAGCGTCTTCGTTAGGCCCATGCTGAGTTTCGTCGATTCAGAGACAGCACACTCGATTTCAATGAGAGCATTGAGTGGCTTCGGACAGAGTAGAGTAGGTCAGAGGATTCTCAGTACAGTATACAATTCACCAGAGTTGCCGATACATGTATTTGGACGCCTCTTTCACCATCCCTTGGGTCTAGCAGCAGGGTTTGACAAAGGGGCCGAGGCATTATCAGCATGGCCATCCCTGGGGTTCTCTTGGATAGAATACGGTGGAGTAACTAGATTCCCTCAGGAAGGTAATCCTAAGCCAAGAATGTTCAGATCAAACAAACACGGAGCCCTCGTGAATAGGATGGGATTCAACAACCCAGGTGCAACGGAAGTTCGAGACAGGCTGATTGAGAGAAGAGCATCCGGGAAGTGGCCAAAGACACCAGTAGCTGCTAATATTGGGCGGTCGAAGAAGACTCCAAATGAGAGTGCAGCGAGTGACTACTCACAGACTCTTGAGATGTTATGGAATCATGCAGACATGTTCGTGCTGAATATCTCTTCTCCGAATACTCCTGGTTTGAGAGATTTAGCAGATGCTGATTACCTCTCTTCAATAGTCACTGAGTGCAGACTTATGGCTGAGAGGAAGGGAGGGGGGAAGCCATTACTGGTCAAAGTCTCTCCAGATGCAAGCAATGAGGAAATTCTATCCTCAGCACATTCTGCACTCAGATCGGGAGCTGATGGATTAGTAGCGATTAACACATCAATGCATAGACCCGTACCTAGGAATGCTGCTTCGAGAGGAGTATTCGCCGAGGCCGGTGGAATCTCGGGAAGACCTCTCCAAAATAGATCAAAGGAAGTGATATCGTTGTTGTACTCAGAAGTCGGAGATTCCATTCCCATAGTTGGAGTGGGAGGGATTGAGTCGCCCGATACTGCTTGGGAAGCAATCACATCCGGTGCTTCTCTAATCCAACTGTATTCGGCTCTAGTTTTCAGAGGACCTTCAGTTGTCAGCACCATTGTAAGGGGCCTCAAGAAGAAGGTCAAGCAGCACGGCTTCGTAGGTTTAGAAGAGGCAGTTGGATATGAGATGCCGTGACATGAGTATGGAAACTCTATTCAATACCAATCACTAGTTCGCATCATGGCAGGGACAAGGGCGTCTAGACTAGGGTTGGTGGCCGTCTGCATGGCCATTCTGGTTACTCTAATGTTTGTCAGTGTAGATCCAGAAACTCAGTATTATATCGATGAGGTAATGGATTCGCCCGAAGGTCATGAGGGGGAAGTCCATTTGAGAGGGCAGGTCGAGCCTGGCTCAATAAATTCCTCCTCCACTTCATTCATACTCATCGGACTAGAACACGCTCTCAGAATCGATTTCTCTAGGGCGGCAATACCTGACGGCTTTGATGAGGGAAACACAATAGCCGTAAAGGGACAACTAGTCAATGAAGAGGGAAGCTGGATACTTATGGCCTATGAAATTCAAACTGGTTGCCCATCTAAGTACTCAGAGTAGCAGATATCTTCTGTTTACTATGAGGGATTCGTTGATATGGGGTGATTGAGCGGTCAATACGGGCTAGGGGGGGTGTTGACGTGCTCTGTTTTCCTCAAATCGTCGATAAAGGGGGCCTGAAGTCCGAGGGCGGCGCAGAC